>Ga0208297_1000057_pt1 | contig 319815 bp, 317 predicted proteins | sample LMS_cellobiose_e_FD_187367 | JGI IMG/M metagenome (GOLD analysis project Ga0208297, IMG submission 187367) | Rumen-fistulated moose microbial communities from Alaska, USA - LMS_cellobiose_enrichment (SPAdes) (version 2) | ecosystem: Host-associated > Mammals > Digestive system > Stomach >...
TGGACTACATGAAGCTACAACCGGAGAAATAGCAGACGTCTACGTCCATTCGCTTCCAGCGCCGCTGCGATATTATCTGCTCTGATAATTACGATAGAATACGGCGTATTTCTCTCGTTATGAGAGACAAGAGCTGTATTCTGAATCGAAATGAACATCTCTGTGCTTATAATTATATATAGAAATTGCGTGCAATATGACGGTGCGCAATCACAACATAATTTAATGAGTAACGGAGGTAGACTGAAATGACGAAGATCGAATTTTTGAAGGAACTGGCGAAGGGCTGGTTTGGCAATTCCCAGCAGCACTCCATTCACGCGCAGCTTCTGAAGGCGCGCGGCCTGAACAAGCTGGCGGACAAGATCATGGCAGAATCCGATGAGGAATGGGAAGAGGCCAAAAAGGTCAATGCCCGCCTTATTGAGCTGGGTGAAACCCCTGCTGTTGTGCTCCAGGAGTATCCCGTCATCACCGACATCAAGGAGATGCTGGAATATGACTGCAAGGACGCCGCCGAGGCGCTGCCCATGATGAGCAAGGCTCTGGCGCTGTTTGACGATGACTATGTGACCAGGCACATGATCGAGGAATTCATCATTGATGAGCAAGATCATTTCAACTGGGTCAAGGGTCACCTCTGCCTGATCGAGCAGATCGGCATGGAGAACTACATCATCGAGATGCTGGGCGAGTGATGAAGGAGGTTATCAGATGAAAATTGCGATCTTAAACGGAAGTCCCCGGAAGGAAAACACCGCCGCTATGGTGGATGCCTTCAAAGCTGGCGCTGAGGAGGCCGGCAATGAGGTTTGCGTGCTGCACGTGGGCAGGATGAAGATCAATGGCTGCCTCGGCTGTGAATACTGCCACGGCAAGGGCGAGGGCCAGTGCGTCCAGAAGGACGACATGGGGCAGGTCATTGACGCCTACAAGTGGGCGGACATGGTCGTCTTTGCGTCTCCCATCTACTATTCTGCCATGACGGCCCAGCTGCACGCCGCGATCCAGCGTGTGTACTGCATTGGAAAGCCGGCAGCGAGCAAGGCCGTTCTGCTTCTGAGCACCGCGTCTGGCCAGACCGACGCGGCCGAAGCCTACTTCAAGCAGATTACTGCTTTTATGGGCATGGAAAACTGCGGTGTCTGCAAGGTCGTTGGCGAGGATAATAAAAAGGCCGAAAAGATGGCCGAGATCAAGGTCTGGGCTGCCACGATCAAATAAGGAGGATGGTCGAAATGGAAGAGAAAACCATGATCCTTGAAGCAATGAAAAAGGCAGGCGAGCCTTTGAACGCGGGAAAGATCGCGGAGCTGACCGGCTTGGACCGCAAGGTCGTGGATAAGACCATGGCCGCGATGAAAAAAGATGGCAGCATTGTATCCCCGGTCCGTTGCAAGTGGGAGCCGGCGGAGAAATAAGGAAGCCACAAATGACCGGTACACCTCATATGTGCTGAGGTGTACCGGCATGTGTATATAAAGGCAAAGGAAGTTCTTTGATGGAACATTCAAAAACGGCAAATAAATATGACTGCATCCGCCTTGGAAACCAGCTTTGCTTTCCGCTGTATGCCTGCGCCAACTTTTGAATGACAATGAAGCTCTGAATTGGGACTCCAGCTTCTTTACAAGAGTTTCCTGCGTTGAACGCAAGAAACCTCCTGAGGTGGGTTACTCAAAATAACCTACCTGCTACGAAAGCAAGAGAGCCTGATGTGCATTAATGGTCACTTTGCGAAAGCGAATCAGAATATTGGAAAAGTAGTGCTCCGCAGCTGAGTACCCTTGGATGAGCCGCCGTCATTGAAAATGACGGAGAGGGGGATCAGAAAAATCTGCTGTACGCCATCTCAATACAATGGAAAAGCCGGGAAAGCATTGTACTTTCCCGGCTGAATCCATATCTTGTGGATTACTCTGCAGTCGCTTCGCTCAAAGCATCATACTCAGCCTGAGTAATAATGCCGCTGCTCAATAGATCATTCAAAAGTCCGCCGTTGGCAGGCCTTTCTCCGTTCATCTCCGGAAGGTTAGAAGGTACTTCCCCATTCATCTGGGGCGGCTGTTCATTCATCTGAGGCGGCTGGCCGTTCATCTGAGGCGGCTGACCATCCATCTCAGGAGCCTGACCGTCTATCTCTGGAAGGTTAACGGGTTTGTGCTCTTCCATGTAAGCCTTGATCTTGTCGCAGGTCTCCTGGGAAATGACGCCGTTTTTCACCATTGCGCCAAAGTCGATCATATCCGGAGATCCGAAAGGTTTTTCCCCGTTCATCTGAGGAGGCTGGCCGTTCATCTCCGGAAGGTCGGATGGAGCTTCTCCGTTCATCTGGGGAGGCTGGCCATTCATCTCCGGAAGGTCGGAAGGGGCTTCGCCATTCATCTGAGGAGGCTGACCGTTTATTTCAGGCAGATCGGAAGGTTTTTCACCGTTCATCTGGGGTGCTTCTGCAGGGAATTGCTCTCCCTGCGTGGTTTCTGGCTGTGAAGACCGGTTGTTATTTGCCGCATAGGCTACCACGCCAAGACTCAGCACCAGGGCAGCTACAACTGCTATAATGATTACTTTTTTCATGGCTGAATTCTCCTTTACAAGTTTTTTGTTGGTGGCGAACCCTGCCTCAGGTCAGGATCCTTGTATCGTTACTCGCCGGGCGTGCACTCTCCCGGTTTGTGAGTACATCATAACTGTGGTTCCTTTAAGCAACATTGAAGCTGCATGTTTTTTTAAAAATAGATTTCCGGGCAAAAAGAACTCCCGCACATCTCTGTCAATGTGCGGGAGATTCTATACTGGTTTCAGTTGTTAATTGAACAGCTCTGCGAGGGTGTCTGCATGCTCCTCAAATACTTTCAGAACGTAGGTGTCCCAGTGGCGTGCATCAGCGGTGCTGCTGCCGAAGACATAGTCTTCCTGGCCATAGTCCATCACGTCGAAGCCTGGCATGGCCTTGGCCGCGCCGGAGGTCCGGTATGCCGCTGCTCCGGCGAGCGTCATGCCGACGCCGTTTGTACTGTCGTAGCTGACCCGGTCCGAAAGATCCGTGCCGGAAGGCTCCGTGCCATCTCCGTTGGAGGTCTGGCCGCTCGCGGCAGCCTTCGTGATCTTTACCGCACCATCCACATATTCGCCGTACATGGTATCTACATAGAGAGCGAGGGAGTCGCCGAAGATCTCAGACGGTACATGACCGCCGTTCCACTGCCATTCGATCTCTGCGTCAGTTCCGGCATTCAGCCAGGTGATCTGCAGGTTCAGGGAGTTCATCATGGAGATATCGCCCTCGGAAACGCCCATCAGAATCCTTGCCCATGTGGGGCCATCTGTTCCATCGGCTCCGATATAATTCAGCGGGTTATAGAGATCGACGATATTGTTTCCGTATTCGTCACCGGCCTGGATTTCGGCAATGTCTGCCTGATAGGCAGCCAGCATCTCATCAAAGGAGGAATAATTCGTGGAATCCGTACTGCTGCCTGCAGACTGCGTCGTGCCGGAGTCAGGAGTTCCGACCTCTTCCGTATTTCCGCTGCCGCTCATATCCGGAGGACCGCCTGCACTGTCACCGCTCATATCGGGAGGACCACCTGCACTGTCACCACTCATATCCGGAGGACCGCCTGCGGAATCACCGCCGGGACCGCCTTCCATACCGCCGGAGCTGCTGCCAGTGCTGCCTTTGACATACCAGCCGTTGATAAACGCTTCCGCACGGTCTGCATCGGTCATCGCGGCGACTTCACTGTCAGAGAGCGCATTGCCGTTCGCGTCGAACCATGTCCAATCCTCCGCGTAAGCAAGCCGGTCAATATAATCCTGCAGGCTCTGTTCAAACTCTGCCAGATACAGATCCAGGTAGGTGCCGTAATAGCCGTTGGTATCCGCATGCCCGTTTTCGTCATATTCGATCGTAAGCGCAACAGTATCAGAAGTGTCTCCGTCGCCGTTCAGATCGAAACCGACTTTTGCTTCTTCAACGGTCAGATTCTGTGCGTTGATATATTCCATGTACTCAGCCGCCAGATACTCAGCAAGCTGCTTCTGGAAGTCGGTATTGAAGGTATAGTCCGGGTTCAGGTAATATTCGAAAGCCAAAGTCATATCCGCTTCGGCGAGGGAGGTGATGGCGCTGTAAGCCATGCAGCCCCAGAGCCCGTCTGAGAGCTCCACTTCACTGCCGTTCACCGTGACCGTAGTGCTGTAGCTGCCGTCGGAGTTCTTATAGACGCCGACCGCTCCCTGGGAGATCTCATAATCATAGAAGTCCGGGTTATTGGAGGTCGCAGCCAGCATGGTGGCATGCGCACCGCCGCCGGAGCCGCCGGTGGAGACGAAATAGTCCACGCTGCCGGGGAGATTGCCGAGCAAAATGTTGAACTTTACGAAGCGAACAGCGTTCTTCTGATCCACCAGGCAGGACGGGGCGTCGCCGGTATAGGTGCCGTCAGACAGCGTGCTCTGCTTGCCGCGGTTGCCGCAGGCGATATTGATATAGCCTTCCTTGGCATAAGTTGTTCCCGCCGTCTGATTTGACTGTGCAGAGTAGCCCGCCGCACCGGTGTTGATGATTGCCGGAGCGGTTGCTGCCGTATAGACCTGACCGTTGGTGCTGGTCACAGTCGCGTCATAATCGATAACGAGATTGCCCGAAGCAGTTCCGCTGGTCACATCGGCTGTGCCATCGCCATCGGTATCCACACCCTTCACATATGCGCCGGGTACGCAGACGGATACGCCCTGATAATCAGGAAGCTCTGCATTGGTGACGGCTGTCACAATGGCCATCGTCCAGGCATCCGCATTTTCGGAATACGTCCATTCCGGCTTGATGTTTGCCAGGTTGAGCGCGGACTCAATATCCGCCTTTTCGGCACTGTCTGCCGTGATGACAGTCGTATCGGCAGACTGGCCCTGGCTGTTATCAGCTGTCTGAGATGTGCCTTCATTTGTCGTTGTTTCGCCGGATTCTGATCCGCAAGCTGCGAGACTTAAGACAAGAACTGCGGCAAGCAACAATGAGAGTATTGCTTTTAATTGTTTCACAAGAAAACCTCCCTTACAATCAAGCTATGCCTAATTGTAGGGGAGGTTTATTGAAGTAACATTGAAATTTGGGAAATATAGTGACTCAATTACAATTGATTCTGCGTATCAGTGTAGGGGAGCAGCGCAATTTCGAGATTTCCGTTTTTGGTACGGAGCTCATCGATAAACGCCTTTTCCTCTGCCGGATCTTTCATCTGTACCTTGTAGGAGAGTCGGAACATGCTTCCCATTCCCGTCGTTTTTACACCCGCATTCTCGCATTTTTTCAGATAATGAGCAAAGATATCATCAAACGTGCCGTTGTATTCCAGGGACTCGGGAATTGTGATTCTAAGAAGCTGATCCGCCGCCATGTTTTTGTGCTCAAACATCGGAATAAGGCTGAGCAGCAGGAACAAGATTGCAAGACAGAGCAAGATCAGAATACCGTAGGCGAGAAATCCCATCCCGAAGGCAATACCGGCGCCCATGGCGATCAGAATCGTAGCGATCTCGTCTGCGCTGCCCTGTGCGCTGCGGAAGCGGATCAAGGCAAAAGCGCCGCCGATTGCTACGCCGGCTCCGATGTTGCCGTTGACGAAGGTAATCACTGCCGCGACAACGAAGGGAATCAGTGCGATCACAGTAAAGAAGCGTTTGGTCGATCGAATGCGGAAGCTCATGATCCAAGCGTACAGCAAACCCGTTGCCAGCGCAACACCTGTCATCAGAAAGAACTGCGCGGGAGTAACCGCAGATGTATAAATGGAATCAAACATGCTCATATCTCCTATTCTTAAGTATTTTGTACCTTTATAAGCTGCTGTCGGTAAGCCTCCCCATATTTTGAAAAACTGCCCTTGTAGATTCTGCCCGTGGAGAGAATTTCGGCCAGCCAGATAGGCATTGCTTCCTGCACCTTGACTTCCAGTATCGTCCATCCCTTGTCGAGAAGCAGGATGCCATCCATAGATTCTGTCAGATTCAGCCGGTTTGTTCGATACCGCGGCGCTTCGTCGATCGTAAGGCGAAGATCCCCGCCCGGTTCATAATACGCAACCCGGTCATAAATGATCAGACATGCGGGAACCAGCGTTTTGTAATAGTCTCGAAATGTCTTGATCTCACTGTTGATCTGTCCACCTGCGCAGATATCGCCGTCCCCGGAGAAGAATTTTTGAACCAGCGGGATCGTCGTTTCAACGCGGCGCTTATAGACAATGCCGTATGCCTTGCGCTTGAGTTCCAAGAACACGGGAGAATCCTCTGTTGCGAGTCCATAAGAACGCAGCCGGATCTTTTCCTTAAACTGCGGTTTTTCCACGCTCGTGCGAATAAGCTGATAACTCGGCGTGTCATAATACAGGGAGGCAATGGAGGTCTTCCCATATTGGTCAACCTCCATGTGACCTGTAAGCCTCTCGCGGAGGTACTCCGTTTGTGCGCCACTGAGCAGATACTTCAACTCATAGCGCTTCATCACTGTAATTGCCATGTGTTCAGCCCCCGTCAAAAGATGATTCGAAGAACAAAAACCCCTTCGGAAACAGCTGCTGAGCACCGTCCGTGATATGCCTTAACGATTTGCTTGACATAGGAAAGACCCAATCCTGAACCATCGCTTTTGTTCTCTGAATTATCAAGTGTCGTAAAGCGGTCAAACACCTGATTGCATTCCCCGTCCTGAAGAGTCGTGTCGTTTTTTGTTTCAAGCGTGATAATGCCATTGTCGTTTTTCAACGTTATTCTGACGAATGAGAGCGCATAATCAAGTGCGTTTTTCACGATTTCGTCGATCATGCGGCTGATCGGCTCCGGTTTGGCGAGGATCTGCACATCCGGGACGATCTGCGATTCCAGCTTCAGGCCTCTTGCAGTGAAGCTGTCGGACGCTTTATCCAGCGCCGCAGTAACGAATTCTGAAAGCGGAACCTCCTTTGGCTTGAGCGTATCATCCTCAAAGATTCCGATTGTTCCGAGCCGATCCACCAGTTCATTGAGCTTTTCAATTTGCCTTCGGGTGGATCGTGTCTGATCATCGGGACCGTGCTTGCGCTCCAACAATTCCGTATTGCCGCTGATAATCGTGAGAGGAAGGCGGAAGTCCTTATTCGCGTTTTGAATAAAGAGTCTTTGCTTTCTGTCAGCCTCTTCCAACGGGGAGTAGACTTTTTTGCTGATCCACAGTAATACAAACCAGCCGATAATCAGGCAAAGCACCTCGCCGATGGCGGAGATCAGAAGAATTCGATATGACGGAAGCAGCTCACGCCCCTGATCGATGACGGTAACATAGATTTTATCTCCTGCCTTATAAACACGGTAACGGTATGTGCCCCGGCTCCAGCCGGTGTTTTCCTCTCTGAGCCCGGCGGCCCATTCCTGGGCCTCGCTTTCTGTCACGGCAGCGATGCGATATTCTATGGTTTCCGCCGTTCCATCCTTATCTGAGAAGGCGACCGTGAAGTATCGAAGCGAGGCATTCATTTCGGGAGAATCCGGTCCCATCGGTCCCATGCGGAACCCATTGTCCTGCATGGAAAACGGCGCGCCCATGCTTGCTTCGTTCGGTCCCAACGAGCCCTGTTTTTCAGAGATCATCTGGGTGATTCGATCGGCATCCTGCGAGGCCATTGTAAAGTTCACACCATTGATCACGCCGAGGAGAACGGTCAAAAGGACAAAGATCACGAGGATCGCGTAAATTCGAAACTTCTTTTGTGCTTTATTCATCGCTGGTCACCAGTTCAAACCCTTTCTTTGATCTATACGTGATCCTTATCCTGTTGTTAAGCTCGGAAAGCTTTGTGTTGAGCGAGCTGATGCAGGCGCCGCCGTCAGTCGAAACGGCTTCCCCGTGCAGCAGAGCGCGAAGGACGTCAAGCTCTCCGGAGGAAAGACCGGGGCCTTCTTCAAATCGAAAACCGGAAACGTTCACCGTCAAGCCGCCTATACGCCAACGCTCGTCAGAGGCTGCTTTTTCAAGCGTATCCCGGATGACATGGCTCAGACGTTCCGGTGTAAAGGGGAGCGGAAGCCAAGTATTTGGTCCCGGTTCCTCCGTCAGCAGGCGGCTGCTCACAGGTTCGTCGGTCAAAGCGATCACGGGGATGCCTTTCCGCTGGATCTGTGTCAAAAGCTGTTTAAAAGGGATCCTCGGAAGAGTGCAATCAAGGATAATCAGATCAAATTCTTCCGTATTGAGCAGTAAAAGCACCTGTGTTCCGTCGAAAGCCGTGACAGTCTCACCAAAATCTGCCTGCAGGATGCTTCGATAACATTCCAGAAGATCCCGATCCGGCGCGGCTAACAAGATTCGCATAGTGAAATCTTCCTCCCGTCAGGATGAAACAGAGCCATCGCTGTAACAATACGTTGCTCCATATGTGTTTGCATTGGTAAAGGTATAGCTAACGCCGTTAATGGTAACCGTATGGCTGCCGGACGAATGCAGAGACAGAGAGTAGCTCTTAACGCTGCCGCCGGTGCTGATCCTGCCGTAGCCGAGCACGATCAGTGTACCTCCCTCGATGGAGACTGTCCCGTCTGCATCAATTGCTGCTGCCATTTCGCTGTTAGGTCCTCTTGTAATGACAATACCGCCGGTCTGCTTATAACTGCCGTTGCTGTCAATACCATCAATGTCCCCGCTGGACGAAACCGTGACATCCAGATATCCGCCTGTCACGTTGATCTGCGGCGTTGCATTGCCTTTCGTGGCGTTCACACCATCGTCATTCGCCGATACCCATGTTGTACCGCCGGAGATGTTGATGATATTCGCTTCGAGACCTTCATAGGAACTGTCGATATAGACAGACCCTCCGGAGATGTTGAGCGTGCCGTCTGCGTGGATGCCGTCCGCTCCGCTGACTGTCTGCTGACCGCCCCAGCCGCCGGGACCTATCATTCCGCTCGCTGTCTTATTTTCAGGTGCATAGACCGCCATTGTGACGCTTCCACCTGAAATGTTGATCGTTCCCTGTCCTTTGGTTCCATCGTCAAACGAGGTCCCATAGTCAGCATGAAGTCCATCGTCATAGCTCTGGATCGTGATGCTGCCGCTTTCAATATTCAGCTCGTTCTGTACCTTGACCCCTTTGTAGGAGGATGTCTCCGCGTCAGATGCGGTGTATCCGCTGTAGGAGCCGGTATAGATCACGACAGCAGGCGCACTGTCTTCCTCTGTTGTCAGTACAAAATCATGCGCCGCCTGGAACCCGTCACCCGCCGCGTAAACGGTGACAGAGCCACCGGAGATCGTGATATCGCCTCTGGTTTCGCCGTTTTTATTGGCGTCCGTATTTTGTGTTTTTACTCCATCGCCGTTCGTTGAGATAGCAACGACGGCTCCGCTGTTTACCGTGACTGAATCGTTTCCCTTCAGCGCATTGTTATAAGCTGTGCACTTCAAGGATAGCTTTTGGATCTCCAAATCCTTTGTCGTATGGATCCCGTTGTTGTAGCCGGCATTTACGACCAGTGTGCCGCTGCCCTTGATCTTCAAATCGCAAACGGCATAGATTGCTCCTTCACCCTGTGCATCATCATCTGCCGTTTTGACGGATCTCGTGTCGTTGATTACATTTTCTGTATCGCTTTTGGCAGAGATCTCCACTTTCCCGGCGGAGAGGACCTTGATGGGAGAATCTGTATCACAGTTGATCGTGCATCCCGTCAATTCCAGGATCACCTCGTCATCGGAGCCCGCCTCCACGAGGATCTGACCATCCAGGCATCCGGTCAGGACATAGGTTCCGGCAGAAGAAATGATATAACTGTTATCAGAGCTGCTGAAAGACCCGTCTGAGGAAGTCAGTGAAAATGAGTCGGTTGTCTCTTTGGCCGTGATATTTGAATCCGTCACCGGATCCGAAGCGGTGTTCAGGGCAGCGGCCTGAGACTTGTTGTCAGTGGTCGTCTGTGATCCGCTTACAGCTGCTCCGCAGGCTGCCAGGCTGAGGACCAGCAGTGCCGCAAGCAGAAGAGCGATCATATTTTTAAATTTCTTCATAAAGAAAACCTCCCTTACGTTTGATGAGCTCATTGTAAGGGAGGTTCCTTGAAACAAGATTGAAGTTTTATTTATTTTTTTCAGGGATCGATACCGTGAACCGGACCTTGCCGTCCTGGCTGGAGACTGCAATACTCCCGCCGTGTTTTTCTGCAACTGCCTTTGCTATGGAAAGGCCAAGCCCATAATGATGCCCGTCGCTGCTGCGAGCTTCATCGACTCTGTAGAAACGGTCAAAGAGATGTTCCAGCTTTCCTGCCGGAATCTCGTCACCGTCATTTGTAACATTGAGCTCTGCAGTATGGCCCTGACGTTTCAGCGACAACTCGATCTCACTGCCCGTCCCGTGTCTTACCGCATTGTCCAGCAGGATGGATGTGAGCTGCGTCAGCTGGGCCTGATTGCCCATGACGTGGATCTCCTCGTCAATATCGCTTTGGATCGTTTTCCCCTGATCGAACGCGACACTTTCAAAAGCAAGCACCTCACCGGTGACCACCCGGGAAAGATCGACCGTTTCCATGGGCGTTTCCGTATTTTCCGCTCTGGAAAGATCCAGAAGCTGCTTTACCAGGTCCCCCATGCGTTCATTTTCATACTGGATATTTGCCAGCCACTCATTTTCTCCCAGTTCCCTGGAAAGAAGCTCCGCATTGGTGCTGATCACAGCAACCGGTGTCTTCAGCTCATGGCTGGCGTCCGAGATAAACTGCTTCTGCTGCTTGTCGTTTTCTTCCAGGGGACGGATGATCCGTCGGGAAAGAACGAGAGATATAAAGAACAGGATAACAATGGACGCCCCGCCGATGATAAGGACATTGTGCAGCAGCGCCCGCATGCTGCTTTCTGTCACTGTATCATCGATAAACGCCACCAGCGTATATCCCGGTTTGCTGCTGATCCGATAGGACAGGTTGTCAAGCCGTCCTGTGGTTTTGTTCTTTGTCAGCAGCTCCCGGCCAATCGAAATCAGTTCATCCTCACTGTACAGCCCTTTCGCTCCATTATTTACGGTAAGCACAGTACCGTCCACCAAAAACGCGACCGAATAAAATGTGGAGAGCTGGAAGCCAGGCATCAGGTCCGGAGGCAAATCTCCCTGTTTGGGCCCCAGGCCGGGAAGGCTTTGGTTACCGGGAGCAGAATCCGGTGGGGTTCCTGTTCCCGGCTGCTGATCAAGAGAATAAAGCTCCACATATCGTTCCAGCATTTCCGAACTCTGCTGACGGATCTCATGGTAGCTTGCCAGCATGATCACGGACAGGGTAACGCCAAACAAAAGGACAAGCGAGAGCATGATCGACAGTATGATCTTTTTTCTGGATCTTCTAAACATCTTTCGCCCTCAATTCATATCCAAGACCGCGTACTGCTTTTATTTCGACCTTCGATCCGACAAAGGCAAGTTTTTTTCGGGTGAAGGACATGTATACTTCCACGTTGTTGTATTCGGCCTCATTTTCAAAGCCCCAGATCTTCACGGCAAGCTGCTCCCGCGTCATGATCTGACCCTGGTTGCCGAACATGTATTCCAGAATACGAAGCTCCTTTTCACCGAGCCTGACACTCTGAGCAGTCGACTCACAGGTAAGCGTTGCCGTTGCAGTGTCAAGGGACAGATCGCCAAAATGCAGACTACCGTCCTGGAAGGTCGTGCTCCGCCTGCCAAGAGCCCTGAGTCTGGCCAGCAATTCCTTAGTCTGGAACGGTTTTGTTAGATAATCGTCCGCGCCGCTGTCCAGGCCCTCCACCTTATCGTCAAGCTGGCTTTTTGCCGTCAACATCAGGATCGGGGTTTTGATGCCATTGTTCCTCGCCCGACGGGCAACTTCAAAACCGTTCATCTCCGGCATCATCACGTCAAGAACGGCAATATCGTAAACGCCGCTTTCCAGCGCAGCCAAGGCGGAAGCACCGTCTGCCATATGGTCAACATCGTATTTTTCCTGCCTCAACAGAGCAACGAGAGCTGACGCCATTCTTTTTTCATCTTCAGCAAGAAGAACGCGCATTCCATCACCGCCTTTCCCTGTAAGTTTATCTCTAAAAGATTGAGAAAAGATTGAAACGATTCGTTCTGTCAGGTCGAATTCGATTGGATAAGCAACACTGTTCTTCCTTGTGTATAGGTATCGATTCAATCTTTCATTCCTCAGTGCAACATCTTATCGATCCTATCACGTTTTGCTCACTTCCTTCGTTTTTCACAGCTCAAACATCGCCAGAAGCCGCTTGAAGGTATCCTGCCCGTCCAAACATGTATCCGTGAGCCAACCCTTTTCGTTTTCCCATTCGGACAGTCCGCGGTAGTAGAACGCCTTCTTGCTGTCTTCGATGAGGAAGGGAATGATGCCAAACCGCAGGCATTCCTTCAGCGCGACGAGCCGTCCGACCCTTCCGTTACCGTCCTGGAAGGGGTGGATCTGCTCAAACGCCGCATGAAAGGCAATGATATCTTCTATCGTGACCTCGCTTTTCGCGTTGTAGCTTTCGAGCAGGGCTTTCATCCGTGCAGGAACGTCTTTCGGCCTTGTCGTTTCGCGCCCACCCACGACATTGGCTCGCTTCTTGTACTCTCCCACTGCAAACCAGTCGAGAGTCGAATCCTTCGTATCGTGCTTCAGAATGAAGTGCAGCTTCTTGATGATCTCCTCGGTCAGCATGTCGTCTGCACAGTCGATTACATAGTCGATGGCGCGGAAGTGGTGCACCGTTTCCAGAATATCGTCCACCGGCACGCCATCGCCTGCGTCGAGGGTGTTTGTCTCAAAGATCAGGCGCGTCTGTTCCTCACTCAGGCGGCTTCCCTCGATGTGGTTGGAGTTGTATGTCATCCGCACCTGCAGCTCATGGTACAGCCCGCCGGAGATCTTCGCGTCCTTTTCCTCACGAAGAGCTTGCAGAATCGGATTATCCGAGATCTCGCGGCAAAGTTCAGCCGCCGTGCAGGAGAAATAGCCGCACAGCTTTTCCATTACGACGCGCGAAAGTTTCTCCCCGCGTCCGATCTTCGCGATCGTCCGAGAGGAGATTCCGAGCATTTTCGTCAGATCGGAGCGAGTAATCCCATGCTCGTTCAGTTTTGCTTCAAGGCCTTTGTAGGAGATCATGTTGAGCCCTCTCTTTCATCTTTACTTATTATAGCACAAAAACGGAATAAGTAAAGATATTGAGGCGGAGTTTACAGAAAAGTAAAGGTGCAAGAAGGGCATCAGTTAAACTGACACCCTTGTACTTGATTATCTCGTCCTGAGTTATATCGATGAAAACGGGGTCAAACGAACCCCGTCCAAATCATCAAAACTGCCCATCAAGGGCAACAAGCACAAAGCCGAGGAGATGCTTCTGAAATGGCGGCTCGAGGTGGATGAAGAGCTTCAGGAACGCATCCTGGCCAAGAAAAGCGGCAAACAATACGGCGAAAAGATCCAATTCACCAAGTTCCTGGCGGACTGGCTGAAAATGATGAAATCCAGCGTGGAGCCAACCACGTATGCCGCCTACGACCTGACGATCCGCCGCAGGATTATAAAGATCGGACGAAAACCAAGTCCTCCCACCGGAGCCTTCCCCTCGTGCCGCCCTTTGAAGTGCTGCTCAAGGAGCTGAGAAAGAAGCAGGAGGAATACATGGCCTTGTGCGGAAACAGCTACTGCGAAGACTATCTGGACTATGTCTACGTCAACGCAATCGGCCAGCGGATCAAGCCGGGCTATCTCACCCAGGCGTTCCCGGAATTTCTGGAAAAGCACGGGATGCGGCGCATCCGTTTCCATGATCTCCGTCACTCCTGTGCGACCCTTCTCTACGCCAACGATGTGGCTCTCAAGGACATCCAGGAATGGCTGGGCCACAGCGACATCGGAACGACCAGCAACATCTACACCCATCTGGACTACAATTCCAAGATCAACTCCGCCAATAAAATTCTCGACTATTTCCCGCAGTAAATCAAAGTTCATCTCCTGAATTGAATATGAAAATCCCGAAAGCCCCCATAGAACAGGGCTTTCGGGACTTTCGGATGGTGCCGGCGGCGGGGGTCGAACCCGCACGGGTGATTAGCCCATTGGATTTTGAGTCCAACACGTCTGCCAATTCCATCACGCCGGCGTAAATGCTTGCGGGACAAGGCTTTGAACGCATTTTGAGGTTTGGAGGTCGATTTGGAGGTCGGTGCCGGTTTCGTGGGATTTTTCGTTTCCGGAAAACCTTGTATTTCAAAGGCTTTCAGAATTCGGACGGCATGAGGCGAACATAATTTTGAGTCAAGCACGTCTACCGATTCCATCACACCGGCAAGCACGCGTATTATACACCACACACAGGGCAAATTCAATAGCGGATTTTGGGTTGCAAGTCCACTGCGGCGCAGAAAAAACACGATTGAAGACTACCCAAAACCGATGCATTGTGGTAGAATAAGCAAAGTAAATTGGTGGGAGTATGGGCTGCCGGGAAAAGGCGGATTCAGACTCTGCGATTTGGATGAAAAGGAGGTGCGGCCGATGCGGCGGCACAGACGATCCGGGCTTGCGTGCATATTGGCGCTGGCCGCGCTTCTTTCCATGCTCTCCGGCTGCTTCACAAAGTCGGCGGACGACCTGTACAGCCTGCCGCAGTTCAGCGACCGGAATCTGCAGCTGCAGAGCCTGATCAACGCCGTGCTCAGCGGCGGCGCGGAGTTTGCTGCACCGGTGGCGGGCGCGAACCGTCAGGCCGTGCAGCTGGAGGATCTGGACGGAGACGGTGAGAAGGAGGCCATCGCCTTTTTCCGCACCCCCGGCGAGGAGCGTCCGCTGAAAGTATATATTTACCGGGTGGACGACGCCGGGCAGTTCCGGGAGGATCTGCGGATCGTCGGAGAGGGCGCGGACATTGAACGGATCACCTATGCGGACCTGAACGGGGACGGCGGGAAGGAGATCCTGGTCGGCTGGCAGATCAGCGCGGGCATCAACCTGCTGACCGCCTACTCTCTGCACAGCGGAACGCCGGTGCAGCTGTTCAGTACCGATTACACGGAATACGCCGTTTGCCGGCTCACGTCCGGCGCGGGGGCGGATGTGTGCGTGCTCCGGCGCGGCGGCGCAGAGACGGACAGCGCCGCTGAGCTGTACACCGTGGTGAAGAGCGGGGAGGTCGTCAGCAGCCGGGCGCTTCTGTCGGATTCGGTCGCTTCTTTTGAACGGATACGGACCGGTACGCTGACGGACGGGCGCGCGGCGCTGTTCGTGGAGAGTACGCTCCAGAGCAAGGCGCTGGTGACGGATATTCTCATCTACCGTCGCGAGCGGCTGGACAACATCACACGGGACGACACCGTGGGCGTCAGCAGCGAGACGAGCCGCACCTACGAGGTATACTGCCGGGACATCAACGAAGACGGCGTTCTGGAGGTGCCTGCGCCGGTGGCGCTGGAGGAGAACGGCTCTTTCTGGCTGCTGCAGTGGTATGCTTACAGCGGCGCCGGCTCGCGCAGACTTGTGATGACCACGTATCACAACTATCGGGACGAGTGGTATCTGGAGATCCCGGCGGCGTGGTTCGGGCATCTGGCGATCCGGAGAGAAGATCTGGTCTCCGGGGAGCGGGGGCTGATTCTGAGCTATATAGACAGGGAAGGCAGTACGGAGGACTTTCTGACGGTGTATACCCTGTCCGGCGACAACAAGGAAGAACGGGCCAGACTGGACGGCCGCTTCATGCTGGCGGCGGAAGACGATGTGATCTATGCGGCGAGCATTCTGGTCGACAGCGGGTGGGATCGCCTGCCGATCAGCGAAGCGCTGCTTCGGGAAAACTTCCACATTCTGTACTCGGAGTGGCTGCCCGCGTGACGGCTCCGGCGGAGAACAGATCGGGACGAAAATACAAAAGGGAGACATGGGACTATGAAAAAAGTATTGGTGCTGGAGGACGAGGCCAGTATCCGCAGCTTTATCGTGATCAATCTGAAGCGGTCCGGGTACGAGCCCATCGAAGCCGCCACCGGGAACGAGGCGCTGGAGCAGCTCCGGCAGCACCCGGATGTCAAAGTCGCGCTGCTGGACGTGATGCTGCCCGACATCGACGGCTTCGAAGTGTGCCGGAAAATCCGCGCTTCTGATGCGAAGATCGGCATTATCATGCTCACGGCCCGGACGCAGGAGATGGACAAGGTCACCGGCCTGATGACCGGTGCGGACGATTATGTGACGAAGCCGTTTTCCCCCACGGAGCTCACAGCCCGGATCGACGCGCTGTTCCGGCGCGTGGGCGGGGACGACGACGGCAGTTTCGTGGAGATCGTCCAGGGCCCGTTCCGGCTGAATACACGCAACCGGACGCTGGAGAAGAACGGGGAGCGGATCAAGCTTACGCAGGTGGAGTATTCCATCATGAAGATGTTTATGGACAATCCGGGCCGCGCCATGTCGCGGGAGGACATTCTGAACACCGTCTGGGGCCGGGATTATTTCGGTGAGCTGAAGATCGTGGACGTGAACATCCGCCGGCTCCGCATCAAGATCGAGGACGATTCCACGAATCCCACCTATATCACCACCGTGTGGGGTTACGGGTACAAATGGGGCTTCTGACGGCCGAGCGGTCCGTCTGAAAACAGAACCGCCGGACAGTGCGGAGAGAGGAGGGAGAACCTGTGGAAAAAGAAAAAAGCCGGCACCGCATTTCGGGGCTGAAGCAGCGGTGGATGCTGAACAGCGTTCTCACCATCTCTGCGCTCATGCTGGTGACGGTGCTGATTTTCGGCGTTTCCATTTCGAGCTATTACGGCGCTACCATCCGCACCGGCCTGGAGGCCAAGGCCAATACGGCGGCCAACTTCTTCAGCAACTACGTCACCAGGACGTACGCGGAGTATTACGAGAGCGCGTACAAGTACATTGAATCCTTCCCGGACGCGAACGTCCTGGAGCTGCAGTTCGTGGGCCTGGACGGGAGCGTGGAGATCTCCTCCAACAGCATCACCTCTGGATCCACACCCAATACGGCGGACATCCAGCAGGCGCTCAGCACCGGTAAAATTTCCTCCTGGACCGGCAAGAGTCCGCTGACGGCGGAGCGCGTGATCGCGGTGTCCTGTCCGCTGGTCTATTCCAACGGACAGACGGTGGGCGTCATGCGGTATGTCAGCAGCATGAAGCTGGTGGACCGGGAGGTCGCCAAAAACGTCATGATGGCGGTGGGCGCCGCCGCCGTCGCGGTGCTGATCGTCGTGTTTCTGAACGTACTGCTGGTCAAATCCGTGGTGGAGCCGATTCAGGACATCACCGTCATGGCGCGGCAGATCGCCGGCGGCAGCTACGGCATTCAGATCAACAAGCAGTACCGGGACGAGATCGGCGAGATGGTGGAGGCCATCAACGAGATGTCCATGAAAATCAGCAGCGCGGAGAAAACGCAGACGGAATTTATCTCCTCCGTCTCGCATGAGCTGCGCACGCCGCTGACAGCCATCACAGGCTGGGGCGAGACGCTGATCTATGACGAGAGCCTGGACGCGGAGACAAAGCGGGGCATCGGGATCATTCTGAAAGAGGCCCGCCGTCTGACCAAAATGGTGGAGGAGCTTCTGGAGTTCACCAGGATGCAGGACGGCCGGTTCACGCTGAACGTGGAGCAGATCGACATCGTGGCGGAGCTTGAGGACTCCATCTTCACTTACAGAGAACTGCTGAAGCAGGATGACATTGAGCTTGAATACGAGCCGTATATGGAGGAGCTGCCGCTGATCAACGGTGATCCGGCGCGGCTGCGGCAGGTGTTCCTGAACATCCTGGACAACGCCGCCAAATACGCCCGGGATGGGAAGAAGATCGTCGTGAGCCTCCACGGCGCGAACGATCACGTGGACATCCGGATCCGGGACTACGGCTCCGGCCTGCCGGAAGATGAGCTGGAAAATGTAAAAATGAAATTCTACAAGGGCAGCAACGCCAAGGAGCGCGGTAGCGGCATCGGACTTGCCGTCTGCGACGAGATCGTGCGCTATCACGGCGGCCAGCTGCTGATCGAGAATGCCGAGGGCGGCGGGCTCGCGGTCACGGTTCGCCTGCCGCTGTAGCCCGGATGCGCAGCGAATAAACCGGCGCGGCGCGCCGAAACCATAGAGGCCTCCGGCGGGACTGCCGTTCGGAGGGCAGAGGAGAAATCATGGCAAAACAGAAAAAAGAAAAGAGCTTCCGCACCTCGATCGGCGGACAGGCCCTGATTGAGGGGATCCTGATGCGGGGCCCGCAGAAGCAGTCCATCGTGGTCCGAAAGCCGGACGGGGAGCTGGAGACGAAGACAGAGGCGCTGCCGGCCGCCGGCAAACGGCCGCGGATCCTGCGGTGGCCGTTCATCCGTGGCTCCGTGAATTTTGTCACCTCGCTGATGTCCGGAATGCGGGCCATCACCTACTCCGCGTCCTTTCTGCCGGAGGACGAACAGGAAGAGCCCTCCAAGCTGGACCTGTGGTTTGAACGGCATTTCAGCAGCAGTACCGCGGAGAAGCTGGTCATCGGGACCGCCACGGCGCTCGGCATCGCGCTGGCCGTGGGCCTGTTTGTGATCCTGCCGACGCTGCTCACCGGGCTGCTGTCCCGGTGGATCGAGCACCGGCTGCTGCTGAATCTGATCGAGGGGCTGGTCCGGGTCGGGATATTCCTGCTCTATATGGGACTGGTCTCCCGCATGAAGGAGATCCGACGGATCTGGCAGTACCACGGCGCCGAGCACAAGACGATCTTCTGCTACGAGGCCGGACTGGAGCTGACGGTCGAGAACGCGCGGCGGCAGTCCCGGCTGCACCCCCGCTGCGGGACGAGCTTCATGGTCATCATGATCCTCGTCAGCATGCTGGTGCTGATGCTGGTCTCCTGGTCCAACGTATGGATCCGGCTGGGGATCCGGCTGCTGCTGGTGCCGGTGATCGTGGGCATCAGTTATGAACTGCTGAAGCTCGCAGGGCGGTATGACAACTGGCTGACCCGAATCATCTCCGCACCCGGCAAGCTGATGCAGCATCTGACCACCGCGGAGCCGGAGGACGAAATGCTGGAGGTGGCGATTGCCGCGCTGAAGGAAGTCCTGCCTGACGAGGCGGGACAGGACGCATGGTAAAACGCTCGGAAGAATTTGGAAAAGACGGACGTGATGCGGTTTGCAGACCTATAACGACATCTATCTGGACGCCCGGAAACGGCTGAAGGCCGAGGGCGTGGAGGCCTTTGCGCCGGAGGCGCGGCTCATCGTGTCCGCGGCGGCCGGAAAGACCGTGGAGCAGCTGACTCGGGACCTGAACCTGTATGTGAGCGCAGATTTCTCGGAAAGGGTAGAGAGCTATATTGCCCGGCGGCTGGCCGGGGAGCCTGTGGCGTATATCACCGGCGAGTGGGAGTTCTACGGCATGATGCTGAACGTCACGCCGGACGTGCTGATCCCCCGGACGGACACCGAGGTCCTGGTGGACAAGGCCATCGAAATGCTCCGCGGCCGGGAGGAAAACACACGGGTGCTGGATCTGTGCTGCGGCAGCGGCTGCATCGGTCTTGCCGTGGCGGAGAATGTCCGGAACAGCCGGGTGATTCTGGTGGACAAGTCGCTGAAGGCGCTGCGCGTGGCGCGGTCCAACGTTTTGAAGAACAATCTGACCCGTTCGGTCACCTGTATCGACGCCGACGCCTGCGCGCCGCCGCCGGTGCTGCTGGGGAGCTTCGACATGCTCCTGTGCAACCCGCCGTACATCCCCTCGGAGGACATCCTGGGGCTGGACCCCTCCGTGCGGGACTATGAGCCCGTGGAGGCGCTGGACGGCGGGCCGGACGGACTGGATTTTTACCCCGCGGTGACACGGTACTGGCGGGCGGTCCTGCGGGACCGGGGCTGTCTCATGTTCGAGGTGGGGATCGGCCAGGCCGCGGCGGTGAAGCAGATTCTGGAGGACGCAGGCTTTGCGGGCGTCCAGGTATTTCAGGATACATTGGGCATCGACCGTGTCGTTGCCGGAATTCATATTGCAGGAGGAGAAAACAATGGCTGAGAAGAAAAAAACCGCGGAGACGCCGTCCCGATCCGAGGATAAACGGAAAGCGCTGGAGACCGCGATTGCGAACATCGAGCGCAACTACGGCAAGGGCTCCATCATGCGCCTGGGCGACAACCTGGCGGTGAACGTGGAGGCGGTGCCCACCGGCTCCCTCTCTCTGGACCTCGCGCTGGGGATCGGCGGCGTGCCCAAGGGCCGCATCATCGAGATCTACGGGCCGGAATCCTCCGGCAAGACCACGCTGGCGCTGCACATCGTGGCGTCGGCGCAGAAAGCCGGCGGCGAGGCCGCGTTTGTGGACGCGGAGCACGCGCTGGAGCCCGCCTACGCCCGGGCGCTGGGCGTGGACATCGACAACCTGCTGATCTCTCAGCCGGACACCGGCGAGGACGCGCTGAACATCACCGAAATGCTGGTGCGCTCCGGCGCCGTGGACGTGGTCGTGGTGGACTCCGTGGCCGCGCTGGTGCCGAGAAGCGAGATCGAGGGCGAGATGGGCGACTCCTCCGTGGGCGTTGTGGCGCGGCTGATGTCGCAGGCGCTGCGGAAGCTGGCCGGCGCCATCTCCAAGACGCAGTGCATCGTCATTTTCATCAACCAGCTGCGCGAGAAGATCGGCGTCATGTACGGCAACCCCGAGACGACGCCCGGCGGCCGCGCCCTCAAGTATTTTTCCAGCGTGCGGATCGACGTGCGCCGGATCGAGACGCTGAAGGTCGGCGGCGAGATGGTGGGCAACCGGACCAAGGCCAAGGTCGTGAAGAACAAGGTCGCGCCCCCGTTCAAGGAGGCGGAGTTCGACATCATGTACGGCGAGGGCATCTCCAAAATCGGCGAGCTCATTGATCTGGGCGTGAAGCTGGAGCTGATCGAAAAGGGCGGCGCATGGTTCACCATGGGCGAGAACCGTTTCCAGGGCCGCGACAGCCTGAAGCAGTATCTGAAGGACAACCCGGACGTGGCGGACGAGTTGGAGGAGAAGATCCGCAAGAACGCGGTCAAGCTGATGACGCCGCAAGCCAAGGCGGCGGCGCGGGCCGCGGGCCGCGCGGTGGATGTGGACGCCGAGGACTTCGAGGGCTGAGAAACGCCCCGCCGCAAGGGGAAAGCATCGGATGAAAATCACGAAAATGACGCCGTCCAAGCGGATCCCGGACTGGTATTATGCGGAGCTGGAGGACGGCACCAGCCTGCGGGTCAACGTAGCGCTGATCGCAGACTACAGCCTGTATACCGGACGGGAGCTGACGGAGGCGGAGACGGAATCGCTGAAAGCCGACGCCGCCCGGGTCAGCGTAAAGACACGCGCGCTCCGGATTATCGGCGCGCGCCCCATGTCCCGGAAAGAGCTGACGGACCGGCTGGTGCAGAAGGGCGAGACGGCGGAGGCGGCCGAGGAGGCGGTGGACTGGCTGGAGAGCGCGGGCCTGCTGGACGACCGGGAGTACGCGGGCATGGTGGTCCGGCACTACGCGGCAAAGGGCTACGGCGGCGCGAAGCTCCGGGAGGAGATGTACCGCCGGGGTGTTCCGAAGGACCTGTGGGAGGAAGCGCTGGCGCAGGCGCCGGATCCGGAAGAGATCTTGGACCGTCTGGCGGCGGAAAAGCTCCGGGGCAAAAAGCCGGACCGAAAGGAAATGAAACGCATCACGGACGGCCTGCTGCGCCGGGGCTATACCTGGGAGCAGGTGCGCCGCGCCGTGGACAAATACAGTGAGGAAACCGAGGGGTTCGACGAATGGCAGTGACAATCGCAATGATCTCTCTGGGCTGCGCGAAGAATCTGATCAACAGCGAGCAGATGCTGTGCCTGCTGAACGAGGCGGGATACCGCTTTACGGACAGTCCGGACGGAGCGGACGTGGCGGTGGTGAATACGTGCGGCTTTATCGAGAGCGCGAAGATGGAGGCAATCGACAACATCATCGAGCTGGGGGCGCTGAAAAAGGCCGGGAAGCTGAAGAAGATCGTGGTTGCCGGCTGCCTTGCCCAGCGGTATCAGGAAGAACTGATGACCGAGATGCCCGAGATCGACGCGCTGGTCGGCGTGGGCAGCTTTGACCGGATCTGCGACGTGGTGGCCCAGGTTTTGGCGGAATGGAATCCCATGGAGATGGGCGACATCGACGCCCCGCTGGACGAGACGGGGCGTGTGCTGACCACCGGGCCGTCCTGGGCGTATATCAAGATCGCGGACGGCTGTGACAATCGCTGTGCCTACTGCGTGATCCCCGCGCTGCGGGGGCGGTTCCGAAGCCGGCCGATGGACCGGATCCTGGAGGAGGCCCGGACGCTGGCCGCCAGCGGGATCCGGGAGCTGATCGTGATCGCGCAGGACATCACGCGCTACGGGACGGATCTGGACGGAAAACGGCATCTGGCGGAGTTGCTCCGCGCGCTGTGCGCCATCCCGGAGCTGGAGTGGATCCGGCTGCACTACCTGTATCCGGACGAGATCGACGACGAACTGATCGACGTGATCGCCGGCGAGAAGAAGATTCTGCACTATTTGGACATCCCGATCCAGCACATCAACGACGCGATTTTGAAGCGCATGAACCGGCGCGGGACCGGCGGCGAGATCCGGGCGCTGTTCCGGAAGCTCCGGGCGCGGATGCCGGATCTGGTGCTGCGCACCAGCCTGATCGCCGGGCTGCCCGGCGAGGGTGAGGCGGAGTTTGAGGAGCTCTGCGACTTTCTGCGGGAGGCGAAGATCCAGCGAGCAGGCGTGTTCCCGTACTCCCCGGAGGAGGGGACGCCTGCGGCGGACATGGAGCGGCCTGACGAGGACACGGCAAACCGCCGTGCGGAGCTGATTCTCGACCTGCAGAGCCGCGTGATGGACGAGTTCAATCAGAGCCGGATCGGCACGGTGGAACGCGTGCTGTGTCTGGGCTACGACAGGATCAGCGAATACTGGTTCGGCCGAAGCTATGCCGAATCGCCGGACGTGGACGGGCTGATCTGGTTTACCGGGAAGGGCCTGCGGGCCGACGCATTTTTCGACGTGCTGCTCACGGGCGACCTGGGCGGCGACATGGTAGGAGAAAAGGTGGGTGACGAATGAATATCGCGAACAAGTTTACCCTGCTGCGGGTGATTCTGATCCCCGTATTTATGGTTTTGCTGTACATCGACGCGCCGTACCTGAATTACGTGGCTCTGGCCGTGTTCATAGTGGCCAGCCTGACCGACTATCTGGACGGGCATCTGGCCAGGAGCCGGAATCTGGTGACCAATTTCGGCAAGTTTATGGATCCGCTTGCGGATAAACTGCTGGTGACGGCCGCCATGCTGATTTTCGTGGAAAAGGGCCTCATGCCGGCCTGGGCGCTGATGATCGTCATCGCCCGGGAGTTTGCTGTGTCCGGCCTGCGGATGGTCGCAGCCTCGGACGGGACGGTCATTGCCGCCGCCATGTCCGGCAAGATCAAGACGGCGGCGACGATGGTCTGCCTGTGCGTCATGATGACGCCGGTGGGGACGTTCGCCCTCGGACCGGTCACGCTCAATATGGTCTGTGTGGGCGTGATCGTACTGACCACCGTGATTTCCGGCGTGGAATATTTTGTCAAAAACGGCCATGTGCTGACGCAAGAGCTCTAATCTGCCCTGGGAGGATTTTATGAAGCTGTACAACTCACTCACGACGAAAAAAGAAGAATTCACACCCTACGAGCCCGGCAAGGTGAAAATGTATACCTGCGGGCCCACCGTATACCACTACGCGCACATCGGCAACCTTCGCACCTACACGATGGAGGACGTGCTGGAAAAATACCTGCGCTATCTTGGCTATGACGTGAAGCGCGTCATGAATATTACGGACGTGGGCCACCTGTCCTCGGACGCCGATACCGGCGAGGACAAGATGCTGAAAGGCGCGCGCCGCGAGCACAAGACCGTGATGGAGATCGCGGACTTCTATACGAAGGCGTTTTTTGCCGACTGCGAGAAGCTGCGGATCAAGCGGCCCGACGTGGTGGAGCCCGCCACGAACTGCATCCCGGAGTTCATTGAGATGGTCTCCGGCCTGCTGGACAAGGGGTATGCGTATCTCGCCGGCGGCAATGTGTATTTCGACACGTCGAAGCTGGAGACGTACTACGTGTTCAACCGGCACGAGGAGGAGGACCTGCTCGTGGGCGCCCGGGAGGGCGTCGAAGAGGACGGAAACAAGCGCAACAAGGCGGATTTCGTCCTCTGGTTCACCAAATCGAAGTTTGAGGACCAGGAACTGAAATGGGAGAGCCCATGGGGCCTCGGCTATCCGGGCTGGCACATCGAGTGCTCCAGCATCAGCCTGAAGCATCTGGGCGAGTATCTGGACATCCACTGCGGCGGCATCGACAACATGTTCCCGCACCATACGAACGAAATCGCGCAGTCCGAGGCGTATCTGGGCCACAAATGGTGCAGATACTGGTTCCACGTGTTGCATCTGAATACCGCCTCCGGCAAGATGAGCAAGTCGAAAGGCGAATTCCTGACGGCGTCGCTGCTGGAGGAGAAGGGGTATGACCTGCTGGCCTATCGGTTCTTCTGCCTGCAGTCCCATTACCGGAAGATGCTGGCGTTCTCCTGGGACGGTCTGGACAACGCCGCGCAGATGTACCGCAAGCTGATCGCCCGGGTCGCCGCCGTGGACCCGGCAGACGGGACGTATGACGAGGCGGCGGCCGTGCCGTACCGCGAGAAATTCCACGCCGCCATGGACAACGATCTGAACACCGCGCTGGGCCTCACCTGCGTGTACGACGTGCTTAAAGCGGAGCTGAACGGCGCCACGAAGATGGCGCTGATCGCGGAATTCGACCGGGTCCTGTCTTTGGATCTGCCGGAAAAAGCGGCGGCAAAACGCGCGGAGGATGCGCGGGCCGCGGCGGCCGAGCCGGCGGACGGCGGCTATGTGATCGTCGGCGAGGGCGACCCCGCCATCGACGAGCTGGTCCGGCAGCGGTACGCGGCCAAGCAGGCCAAAAACTGGGCGGAGGCCGACCGGATTCGGGACGAGCTGGCCGACATGGGCATCACGGTCACGGACCGCAAGGACGGCGCCGCCTGGAAGCGGAATTGACAGGCCGCCGGAGAGCAGAGGAGGATCGCCGATGAAGCTGATGGTTCTGGACGGGAACAGCATCATTAACCGCGCGTTTTACGGCGTCCGGATGCTGAACACAAAGGACGGCACGCCGACCAACGCGGTTTTCGGATTCCTGAACATCCTCCAGAAGCTCCGGACGGAGGGAAACCCGGACGCCCTGTGCGTCACGTTCGATACGAAAGCGCCCACGTTCCGCAAGACGCAGTACGAGGCGTACAAGGCCCAGCGCAAGGGAATGCCGGAGGAGCTGGCCGTGCAGATGCCGATTCTGAAGGACGTGCTCGACAAGCTGCGGATCCCCCGCTATGAGCTGGAGGGGTACGAGGCGGACGACCTCATCGGGACGATCGCCGCAAAATGCGAGGCGGCCGGCTGGGAATGCGAGATCGTCACCGGCGACAAGGACAGCTTTCAGCTGATTACCGGCGGGACCCGCGTACGGCATATCAAGACCCGCATGGGCCAGACGGAGACAACGCTGTACGACCCGGAGGCGTTCCGGGCGGAGTACGGGTTTGACCCGATTTATATGATCGATCTGAAAGCGCTGATGGGGGACTCGTCGGACAACATCCCCGGCGTACCCGGCATCGGCGAGAAGACGGCGCTGGATCTGCTGCACCGGTTCGGCTCCCTGCCCGGCGTGTACGGGCATCTGGACGACGCGGCCATCAAACCCGCCGCAAAGAAGAAGCTGGAGGAGGGGCGCGCCTCGGCGGAGATGTCCTACGATCTGGCGACCATCCGGCGGGACGCGCCCATCGACTTCGATCCGGAGGCAAACCGCACCGCGGAGCCGGATCGGGACGGCCTGTACACGCTGTTCCGGTCCCTCGAGTTTCATCAGTTTATTGACCGTTACGCTCTGACGCCGCCTCGCGGGGAGGCGCATGAGACGGTGGCGGTTGAGCTGGACAGCCGGGAGATCCCGGACGCCGCCGCGCTCGAGCGGGCGCTGTCCGAGCTTGCCGGCGCGTCCTGCGCCGCGGTGTACGCGGACGATGCGCTCACGAACCTCGCGCTCGCGGCGGGGGGCTCAATCTGGACCCTGCGGGAGGACGCCTATTCCGGCGGCTGGCCGGAGGCGCTGCGCGCGGTGTTTTCCGCGCCGCTGCAAAAAGCCGGACACAACGTCAAAAATCTGATGCGCAGTCTGCTGGATCGGGACCTGCCCGTCGACGGCTGGGTCTCCGATACCGCGCTGGCGGCCTATCTGCTGGACCCGTCGGCCAGCGACTACGACCTTGCGGAGCTCGCGTCGTTCTACTGCGGCTTCCGTCTGGAGGAAGCGGACGCAGACCCGCAGCTGTCGCTGCTCCCGGAGACAGAGGACCGATCCGCCGGGATGCGGCGGGCCGAGGCGGTACGGCTGCTGTGCGCGGAGCTGGAAAAGCGGCTCGCGGAGCAGGGGATGGACCGGCTGTACCGGGAGATCGAGCTGCCGTTGTGCCCCGTGCTGGCGGAGATGGAGCATACCGGGTTCCTGGTGGACCGTCAGGCCATCATCGCCTTCGGGGAGACACTGGCAAAGGGGATCGACGCGCTGCAGGCCGAGATCTTCGACCTGGCCGGATGCGAGTTCAACATCGGCTCGCCCAAGCAGCTGGGCGAGGTCCTGTTCGACAAGCTCCTGCTGCCGGCCCCGAAAAAGACAAAAACCGGCTATTCCACGAACATCGACGTGCTGGAAAAGCTGCGTATGAAGCACCCCATCATCGACCGGATCATCGAATACCGGCGGCTGACGAAGCTGAAATCCACCTATACCGACGGCCTCCAGCGTTTCATTGCGCCGGACGGCCGCATCCACACGACGTTCCAGATGACGGTGACGGCCACCGGCCGCCTGTCCTCCACGGACCCGAACCTGCAGAATATCCCTGTCCGGAGCGAGCTGGGCGGCGAGTTGCGGAAAATGTTCGTGGCCGGCCCCGGGAACGTCCTGGTGGACGCCGATTACAGCCAGATCGAGTTGCGGCTCCTTGCGCACATCTCCGGGGACGAGACCATGCGCAGTGCGTTCCGGACCGGGGAGGACATCCACCGGATCACGGCGTCGCAGGTGTTTGACGTGCCGCCGGAGGCGGTCACCGCGTTCCAGCGCAGCAGTGCGAAGGCGGTGAACTTCGGCATCGTCTACGGCATCTCCCAGTTCTCTCTGGCGCAGGACATCGGCGTGTCCGTGGCGGAGGCGAAGCGGTATATGGACAATTACCTGGCGAAATACCACGGCGTACGGGACTACATGCGCGACGTGGTGGAGCAGGCGAAGGCGGACGGGTACGTCACAACGCTGTACGGACGCCGCCGGACGCTGCCGGAGCTTGCGTCCTCAAACTACAACATCCGCGCGTTCGGAGAGCGGGTGGCGCTGAATGCGCCGATCCAGGGCACGGCGGCGGACCTGATGAAGCTGGCCATGATCCGCGTGGATCGGGCGCTGAAGGCCTCGGGCCTTGCGGCGAAGCTCCTGCTGCAGGTACACGACGAGCTGATCGTGGAGTGCCCGGAGGCGGAGGCGGAGCAGGTCAAGACGCTGCTGTGCCGCGAAATGGAGATCACAGACCTCGAGGTCCCGCTGACGGCGGAGGCCGGGGTCGGAAAGAACTGGTACGACGCAAAATGATCACGATTCGGCCGGCGGGACCGGCAGATCTGCCGGAGATCCTGCGGATTGAGCGGGCCTCCTTTTCCATGCCCTGGGCGGAGCAGTCGCTCCGGGCGGAGCTGGAGCCGGGCCGCGCGTTCTTTGACGCGGCCCTTTCGGAGGGAACCGTCTGCGGCTTCTGCATTCTCCACCGGTTCGGTCCGGAGGGGGAGATCTTCAACATTGCGGTGGCGGAGGCTTTTCGCGGGCAGGGGATCGGGCGGCAGCTGCTGGAGGCGGCGCTCGAGCATGCCCGCGCGGACGGCATGGAGCGCGTGTTTCTGGAGGTCCGGGACGGGAACGGTCCGGCCCGGGCGCTGTATGACGCCTGCGGCTTTGCGGAAATCGGCCGCCGGAGAGGGTATTACGACAAGCCGGTGGAGGACGCGATCCTGATGCAGAGAGACTGCAAATGAAAAGACGGAAGAAGAGAAAGAGCGCATGCTGATTTTAGCCATTGAATCCTCCTGTGACGAGACGGCCGCCGCCGTGGTGCGCGACGGGCGGGAGATCCTGTCCAGTGAGGTGTTTTCCCAGGTGGATATGCACGCCATTTACGGCGGCGTGGTGCCGGAGATCGCATCCCGGAGCCATATTACCGTGATCAGCCGCCTTGCGGAGAGCGCCGTGCAGAAGGCGGGGATCCGAAAGTCCGATCTGGACGCCGTGGCCGTGACCTGCGCGCCGGGACTGATCGGCGCGCTGCTGGTGGGCGTGAATTTTGCCAAGGGTGCCGCCATGGCGCTGAACATCCCGCTGATTCCGGTGCACCATGTGCGGGGGCACATTGCGGCAAACTATATCGCGTATCCGGAGCTGGAGCCGCCGTTTTTGTGCCTCGCCATCTCCGGCGGCAACACGATCCTGGTGGACGTGCGGGGGTATACGGACATGTCCATCCTGGGTGCGACCCGGGACGACGCGGCGGGGGAGTGCTTTGATAAGGCGGCCCGTGTGCTGGGCCTGCCGTATCCCGGCGGCGGACCGATGGATCAGCTTGCCCAGGGCGGGGACGATACCGCCTACGACCTGCCGCGTGCAAAGATCGAGGGGCATCCGTACGACATGTCCTTTTCCGGGCTGAAAACGGCCGTGGTCAATCTGGTGCACAACGCCGAACAGAAAGGCGAGCCCATTGACCGGGCCGGGCTTGCGGCCTCCTTTGCCGCCGCCGTCAGCGATACGCTGGTGCCCCGGACCATGGCGGCCGCGGAAGAGCTGGGCTATGACAGGATCGCCGTGGCCGGCGGCGTCGCCGCCAACTCCCGCATCCGTGCGGACTTTGAGAAAGCCGCGGCTGCCGCGGGAAAACGGCTTTTCGTGCCGCCGCTGCGCCTGTGCGGCGACAACGCGGCCATGATCGGCTGCCAGGGGTATTACGAATACCTGGCCGGGGCCCGCGCGGGCAGCGACCTGAACGCCTGGGCCACCATGGACATCGACGCGCGCTTTCCGGGATAGGCGGGACGGCGCGGGCAGACATAAGGGGGGAGCTTTGTGCAGTTTTTCGAGCGGATTTTCGACTACAAGAACGCCGTTGTGGGAAACAAGGCCTATGACGACGTGCTCACGGTGATCCTTGCGAATCTGGACAAGGTCCGGGACAGCACCATCTACGAGGTGGCGGAGCTTTGCTACACGTCGCCTACGACCATCGGCCGCATGTGCAGGCAGCTGGGCTATAACGGCTACTTGGATTTTCGGTCCGATCTGGTCTACATTTACGACAATTATGCTTCCTATAACTATCTTCTTCCGATGGAGGGCGGGAACACACAGACGGTCCTCGACCGGTTCTGCGGAAATGTGGAGCAGACGATGGCCTGCATCCGGGCGCTGGATCCGGCTGCGATCGACGCCATTGTGCGGCTGCTGCATGAACAGAACGAGATTTTCTTCTGCGAGTTTTTCCCAAACCCCACAGCCATCTATTCCCTGCGGACCAATCTGGCGCTCACAAAAAAGAGCTCGTCTTATGTTTCGGGCAGCGCCGGGTTTGCGGAAAGCGTCGGTCGGCTGACGGCGGAATGCCTTGTGTTTTTCACCTTTCCGGATGTGGAACAGGCCGGATTTATCTGGAAATACGTGCGGGAAGCGCACGAAAAAGGCGCGAAGGTCGTCCTCCTGCTGAGCGGGGCCCCGCGGGTCAGACCGGACGCCGCGGACGTGGTCATCCGGATGCCGAGCGTCGGCACGCGCATGGACCAGATCGGGACGACGGTGTTCTGGAACATCCTGTCTTTCCTGTATCGAAAAAAGTGGATCGACAGAAACGCGTAAATGAAAAAAGAAGAGGCTGCAGCGGAAAGCTGCAGCCTCTTCTCTGTATGGAAAGGGGAAAAACGTTTTACGCCTTTGCCGGGGCCTTGTGCCAGACGTCCTCCGGCAGGAATTCTTCATGGGGCGAGGTGTCGCTGCAGCCCACAAACCAGGCGAGGAGCTTGTGCTCCAGCTCGGTGCGCAGACCGCTGTATGCCGGATCGTGAATCAGGTTCCGGTATTCCTTCGGGTCCTCCAGCATATCGTAAAGCTCGTTGTCGCCGCTGGTGCGGAAAATGAACTTGTAGCGGGCGTCCCGGCGCATGACGGCACGGCAAACGGTGGCCGGCTCGTTCTGCTGCTGCGAGAGCTTCGGATAATAGACGCCGCCGGGGACCATCATAAAGGCCCAGTGCTCGGTGCCCTCAAAGCACTGCGGCTCCCGCACGTCATAGCCGCCCTCAGTGTAGACGACCCGCTTCACGTCGCCGGCGGCGCCCTCCACCTGCGGCCGCAGGGAGACGCCGAACTGGTCGTGCCGGATCTCAATGTTTTCAAAGTCGAATACGGTGGGGAAAATGTCCATGGACTGGGTCGGCGTCGTCACGCGATGTCCCTGTTTTTCGCCGGGCCGGCGGATGATCAGGGGGACCCGGGCCAGCATATCGTCCAGCGCGCTGGGCCACTTCTCGGCAAGACCGCAGTCCCCGGCAAAATCGCCGTGGTCGGAGCAGAGGATCACGGTGGTGTCGTCCAGCTGTCCGTTTTCCCGGAGCATCTGCATGACCTCGCCGACCAGCTTGTCGACGTAGGAGACCATGCCGAGGTAGACCGCGTTGACCTTCCTGTACAGGCCGGCGTTTTTGGGATCGTCTCCGTGCCGGTTCCGCCGGATCGCGTGGTACAGTTCCGGCTTGCCGTTGACCCAGGACTCGTCCCGCATTTCCGGCGTACAGTCGTCGTACATGCTGTAATACGGCTCCGGGCAGGTGTAAGCCGGATGCGGATAGGAGTAGTTCAGCCAGAGGAAGAAGGGCTTGCCGTCCGTCTTGCGCTTTGCAAGGAAATCCGCGGCGTCCTGATTGCAGAAATCGTCGCCGGTAGGCGCCTCGGCCGCTTCGGAGAGCAGGGCGTAGTTGCGGTCGATGTCTACAGGACCGCCTTTGCCCCAAGCGCCTCCGCCGCCGCGGCCGAAGCGGTAGGTCTCGGAGAAAACACGCTGGTTGGATTCGGCGTCGAAGCAGTCATCCTTGCCGATGATCCCGGTGGTGTAGCCGGCGTCCCGGATCTGGCGGAAAAAGTTTGCCTCCGTATCCGGCAGCAGATTGCGGAGCGATCGGAATCCGCGCACATGGGGATAGAGCCCGGTAGCCAGCGCGCAGCGGGAGGAGACGCAGACCGGATGCTGGGTATAGTTCTGCTCGAACAGCGTGCCCTCTGCGGCGAGGCGGTCGATGTTGGGCGTCTGTACGTATGGGTGCCCGTAGCAGCCGAGGCTCTCGGCGCGTAGTTCGTCGGGGAAGATCAGGACGTAGTTCATGATGAAGCTCCCTTCTCGATGGATTGTTTGCTTGTTACCAATATAACATGAGATCATCAAAAAAGTCACTGCCGGATGAAAGGAATCGGTAACGAAAAACCGTTACCCCAAAAAAGAAAATGGGGCAGAGACAGACGGAGGGCGTTTCCGCACATGCGGAAACGCCCTCCGTCTGTCTGTTTTCTGAATGTTCAGTGCTCCACGCGGCGGAGCTGGGCCAGCGTTTCCTCCGGCAGCTCCAGAATCTTGGCCCTGGCTTCGGAGAGTCCCCCGCGGATGTTGGGCGGGCGGTGCTCCATCACGGCGAGGGAATACTCGACGTCCTCCAGCGCCTCCGCCGGGCTGACGCAGCCCACGGCCACCATATCCTGCGGACGCAGCGTGTTCCAGGAGAACGTGAACCCCACAAACGGGGAGACGCGGCCGGCGGCCAGCGGCTTGATGGTGAGGACCGGTTTTTTCGCGTTCTGGATGTTTTTGTAGATCGTCTCGATCTCGTACTGCATCATGAAGCCCATGCAGTTGTAGACCTGCACGTAGCATTGAATGTCGTAGTCGTTCAGGTCGCAGTACTGCAGGACCTCCGGCATGTGGCCCGAGGTGCCGGGGATCATGCCCGCCTCCCGGATCATATCGGTGTAGTCGCCGATCCGCTCGATGGTCTGCGTTCGTTTGTTCACCAGCTGTTCCACAGACGCATAGCCGAACATGAGGATGTCCACGCCCATATCCCTGGCTTTTTGAATGCGGGCTTTGGCGGCGGCCCGGCCCTCCTTCGTGTCGTTCACGTCCAGAGAGGCCGTGTCGATCTTGTAGATTTTGCGCCCGGTCCTTTCCTCGGCTATGTGCATGCCCTCCCAAAGGGCGTCGCAGCCGCCGAGCGGTCCGATCAGCGTGTCCACGCCGCGGGACAGAAACGCCTCCAGAATGGCGGCGCACGCCTCGCCGTTGCCGTTGCGTTCCTCGATCAGCGTATCGGCGGCGGGGGAGCGGTGACTGAATCCCAGCATCCAGTTTGTGCCGATGACCATGCGGGACAGGGACAGGCCGTCCACCTGTGTGCGGGGAAATTGCTGCAGCTGTGCCATGGGGATCCCTCCTTCAGCGGATTTGTTTTCCGCTTTCAGTATAGCACCCCGCGCAGGATTTGCAAGCGATTTTGCCGACATGGAGAGCTCCCGCTGCAGACGCGCGGCCGCCTGCGTTTTCAGTTTCCGCCGCAGCAGGAGCCGGTCCTGCTCGGAGATCGGCCAGCGCGACTTGCGCGGACGAGGCGTCTCCGACGGATTTAACCCTATCTCTCCGGCGCTTCGCGCCACTTCCCTTTTCAAAAGGGAGGCTTTTTTGTGTGCCCCCAATGGCTCCCTTTCGAAAAGGGGGTCGAGTTGACCCACGCAGAAAAACGGAGGGCAGGAAAACCTGCCCTCCATTTTGAATGTATGCTCTGTTCTCCGCTTACTGCCGCGCGCTTACTTGAAGTACCGCTTCAGCATGCCCTCCAGCGCTTTGCCGTGGCGGGCCTCGTCGCGGGCCATCTCATGTACGGTGTCGTGAATGGCGTCAAGGCCGTTCTTCTTCGCGCAGGCGGCCAGGTCAAACTTGCCCTGCACCGCGCCGTACTCGCAGTCCACGCGCCAGGCCAGATTCTTTTTCGTGGAATCGGTCATGTTGGGCTCCAGCTCCGAGCCCAGCAGCTCCGCAAACTTGGCGGCGTGCTCCGCCTCCTCATACGCGGCCTTCTCCCAGTACAGGCCGACCTCGGGATAGCCCTCCCGATGGGCGATGCGGGCCATGCACAGATACATGCCGACCTCGCTGCACTCGCCGGTGAAGTTGGCTTTCAGCTGCTCCAGAATGTACGCCTTGTCGGCGTCGCTGACGTCGGGATTGTTCTTTACGGTCTCGCCGTAGACGCCGTACTTGTGCTCGGCCGCCAGCTTGGCGTCGGCGTCCATTTCCTTGAATTTCTCGCCGGATACCTTGCAGACCGGGCAGAACTCAGGGGGCGTGTCGCCCTCATGGACATACCCGCAGACGGGGCAAACCCACTTTTTCATATCAGTAACCTCCTGTGTACAAAATCGGCTTTTCAGCTTTGTCTACAATTTAACAGATCGACACGCGGTTTGTCAAGATAAACTCCGCAGATGCGCGGGATTCACGCGCCGTCCGTTTCCCTGGTCAGCAGGGATTCCACATACGCCCAATCTGTCGGCTCGGAAAAGAAGTACCAGATGCGGCCGCGGTCCGTGTCGTACAGCGGCGTCCAGGACAGGCTGTGGGTCCGGAGCGTCAGACCCACCGTACCCTCGGGCGCGGACCAGGTGAGCGTCAGGCTTTTCCCGTCGTCCCCGGAGTCGGAATACAGCCTGGTCAGCGTGTACAGCTCCCGGCTTTCGATGTACCCGAGGAGCGCCGCAGGGTCCGTACAGTTGTAGAAGGAAGCGCCGCCGACGCTTTTTTGATAATACAGGTGCAGCGTCTGCCCGGGCTCCCGGAGGTCCGGGAGGACCGGGCCGTCCGTTTCCTTATAGGCCAGCGACACGTGCCCTGCGCCCAGAAGAAGCAGGAATACAAGGGCTCCCGCGACGACCCCGCCGGTGCGGCGGCTTACCGGCCGGAGCACCGCCTGCAGGCGGTAGCGCAGGGCGGAGGCGGAAGCGGACAGGCAGGTGGTGAAGCCGCGCCCGTCTCCCGCCGTGCGGAGCAGCAGCTCCGCGTATCGGCGGCGGCGGACGTCGTCCGCGCCGTCCAGCACCAGTTCGTCGCAGGCCAGCTCCAGATCCTCTGCGCATCGGCGCATGGCAAGCCACAGCAGGGGGTTGAACCAGCACATGGCGATGCAGAACGTCAGAAAGAATTTGGTCCAGCAGTCTCCGCGCCGGATGTGGACCAGCTCGTGCAGGAAAATGAGTTCGAGCTCCTCCGGCGTATAGGTCCGGTCCGGCAGGACCGCCCGCACGCCGGGCCGGAACAGGCCCACGGACAGCGGTGACGCCGCGGCGGGGGCGCGTACAAGCCGGAGCTTCGGTTTTTTAAGGCCGACTGCCAGCTGCGCCGCCTCCCACCGGGAAAGCGTGTCCGGGTCCGTCACGGGGACCGCGCCCCGCAGAAGCTGTCTCCGGAAGCGCAGATGTCCGCAGATCCTCCAGAGCAGGACGGCGGCAAACCCGACGCCCCAGACCAGCAGCAGGACCGGAAAGATCTGCCGCGGCACAGGCAGCACCAGCGACGGCCGGTCGGGCAGCAGCGCGGCGTTCCAGGTGACGTACAGGAAATTCGGCAGCAGCCAGAGGGCGGCGCAGCCCCGCGCGCGGATCCGCCGCCGCAGCAGCGGCAGCGCCGGAAGCAGCAGGGCGTCGTACAGGCCGATCTCCAGAAACAGGATAAAGAAAGTCCCCAGCAGCCGGCCGGCCATATCCGCCCCGGCGCGCAGCAGCAGAATGACGGCCAGAAGCAGGCAGAGGAGAGGCAGGATCATGGGAAAGACCAGCGGCTCGTACCGGCGGCGCGCGGCGGCGTCGCCGTCCGCCAGCTGAAGCTCCGGGTCGCCGTTCGCGGCGACCGCCCAGGCCGCGGCGCCCGCGATCAGCAGCGCGAAAAACCCGCGCAGCAGCGCGCCCGGCGTCACAGCTCGTCCCTCTCGAGCAGGGCCCGGAGCTCACGGAGCTCCGCCTCCGACAGGCCGCTGTCACACAGCGCCGCCGCAAAGGCGGACAGACTCCCGCCGCACTCCTGCTGCACGAACCGGCGGCTCTGCTCCGCAAGATACGTCTCCCGCGCGATAAGCGGCGTATACACGCCGCTGCGCCCATGCTTTTCCGCCCGGACAAACCCGCGCGACGCAAGCCGCGTCAGCAGCGTCAGCAGCGTTGTCACGGCCATGGCGCGGTCCGGCGGCAGCTTTTTTTCGATTTCCGAACGGGAGGCCGGTCCGCCGCAGGCCCACAGCGCCTGCATGACCTCCAGCTCCGTGTCCGGCAGCCGGCGAATGCGGTTTCCCATATACAACAGCTCCTCTATAAATGTAGTATATGAGATATTCTATACTTGTAGAGAAAGTTTGTCAAGACAGAAAAAACAGGAAGGCTTCTGCGTTGACAGCAGGGCCGGTTTTTTATATAATATAGAGTATGTTTCATACAAAGTATTTCGTTTGAATTCACTGGAGGCGGACTATGGACCTCAAGGGCAGACACTTTCTGACATTGAAGGACTTTACGGCGGAGGAGATCCTGTATTTTCTGGATCTGGCCGCCGATCTGAAAGCAAAAAAGAAGCAGGGGATCCCTGTCGACCGGCACCGGGGCAAAAACATCGCGCTGATTTTTGAGAAGACCAGTACGCGGACCCGCTGCGCCTTTGAGGTGGCGGCCCACGATCTGGGGATGGGCGTCACGTATCTGGACCCGTCGGGGTCGCAGATCGGCAAGAAGGAGAGCATCGCGGACACCGCCCGGGTGCTGGGCCGGATGTTTGACGGCATCGAGTACCGCGGCTACGGGCAGGAGATCGTGGAGGCGCTGGCGGCGCACGCGGGCGTGCCCGTCTGGAACGGACTTACGAACGAGTACCATCCCACGCAGATGCTGGCGGACATGCTCACGGTCCGGGAGCATCTGGGCCGGCTTCGGGGCGTGCGGCTCACCTATATGGGCGACGCCCGGTACAATATGGGCAACTCGCTGATGGTCACCTGTGCGAAGCTGGGGATGCATTTTACAGCGTGCGCCCCCGCGGACTATTTCCCGAACGAAGCCCTCACGGCGCAGTGCCGCGCCTGGGCGGAGGCGTCGGGCGGCAGCGTGACGCTGACGGAGGACGTGACCGCCGGGACCCGGGGCGCGGACGTGCTCTATACGGACGTATGGGTCTCCATGGGCGAGCCGGACGAGGTCTGGGAGACCCGGATCCGGGCGCTGACGCCCTACCGGGTGGACGCCGCCGCCATGAAGAACGCCGGCCCGGACGCGATCTTCATGCATTGCCTGCCCGCGTTCCACGATCTGGGGACGAAGATCGGCCGGGAGATCCATGAGAAATTCGGTCTTACGGAGATGGAGGTCTCGGACGAGGTGTTCGAGGGGCCGCAGTCCGTGGTGTTCGACGAGGCGGAAAACCGCATGCACACCATCAAGGCGGTCATGGCCGCCACGCTGGGCTGGTAAGCGCTCCGATACGATACGGAAACGCCTGTGCAAGGGGGAAGCGGGGATATGGACGCGATCCGAAGAATGCTGTTTTTTGTGAACTGCTATGAGCAGAATACTACGCGATACAAAGTCCTTGTGCTCCTGCTGCAGAACCTCCATAAGGTCGTGGAAATGACGATCCAGGAGGTGGCCGATCTGTGCTTTGTCTCGCAGAGCACGGTCAGCCGGCTGCTGCAGGACATGGGCTTTGCAAACTACGCCGTTTTTCGGGCGGAGGTCACCCAGGCGCTGCAGCTCGATTCCGTAAGAGCGGAGGAGAAGCCCGATCTGCGGGCCGGCAGCGTGGAACAGACGTACAACCGGTTTATCGCGGCGATCAACTCCATTTATACGCCGGCATTCCTGCAGCAGATCGAGGGGATCGCCGAACGGATGAAGGCCGCGGAAAAGGTGTGTATCCTGCTCTGGAGCCGCAAGGAATATCTGGATCTGCAGCGGGAGCTGTTTCTGGACGGAAAGCGGATCACGGTACACGACGTGGCGGAGCTTGCACCGCCGTATGTGGCGGATTTGAAAGGCGGGGACGTTTTTATCACCTGCATCGCAAATGAGGCGGAATATCTGGTCAAACGCTCCATGCTGCAGAAGGCGCAGGGCCGCGGCGTCGTCGTAGCCGTACTCGCGGAGGAGAGATTCCAGCGGCGCGGGAACTGGGCTTACCGGCTCCCGATCTGGCCGGACGCCACCAGCTCCTCGCTGTGGAGCGAGGTCGTCTCCAAAGTGCTGCTGGCCGCCTATAAGGTAGCGTAGTCCGCTTTTGCGCCGGGAAAAAAGAAAAAGGGATTCCGAAAATTTCGGAATCCCTTTTTTTGTCGGCATTCAAAGCAAGACGGTAAATTTCCCGATCCATTCAAAAAATGAATGGATCATTTTTTTATGATTATCAATCCAATTCCCGCGCTGTGCGAATGCGTCGGAAGCAAGTAAAATTATTTTCAGACGACAATGGCCCGGGCCGGGCCAAAAAAGGCTTGAAAGAAAAAGGAGGATACACATGGGATACATTCCGATCACGGTCCAGGGGTTTTCTGTCAGAGAGGGCCTGTTCAAAGATCTGGAGAAAACGCTGGACGGCGTCAAGGCCGCGGGGTTTGACGGCATCGAATTTTTCGGGCCTTTCCAGTGGGAGGCCGCCCGCATCGATCGGGCGCTGAAAAACAGCGGTCTGATCTGCTCCGGCTGGCACGTCGCCACGGATACGCTGTACCCGGAGAATCTGGACGCCACCGTGGAGTACAACCTGACTTTCGGCAGCAAGCAGCTGGTCATGCCCCGGATCTCGGACGAGATGTTTGCCACCTATGCGGCGATCTCGGGTCCGACGGCGGACTTTTTCGCCGCGACGAACGAGAAGCTGAAGGCCTACGGCGTGCGCACCGGCATCCACAACCACCACAGAGAGTTCAAGAAGCTGCCGGACGCCGACATGACGATCCTGGAGGCGGTGACGAAGACGACGCCGGCCGACTTCATCATCCAGTTCGACACCGGCAACGCCATGGCCGCCGGGGCGGACCCCGTGGAGGAGATCAAAAAGCTCGTGGGCCGCGTGGAGTCGCTGCACGTCAAGCCGTATTCCAAGACCACCGGCGCCAGCGCCGTGATCGGCGCGGACGACATCGATCTGGACTTCATCCTGCCCTTTTCCCGCGAGAACTGCGGCACGAAAGCGCTGGTCATCGAGTTTGAGGGCGAGGGCGACGCGATGGATTTCAGCGCACGCTGCTATCGCGGTCTGATCGAGAACTACAGTCCGTATCTTGAAGAAGTGTTTGTCCCGGGAAACCGGTAAACAAATAAAAAAACGAATCAGGAGGAAAAAATGAAAGCGAAAAAGTGGATCGCACTGGTCCTCGCCATGCTGATGGTTGCCGCCATCTTCACGGCCTGTACCAACAGCGAAACGCCGTCCAACAACGGCGGCGGCAATTCCGGGAACTCCGGAAACAATAACAACGGCGGCGGCAATTCCGGGAACTCCGGAAACAACAACGGCGGCGGCGATTCCGGGAACACGGATGACGAAGACGAAGAGATGGTCAACATTACGTTCTGGTTCCCGGATCTGGGCGGCACGACCGGTTCCGCGCCGAAAGCCAACGACGTGATCGCGGCGCTCAATGAGATCACCGAAGAGCAGATCAACGTCCATGTGGACGTCGTCTGGTTCACCGGCCTTGGCGACTACGGCACGCAGCTGGTGCTGGGCATTGCGAACAAAGAGGCTATTGACGTTGCGCTCTACATGCCGTCCGGCGGCGCGGGCTACATCAACTTGCTCGCCAACAAGTGCATGATGGATATTACGGATATTACAGCCGAATATGGCAAGGACCTGATGGCGCTGTTCGGTGAGGATCTCATGGCCGGCACGGTCATCGACGGACGGCTGTACGGCTGCTCCACCTATCGGCAGCTGAACTCCAACTGGTATATCAACATGCGTACCGACATTCTGGAGCAGTTGAACCTGATGGATCAGGCCACCAGCATGAAGACCTGGGCGGACTATGAGGCGCTGATGGAGACCGTCAAGAACGCCGGCGTGGTGCAGTATGCGGTGGGCGCCGGCGGCGGCCACGGCTTTGTTCCCGACAGCGGCTGCATCTTCGGCGGCACATACCTGTCCGACACCATCGCATTTGATACGCTGGGCGACAGCCTGTACACGATCATGACCGATCAGGACGGTCACGTCTACTCCATGGTGGAGACCGACGAGTGCCTGCAGCAGTTCAAGATGTTTGCGAACTGGATGGCCGCCGGCTATGTCTACCCCGACACCCCGTACGATCAGGACAGCTATCAGGCCGTCATGGGAAAGGGCATCGAATTCAGCTCCCTCTGCATGTCTGAGTTCGGCGTCGAGGTCAACTGGAAGCAGTCCACGAACTATGATCTGACCTGCATTCAGCTGACGCCCGGCTACCTGTCCACGGCCGTCTGCCAGAAGTTCGGCATTTTCGTTCCGTCCACCGCGAAAGAGCCCGAGGCGGCTGTAAAGTTCATCAACCTGCTCTACACGACGCCCGAGCTGATGAACCTGGTGGTCTGGGGCATCAAGGACGAGACCTATGTTGTGAACGACAAGGGCGAGGCCTGCTACCCCGAGGGGACCGACAGAAGCACCTGCGGCTATCACGGTATGGACTTCTGCATCGGCAACCAGTTCCTGTGCATGCCCTGGGAGGGCAACGGCACGAACTTCCGTGCGGAAGCTCTGGAGGACTTCAAGAACGCGCCGGTCAGCAAGTACATGGGCCTGACGGTGGATACCAGCACGATCGATGATCTGGTTGCGGCGCTCTCCGCCGTATGCGAGGAGTTCCGCGGCATCATGGCCAGCGGCTACTACACCGATTCGCTGTACAAGGAGTATGTTGACAAGCTCCATGCCGCGGGCGTGGACGATTACGTCGACTTCTATCAGAACGCGGTGAACGACTTTATCGCGTAACTTCAATCCGCAGTTTATTCGCGGAAGGAGAGCGAGCCGCTCTCCTTCCGCGGAGCAAATCAGAAAGGAATCTACAGCTTATGAAACATTTGCGAGTCGGGATCATCGGCGCCGGTACCATCTCCCACATGCACATGCGGAAGTATTCGCATATGCCGGATGTGGAGGTCGTCGCGGTTGCCGAGATCGACGAAGCCAAGCTCAAGGCCTGGAGCGAGCAGTACGGCGTCAAGAACACGTACAACGACTTCCGGGAGATGCTGAAGCGGGACGATCTGGACGTCATCGACGTGTGCGCGCACAACAACCTGCACGTGCCCATCGCCATGACCGTTATGAAGGCCGGCTTCAACTGCTACAGCGAGAAGCCCATGGCCGCGACCTATGCGGATGCGAAGCTCCTGTATGACTGCTGGAAAGCCACCGGCGTCAAGCTGAACATCCAGATCGCGTCCCTGTTCTCCGAGCAGACCCGGATCGGCAAGCGGCTCATCGACGACGGCATTCTGGGCAAGGTCTATCACGCGCATTCCGTGAATATGTCTTATCGCCGCAGAGTTTCCGTCGAGTGGCCGGGCACGCGGGACTTCCTGTCCCGTGAGGTCGCCGGACACGGCCAGACCATCGACCACGGCATCTACAACTTCGGCCAGGTGCTGTACATGACCGGCCTGCCGGAGCTCGACAACGTGTACGCCAAGGCGCGGCAGCAGTTTGACATCCCGATCCCCGGCCGTTACTCCGAGGTGGAGGACAATACCGTCGCCATCGCCACATACAAGACCGGCATGACGTTTGACATTCTGGAGGCCGCCGCCACGAACATGGAGGATGTGGGCAAGTGCTACATCGCCGGCGAGAAGGGCGCGCTGCAGTACTGGAATGTGGATAAGTTCGGCGGAGACTGGGCGCTTGGCCAGCCGCCGCGGTATGAGCTGCCGAAGCCGGTGCAGCCGCAGCTGCACTTCATTGGCGAGTACATGGGCATCCACATGGAGACCAACCTGAAGCCCTATGAGAACCAGATTCTCCAGAAGACCTACGATCCGGAGACCGCCGTCTGGTACGACGGACAATATCAGTGGATCAAGTACCTTGCCGGCGAGCTGCCGGAGGATCAGCTCTATCCCACGCCGCTGATCGGTCTGAACGTCGCGCTGCTGTGTGACGGTATCTTCATCTCTTCGGAGGAGAACCGGAGCGTCACGGCGGACGAGATCAAGGAGAAGTCCAAGACCATGGGCATCTGGCATCAGAAGACGCCCTGGGGTATTTTTGATTACGAGTCTACCTATTGATTTTCTTCTCTTCCTCACAATGCAGAAAGCCGGTATTCCGGGTGTTCCGGAATACCGGCTTTCTGCTTCATACTTCGAATGAGACCCGCTTCGCTGGGTCTCCTCCTTTTTTGCAGTTATCAGCCGTTGACTGCGGCGTCCAGCCGCGCGAGGGCGGTCTCGAGGTATCTCTGCGGACAGGCAAGATTGATCCGGCGGAACGTGCCGTATTCCGGACCGTAATGAGTGCCGTTGTCCGTGAAGAATTTGGCTTTCTTCTTGAAAATCTCCTCCAACTCCGGCTCTGTGGGCGCAAGGCAGGCAAAATCGGCCCACTGCAGGTAAGTGCCCTCCAGCGGATACGTCTTTGCGCCGGGGATTTTCTCCGCCAGGAAGCGCTTCATCCGCGCATAGTTCCCGGCAATGACGTCCAGGACCTCGTCCAGCCACGGGCCGCATTCCCGGTACGCGGCGGTCATCGCCGTCATGCCCGCGACGTTGAGGTAATGGCCCATCTCCCGGGACAGTACGGCGTCCGTTCGTTTCCGCAGCGCGGGATCGGTGACGATCATGGTGCTGGCCGAGAGACCGGCCAGGTTGAAGGTCTTGGAGGGGGCGGTCAGCGTCACGGTGATCTCCGCGGCCTCCGGGGAGAGAGAGGCCGTGGGAATATGGACGTGCGGTTTGTAAACCAGGTCGCAGTGGATCTCGTCGGAGATGATGTACAGGCCGTTCTCCAGACAGATGGAGACGATCTGCTCCAGCTCCGCCCGGGTCCAGACCCGGCCCACCGGGTTGTGCGGGCTGCAGAGGATCAGCGCCTTTGTTCCGGGATCGGCCGCGGCGGCGCGCAGCGCGTCGAAGTCGATTTCCCAGCGCCCGTCCGTCTCCCGCAGCAGGACGCGGACCAGCCGCCGCCCGCTCTGCTCCACGGTCTGCGGGAAGGGGCCATAGCTGGGGTACAGAACGACGACGCCGTCGCCCGGTTCTGTTATGGCGCGCAGTACGTAGCCGATGCCGGAGACGACGCCGTAGACGAAACGAAGGTCTTCCGGCGTGATCGTCCAGCCGTGCCGCGCGGCAGACCAGGCGCAAAAGGCCTCCTCCGCGGCGGGGAAAGCCAGGTTATAGCCGAAAGCGGCGGTTTCCGCCATTTCCCGCAGCGCAGACCGAATGGGCGGCGCAAGCTCGAAGCGCATCTCCGCGACGCCGAATAGAATGACGTCCGGATCCGACGCACCCTGTGCGCGCAGGATCTGCCACATGGGCGCGTCCGTGCCCCATGCGGGGAGCAGGGTCTCAAAGTCGTACCGCATACTGAAACTCCTCTCGTACTTACAGTTGTTTGATCTCCAAAACCGTCAGCGTGTCGGCTTTCACGGAAAACCGCACACGAAGTCCGGCGAAATCCATACCGTAGACTCGGTCCGGGTCCGTCTGGTAGGAGGGACGCGGATCCCGGACCAGGACGCCCAGCAGCGCCTCCTGCCTGTCCACGGGCACAAGCGCCAGCAGCGACGGCGGGCAGTCAACGTCGAGCGTATTGCCGCCGTCCGGGCCTGCAAAGCCGGACGCCGCCTCCGGGTGCGCGTCCGTGTAGGGGAGATAGGGCTTGATGTCAAAAATGGGCGTCCCGTCCATCAGGTCGGCGCCCGCCACATGGAGGATCGGACCGTCCGGCGTATGCAGCTCCATCCCGGTGAGACGGACGCAGGACAGGCCGATGGCGTTGGGCCGGAACGGGGAGCGGGTGGCAAACACGCCCATCCGCGCGTTGCCGCCCAGACGCGGCGGCCGCACTGTGGGCGACCAGCCGTCCCGCACCGCGGCGGAAAACTGCCAGAGCAGCCAGATGTGAGAAAACCCCTCCAGACCGCGCAGCGCGTCCGGGTTCCGGTATTCGGGAGTAAAAACGACGTCGGCCTTCAGCGCGTCCACCAGCCCGCTCTGCCGGGGAATGCCGAATTTCTCCGGGAATTCGCTGCGGATATGGGCAATGACGCAGAGCGGCGGGACAGACATGCCGGTCACCTCGTTTCTTTTCTTTTATTCTACAGCGAAGCGTGCAAAAAAACAACAAGCGCTGCCGGATTTGTCGGCGAAACCCGGACTGCGCACAAAGAGGCCCCGGAGAAAAGCTCCGGGGCCTCTTTGTGTCTGCGGGGACACAAAAAAAGATGCCCGGCATTCTGCAATACCGGGCGTCCTGCGGAAACACGCTCAGGACTGCCGGATGAAACGCTGGGCATGGCGGGTCCAGCGCCCGGAGAAGTAGTACACTGCGGAGGGGATGGTGCCGAACAGCCAGCCCACCGGGCTTGCCAGCCAGAGGCCCATGGCGCCGATGAATTGCGACAGGAAAAGCGCGCCGCCCAGCTTGGAGAAGATCTCCGCCAGACCGGAGACGACGGGGATACCGGCCTCCCCGGCACCGCGAAGCGTCTGGTTGAACATCCAGACAGAGGCCAGGAACGGGTAGCAGACCGCGGTGATGATCTGGTACTCCCGCGCCTGCTGCAGGATCGCCGCGTAGTTGGGGTCGGTCGTCTCCAGATACAGCCCGATCAGCGCTTTTCCGAACAGGAGCATGGCCAACGCGCCGACTGCGGAGAAGAGGAGGTCGATCCTGTACAGCTTGCGGAAGCCCTCCCGTACCCGATCCAGCAGGGCGGCGCCGATGTTCTGACCGGTATAGACGGAAAAGGCCTGCGAAATGGAGCTGAAGAACAGGCTGGCAAAGCGCATGGTCTGGGAGATGGCGGTGTAGGCGGAGACCGTGATAACGCCGAAGGAGTTGATCCGGGCGGAGATGATGACGTCGCCGCCGACGGTAAAGAGCGTCTGGAAACTCATGGATACGCCGAGCTTCACGGTGCGGCCGATCAGAGCCCAGTCGGGGCGAAGATCGACCCGCGAGAAGCGGAAGATCGGGTACCGCAGCCACGTATACAGGACACAGGCTCCGGCGGAGAGAAACTGGGCGATCACGGTGGCATAGGCCACGCCGGCGACGCCCATCCGAAATACAGCGACGAACAGGACGTTCAGACCGATGTTCAGCACGGCGGAGAGGATCAGGAAGTACAGAGGCGTCCGGCTGTCGCCCACGGCGCGCAGGATCGAGGAGACGGCGTTGTACGCCAGCTGCCCGAAACATAGGCCCACGCAGATGCGCAGATACAGCGCCGCGTCATCCAGAATGACCGGGTCCACCTGCAGCGCCGCCATAATGGGCCGTGCAAAGAAGAAGCCGACCAGTCCGATGACGGCCCCGCTCACCAGAAGGATATACAGGATGCCGACCGTTGACCGCCGGACCATTTCCGGGTTCTTCGCGCCGTAATACTGGGCCATGACCACGGAAAACGCGTTCGTCAAACCGATGGAAAGCATCAGCAGGAAGTGGATCGCCGTAGCGGTGGAGCCGACGGCGGCCAGCGCCTCTGAACCGAGATACCGGCCGATAATGACGCTGTCCGTCATGTTGTACAGCGCCTGGAACAGACTGCCGATGGCCATGGGAATGGCAAAGAGAAGGACCGCCCGGACCGGATTTCCGGCGGTCATATCAATGTTATTTTTTTTCGCGCTCATAGAAAACAGACGACCTTGTTTCATATTCTCTCAATTTCATTATAGACAGTACGGGCGGCCTTGTCAAATCTCCGGCTGTGTGCGTCCGTGTCCGGCGTTCCTTTCCGTCGCATCCGAAAAAACAGATCGGCAGTTCCATCGGAACTGCCGATCTGGCACGCCTGGAGGGACTCGAACCCCCGGTCTCGCGGTTCGTAGCCGCGCACTCTATCCGGCTGAGCTACAGGCGCACAATGCTTTAAGCTTTAGTATAATAGCATATGCGCAGAGAAAATGCAAGTCCATTTTTCAGAAGTTTCAGTCCGGCTTTGCGCAGTCCGGTCCGTCGGTTCCGGGCGGAAAAACATTCCGGCGCGCAATGCGCGCCGGAATGAAGAAGCAGCGGCAGGGATCATTCGCCCTCGTCGCCGGGCGTGGGAGTCGGATCGGGTGTCGCCGTACTGTCCGGCGTAGGAGTTGGATCGGGCGTTGGTGTACTGTCCGGCGTATCGGACGGCGTCGGCGTGGTGTCCGGCGTGTCGGACGGCGACGGGGACGGCGTCGGTGTGGAGTCCGGTGTGTCGGACGGCGTCGGCGTCGGCGTTACGCTGGCAGAGGGGGAGGGATCCGCAGACGGCGTCACCTCCGGAGAGACCGACGGGGAGGGCGTTTCCTCCACGGCCGGGCCCATCAGGATCACGCGGTTCTGCGGGCTGTACTTGCTGGAGGAGATCTTCGTCTTGGACAGCAGGTTGCCGTTCTCGTCGTATACGAAGCGATAGGTCTCGACCAGATAACCGGTATGACCGGACGTCTTGACCTCGGACTTGCCGGGGGCAAGGGTCAGGTCCTCCTCTTCCACGGTTTGATAGGGGAAAGTCTCCAAAAGGACGTAGTCCAGCTTTACGGTGTTCGTGTCGGTCTTGGTGCCGATCAGATCCACATGCAGCTTTTTGCCCTCCACATAGGCGATGATGCGGACCGGATATTCGCTGCTGTTTCGGAATTTGAAATCGAGGGTGCCCCAGTTGACCGTCGCATCCATGCCCAGAGGCAGGTAGGCCACGGAGAACCGGTGGCAGGAGCGCTCCACGGTTTCCAACTGGGCGATCAGCGTGCAGTAATAGATGGTGGAGGACACCTGGCAGATGCCGCCGCCGATCTGGTCTACGGTCTCGCCGCCCACATAGGCGCCGGCCAGCTTGTAGCCCTTTTCCGCCGTGCGCTTTCCGACGACGCCGTTGAAGGAGAATACGTCGCCGGGCTGCAGGACCAGATTGTTGATGGTCGAGGCGGCGATGCTGACATTATTGATCCGGTTGGAGGAGCTGGTCCGCAGGGACGTTTCCCGGGTGGCCAGCACGTCGCGGAACAGAAGCCCGTTCAACGTCTCGGTGTCCATCTCCGGCTCCGTGATGATGAGCGGAATGGTCACGGACGAGCCCTCTGCGGCGGAATCATACAGGGCCTGCGCCATGGGCAGATCAAAGCTGACGCCGACGGAAGACTCGGTGGCAGCCTGGGTTTCAGGATCGTACTTTGCGGAAACCGGTTCCGCATAGACGGTCTCATAAACCTCCTGCAGATCAATGGGCTGCGGGTTCGTATTCTCGGGGACGTAAGTCAGCGCGCCGAAATTGCCGGCGGTCAGCGCATCGTGCACCAGCGTGTATACCGCCTCTTCATCGACCACGGTGCCCTGGGCGCCCTTTACAATGCGGACCTCCGTGTCGCTGACGGTAAAGACGTTCTCCAGACCGGTGGTGTTGGCCTGCCGTGCGGCCTCATGGATCAGCGCACGGACGTTTTCCTCATCGAACTGGGAATTGTCGTTTCCGAGGATGACCTGAGGGCCGGAGAGACAGCGGAGATACGCCGCGATCCGTCCGAAATAGCCCTTGCTCCGTCCGTAGTCGTACGCCGCCCTGGCAAGGTCCGTATCCGTGGTGATAAATCCGGCGTCTTTTTTAGTGATCTTCAGTTCCACGTCGTTGGAGAGCAGAACGGTGACTCCGACGTCCGCGTCGGCGGCCTGAATGGCGGCCAGCTTGTCTGCGGCCTCCTCATACGTCATGCCGCCCACGGCGACGTCGTTGACATACACGTTTGGGTAGATCGTTTCAATGCTGTTGACGCGGGAGCCGAGCGTGACCACGCCGGCGGTCACAGCGGCTGCAAAAAGAAAAACAACCAGGCCGACAATGAGACCCGTATGGCGCTTCCGTCTCCGGTATCCGTTCCTGCTGCCCGCGTTTGCGCTTGTGCTTCTGCCTGCGCTGCTGCGCATGCGCACGTCTGCACCTGCGCTTCTGCTTCTGCCTGCACCGGTACTTCTACCCGCGCCGGCGCTTCTGCTTGCCGCCGCCGGCCGCGCGGAAGCGCTCCGGCCGGCAGATTTTCTCAGATAACTCGCAGTGTGTTTGCCCATGGTTTCGTCCTTTTCTATCGTCATACGCGCCCGTCGGCGGGAAACGCCGCAGGGGGATGCGCTTTTTTCAGTCTTTCAATATACTGTATTATAAACAAAAATGCAAGAAATTCAATTACAGACTGCTTACGCTCGGAAACAAATGGTGACGGAAAGCGCGGCGCGGGGAATCCGGCCGGAAGTCAGATCCCGTGGAACAGGCCGGAGTTCTCCATCCGGTTGCGGAACGCGTCGATCTCGATCTGTTGGGTGTCCTCCACGCGCCGCCACGGCGCGTGCGTACGGGTGCTTGCCTGCACGTCCAGGACGTCGCCGATCAGTGTGTTGGAGACAAGAAAGCCGGTGGGCGTCAGGTGCCAGCGGTCGCCGGTCTCCATGGCCCAGCCGTGTGGGATGAACGAGCGCAGCTTTTCCTTGATGCGGGTAAAATCCGAGGGATAGATGGCGAGGTATTCGGCCTCGGAGATCCCGTGGACCGTGCGCAGACCCAGCATCAGATATTCGCTGGCCTGTTCGAATTCCGAAAGGGTTTCGCTTTGCTCCACCACGTTGCCGCCGTGCAGGATGTTCTCCGTATAAGCGGCAATATCCGGCGCGTAGCTGTAGCGCTGTCCGGCCACATAGGAGTGCGCGGCTGCGCCGAAGCCGAAATACTCCTGTCCCTGCCAGTATTTCAGATTGTGCCGCGAGGTATACCCGCGCAGAGAGAAATTGGAGATTTCATACTGCTTGTAGCCGTAACGCTCCAGCGTCTCCACGGTATAGAGGTACATGTCGGCCTGATCGTCGTCGTCGGGCAGGAACGGAGAATCCTTGAAGGGGTAGAGCGGCGTGCCCTCCTCCACCTTCAGACCGTAACAGGACAGATGTTCCGGCTTCAGAGCGAGCGCGCGGGCGAGCGTGTTGGCCCAGCCGTCACGGTCCTGAGAGGGCAGACCGTAAATCAGATCCAGACTTACATTGTCAAAACCGGCGGTCCGGGCATTTGCCACAGCGGTCTCCACCTGCGCGAAATCGTGCAGGCGGCCGAGGCTTTTCAGGATCCCGTCGTCGGCGCACTGCGCGCCGATGGAGAGCCGGTTGAATCCGGCGCGCTTCATGCGGGTCAGATCGCCCAGCGTGATGCTGTCCGGATTGACCTCCGCCGTGACCTCCGCCTCGATCAGCACGTGACCGTACCGCTTCAGCGCGTCAAACAGGGCGATGAGACGGTCCGCGCCGTAATAGCTGGGCGTGCCGCCGCCGAAGTATACGGTGTCGATCAGATAGCTGTCCAGCTGCGGACCGGCCTCCCGGATGTGCTGAAGAAGCGCGCGCTGATAACCGGGCATCAGCGCGTCATGTCCGGCAAGCGAGTAAAAGTCGCAGTAGGCGCACTTTCCGGCGCAGAAGGGGATATGGATGTATATGCCAAGCTCCTTGTCCGGCATGCCGGTCACCTCCCGTCAGCAAGTATCCCTACGATACAACAAAAACCCCCATTTTTCAAGGTCCAGTTTTTGCTCTGCGTGCGCAAAAACGAAACCGGATCCACAAAAGCGGATCCGGTTTCGGGGAAAAAGCGTCATCAATAGGTAAAGCCGCGGTTGGGGTCGGAAAACTCCCGAAGCCGTGTCCGAAACACGTCGTAGGCGGCCTCCTCATAGGCCGGGCGGCAGCCTTTCGCGCCGATCAGATCCAGAATATACACGGTAAGATCGGGATTCAGGATCAGCAGCGGCCCGATGACGTAGGTGGCCATAAAGTTGTTCCGGCGGACGCCCTCGGCCATGGTTCCGGGGTGCAGACCGTCCCCGCGGACGGTTTCAAACAGGGGTTCCGCGTCTCCGTAGGAGTGGGTAAACTGGCTTTTGAAGCCGACGATGTCGATTTCCCCGAATTTGCCGATGTACAGGGAGTTGTACCGCTGCATCATCCGACGGACGGCGTAGGTACCAAAAATGCCGAGGCAGTCGATTTTCGAGCCGTCGTCGCACTCGATGTACTTGCCGAAAATCTCCAGCGCGTTGCCGGTGATCAGGAAGGGCGTGCCGTCCAGGATCAGCTGCATGATCCGGCCCTTGTGGGGCAGCAGGGCGGCGATGACCAGCTCCTGCGCGCGCTCCGTCATGGTGCCCATGTAGATCAGGGAGACGTCGTCCCGCGTGACGAAGGCGGGCGTCTCCTTCAGCGAGGTGCGGACCACCTGGATCTCCGGGCAGGAGCGCACCAGATATTCAATGTTCATGAGGTCTCCGTACAGGCTGCACACCTCGGGAAACAGGATCTCGACCGTCATTCCGCACACGCCTCCTCTGCTCTCCGGCTGATGATCTCCAGCACCTTCTGGGTGACGGCGAAGGAATCCACGCCGTGGAAGATGCAGACCATGTCGCCCGGGGAAAAATCAATCTGTCTCGCCCCCTCCAGTTCATCGGGCAAGCAGAGAATCCGGGAATCCGGGACCCCCGCGAACAGCAGACGAAGCCGGTAATCCCGGGCCCGCGGACCAGAGACCACGATCTGACCGATCTGCGGATCGTTCAGAAATTCAAAGTCGCAGTCGTACATCCAGCAGGTGTTCTCCGACCAGTGCTTTTCGTCGTTCAGGCAGTTCATCATCAGCAGGACCTTCTTCGGTCCGGGCAGACCGCGGATGTAGTCGAACGCACGGGTGATGGCGAGCGCGTTCTTCTCCTTGGCCAGCTGTGTGATGATGCGGATTTTCCCGACGTCGAGCTCCCGGTACCGCGTTTCCACCACTTTCGCGTGCTTCATGTATTCCGTGAGCTTTTCATGCGGCATGCCCATCTCCCGGAACAGCGCGGCGACCGCGACCATATTGTAGATATTGAAGATACTGTCGTTGACAAGCGCGTAGACGCCGCTGCCCGCCTTGTCCGCAATGGTGACGGTGCCGGCGGCGTAATCAATCTCCCTGCCCGAGTAGTCGTAGGGCGGGGAAGTGAAGCCGCAGGCGCTGCAGCGGGCGCGGCCGATGTGATGATACCGCAGATAGTCGTATTCCAGCTTGCCGGCGCACTTCGGGCAGATGCGCATGTCGTTGATCAGATTGATGCATTCGGTGCGGTCCGAATCCAGCTTCTCGATGCCGTAGTAGACCCGGTCGTTGTCCGGCGCGACGGAGCAGGAGATCAGATCGTCCGCGTTCAGGATCAGCTTGCTCTCTTTCGGGATGTAAGCCGTCAGAATATCCGCGATGAACTCCGGATGGCCGTTGCGCATGATGGAGTCCCGGAACAGGTTGGTCATCAGAATATACTTTGGCCGGACCCAAGGGTAGATGCGCAGCGCGCTGCGCTCGTCCGTCTCAAACACGGCGGTGTCGTATTTGGCTCTGCCGAAAAGCGTCGCACCGACGATCAGACTGGTGGCGATGCCGGAGTTGATGTTGGACCCGGCGCGGTTGTCCAGGACCGTCTTCCCGGCCGCCTCAAAGATGTCGCAGACCATGTTGTTCACCGTGGTCTTGCCGTTCGTGCCGGTTACGGAGATGATGGTCTCCGGCTTGCCGATGTATTTCAAAAAATCGGGACAGAGTTTGATCGCCAGCTCTCCCGGGAAATTCGTCCCGTTGTGCCGCGTGAGCTTCAGAACGGGCCGGGACAGCTTCGCTGCCCAGAGCGCCGCCAGAAATCTAAGCTTGCCCATGATCGTTTTCCCCTTTGTACACAGCGACACACCGGCAGATCGGGATGCCCTGCTCATAGAATTTCGCTTCGTAGTCCGTCATCACACCGCAGACGCCGTCCGCGTGCAGGTCCCGCGTCACCTCGGAGACCGCCCAGCCCATGGACCGGAACATCTCCAATGAGTAGTCGAACAGCGGGACGTTGTCCGTTTTGAAATGGATCTCCCCGCCGGGACGCAGCGCCTCGGCATACAGCGGCAGGAAACGGTGCGAGGTCAGCCGGCGCTTGGCGTGCCGGTTGCCGGGCCAGGGATCGCAGAAGTTGATATACAGCCGGTCGATCTCCCCAGGGGCAAATACCTCGCCCAGCCGGGCGGCATCCATATCGAGGAAACGCACGTTGGCAAGGCCCAGCCGGTCGGCGCGCTCCATGGCGATGACCATGGCGTCCGGGACCCGCTCCACCGCGACATACAGCGCCTCCGGTTCCGCCGCGGCGGTCTCCGCCGTGAATCGGCCTTTGCCGCAGCCGAGCTCCACATACAGAGGACTGTCCCCCTCCCGCCAGACGCCGCGCCGCGTCTCCGGTTCAAACACCTGGAGATGGGCGCACCGGGCCATTCGCGGGATCAGATTCCGTTTTTTTCGCATGCGCATACGCAAACCCCCATACAAACGTCATTGTAGCACAGCCGGGGACAAACTGCAAAAGAAAATCCGGCGGCCCGGCAAAAAAGCGGGAATTTTCCATTGAGAAACGGAGGAAAATTTGTTATAATAAACAATCAGATATTTTACAGATGTCTTACAGATATTTTACAGAGAAAGGGAGACACGATGTGAGCCGTGACGATTGGGAAATATCCGGGTATGATCGGGACGTCGCTGTCAAGCTGGTACACGACGGAGTCAATCCGCTTCTCGCGGTGCTGCTGGCTTCCCGGGGGCTTTCCGGACGGGAGGACGTCCGCTTTTTGACAGAGGAGTCTTGCCTGCCGCTTTATGACCCCATGCAGATGCGGGATATGGACCGCGCCGTGGCGCGGCTGCGCCGCGCGATCGAGGATCGGGAGCATGTGGCGGTCCACGGCGACTACGATGTGGACGGGCTGACCTCCGTGTGCCTGCTGACCAATTATCTTCGGGGCAAGGGTCTGACCTGTGAGACATACATCCCGGAACGGCTGGAGGGGTACGGCGTAAAGGCGCAGTCCCTGGAGCTGCTTCGGGAGAAAGGCGTAACGCTGGTGATCACGGTGGACTGCGGGATCACCGCCGCGGAGGAGGCGGAATACGCAAAGACCCTGGGTCTGGACATGATCATCACGGATCACCACGAGTGCAAGGAACGGCTGCCGGATGCGGCGGCCGTGATCGACCCGAAGCGGCCGGACTGCTCGTATCCGAACTGCGCGCTGGCCGGCGTCGGCGTCGCCTTCAAGCTCGTCTGCGCCATGGAGGGCGCGGACCGGACGGACGCGCTCCTTTCGGAATACGGAGACCTGGTTGCCCTGGGAACCATCGCGGACGTAATGCCCGTCGTGGGCGAGAACCGGCTGCTGATCCGACGGGGCGTGGAGGAGATCCGCCGCGGCGGCCGGGCCGGGATTCGGCATCTGGCCGTTGCCTCCGGATGCGAAAGCAGCCGGGACGTCAGCATGAACTGCGTGGGGTTTTCGCTCGCGCCGCGGCTCAATGCGGCGGGACGGCTTGGGAACATCAGCGCCGCGCTCGAGCTGCTGATGGCGCAGGATGACGAGACGGCGGAACGGCTCGCGCAGGAGCTGTGCGAGATGAACCGGACCCGGCAGCAGATGGTGAACGACGTATACGGGGACGCGGTGCGGATGCTGGAGGCGGATCCGCCGGAAGGACGGCCCATTGTGATCGCCTCCGACAAATGGCATCAGGGCGTGGCGGGCATCGTCGCCTCCCGGCTTGCGGAGGCGTATCTGCTCCCCGCCGTAGTGATCTGCGTGGAGAACGGCAGCGGCCGCGGCTCCTGCCGGAGCGTGGGGGACTTCAATCTGTTCGCGGTGCTCTCCAAATGCGCGGACCTGCTGGACCATTTCGGCGGCCATGAGATGGCGGCCGGCCTGACGGTCCGGGAGGACCTGATTCCCGAACTGCGGCGGCGTTTGGGAGAGGCGTATTCGGCAGCGGCGGCGAAGATCAGCAAGCCGGCGCTCCATGTGGATTTTGAAGTTGTAAAGCCAGGGCTTCTGACCGTGGAAAACGTGGAATCCCTGTCGCTGCTGGAGCCGTTCGGGAACGGGAACCCGTCGCCGCTGCTCTGCATGCAGAACGTCGGCGTGACCGGCGTGATCCCGCTCTCCGGCGGCAGACATACGAAGCTCACGGTCCGCAAGAACGGAGAGAGCTTCGACTGCATTTTCTTCTGCCGCACGGCGAAAGAGATCGGCGTCCGCGAGGGCGATACGGCAGACCTGGCGTTCACGCCGCAGATCAACGAGTTCCGGGGGCGGCGTTCCGTACAGTTCCTGCTGGCGGACGTGTCGCCGGACCGCCCGTAACGAAGCCGAGTGGGGCCCGCCTGCGCGGGGAGACATAGCGAAAGGATGCACAGCATGGATAAGACCATAATGGAAAATTTGGAGGCGCAGTACGCGAGGCTGGAAAGCACGCTGCGGGAGAGCGGCGGGAGCTTCGACCTGGCGCGGATTCGGCGCGCCTATGAATTTGCCAGAGACGCCCACGGCGACCAGCTCCGCAAGGACGGCACGCCGTTCGTCTCGCATCCGCTTGCTGCGGCGGAGATCATTGCGGAGATGAACCTCGATGAGGACTCCATTATTTCCGCCATTCTCCACGACTGCATTGAGGATACAGGCACGACGCATGAGGACATTGCCAAGCTCTTCGGCGAGGATGTGGCGAGCATTGTAGAGGGCGTCACAAAGCTGACCCGCGTGGTCTATACCAGTAAGGAAGAGGAGCAGATGGAAAATCTGCGGAAAATGCTGCTGGCCATGGCCAAGGACATCCGCGTGATCCTCATCAAAATTGCGGACCGTCTGCACAACATGCGGACCATGGAGTATCAGTCCGAGCGAAAGCAGAAGGAAAAAGCGCTGGAGACCATGGAGATCTATGCGCCCATCGCGCACCGCCTGGGCATGCAGAAGATCAAGTGGGAGCTGGAGGACCTCTCCCTGCTGTATCTGGATCCCGTGGGGTACAAGGAGATCCAGGACGGCCTTGAGGAGCAGCAGACCCGTGCGCAGGCGTTCTTTGAAAAGACACAGCAGGCCATTGCCGTCCGTCTCCAGGAGGTGGGCGTGCAGGCCAGCGTCAACGGCCGGATCAAGCACATGTACAGCATCTACAGAAAAATGTACGGACAGAACAAGCAGCTGTCCGAGGTGCTGGATCTGTATGCGTTCCGGGTGATCGTGGACGACATCGCCGAATGCTACAACGTGCTGGGGTACATCCACGAGATGTACAGGCCGATCCCCGGCCGCTTCAAGGACTATATCGGCACGCCGAAGCCCAATATGTACCAGAGCCTGCACACCACGGTCATCGGTACCGAGGGCATCCCCTTCGAGGTGCAGATCCGCACCTGGGAGATGCACCACACGGCGGAATACGGCATTGCCGCGCACTGGAAATACAAAGAGGGGATCCAGGGCGGAAACCAGGGCGACGAGGAGAAGTTCGCGTGGATCCGGAGTCTGCTGGAGTCCCAGCAGGATTCCGACGCCCAGGACTTCTTCCGGACGCTGAAAATGGATATGTTCGCGGACGAGGTGTTCGTATTCACGCCCCAGGGCGATGTGATCAACCTGCCCGCCGGGGCGACGCCCATCGACTTCGCATACAGCATCCACTCCGCGGTGGGCAACAGCATGACCGGCGCCAAGGTCAACGGACGCATCGTGCCTTACGATCATGTGCTCCAGAACGGAGATATTGTGGAGGTACTGACCTCCAAGGCTTCCAAGGGCCCGAGCCGCGACTGGCTGAACCTGGTGGTCAGCAGCGAGGCGCGCAACAAAATCCGCCAGTGGTTCAAGCGCGAACGGCGCGAGGAAAACATCTTCCACGGCAAGGCGGCCTTTGAGGCTGAACTGAAACGCGCCGGGATCCCCATGGCGTCCGTCACGGCGGAGGAGACGCTGCCGCAGATCCTGAAGAAGGTGTCCTTCGGCTCCCTGGACGACATGTTCGCCGCCATCGGATACGGCGGCATATCGGCGCAGAAGCTGGTGAACCGGATCCGGGACGAGCTGCGGCAGATGACAAAGTCCGACGCCGCCGCGCAGAGCGCCGTTCCCGGCTGGGTCGCAAGCGCGAGACCCGGCAAGGGCATGCAGGGCATTGTGGTGGAGGGTATCGACAACTGCCTTGTGAAATTTGCCCGGTGCTGCACGCCGGTTCCGGGAGACCCCATCGTAGGCTTCATTACCCGCGGCTACGGCGTGTCCGTCCACCGGATGGACTGCAAGAATTTTGCCGAGTCCAAAGAGACGGACCGCTGGGTCAACGTGGCCTGGGCCAATACCGAAAGCGACCTGTATCAGACGGCGCTGACCATCAGCGCCCGGGATCGGGACGGTCTTCTGATGGATGTGGCGACGCTTCTGAACGCGATGAAAGTGAAGATCCTGTCCGTATCCGCCCGGGATACCGGCGACGGGAACGCGGCGATTTTCCTGACGATCCAGGTGGCGGACAGCCGGGCGCTGTCCGCGGCGGTCTCCCGGCTCTCCGCCATTTCCAGCGTCCGGGAGGTCCGGCGCTCCGGCGTGGATTGAGGGGGATGAGCGTATGCGCGCAGTAGTAACACGGGTGTCGTCCGCGTCCGTCACGTCGGAGGGACGGCTCCTCGGACAGATCGGCCGCGGGTTTCTCGTGCTGCTGGGCGTCCATCGGGACGACACGGAGCAGGAGGCGCTGCGGCTGGCGGACAAGATCTGCGGCTGCCGCGTTTTCGAGGACGACGAGGGAAAAATGAACCGGAACCTCGCCGCGGCGGGCGGGGCGCTGCTGGTGGTCTCCCAGTTCACGCTGTTTGCGGACTGCCGGAGCCGGCGGCCCGGCTTTTCTCTGGCGGCGAGGCCGGAGACGGCGATCCCGCTGTATGAGCGGTTTCTGGAGGCCTGCCGGGAGCAGGGGTTTTCCGTCTTTTGCGGCGAGTTCGGCGCGGACATGCAGGTGACCTCCGTGAACGACGGGCCGGTGACAATTCTGTTTGATACGGACGAGCTCTGAGCAAAAAGGAGAAGCTATGCTGATCAAAACGCTGCCCGTAGGGCATCTGGAGACGAACTGCTACATTCTGACGGATGAGAACACGCTGGAATGCGCTGTGATCGACCCGGGGGACGAGTCCGGGACGATCCTGGACTATGTGGAGTCCAACCGGCTCTCGGTCCGGGCGATCCTGCTGACCCATGGGCACTTTGACCATACCGGCGCCGTGGAAGCAGTGGCGGAGGAGACCGGCGCGCCGGTCTGGATCGCGCCGGCGGACGTATGCGGCGCGGAGGACCGGTCAGAATACAAGTATCTGCCCGGGCGGGAGGTCCGCCCGCTGCAGGACGGGACGGAGATCCCGATCGGGACCCTGACCGTGACGGCCGTTGCGACGCCGGGACATACCCCGGGCGGGATGACGTTTCGGTGCAGGGACGCGCTGTTTGCGGGAGACACCCTGTTCCGGGACAGCTGCGGCCGGACCGACCTGCCCGGCGGCGACATGTCCGTGCTGCTGGGCTCCCTGCGCAGGCTTGCGGCGCTGCCCGGCGACTATGAGGTCTATCCCGGCCACATGGAGAGCACGACGCTCGACCGGGAACGCAATTTCAACTATTATATGCGCTACGCGCTGGAGAACCGATGAACCTGTATCTGAGAGGCCATGCCTACAAATACGCGGCGGAACAGATCCTGCTGACCATGTTCCCCTCGGAGCGGCCGGAGTACCCGGAGACGGGGCCGGCGGCCGGAGAGGACGACTGCGCCGTGGTGACGCTCTCCCGGGGGGCGGTGTTCGCCACCGCCGGGACGGCGCTTCGGTATGGCGGGAAGCGGCAGCGCGGCTTTGCCCGGGTACGGCTCTCCGCGCTGACGGACAAGCTGGTGACGGATCGGCTGCTGCAGCGGTGCATCAAGCTGTCCTTCTACCGCGCCGCGGCGGCGCTTTTGGGACAGCGTCCGGCCTGGGGCGCACTGACCGGCATCCGACCGGGGAAGCTCGCCACCCAGCTGATGGAGAGCGGGTTGGACGCGCAGGCCACGGTGCAGGCGATGGTGCGGGAATACGACGTGACGCCGGAGCGGGCGGCGCTGTGTACGGACACGTCGGCGGCGGGGCTTTCCGTCAAACGCGTGTTGGAGCCGCGGGACGTGGCCCTGTACGTGGGGATCCCGTTTTGTCCGACCCGCTGCGCCTACTGCAGCTTCGTCAGTCACAGCGTGGAAAAGTCCATGCGGCTGATCGAGCCGTTCCTCGCGGCGCTGAACCGGGAGATCGAGGCGGCGGCGGCCGCCGTGCGGGATTTGGGCCTGCGCGTGATCTCTGTATACATCGGCGGCGGCACGCCGACGACACTGACGGCGGAGCAGCTTGCGTCTCTGCTGGCGGAGCTCCGGCGCCGCTTTGATCTGTCCGCCTGTCGGGAGTTTACCGTGGAGGCGGGACGGCCGGATACCATTACCGATGAAAAACTGGCGGAGTTGGCCGCCGGCGGCGTTACGCGCATCAGCATTAATCCCCAGAGCATGTCAGACGAGGTGCTGGCCGCCATCGGCCGCCGGCACAGCGCGGCGGACATTCTGACGGCCTATGCCGCGGCCCGGCGCGCCGGGATCCCGGCGGTGAACATGGACCTGATCGCCGGTCTGCCCGCGGACACGCCGGAGGGGTTCCGGCAGACGCTGGACACCGTGCTGGAGCTTGGGCCGGAGAACGTCACGGTCCACACGCTGTCCCTCAAAAAAGGGACCCGGATCACGCTGGAGGGCACGCCGATCCCCGACCGGGCGGCGGTGGCGGACATGCTCGACTACGCGGGGCAGGCCCTGCGCGGCGGCGGGTTCCGCCCGTACTATCTGTACCGGCAGAAATTCATCTCCGGCGGCTTTGAAAACGTGGGCTGGGCGCTGCCGGGCTTTGAAAATCTGTACAACATCTGCATCATGGAGGAGCTGTGCTCCATTCTTGCCATGGGCGGCGGAGGGTCCACCAAGCTGGTGGCCGCCGCGACCGGGCGTATCGAGCGTATTTTCAACGCCAAGTATCCGTATGAATATATTGAGAATGCGGACCGCATCTGTGCGGCGAAGCAGGAGATCGTGGATTTTTACCGAAAGGAGATGTCATGGACTATCTGATTTCCCAGGTGAACGAACGGGTCCGTTCCGATCCCGCAGAATTTACGGCGGAGTGCGACCGCGCCTATCTGGAGCGGATCGACTCGGTTGCTTCGGCCATCTGTGACAACATGGCCGCAAGTCCCATCGTGCTGCTGTCGGGGCCGTCCGGCTCCGGCAAAACCACCTCGGCCCACAATCTGGAGCTTGCGCTGGAGCGCCGCGGGGTGGAGGCGCACACCATATCCTTCGACAATTACTTCAAGACGATGGACCCCGCCACCGCCCCGCTGACGCCGGACGGCGAGCCGGACTATGAGTCCCCGAACTGTGTAGACGCCGAGCTGGTGAACCGACACTTCGCCATGCTGGCCCGGGGAGAGGAGATCCTGATCCCGCATTTTGAGTTCGCGTACCAGCGGCGCAGCGACACGGTTGTGACGCCCATGCGGCTCGGGAAGGACGAGGTGGCGATCTTTGAGGGAATCCACGCGTTTTCCGACGCGGTTACGGAGCAGAACCCGCAGGCGTTCAATCTGTTCGTGAGCCCGATCTCCGCCGCGGTGGACGGCGAGGGATACCGCTTCCGGCCCACCTGGGTGCGCATGATGCGCCGGATGATCCGGGACCATCTGTTCCGGGGGGCGGACGCGGCGTTTACGCTGCATCTCTGGAAGAACGTGGTGGTCGCCGAGAACATCCACATTTTCCCGTTCCGGTACAAGGCGGACGGGGAGATTGACTCCGCGTTCCCCTATGAGATCCCCGTACTGCGCAGCTATGCGCTGGAGCTGCTGCGGGAGATCCCGGCGGAGGACTACACGGCCATCGAGCTGGAAAAGGCCATGCTGGGCTGCGGTCGGTTTGCGGATCTGGACGCGGCATACGTGGCGCCGGACGCCATGCTCCGGGAGTTCATCGGCCGCGCCGGACTGGACGCGGATTTCTCCTTGTGAATTTTTTGTGTATTCGGGCGGACTGCGCCGCTTCTGTGATACAATACAGGCATCGAATTGTGGGGTTTGTGTATCCGAGGTGTCCAGTCATGCTGCGTAATTGGTTCCGAAATTTCATGATCGGCCGGTATGGGCCGGACCAGCTGTATTTTTTCCTGTTTGTTCTCTCGCTGATTCTGACGCTGCTGTCCCGGATCCTGCACTGGAATCCGCTGTATTTTGCGGCGCTGGCGCTGCTGATTCTGGCAATTCTGCGGATGTTTTCGCGGAACATCCCGCGCCGCCGGGCGGAGAATGACCGGTTCCTGCGGTACTGGGGTCCGGTGAAGCGGTGGTTCCGGCGTCGAATCACCCGGTTGAAGGACAGCCGGACGCACCGGTTTTTCCGGTGCCCGTCCTGCAAAAATACGCTGCGGGTGCCGAAAGGAAAAGGAAAGGTCCAGATCACCTGCCCCAAATGCGGCCAGCGGTTTACAAAAAAAACGTAAAAAGCAGGGATCGTCCGTTTGGACAATCCCTGCTTTTTGAATATCCGATTCAGATTTTGATGCGGATCCATTTACCCTGCCGGAAGCGGATGGAGGAAAACAGATACCGGGAGACCTGATCGGCCAGGATGCCGCACCAGATGCCCAGAATCCCGAGGCCCAGAACATAGGCGCCCAGATAGGAGAACAGGGTCCGGATGATGGTGACGCTGATCGTAGAAGAAATCGCGGTGTACAGCGTGTCGCCCGCGCCGCGCAGGCAGCCGTTGTAGATGACCTGCGCCACCTGGACAAAGCAGATCACGCACATGATGCGCATGATGCCGACGCCGATGTCGATGACCGAGGCGTCGGTGAAGAACAGGCCGTACAGCCAGCGTCCGCCCAGCAGATAGGTGATCGAAATGAGCACCGACAGGACGAAGCCGATTATCCGGCAGGTCCGGCCGTATTCCCAGGCCTTCTCCGGCTCCTTCGCGCCGAGGCTGTACCCGATCAGCGCGACAGCCGCTGCCTGCAGGCCGTCTCCGAAGGAGAAGGTCAGGCTCAGGATGTTCATGCCGACCTGGTGGGCGGCCATGGGGTTCGTGCCCTGATCCGCGGCCATGATGGCGGTGAGCATGAAGCCGACGCGCATGAGAAGCTGCTCGAGAATGATGCCGTAGCCGATGGAGAGCAGGCTCTTCAGCGCCTGCCAGGTGGGGCGGAGCCTCCTGCGGATGATGAGGGGGATGCTGACGAAATTGTTTTTCCGGCAGACGGAGGCGATGCTGAGAATACAGGCGACAACGGTGCCGAGGACCGTGGCGATCGCGGCGCCCCGGATCCCGAGCGCGGGGAAGCCGAGATGCCCGCCGATCAGCAGATAGTTGAACAGCACGTTCACGCCGCTGGAGACCAGATTGGTGGTCATCGTGATGCGGGTATTGCCCGCGCCGCGCTGGGCGGAGTTGATGCCCACCTGAATGATATTGAAGATCAGACCCGACACAATGATGCGGAAATATGTAGCGGCGGGGCCGTGCGTGTCCGCGTTGGAGCCGCAGAGCCGAAGAATGGGGTCCGTAAAGGTCACAAACAGCGAGGAAATCGCGAGGATGCACAGGGTGACAAAAACAAGGAATGTGGCGAAGATCGTGTTTGCGTCCTCCTTGCGCTGCTCGCCGTTCCGGCGGGCCACCAGCGCAGACACTGCGACGCCGACGCCCCAGAACGGGGCCATCGCGACGAATTTCGGCTGGGTCGTGATGCCCACCGCCGCAACGGCGGAGGCGCCCAGCGTGCTGACCATCAGAGAGTCGATCAGACTGGCGAGATTGACAAAGAAGGATTCCAGAATCGCGGGCCACGCAATGGTCAGCGAGCGTTTGATGATCGAAGGTTCCAGTTTCAGAAGCGACATGGCGGGAAAACATCTCCGTTGCACGGGGTAACCGTTTTTTCTCTTTATGATAGTACAGGAGACCCGGGATTGCAAGTCCGGAAAACGAAAAGCGGCGCAGATCTGCGCCGCCGCAAAGCGGGAGCCGGCCGTTCAGAGCGATCTGAACGGCCGGCTTTTTTCTGTTATTCTTTGTTCAGAAAACGGATGACCCGGGCGGGATTGCCGACGGCCAGCGCGCCGGCGGGGATGTCCTGCGTGACGACGGAGCCCGCTCCGACGACGGCCCCTGCGCCGATGGTCACGCCGGGAACCACCGTAACGCCGCCGCCCAGCCAGACGTTGTCTTCAATGGTTACGGGCTTCGCGATGTTGACGCCGGCGACCCGCAAAGCCGCGTCGAGCGGATGCTCCACCGCATACAGGCAGGTTTTCGGCCCGATCAGCACGTTGTTTCCGACGGTGATGGGCGCGGCGTCCAGAAATATGCAGTCAAAATTGATCAGCACGTTCTCGCCGAGGAAAATGTTGTACCCGTAATCGCAATGGAACGGGGGCTTGATCAGAAGCCGGTCCCCGAACCCGCCCAGCAGCTGCCGCAGAATGGCAAGCCGCGCCTCCGGCTCGTCCTCGGAGCTGCGGTTGAAAGCCTCCGCCAGCGTACGGGCGCGTTTTTTGTCCGCCATGAGCTGCGGATCGCTGCCGAAATACAGGCCGCCGGCGGTCATTTTTTCGCGCTCGGTCATGCCTTCACCTCCGTACAGCACATCTCCGCGATCACCATCGCGAAAATCTTGGACGCGGTGAGCAGCGCCTCCACATCAACGCGCTCGTTCGCGCCGTGCAGGTTGGAGTTGAAGCCGGGCATGCCCGCACCGAACGCCACGCCGCCGGGCACGTCGTGCACATAGGTGCCGCCGCCCATGGACAGGCATTCGCCTTTCCGGCCCGTATACCGCTCATAGCTCCGCAGCAGCGTCTGCACAAAGGGCGTGTCCGCCGGCGTGTGATGCGGCGCGACCATGACGCCCGAGACTGAAAACCCGGCGCCGCGCAGCGCATGCTCCGCCGCCGCTCTGCAGTTTTCCTCGGTCGCGCAGAGGGGAACGCGGCTGTCAAATTCGCCGCGCCAGCCCGCCTCGTCCAGCGTCAGGATGGACAGCACAAGCGTCAGTACGCCGGACAGTTCGTCGGCCATGGCAATGCCGATGGCCCGGCCTTCGTTGTCCCCGTGCGGGAACAGCGCGGCCAGCGCCCGGAGCGTTTCCGTCGCGCCGCAGGGGGCAAGCGGCAGCGCCGCCAGCAGTGCGAGCAGCGCCGTGATCCCATTTATGCCTTCCTCCGGGGTGGAGGCGTGGGCCGCGCACCCGGTGACCGAGACGTCCGCGCCGTCCCCGGTATCCGAGACCGTGAGCCGGACGCCCATTTTTTCCGCGAGCGGCGCGCAGACCGATCCGATCTCCGCCGCAGACAGCCCGCGCACATGGGCGGATGCGTCTGCCGGGAGCACGTTCGCGCGGTAGCCGCCGGAAAACGCGGTGACGGCGGGCGACGCGCCCCTATCCGTCAGCGCCTGGGAGAAAACGGGCGCATAACGGCCCTTTTCCGTATTGAAAACCGGGAAACTCGCATCGGGCGAGAACGTGTTGGGCGCGGGCGGCGTTTTCCGGTAATAGTATGCGATGTCGCGGGAGCCGGACTCCTCGTCCGTGCCCATGATCAGCCGGACATTGGCCGTCTGCGGCAGGCCGAGCTCCCGCACGGCCAGCATGGCGTACATGGCCGCCACAACGGGGCCCTTGTCGTCGTCTGTGCCGCGGCCGTAGAGGCAGCCGTCGTCCTTCAGCACCGCCGTGAACGGATCGGTATCCCAGCCGTCTCCGACGTCTACGACGTCCAGATGCCCGAGAATGTCCAGAACGGCGGGCTTGCCGTTCAGATCGGCGCAGGCCACGTAGCCGTCATAGTCTGTGACGGCAAGGCCGTGTCCCCTGGCAATGTCTATGGCGCAGGCCAGCGCCGCCGCCGGTCCGGGCCCGAAAGGCTTGCCGGGTTCCGCTTCGCCCCGGACGCTGGGAATGGCGACCAGACGGGAGAGGTCCGCCAGCAGACCGTCCCGGTGCGCGTCGATCCACTGAGAGATTCTGTTCTGCAGGTCCATAGGATAACCTCCTGAAACCGTATTCCATTCTATTATAATTCGCTTCCTTCATGCTTGCAATCGAAAAATCGAGCGGTTGTATTCGGGGGGCGGGTATGGTAAAATACTCCTGCTGCGAAAACGGAAAGGAGACCTGCCGATGGACTGGCTGGAGATCACCGTCAATACCGAGCATGCCCGGCTGGACCGGCTGTGTCAGACGCTGGAGGACCTGGGCGTAGAGGGGCTTGTGATCGACGACGCCGACACCTATGCGGAATTTCTGGAGGAAAACCGGCAGTATTGGGATTACATCGACGAGGCGCTGCAGGACCGGATCCGGAACGTGTGCCGGGTGCAGTTTTATCTGGAGGACAGCGAGGCGGGGCGGCGAGAATATGCGCGCCTGGCCGCAGCCCTGCCGGAGGAGGAGCTGCTGACGCGGCAGGTGCGGGACGAGGACTGGGAGAACAACTGGAAGGCGTATTACCGCCCGATCGAGGTCGGGGAACGGCTGCTGGTGGTCCCCGCCTGGGAGACGCCGGAAAACCCGGAGAATCGGACGGTGCTGCGGTTGGACCCGGGGCTGATCTTCGGCACCGGCGCGCATGCCACCACGCGCATGTGCCTGGCAGCGCTGGAGCCGCTGGCCGCGGGCGCCCGGGTGCTGGATCTGGGCTGCGGCAGCGGGATTCTCGCCATCGCGGCGCTGCTGCTGGGCGCGTCGCGCGCCGCAGGCTGCGACATTGATCCAAAAGCGCCGGACGTCGCCCGGGAGAACGCCGCGCTGAACGGCGTCGGGCCGGAGCGGTTTCCGGTCTGGACGGGAGATGTGCTGAAAGACCGGCAGTTGCAGCAGAAGCTGCAGGGAGCGCAATTTGATCTGATTCTCGCGAACATTGTAGCGGACGTCATCCTGGCGCTGGCGCCGGCGGTGCCGGCGTATCTGGCTCCCGACGGACGGTTCGTCTGTTCCGGAATCATCGACGGACGCGAGACCGAGGTAATGGCCGGGCTGGAGCGCGCCGGGCTGGAGATCCTGGCCCATCGGGCGCAGGAGGGCTGGCATTGCTTTACCTGCAGGAAACAATAGAGGAGATGTGCGGGAATATGGAACAAAAGCTGAAGACCATCGTGCTGGCGGCGGGGAAAGGGACGCGCCTGCATGAGGAGGGCGTCGACCTGCCGAAGGTCATGCGGTCTGTCTGCGGAAAGCCGCTGCTGCGGTATGTGCTGGACGCACTGGACTTCCAGCCGCGGGAGAACGTCATCCTGGTGGTGGGGTATCAGAAAGAAAAGGTCACGGCCGCGTTCCCGGAGTATGCGTACGTTGAGCAGACGGAGCAGCTTGGAACCGGACATGCCGTGATGTGCGCACGGGGCGCGCTGGAGGGCTTTGACGGCGCGGTTCTCGTGACCTGCGGCGACACGCCGCTGATCCGGCGGGAGACGTATGAGGCGCTCATAAAGCAGCATTTCCGGGAGGAGAACGCCTGCACCATGCTCACCGGGTCCGTGTCGGACAATCAGAGCTACGGCAGGATCGTCCGGGACGCGGCAGGCGAATTCCGCGCCATTGTGGAGGACCGGGACTGCACGCCGGAGCAGAAGGCCATTACGGAGGTGAACAGCGGCGTGCTGGTATTCTCCGCGCCCGCGCTGCTGGCGGCGCTCGGAGAGCTTCGCACGGACAACGCCCAGGGGGAGTATTACCTCACGGACGTGCCGGAAATCCTGCTGCGGCAGGGGCTGCCGGTCCGCACTTGTACCCGGGACCTGGGCTGGGAGATCGTAGGCGTCAACAAGCCGGAACAGCTGCGGCTCGTGGAGGAGCTGCTCTCGGCGCAGAAACATGACGGGGAGAGAGCGGTAAAATGAGTTTTGAAACGGTTCTGGTGCAGATGGCGGTCCTGTTTCTCATGCTGGCGGTAGGATATGCGGCCCGCAAGCTGAAGGTGTTCGGCCCGGACGGCGTCCACGTTATGACCGCGCTGGTGATGAACATCACGCTGCCCTGCATGATCCTGAACTCCATTCTGAACGGCGGCGGGGAGATCTCCGGCGGAGAGACGCTGCGGTTTTTGGGTATGTCGGCGCTCGCGTACGTACTGATGTTTTTGCTGTCCTGGGTGACGCCGGCGGTGCTCCGGGTCAAAGCGGACGCCGGCATTTACCGGTTTGCCGTCATGTTTGCGAATACCGGCTTCATGGGGTTCCCGGTGATCGAGGCGCTGTACGGGAGAGAGGGGCTGTTCTTTGCGGCCCTGTACAACATCCTGTTCAATGTTCTGGCCTACTCGCTGGGCATCCGGTACATCAGCGGGAGCGAGGGCAGATTCAACTGGAAAAAGATCGTAAACCCTGCCGTGGTGACGACGCTGTTTGCCATCGTGCTGCATGTGCTGCATGTGCAGCTGCCGGAGGTCCTCATGCGGCCCATTGAGCTGATGGGGAATGTAACGACGCCGGTGTCCATGATCGTCGTGGGCGCGACGCTCGCCAACATGCCGCTGCGGGACATGTTCTCCGGGTGGCGCATCTATCCGCTCACCGCCATTACGCTGCTGGTTGTCCCGCTGATCACCTGGGCGATCTTCCGCTGGTTCGTGCCGGACGCCGTGCAGCTCGCCGTACTGGTGCTGCTGGCGGCGATGCCCGCCGCCTCTGCGACCACGATGATTTGCCTGCAGTACGGCGGCAACGAGGAGCTGGCCTCCAAGGTGGTGTTTCTCACCACGCTGCTGTCGGTGGTCACCGTTCCCGCCGTGGTGTACGCGCTGCTGTAGCCGCAACCGAATTGGGGATATGTGAAAAAAGCCCGTGCATGCCATGCATGCACGGGCTTTTTTGCTTTTTTTCGTTACGCGCCGAACACCTTCAGCAGGAAGCCGGCCGCGATGGCGGAGCCGATGACGCCGGCCACGTTGGGGCCCATGGCGTGCATCAGCAGGAAGTTGGAGGGGTTGGCCTTCTGTCCCACGATCTGGGACACGCGGGCCGCCATCGGAACGGCGGACACGCCCGCGGAGCCGATCAGCGGGTTGATCTTGCCGCCGGACAGCTTGTACATGAGCTTGCCCACCAGCAGACCGCCGATGGTGGAGAAGCAGAAAGCGATGAGGCCCAGAAGCACGATGCCCAGGGTCTGCAGGGTCAGGAACTTGGCGGCCACGGTGGTGGCGCCGACGGAGATGCCCAGGAACAGCGTGACGATGTTCATCAGCGCATTCTGTGCGGTGTCGGACAGACGGTCGGTGACGCCAGTCTCCCGCAGGAGATTGCCGAACATCAGGCAGCCGATCAGCGGCGCGGTGCTGGGCAGGAGCAGGATGACGAAAGCGGCGGTGATGATGGGGAAGATGATCTTCTCGGTCTTGGAGACCTCCCGCAGCTGGGTCATCTTGACAGAACGCTCCTTCTCGGTGGTGAGCGCCTTCATGATGGGCGGCTGGATCATGGGGATCAGCGCCATATAGGAGTATGCCGCAATGGCGATGGGGCCCAGGAGGTTCGGGGCCAGCTGGGTGGTCAGGAAGATGGCGGTAGGGCCGTCTGCGCCGCCGATGATGCCGATGGAGGCGGCCTCATTGCCGCTGAAGCCCAGCAGGATGGCGCCGAAGAAGGCAAAGAACACGCCGAACTGCGCCGCCGCGCCCAGCAGGAACGTCTTGGGGTTCGCGATCAGGGGCCCGAAGTCCGTCATGGCGCCGACGCCGATAAAGATCAGAGACGGATAGATGCCGGCTTTGACGCCGATGTAGAGGATGTCGATCAGACCGCCGTGGGCCAGAATGAGGCCGTAGTTGTGATAGGCGGCCGCGTTCTCCGCATCCAGGAACGCGTCCCAGAGCTCGGCGTGATACAGCTCGCCGCCGGGCAGGTTGGTGAGCAGTGTGCCGAAAGCGATGCCGACCAGCAGGAGCGGCTCAAACTTTTTCTTGATGCCGAGGTACAGAAGTACGAACGCAACGGCGATCATGATCAGGTTTTTCCAGCCGTCCCCCATAAAGAAGGAGGCAAAACCGGAGTCCTGCAGCAGCCCTTCCAAAGTTTTCAGTACGTCCATGCCATGCCCTCCTTACGCGAGGACAACCAGCGGAGAGCCGGTCTCGACCGTCGCGCCCTTGGAGGTGACGACCTGGGCGACCGTGCCGTCCTTGGGCGCCATGACCTCGTTCTCCATCTTCATGGCCTCGAGGACCACCAGCACCTCGCCGGCTTTTACCGCCTGTCCGGCGGTGACATTGACCTTTACAATAGTGCCGGGCATCGGCGCTGCGACTGTCTCGCCGGCAGCAGTGACGGCGGGCGCGGCCGGAGCCGCAGGCGCAGCCGGCGCAGCGGGAGCGGCCGGTGCGGCAGCCGGAGCGGCGGGTGCGGCCGGAGCGGGGGCGTACGCCTCGTATTCGTCTACCAGCATGGCCTCGCCCTGCTCAACCTCGACCTCATATGTTCTACCGTTCAGAGTTACTTTGTATTTCATCTTATTTGATCTCCTTTATCGACTTGAAGCGAAGTTCGTTGATGGGCTTGCCGGTCTTGTCGGCGACGATTGCCATAAGCATCGCGGCGGTTTTGGGATCCGTATCATAGAGCTTCAGCTCGCCGGCGGAGCCGGGCGCCTTGGGCAGATCGGTCTTCACCGGCGCGTCGGGCACGGCGGCAGCCGGAGCCGCCGGAGCCGTCGGGACCGCGGTCCTGCTCCGGGAGGTCATGACCTTGCCCATGATGAGGATGACCGTCATGAGCAGCGTGATCCCGACGAAGACGACCGCGTAGCCAAGCAGGGCGGCGATGCCCGCGTCCCCGAGACCGCCGATGACGTCGGTGACCTGGGCGGGAGCCGCAAACAGTGCAGATAACATAGCGTTTCCTCCTCCTGATTTATGCCTCGACGATGGTGTACTTTGCGATGTTCTCTTTCTTGGCCTTCCGCGCCTCCAGGAATTTCTTGGCCTGGTCGGGGAAGCAGATATAGCTCATGCAGTCCTCTTCGGTCTCACAGAGATCGCCCAGAGCTTCTCTGGCGTTCCGGAACGCCTCGCCGGTGCGCTGGGAGTCCGCGATCCGGCAGTCGATGGGCCCCACGCCCTCGCCCAGGATCTTGGCCTCCAGCTCGGCGTCGACGGGCGCGGGCGCAATGCCGTACTCGCCCTTAAAGTAGTTTTTGATCTCGTTGGAGATCTGCTTGTAGCGCTCGCCCATCAGCACGTTCACGACGGCCTGGTTGCCCACCATCTGGGACAGAGGCGTGACCAGCGGAGGATAGCCCAGATCCTTGCGGACCGCGGGGATCTCGAGCAGCGCCTCGTCAAACCGGTCGAGCGCGTTCATGTCCTTCAGATTCGCGATCATGTTGGACAGCATGCCGCCGGGGACCTTGTAGACCAGCGCCTGGGAATCGGTGCCCATGCTCTTGGGATTGATGGTGCCGTCGTCGATGTATTTCTGCTTGACGGGCTTGAAGAAGTCGTTGACCTCGTTCATGGCCTTCTCATTAAGTCCCGTCTCGATGCCGTACTGCTGCAGCGCGTAGAACAGCGTCTCGGTGGCGGCCTGGCTGGTGCCGTTGGAGAAGCAGCTGGTGGCCGTGTCGATGACGTCGATGCCGCCCTCAATGGCCTTGGTCAGCGTCATGTAAGCCATGCCGGTAGTGCAGTGCGTGTGCAGGACCAGGGGCATGTCGCCGATGGCGTCCTTGACGCCCTTGATGAGGTTTTCGGCCTCGTTGGGGCTCATGGTGCCGGCCATGTCCTTGAAGCAGATGGTGTCAAAGCCCATGCGCTTCAGCTCCTTGCACATCTCCACGTATTTCTCCACGGTGTGGACCGGGCTCTGCGTGTAGCTGATGCAGCCGGAGGCGACGGTGCGGTCGTTCGCGTATTTCTTGGTGGCTTCCAGCGCGGTCTGAATGTTGCGGAAGTCGTTCAGCGCGTCGAAAATGCGGATGACGTCGATGCCGTTCTTGATGGAAAGCTCCACGAACTTCTCCACCACGTCGTCCGTGTAGTGCTTGTAGCCGAGCAGATTCTGTCCGCGCAGGAGCATCTGCAGCCGGGTGTTGGGCATGCCCTCGCGGATCTTCCGAAGCCGCTCCCACGGATCCTCGCCCAGATAGCGCAGGCAGGAATCAAAGGTAGCGCCGCCCCAGCACTCCACAGAATAATAGCCGGCCTGGTCCATGACAGGCAGGATGTCGGCGAAGTCGGCGAACTTCATCCGGGTAGCCATAAGGGACTGGTTTGCATCACGCAGAACCGTTTCAGTGAAATTGACTTTCATACAGACGGGACCTCCTGTTCAGATCTTAATTCGTTAAAATATAATCAATTTCCCACTAGTATAAAGTATATTACAAATAAAAAAGAAACGCAAATAGATTCTGCGGAAATTGGGTAAAAAAATATACAAGAAACGGTGATCTTTTTCGTTATTCTGCTTACAGGACAGCCCGGCCGGCGATCGGCTCGGAGAAAGCGTGTTTGAGGGGTGACAAAACCGAAAAAAAGGGTATAATGGGGAATGAAACCGAGAGGGGAAGGAGACGCGTCATGCGAAAAAGCGTGAAGATCGTCAGCATTGCGGCGGCCGTTCTGATCCTGGGCCTGATTCTCCTGTTTTTCTGGCGGACCGGGTTCTTCAACATACACAGCATTGACGACGCCCGTGCTTATTTTTCCCATTTCGGCAAATCCACGAAGCTGATCTTCTTCCTGACCCAGCTGATGAGCGTGATCTTCGCGCCCATCCCGAGCAACATCACCGCCGCGGCCGGCGGACTGGTGCTGGGGATCTGGTGGTCCTTTGCGCTGAGCTTCGGCGCCGTGGCGCTGGGCAGCATGATCGTGTTCCAGGTCGCGAAGGCCGCCGGCCGGGAGAAGATGATGAATTTTCTCTCCCGGAAGATGTCGGACAGGTATTTGGAGGTGTTTGAGGCCAAGCGGGACACGTTTCTGGTCCTGTCGCTCCTGCTGCCTTTCTTCCCGGACGACATCATCTGCATCCTGGCGGGGCTGACCCCCATCTCCACAAAACGCTTTGCCGCGATCATGCTGCTGACCCGGCCCTGGGGCCTCCTTGTCGCCTGCGTATTCGGCGGCGTGGCGACAGAAATCCCGCTCTGGCTCACCGTTGCGCTTCTGGCGCTCTGCGTCGTGCTGTTCCTGGTGGGACTGAAATACGGCGACCGGGTGGAAAACGCGCTGATCGCCCGGTTCCGGCGGCGCCATCCGAAAAAAGAGGAGCCGGCCGCGGAAGAGGAACCGATCGAGACGGAAAAAAAATGACGGAAGAAAAAAGGACGATCCCGACAGGGATCGTCCTTTTGCTTTGTTCTGCAGGGTTACTGCGTCGGCTTTCGCGCGCGGCGGCGGAGCAGGGCGTACGCGGCGGCGAGGACCCCGGCGGCGGAGAGCAGCGCGATGTTCCAGCCGTCGAAATAGGGATGATACAGGTCTTTGGAGGCGTAGATCCCGTGGCGCCAGAGTCCCATGTCGGCATAGAAGAGGACCGCAAGCTCCAGATCCTCGTCATCCAGATCGCCCAACTGGGCCCGGAACCAGGACGGCTCTCGCTCTACCACGGCATGGACCAGCTGCCGGACTTCGTCGAGCCGCATATAGTACAGATCAAAGGGGATTGTTTCCGGATTCTCCAATGGGTAGAAATGGAGCCCGAACCGCCAGCCGGCGCTTCGCGTAGGCATCGTCGCCAGACCTACGCCGGCGGAGAGCATATTGGAAAAATTCTCAATAAAGCCGCCGACCTCAGTTCCGGCAGGCAGGGTGTATGCGAGCCGGAGCTTTCCGCTTTCCAGCAGATAGTAATGCATGTCACAGGGGAGAGGGACGGAGGTCGTCTGCATCACGGGCTTTGTCGATTCGTCAATCTGCGGTGTACCGATGGGGTTTACATATGCCCGGTCGAAAGTGGAATACCAGTCCTGAAAGTGCGCATTGTCCAGCGGCAGGTCCGTGTCGAAAAAGTCCTCCTCCCCGTTCTCCGGAAACCGGTTGGGAAGGTCTGGGTTCCGATAGATGTTCCGGTCATTTTCCCGGTATGCGAGGCCCATCCGCAGACAGACGACGGCCAGAAGACAGAGCGCCGCGCCAAAGAGGAGCCATCCGGACCGTTTCATGTGGGCGTCTCCTTTCTCCGAGGCCGTCCTCAGCGCGGCTTCTTTTTTTGCAGCCGGAGCAGGACGTACGCGGCGGCGAGCGTCCCGGCGGCGGCAAGCAGCGCGATATTCCAGCCGTCAAAGACCGGCAGCAGAAAATTGGGCGACAGGTAATAGGACCGCGCCTCCAGCAAGCGATCGGCGTAGTAAACTTTTACGAGGGCGAAGGTGTTCGCATCGGAGTAATACGTCGGAGGCGGCTCCGAATAGTCGCCCCAGGCGCCGCGGCTGCGGAAGAATTGCTTGGCCCCGGGCGTCGGTACGGCTTGGACGGGATCGGTCTCCTTCTCATACAGAAAGTGGATGAAGCTCAGCGCGGTGAGGTTCATTCTGCTCAGGAGCTTCGGATCTCCGCCGTACTGCGTATATTGCGCGCGCGCATTTTCCAAAAGCTCCCGGTCGCGGACATAATACCCGGGTGCCTGCTTAATCGCCGCCTTGAGTTCGTACGACCAGGCGTCGCCGTAGACGCCGCCCGTCGGCACAAAAGGGACTACGTAGTGCCAGCCGGGGCAGTAGTCCGGAAGTCCCGTGAATCCATATCCGCAATCACCTGACCCTAAAAGGACCTCCGTGCCCGCCGGGATTGTGAACGCCTTTTGAAACGAGCTGCCGCTCTTCGTGAAGTAGGTGATGGACGAGGCGAGGCGCAGGGTCGGCATCTCTGTCAAGCTCTCCCATTCCAGATCCCAGTGATCCGGAAAAAACCGGTAGTACACAGACAGCCAGGCGCGGTCCATCTGATCCAGCGGGATCCCGAGGGCGTAGCCCCCGGTGTAATCGTTATTCAAGTACCGGACACGGACGGCGAACGCCTCCCGAATTTCGCGGTTCCCTTGGGTGATCTGCACGGCCCGCGCGGTGATAAGGAGCAGGACAAAGATCAGCAGCGTACGGACAAGCCGTAGCACAAGCCTCACCTCCTTGATCAAGAGACGGAAAAGCCGCTGTTGACAGCGTAGACGATGGGCGTAGCGAGGAAATAGGAATCATTTTTTGCCGTAACAAGACCCGAGATGGAGGAGCCATGGAAGAGAGGGCAGCCGCTATCTCCCGGCTTAATATTTGCCGCGATGGAGCCGGTGCTCAGCTCGCACACCCACAGGCCATCTATATAATTGGTCTCTGTATAAATGGCAAAAGGATAACTAGGGTGATAAAGATAGGTGTGATAGAATGTCTCCGTATCGCTCAACTGATTCGCATACTGATCTTACGTCTAAAGCATCCCGTGATCCGCATTATCTGCATAGGCTCCACATCCTTTCCTGTTTTTCTAGTTACATTCTAACATCTTAGCAAGAAAATGTCAAAATAAACAATTATTTCCAATATATACATGAAAAATGGGCGATTTGACACATTCTGTCAGGTCTGACGGAACGGTCCGTTCTGCCGGGCCGTATGTCCGGACGTAAACAGGGAGGCCCCGTACGGGACCTCCCTGCAGTTTTGATTTGTTCTCGTTCCGACTTTACGCCTCCGCGAAGCACCTGCGGATGACGGCCTGGTGGCGGCGGATCTGGTCCAGCGCGTCGGTGTCGGCGTACCAGTGGTGGCCCTCATACTCGCTGGAGATATACCCGGTGAAGCCGCCCTGTTTCAGCGCGGCGACCACCTCCGGCAGACGCACTGCGGACTCGGTTCCCGCGTCGTCCACATAGAAGAACTTGCCGTGGATGTGCGGGATGAACTTCATGACCGGGATCATCGCGGCGGGGTCGGAGTGCCCAAAATACTCGGTGCTCTCGGTGACCATCAGGGCGATGACGTCGTTGTAGGCCAGCTTTTTCACCTCGGCGCGGATCTCGTCCTGCGTACAGCCTTTTGCCCAGAGCGCCCGGATGCAGTCGGCGATCTCCTGCGGGACGCCCTGGTCGGCAAAGCGCTTGAAGTACACGTCCGACGGGGCGCGGCAGAACGTGCCGCAGTCGGGGACGAAGCCCACCCAGGGGTTGTCCAGCTCGATGATCTGCTGTGCCAGCGGGTGGTCCTCCACGCGCATGGGGGCGTGGATCTCATAAGTGATCTTCACGCCGGCCTTTTCCGCATACGGTGCAAGGTCCAGCAGCGTCCGGCAGGGCTGGACGCGCAGCACCGGGAAGCCCAGCGTTTTCGCGGCGTTCAGCTGCAGCAGCAGGTACTCCTTCTGCTCCTCGTATGTGGTGTACCGGCCTGTGATGCGCTGTGGGTCGGCGTACCCGCTGTAACAGGTGGGGACCAGCTCGTACTTCTCCAGCGCGTTTTTGAGCCTGGCCTCGAATTCCGGGGAGACGGAGGGGTAGCCGCGGTCCATCATGGGGGCGACGACCTCCACGCCCTGCCCGGGGCCGAGGGAAGCCAGCGCGGCCATGCAGTCCTCCATGGTGCGCCGGTAGGTGTAATAGTCGATGTTGAAGCTGTAAAGCGTTGCGCCAAGACCGAACGGCATTTTCTCAGACATGATCGCTTCCCCCTTTCAGACGGTCAGCATCCTGCGGCAGGAGGCAAACTGGATGTAAGTCTCCTCAATGCCGGGGACGCCGTAGTTCGTATCCCGGTACGGGACCCGCAGCTGCATCGCCAGCGCGACCTCGTGCGTCCCGGGCGTCAGCGGCGCGTCCAGCGTCAGGACGGCCTGCTTTGTGTCCAGCACGAACCACTGGGTCTCGCTGAGCTCCCGGAGCTTCTCCGCCGGATAAGGGACCCCGTCGGACAGCAGCACGGTCTTCTCCGGAGGCACGGCGGCGCCGTCCACGGTGAATTCCAGCCGCTCGACGCAGGAGAGGGGCAGGGAGCGGTACCAGGGCAGCCGGATGTCCAGCGCCACGTCCGTCCCGCTCTTCGCGGTGAGCCGTTCGCTGTGGATCATCAGTTCGTCAAACATAAGGCATACCTCCTCGGTTTGTATTCTGCTTCCAGCATACCACGAATTGAACGTGGAAAAAACGGCGGAAAGATGAAAAATGGGTGTAAATTCTTACACGGGATCGGAAAAACAAAAAAGGAAAAAGAAAAAGACCGCTTGGATTTATTCTGTGCTGCAGTAATGCGCCATGCACGGAAGCAAGTATGCAGACTCACGTCGCGGCGACAGGCGCGTGAGAGGGAGAGCATGTTCTGTATTTACCAAAAGAGACGATGAACATGGGAATATGTAAAAGACAGAAACAGGGCAGACGGAACTGTCTGTCCTGTTTCCTGTGGAATTCTTGATTACTGTTTTCTTCCGTACCGTTCCAGAAGCGCAAAATGTCGTACGGCGTTTTTCAGACTGCTGTAGGGCACATCATCCTGCAGCCAACCTTCATATTCACAAACTACACTTCCGGAAAAACCGTTTTTTCTTAAGATAGCAAGCAACTCCCGATATGGGGTATTGGGGTCTTCTCCGTTCTCATCAAAGCGATGGGATTTGGCGTGACAGTGGACCATGTACGGAGTAAGGGCTTGGAATGTGTCCAATCCGGCATCCATAAATCTGTCAGGAAGTCCGTTCCTGGCCCAGCAGGAGAAATCCGGGATCAAACGAAAGCGCGGCGACGCGACTGCGTCCAGCGCGGCTTTATAATGCATAGGATGGAATGGTGCGTGCAGTTCCACACCCCATATCACATCGTAAGACTCCAGCGCGGGCAAACAAGCTTGGACAAGTTCAATCAGAGACTGAACCGGTTCGGCGTAAAATGCCGGACGGAGAATTCGGCAACCCAGATGAGACGTCGCTGCAATGGCCCGAACAGCCATGTCAACGTATTCGGAAAATGTCGTTTCACGGTCCCAACGCAGCATTCCGTTCAAATACACGCTGTAGCATAATATTTCCATGCCAAGAGAAGCAGTCAAAGCGCGTAGACGAGACCCCTCCTCCAAGATGTCCGGATATGCGGAGAAATGCTGCTCTCCAATCAGTTCAATGCCGTCACAACCGAGAGATGCCGCGTGCCGGATAGCGTCTTCTGTCGAGATTCGCCCGGCGTGCAGATCGGCACCGTAGGTATAGAGACTCATGCCAAGCTTCACACCGTCACCCCCATCTCTGCCGCAACCGTATATTCAATGTTTTCTTCCGAAAGCCCGTAGTTGTATGGTGGACGGACAGTTAGACACAGTTCAATGTGATTTTTCTGCTGCAGCAAACCGGGTAGTACAACATCTGAAACAATCAACTGTGCACATTCTCCCATATGCCAATAGAGTTCCCGTATCTGGCGGCATGCAGAAATTTGGATGAACTGCTCGCGCACAGACAATGCCATACAGGATTCCGGGACGTTGTATTCGTTGATCTGTAGACGGACATGAGAAAGAGCAGACAAAGGAATAGAAATGTAAAAAGGGTCACGAAGTAAAAGCATGCAGCTCGTACCGTTTGCGTTCGTGTACAAATGACGGTCAGCCAAAAGATCTCTGGCAAGAAGCTGCAGAACTGCTGCTGTGCTTTGTTTTTTTACCATTTTCGGACTCCTAATCCAGAAAAGCGTCGACTGCAGCTTGATAGAGGGACACATATTCTGCAGCGCCGGCCGCCTCCTGTTTCGCCAGGAATTCAGCGTAGATTTCGTCAGTATACTGGCCGTTGGCAATCTGAAAGTAGTATTCATCCTTCACAGAAGACAACGCCGCAATAACGGTGTTCAAGCCTGAGGTGTCTACTGTAAGACCACAGTAAACAGATTTTGGTGCGGCGAGAAAATCTGCATATGCAGCATCCCGAAAATCCGCGCCGCCCTGCGAGCCTTCCCAAGGTACGCACAGGAACTGGTTTCCAAGCAGGAAGTCATAGGTATGATAGCCGCAGGAGGAGATGTCTTTCCCGGCGGGAAAGCTGCCGAGCCCATCTGTAACCGTATAATGTGTTCCCTCGATACCATTGACCAAAAGGTTCATAATTTCAGAATTGGTATAAATCAGATTCAGGAGCTTTGCGGCGGCTTCTGGTTCTTTCGAGGAACTGGGAATAAACATACCCAGCTTGCGCATCTCATCGGTGGAAATCCGCCCGGGGACAACCTCGATGCAGGTCATATCTGTGCCGCAAGCCTGTGTCTTATTGGCTTCTACCCCATATTCGGAGTCGACACAGGAACCGGCATATACCTTCTGCATGATCATAACTTCGGAGGCGTCGGCGCTGATCGCAGAATCCGGGTAGACATACCCTTTCTGATACCAATCTGCGACCATTTTGTAAGTATCGATCATATCCTGCTGTTGGAATGCATTGGAAACGTGACCTTCCTGATCAGTATAGATGACATTCAGCGTATCGCCAAGTGCATCCCAAGAATGAGCATCAGAGAAGCTGCCGGTTCCCCAGACGCATTTGTCGCTGGTTACAGGCTGATCGCCAGCGCCGCCGATGGCATAGACGTTACCGCAGTTTTCCGTAATGGCAAGAAGAACGGATTCAAACGTGTCCCAAGAGGTCATTGATTTGAATGTATCCAGTACGCCTGCCTGTTCCAGCACATCGGTTCTATAGCACAGGTAGGTGTTTGAATTGAGCTGACGATAGTTGGAAAGGCCGTAAATGGCGCCGTCTACACTATTCACGCTGAGAATGTCCTCGCCAATCAGATCTTTGAGTGCAGGGCAATATGCGTCCAAAAGATCAGATATATCCAGGATTACCCCATTGGCGTAAAAATTCAGCCAGGCAGAGGAATCCACCGGCGTATACAAGGCAAGGTCGATCTGTTCTCCATTGACGACTGCCAAACTCAACTGTGTACCGTAATCTCCTACGGAAATATAATGCAAGACAAGCTGCACGCCAATGGCATTTGTTGTGATCGCATTGATGGCTGCCTCAACATCCTTGACATCCGTAACATCCGTTCCGAAATCGGGGATCCAAAAAATAACAGTATCCAGATCAGTGTCCAAAGGAGAAGAGGCGTTTCCGTCCGTGGATGCCGGATTGTTGTCGCTCTGGGGGGCTGATGTGCATCCTGCAAGGGCGGACAGAAGCAGAAGCAGAGCAAGAAGATAGGGTATTGCATTTTTCATAGGGAAATCCTCCTTTTTCTTTTAGACCATATAGTCTAAAAGAAAAATAACACAATCGAAAAGATGTGTCAATAGTTTTTTACTAAATGGTTCAAAAAGTCTGATAAAGCAGAGTAAAGAAGCTTTCTTGACAGATAATTTTTTTTGTACTATCTTGTTATAGACGAATTCGTCTATTTTTTTGCTGAGGATGTTGCTCTGTGCGCGCGGATACGAATTTCGGAAAAAAAGGAACAAAATCCAGAAACCGTCTGATTACCAGAGGGTTTTCTTTGCTGATGCGGCAAGGTGTGGAATCAACCTCCTTGGATGATATTCTGGCCTATTGTGAAATAAAGAAAGGAAGTTTTTATTATTATTTTGCATCCAAAGAGCAGTTTGTACAGACCTGCCTGGAGACTTGTTATACGATACCGCTCCGACAGGTGATGATGGAACTTGGATGGAAACCGTTTCCAAATTTTGATGATATTGAATATCTTTTTATCCACGCTACGAGACGATTGCAGGAAAAGATGGATGCGCTTCTCGGCGCATATACATTGCCACTGTACTCCATTTATGCGGAATTGATCCATCTGTCCAGCATCAGCACATATATGTCGAAATCGTATTATGAGAATAATGAAAAATGGATTAACTGGTTGACCGACGGTCTTCGACATATGCAGGAGCAGGGAGAGATTGCGGAGAATGTAAATTGCCGGGATGCAGCCAGATTGATGTATCACTACCGAGAGGGCGTATTGACAGTGTGGGCGCATGATGGTGTGATGGATATTGAAGGCAATATCCGAATGGCCATGCAGTTTTTCAAACGCATGCTCCAATAATATAGAGCGGAAATGGAAAAGGAATACAGCAAAAAACAGAGCGGATCATGATCCGCTCTGTTTTTTCGCCGCGAACAGCAGGTGGCTGGAGAATCCGAGCATTTCCGGCTTTTCGCAGCGCAGGAAGTGGTATTTGAGATATTGCGCATAGTCCGCATCGTCCATGGCGTCGATCTGCGCCGCCATAAGCTCGCTGGCTCCGTCCGAGGCAATCTCCCGCTCGATTGTGAAGCCCGCCTCCCGAAGCATGGTCCTGCACTCGTCCACGGTGAAGAACACGAACGGGAAGTCGTGCAGACGCATGGTTTCGCGGTCATAGTCGCCGCTGTGAAAGTATCCGCCGTCATAGCCCAACTCCGTCATGAACACCATGTCGTGATGGATGAAAGAGGCGAACAGGACGCCGTCCGGCTTCAGGACACGGCGCGCCTCCCGCAAGCAGGCCGCGCGGTCCGCCGCGTCGTGCAGGTGGTACAGCGGCCCCATCAGCAGAACGACGTCGTACACGCCGCCTGCATAAGCGGCCAGATCGACGGCGGAGCCCTGCCGCAGGCGTACCGGCAGGTCCGGCCGCAGCCGTTCCCGGAACAGGGCGACGTTCCGGTCCGCAAGCTCCAGCGCATCCACGGAGAAGCCCTTTTCGGCAAAATACAGGCTGTAGATCCCCGTTCCGGCGCCGAGGTCCAGGATCCGGGCGCCCGGGAAGAGGAACTGCTCTGCATATCGGACGGTCGTCCGAAACTCCACCTGGGCGGACTGCGAACGGGTGAGGCGCGTCTCCTCGTGAAACAAATTGTAAAGCTGGTTGACCTGCTCCCGCTCGTCCCGGAGCTCCCGCAGCGCGTCTATGTCCATTCGGTCTCCTTTCTTCCCCGGTCCAGCAGCGAACGCCGGTATTCCGAGGGGGTCGTGCCGGTCTGCCGCCGGAAGACGTTCGCAAAATACTTCGTGTCGGAGAATCCGGCGTGCAGCGCCACCTCCGCGATCTTCATGTCCGGGGAACGCAGAAGCTCCTTCGCCATGGCGACGCGGGTGTCCGTCAGATACTGGATGAAGCTCCTGCCGGTGTACTGCTTGAATATGCTGGAGAAATAGCTCTGGCTGATGCCGATGTGCTGCGTCACATCCGCCAGCGTGATGGAACGGTGGGCGTTTTCCGCGATAAATGCCTCCGCGCGCTCCACAAACACCTCGTGCCGCTGAAAACGGCGGCGGTGCAGGCGCGTGATGGCGCTCCCGATGTATTCGGAGACAAGCGCGAAAATCTCGTCCGGGCTTTCGCAGGATTCGATCCGGCGGCAGAGCGCCTCAATGGGTTCCGTCACGGCCATCTCGGCCGCGCCGGGCAGGTCCCGCATGAACTGATACATCTGGACCAGCAGATTCTGGAACAGCGCGCGGACAAGCGTGATGTCCGGCCGGATCCGGGTCCGGATCAGGTGATAAAACGCCGCGAGCGTATCCTCGGCGCCCCGCGCGTTGGCGGCTTCGATAAATGCGGACAGCTCCGCGCTCCGGCGGATCAGCGCCATGCTGAACATGTCGTCCACATGGATGATGGAGCCCTCCTCCAGATAGATCCGGTCCATCAGCGCCGTCACCGCCTCCACCAGCGCAAGACCCAGCTCGTTGGTGGTGTCGTGCGTGCGGCTGATGCCGATGCTGACGGAGATCCCCAGCTCATTCTGCAGCAGATCCCGGATCAGCTCCGCAAGCGTGCGCGCCTCATATCGTTTCGCCGCATCGTCGGCGTCCGCCTTCAGATTGGTGACCATCAGGATCATGCCGCTGTACTCCTGCAGCGTGAAGCGCCGGCCGACGGACAGCTCCCCCCGCAGGAAGTCGAGCACGGACATGTCGGTGGACAGACCGTTCTGGAACAGAAGTGGGTTTTCCGACGCTTCCTCGCTGTCGGGGAGAATGGCCAGATCGATCAGATTGACCGCGGGCAGCTGCAGATTTTCCAATTTGTTGGCGGCACTGGCCATGGAAATGCACCAGCACTGCAGAATGTCGGAAAGAAAATTCTCCTGTTGTGTGCCGGACATGCTCGCTTCCGCCTCCTTTTCCGCCGGTTTCTGTGCGTATTATACCGTTTTTTTTCGAAGCGCGCAACGGGCGCGGGCAATACTTTCCGCCGTTCTGCCGCATAGGGAGCGGAAAAAAGCGGAAACCTATTGCATATTCGACAGGATTCGTGTAATATAATTATTAAGTGAATATTAACTCCAACTCCGGAGGGAAGCAAGATGGCAGAAAAGAAACGGAAGCGCAGGTTCGGCGACCGGAAGGAAGGCCGCAGGCTTAAATCTCTGGATCCATATTACTCCTTTCAGCCGTTTATCATGAAAACGCGCACCGGCTCCTCGAATCTGTTTGAGGACAGCATCGAGATGAGCGAGGCGGATCAGTTTCTCAGGCAGATGCGCAGCGAGGGGTATAAAGGCATGGGGATGCTCCATGTGATCGTGGCCGCCTATGTGCGCACGGTGAGCCAGCGCCCCGCCTTCAACCGTTTTATCTCGGGACGGCGGGTCTATGCCCGCAACGTGATCGAGGTGATCATGACGGTGAAGAAGTCCATGTCCACAAAGGCCGGCGAGACTTCCATCAAGGTGATCTTCGACCCGCATGATACCATTGTGGACGTGTACAACAAAATGAACGTGGAGATTCAGAAGGTCAAGGACGGCGAAGAGGAGACGAGCACGGACACGGCTGCCGCCATTCTGTGCAAGCTCCCGCGGCCGATCCTGAAGCTCGCGATGCGGCTGATTGAGTTTCTGGATTATTACGGCAAGCTGCCGCAGGCCCTGCTGAACGCAAGTCCCTTCCACGGCTCCCTGGTCATCACGGACCTCGGCTCGCTGGGGATCCGGCCGGTCTATCATCACCTGTACGATTTCGGCAACGTGCCCGTATTCATCGCGTTCGGCGCCAAGCGCAAGGCGTATGAGCTGAACAAAGAGGGCGCGGTGGAGGAGAAGAAGTACATCGACTACCGGCTGACGCTGGACGAGCGGATCTGCGACGGATTCTATTTCGCCCAGGGCTTCAAGTACTTCAAGAGCTATCTGAAGAGGCCGGAGCAGCTGATTCAGCCGCCCGAGACCGTGGAAGAGGATCTGGAGCGGTAGAGCCGGACACAAGCGTTGAAAGGCCCTTTTTCGGAACGGTCCGGTCGCCATTGGATATTTTGTGAAATCGGATTTCGGTGCAGTCGTTATGGCTGCACCGTTTCCTTTTTGTTCGGGAAAATCGGGCGGAAAAGCAAAAAAGGGCGGCTGTTCTCTGCTGAGAACAGCCGCCCGATCCGTATTTCGGTCTAGGAATAGGTTTTGATAATGCCCTCCGCGACCTCTCGCTTTGAAATGCAGAGATCCATCGCCTGCTTTTCAATGAAACGGTGCGCCTGCGGCTCCTCCATCTTCAATTCCGAAATGAGCAGCCACTTCGCGCGGTTGACGATCCGGATTTCCTCCATTTTTTCTTCAACGGACAGCGTTTTTTTCTCCAGCTTCCGGAGGCGCTCCCGCGCGCTTGCCATCCAGTCGAGCGCAAGCGCAAGTACGGGGCGGGAAAGCGGTTTGGCGAGCGTAAAAACGCCGTGCTCCGCGACCTTGTCACGGACGTCGTCGAGCAGCTCTTCGCGGACAAGAAGCAGCACGACGGCGCCCTCTGTGCTTCCCGTATCGATTGCAAAGCGAATGCCCGCGTCGTCGGGCAGGGGAGAGTTGATCATCACGAAATCATAACTTCGCGCATTCCATTCCCGTTTGCCTGCGCTGACGCTTGAAACGATCCTGACGGGTTGGTAATGGGATTCCGGCAGGAGATCCGAGAGAGCGATATTCAGTTTTTCCGCCGCAGACACGACCAGAACGCTGTAAAATCGCTCTTTCAGGCTCATACGCAATTCCTTTCTCTGCGGTTTTATTTCCCGCAGTAGATCGCCAGAATTTCGCCGGGAAGGTATGTCTTGATGAAATCGCTGGAGGCCGCGATGTCGCAGGCTTCCCGGAGCGTATTCGGCAGTCTGTCATAAGCGGCCAGCGTATCGGCGCCCGCCGTATAAAGGTTCATGTCGGAGGGCGCGCACAGGTCCAGCTTGTTCCGGATGCCGTAAAGTCCGGCATAAATCATCAGAGCGAACGCCAGATACGGGTTGGCCATCGGATCGGGCGAGCGCAGCTCCGCGCGGCGATACTCGCCGACCGCGGCGGGAATGCGGACCAGCTGCGAGCGGTTTTCATGCGACCAGGACACATACCGGGGCGCCTTGTCTTTCCCAAGCCGTTTGTAGGAATCCTCCGTGGGATTCAGAAACGCGGTCATCGCCCTGGCGTTCTGAAGAATGCCGGCGATCATCTGAGAAAAGGCCGCCGTGTTGTCCAGCGGCCGCAGAGACATGTTAATGTGGAAGCCGTTTCCGGGATGATCTGCAAGCGGCTTCGGAGAGAAATCCGCCGCCATTCCGTTTCTGTGCGCGACGGTCTTCACCACACGCTGGAACGCCAGCGCGTGATCTGCAGCGGTCAGCGCGTCTGCATAGCGAAAGTCGATTTCATTCTGGCCGGGGCCTTCTTCATGATGGGAGCTCTCCGGCCGGATCCCCATCTGCTCCAGAGTCAGGCAGATCTCGCGGCGGACGTTTTCTCCGCGGTCTTCGGGCGCGATGTCCATATAGCCGGCCTGATCGCAGGGGATCGCGGTGGGATTCCCGTTTTCGTCCAGCTGGAAAAGGTAAAATTCCTGTTCTGCGCCGAAGGTGAATTCAAACCCGGCTTCTTTGGCGTCGGCGACGGCTTTTTTCAGCAGGCTCCTCGTATCGCAGAGAAACGGGGCGCCGTCCGGGTGCGTGATGCCGGAGAGCATCTGCACGACTCTGCCGTGTTCAGGCCGCCACGGGAGCGGCATGAGCGTTTCCGGTTCCGGATGCAGCAGCAGGTCGCTGTGCGTTTCGTCGCCGAAACCCGCAATGGCGGACGCGTCAAACGAAATCCCGTGTTCAAAAGCGCGAGGCAATTCCTCCGGCATGATGGCGATATTCTTTTGCTTGCCGAAAACGTCGCAGAAAGTGAGGCGGATGAATTTCACGTCTTCCTCCCGCGCGAACTGAATGACCTCATCCTTTGCGTATTTCATAACGTCCTCCTGTTTGTGTTAATTCGGCACGTACATCTGCATATACGGGTTCTTGCTGTCCGGGGTGACGACGGTAAAGGGCGCGGCAAGCACGTCCGCAGGATCGAGCGTGAAAAGCCGGCAGTATTCCAGCAGATAAGACCGGAGCTCCCGCATATCGTCTTCGGACGCGGGACGGGCCGTGACCTGCTCCGGGAACGCGACGTCCCGGCAGGACGAGCGAAGGAACATCTTTCCTCCGTGCATGCCTGTGCAGGGATAAAAGCCCACGCACTTTTCCTGCGGCGTCTCCAGATTGAGCACGATGATGACCCCGCCGGCCTGGTATTCGCCGAGAAAGCTGCCGGCTCTGCCGCCGATCACCATGAGAGGGACCTTCTCCTCATAGGCTTTCATGTGAATGCCTGCGCGGTATCCGGCATTGCCTCTGACATAGATCTTTCCGCCGCGCATGGCGTATCCGGCGGCGTCGCCGATATTGCCGTGCACCACAATCGTTCCGGCGTTCATCGTATCGCCGACGGCGTCCTGGGCGTTGCCCTGTACGGTAAGCGTTCCGCCGTTCAGATAGGCGCCGAGCGCATTTCCGGGGATGCCCTGAATCGTAATATCCCGGCCGGACATGCCGGCGGCGATGAAGCGCTGCCCGCAGCATCCCTCGACCACGCAGGTTCCCTGCGTTTTCCGTATGGCTTCGTTGATCTCCCTGTGCGCAAAGCCCTCCGCAGAAACCACCGTCATTATACAACACCTCCGAACTTTTTTCTACGTATCTCCGCCGGAAATGCGGTCGTTGTGGCCGCCTTTTTCAACAGGTCGAACCGGACCGAGGATAAAGGCGTTTTCTCCCGGATCATGGAAGTGTAGATCCCCGCGCGCTCGTCACAGCCGATCAGAATAAAACCTTTCAGAAGGCCGTCCTTTGTAAAAAGCCGTTTCAGCGACTTTTCGGTCTTCTCCTCGTACAGCTCTCCTTCATAGGAACCGGCTGTCATGGCGTGCAGTCCGAAGAAGCCGATGGAATTCATGGGGATCGCCTTGTCGAACACCGCATCGCCTCCGGCCATGTTGACGCCCGCCGTATACCCCTGCATGTAAGCGTTCGGCAGGATCGCAAGGACCCGTTTTTGCCCTGTGGAGGCGTCAAACCCCTCCGTGCAGTCGCCGACGGCGTAAATGCTTTCCACCGACGTTTTCATCCGCTCGTCGACGACAATGCCCCGGTTCACCTCGCCGCCCAGCTCTTTCAGAAGCGAGGTGTTGGCGCGGACGCCGACCGCAAGAACGAGGACGTCAAACGGAACGACGGCGCCGCTGTTCATGACGGCTGTGTTTTCTTCAAACCGGGCGGCGCTGTCATTCAGATAAAACCGGATGCCGTGCGCCTCCAGATGCTTCTGCATCATGGCGGCGCATTCCGTGTCCAGAATGCTGGAGAGAACGCGGTCGGCAAGGTCGCACACGGCAATGCTTGCCACGCGGCCTGCAAGCCCTTCCGCACATTTCAGGCCGATCAGCCCCGCGCCGACGATCAGCACGCGGCTCTGCGGATTGACGCCCTGCTCCAGCGCCAGCGCGTCGTCAAGGGTCATAAAGGAATACTGCTTTTTGACCGAATCCAGGCCCGCAAACGGCGGAACAAAGGGGGTCGATCCGGTCGCAAGGCAGAGTTCGGTATAGGGGACGCGCGACCCGTCGTCCAGCTCGGCCTCCCTCGTGTCTTTCAGGATCCGGACCGCCTTGCGCCCGTAAAGCACCTGACACCGCATTTTCTCATAAAAATCCTCGCCGCGGTACCGCATGCGGGAGAGGTCGGTTTTCCCTTCCAGATAGTAGGAGATCAGCGGCCTGCAGTAGACTTCGTGTTTTTCTTCGGACAGGACGGTGATTTCCCCATCTGCATCTGCGTTTCGGATCCCCTCAATGCAGCCGACGGCGGCCACGCCGTTCCCGACGACGACATACCGTTTCATACCGCCTCACCTCGCTCCTCATAGACGATCGCCCTGTTCGGGCAGCCTTTGACGCAGGCCGGTTCTCCGCATGCGTTTTCCAGGCAAAGCTCGCATTTCTGCATGACGCCTTTTTCGTTCGGCGCCAGCGCGCCGTAAGGACAGACAAGCACGCAGGTAAAGCATCCGACGCACTTGTCCCGGTCGATCCGAATCACGCCGTCGTTCCTGGAGAGCGCGCCGGCAATGCAGCTTTTTACGCAGATCGGGTCTTCGCAGTGCCTGCAGGACACGGCATAGGAGATCTTCTCGTCTCCCTCCACATGAATGCGGGGAAAGATCGGTTTTCCCTTCAGGGCCAGAACCATATCGGAAAGGCCGGAATTTGCAAATGCGCAGTTGTACTCGCACAGGTGGCAGGCAAGGCACCACGCTTCATTGACATATACACGTTTCATAGCTTTATTCTCCCGCGTGGGCAATGCCCAGAATCCGAAGCTCCGTTTCATTCAGACCTACGCCCCGGAGCATGAGCCGGTTCCCGCGCAGCGCTTCGATGGAGTTGATCCCCATGCCGCCCATCAGCTCCATGATCTCATGCCGCCATGCGGTCATGAGGTTCACAAGGCGCTGGCTCCCGATGTCCGGATTGAGCCTTTTTACAAGATCGGGCTGCTGCGTCGCAATGCCCCAGTTGCATTTGCCGCTCTGACAGGTCCGGCAGAGGTGACAGCCCAGCGCCAGGAGCGCTGCCGTGGCGATATAACAGGCGTCCGCGCCCAGGGCGATCGCCTTGACAACGTCTGCCGCGCTGCGGATCGAGCCGCCTGCGACGAGAGAAACGTTGTTTCGGATGCCCTCGTCGCGCAGCCGCTGATCCACGGCGGCAAGCGCCAGCTCGATGGGAATGCCCACATTGTCCCGGATACGGGTCGGGGCGGCGCCGGTGCCTCCGCGGAAGCCGTCGATCGCGATGATGTCCGCACCGCTGCGCGCGATCCCGCTCGCGATGGCGGCGATGTTGTGGACCGCCGCGACCTTCACGATGACCGGCTTCTGGTATTCGGTGGCCTCTTTCAGAGAAAAAACAAGCTGCCGCAGATCCTCGATGGAATAAATATCATGATGCGGGGCGGGGGAGATGGCGTCGGATCCTTCGGGGATCATGCGTGTTCTCGACACATCGCCCACGATCTTCGCGCCGGGCAGATGTCCGCCGATGCCGGGCTTGGCGCCCTGTCCCATCTTGATTTCGATGGCGGCGCCAGCCTCCAGATAATCCTCGTGCACGCCGAAGCGTCCGCTGGCGACCTGGACGATGGTGTTCGGGCCGTACGGATAAAAGTCTTCGTGCAGACCGCCCTCGCCCGTGTTGTACAGGATGCCTAGCTCTGTCGCGGCTCTCGCAAGGGAGGCGTGCGCGTTGTAACTGATGGAGCCGTAGCTCATGGCCGAAAACATGACGGGCATGGAGAGCTTGATCTGAGGGGGCAGCTCGCAGAGGAGCTTTCCGTTTTTGTCCCGCCGGATCCTGTCGGGCTTTTTCCCGAGGGAGACGTGCGTCTCCATCGGCTCGCGGAGCGGGTCGATGGGCGGGTTGGTGACCTGGGACGCATTGATCAGCAGCTTGTCCCAGTAGACCGGAAGCGGTTTCGGATTGCCCATGGAGGACAGCAGGACGCCGCCGCTCCCCGCCTGCTTGTAGATCTCGCGGATCGTATCGTTCTGCCAGTTGGCGTTTTCCCGGAGTCTGCAGTCGCTCTGAACGATCTTCAGGGCGCGCGTCGGACAGAGCGATACGCACCGCTGACAGTTGACGCATTTTGTCTCGTCGCTCATCATGACGCCGCGCTCGTCGCTGTAATAATGGACCTCGTTCGCGCACTGCCTTTCACAGACGCGGCAGGCGATGCAGCGGGCCTCGTTGCGGACCACTTCGTAATCCGGATAGAGGAAATCCACACCCATCAGTAAGCACCTTCCTTCACTCTGACGATCACCGGTTCGCCGCCTGCCGGAGCCCATATATTCTCCGCATCCGGTTCCATGGTACGAATGGCGGCCTCCTCGCTGGCGACAAAGACCTTGTCGTCCTTTTCACCCACGACCATCGAGCGCAGTTTCAGGCGGTCGTTCAGCGCCATCATGCCGCCCGTGAATCCGAGGACGATCGAAAAAGGCCCCGTGACCAGCAGACTCGGGAAAACGGTGCGGAGATACGCGTGCCGCTCACGGGACGCTTCGTCCGGCTCCCGTTCGATCGTGCTCCAGAAGGGCGCCGCGATCACATTGGCCGCCTCCTCAAGCGTCAGCCCCTGCACGCGCACCAGATAGTCGAGAATATAGGTGATGACCTCCGTATCGGTCTGGAGCGTACATTTATATCCGAACATCTCAATAAAGCGGCGGTTTGCGTCATAGGAGGAAATCTCCCCGTTATGTACGACGGAATAATCGAGCAATGTGAACGGATGCGCGCCGCCCCACCATCCGGGGGTGTTGGTCGGATAACGGCCGTGCGCCGTCCAGGAATAGCCCTCGTATTCCTCCAGCCTGTAAAAGACGCCTACGTCCTCCGGGAATCCCACGGCCTTGAAGGTCCCCATGTTTTTCCCGCTGGAAAAAACGTAGGCGCCGTTCATCTCCGTGTTGATCTTCATGGCGGCGCGCGCGACGAACTCTTTTTCGTCCAGCTGCAGACTGGCGAGCATGGACTGGAGCGGCGCGACGAAAAACCGCCAGATCATCGGCTCGTCCGTAATGGCGGGGATCGTACGGGTCGGGATGCGCTCGGAATGGACGATCTCAAAATACTCCTTCAAAAAGGCCTCGCAGTCTTTTCTGGTCTCCCGGTTATCAAAGAACAGATGCAGCGCGTAAAAATCCTTGTACTCCGGATAAATGCCATAGCCGGCAAAGCCGCCGCCGAGGCCGTTGCTCCGTTCGTGCATCGGCTTCATGGCGTCCACGATCCGCGCGCCGCTCATTCTTTTTCCTTCCTTGGAGATCACGGCGGCGATCGAACATCCGGACGGGATGCGCACTTGCCCCTCTTTCATCATGGCGATCAGTTCCTTTCGGAAAAATAAAGAAGAAAGACGCCCATTTCACACAGGATGCCTGTGTGAAAATGAACGCCTTTGCTCATTTGCACCGATTATATAATGCGTCCTGCATGTTGTCAAGGGACAGCGCGCTTTTCGGCTTATTAACGCAAAAAAACGCAAGTCGGCGACATAAAAACTTGCAATTTGCTGCTTGACACAGGAAAAAACCGGGGTGTATAATCTTCCGCGTAAAGGCAAGGGCGTCTTTGAGTGAATGATCTCGAAGACGCTCTTTCTCCTTTTTCGGGGGAAAGAGCAGATCAAAATGAATATAGAGAAAAGGCAAAGGCGTCTTTTGTGTTCACACGAAAGGAGTCTTTGCCTTTATTCATTTTTTCAAAAGGAGACGGAACCATGAGAACAGTATCGGACTATTTCGGAAGCAAGGTTTTCGACGACCGGGTGATGCGGGCCAATCTCTCGGCGGAGGTTTATGCGTCCCTGCGGAAAACCATTGATGAGGGAACGGAACTGGACATCGGCGTTGCGAACGCAGTCGCCGAGGCCATGAAGAACTGGGCGGTGGCAAACGGCGCGACGCATTTCACCCACTGGTTCCAGCCGCTCACGGGAATTACCGCGGAAAAGCATGACAGCTTCATCGCGGGCTCTCCGGACGGCAGCGTCATCATGGAGTTCTCCGGCAAGGAGCTCATCAAGGGCGAGCCGGACGCCTCCTCGTTCCCGTCCGGCGGTCTTCGCGCGACTTTTGAGGCGAGAGGCTATACGGCGTGGGATCCGACCTCTTATGCCTTTATTAAAGGAAAAACGCTATGTATTCCGACCGCGTTCTGCTCCTACGGCGGGCACGCGCTGGACAAGAAGACGCCATTGCTCCGGTCCATGGAGGTGCTGAGCAGGCAGGCGCTGCGCATTCTGCGGCTCTTCGGCAACAATACGGCGAAAAGGGTGGTGTCCTCTGTCGGGCCGGAGCAGGAGTACTTCCTCATTACGAAAGAAATGTATGACCAGCGGCCCGATCTCCGCTTTACCGGGCGTACGCTGTTCGGCGCGAAGCCGCCGAAAGGCCAGGAGCTGGACGATCACTATTTCGGCGTGATCAAGCCCGGCGTCGCCGCCTTTATGGAGGACCTGAACGACGAGCTCTGGGAGCTGGGCATTCTGGCCAAGACGGAGCACAACGAGGTCGCCCCTGCGCAGCACGAGCTCGCGCCGATCTATACCACGACGAACATCGCCACGGATCACAACCAGCTGACCATGGAGATCATGCAGAAGGTCGCCGCCAAGCACGGACTTGTCTGCCTGCTCCATGAAAAGCCCTTTGCCGGCGTGAACGGCAGCGGCAAGCACAACAACTGGTCCATTGCGACGGACGAGGGGCAGAACCTGCTGTCTCCCGGCGATACGCCCTATGAGAACGCACAGTTCCTGCTGTTCCTCTGCGCGGTGATCAAGGCCGTGGACGATTATCAGGACCTTCTCCGCATCTCCGTGGCCACCGCGGGCAACGATCACCGGCTCGGCGCCAACGAGGCGCCTCCCGCCGTGATCTCTATTTTCCTGGGCGACGAGTTGAACGCCGTTCTGGAGGCGATCGAAACCAATACGCCGTATCAGGGCGCGAAGAAAATGCAGATGAAGCTCGGCGTGGACGTGCTGCCGATTTTCAACCGGGATACGACCGACCGCAACCGGACGTCTCCCTTTGCCTTCACGGGCAACAAATTTGAATTCCGCATGCTCGGCTCCTCCAACAGCATCGCCTGCGCGAACATCATGCTGAACAGCGCCGTTGCGGAGAGCCTGCGCGTCTATGCGGATCGGCTGGAGAAGGCGGAAGACTTTGAAACCGCGCTTCACGACATGATCAAAAAGACGATCAAGGACCATAAGCGCATCATCTTCAACGGAAACGGCTACGACGACGCGTGGATCACGGAGGCGACGGAGGTGCGCGGCCTGCTGAACTACCGCACGACCGCGGATTGCATGCCGCATCTGCTGGACGAAAAGAATGTGACCATGCTGACGTCCCTCGGCGTCTTCACCGTGGATGAACTGAAATCCAGGCGGGACATCATGCTGGAGAACTACTGCAAGAGCGTGTTGATTGAAGCCAACACCATGATCAATATGGTCCACAAGCGGATCGCCCCGGCCATAACCCGCTTTACCGCAGACCTGGCGAAGCAGGCCGCAGAGAAGAGAGCCGTGGCGCCGGAGCTTGCGTGCAGCTATGAGATGGAGCTGATCCACAAGCTCTCCGGCCTGACCGACTGCATCAGCAAAAAGACCGACGAACTGGAAGACGCGGTCATGGGCCTCAAAGATGCGGAGGATATTATCGCCGAATCGGCGCTCATCCGGGATACCGTACTTCCGAAAATGAGCGAGCTGCGCATTCCGTGCGACAGAGCGGAGCTGCTGACGGCGAAGAGCTATTGGCCCTTCCCGACCTACGGAGATATTCTCTTCAGCGTGAAATAAAGAGGAAAGAGGAGACGGACATGACCGTTGAATTCTGGTTTTTGATCGGAGCCGCTCTGGTGTTCTGGATGCAGGCGGGCTTTGCGATGGTGGAGACCGGCTTTACCCGTTCGAAGAACGCCGGCAACATCATCATGAAGAACCTGATGGACTTCTGCATCGGCACCGTTGTGTTTTCGCTTCTCGGATATACGCTGATGATGGGCGAGGACGCCCTGTTCGGACTGATCGGGAAGCCGAATCTGAATCTGTTTACCCACTTCAGGGAGTTTATCGCGTCGCCTGCCGACGGGTTCACCGACGCAAGCTATTTCGTATTCAATCTCGTGTTCTGCGCCACAACCGCGACGATCGTGTCCGGCGCCATGGCGGAACGGACGAAGTTTTCCGCCTATTGCGTCTATTCCGGCGTGATCAGCCTGGTGATCTATCCGATCGAAGCGCATTGGATCTGGGGCGGCGGCTGGCTGAGCCAGCTCGGTTTTCACGACTACGCCGGCTCCTGCGCGATCCACATGGTCGGCGGCATCGCGGCGCTGATCGGCGCGGCAATTCTCGGACCGCGCATCGGAAAGTACGTAAAGGATAAGACCGGCAAGGTCACCAAGGTCAACGCGATCCCCGGCCATTCCATCCCCCTGGGCGCGCTGGGCGTATTCATCCTCTGGCTGGGATGGTACGGCTTCAACGGCGCGGCGGCAACGACGCCGTCGGAGCTCTCCGCCATTTTTCTGACAACCACCATTGCGCCTTCTGCAGCCACCTGTACGACGCTGCTCTACACCTGGATCAAAAACGGCAAGCCGGACGTCTCCATGTGTCTGAACGCCTCCCTTGCCGGTCTGGTTGCCGTGACCGCCGGCTGCGACGCATTTGACGCCGTCGGCGCGGGCGTCGTCGGCGTCGTTGCGGGCGTCCTTGTCGTGGTCGTTGTGGAAGTGCTGGATCTGAAGCTGCATATCGACGATCCCGTCGGCGCCGTGGGCGTCCATTGCGCAAACGGGATCTGGGGAACGGTCGCCGTCGGGCTGCTTGCCAACCCGGATGCGCCTGCGGGACTTCGCGGACTTTTCTATACGGGCGATTTCGCGCAGCTCGGGCTGCAGCTTCTTGGATTCGTGTCGGTTGCCGCCTGGGCGGGCGTCACGATGTTCCTGTTCTTCCTGCTTCTGAAGAAAGTGAATTTCCTCCGCGCCGAGCCGGCCGACGAGCTGGCGGGGCTGGACACCAGCGAACACGGTCTGCCCAGCGCCTATGCGGACTTTATGCCTGCCGTGGAGAAATACGCAGAGTTCGGCACCGGCGACCAGATCGTGGCCGTTACCGGTACGACGCCGGCGGCGGAAGCCATTCCCGTAAAGCGGGAGCCGGCTTTCCGCGACGACGGGCACAAGTTCACCAAGGTCGAGATCGTGTTCAAGGAAGAGAGACTGTATGCGCTGAAGGACGCTATGTCCAAGCTCGGGATCACCGGTATGACGGTCTCTCATGTGATGGGCTACGGGATGCAGAAGGGCCATACGGAGTTCTACCGCGGCGTCGCGGTGGAAACCGATCTCAGGCCGAAGGTGCAGGTGGACATCGTCGTCAGCGCGATCCCCGTGCGGGATGTGATCGAGACGGCGAAAAAAGTGCTCTATACAGGACACATCGGAGACGGCAAGATTTTCGTCTACGATGTGGAAAACGTGATCAAGGTCCGTACCGGCGAAGAGGGCTACGATGCCTTGCAGGACGTGGAATAAACACAGCGGGAAGCCTTCTCCGTCCGGGGCGGGGACGGCTTCCCGAAAGGAATGAAAGATTATGTGTTCTATCATGGGCTATTGCGGAAGCGAAGCCGAGCTTGAAGCATTCAAAACGGGATTCAGCCGAACCGTATCCCGCGGGCCGGACGACAGCAGGATTGTCGATACCGGAAAGGGCCTTCTGGGATTTCATCGGCTTTCCATCATGGGGCTGACGCCGTCAGGCATGCAGCCCTTTGCGCTTGACGGCAGCTATGCGGTGTGCAACGGCGAGCTGTACGGGTTTGAGAAAGAACGCGAGCTTCTGCGGCAGAAGGGCTATGAGTTCCAATCGGACAGCGATTGCGAGATCCTTCTGCCCCTGTATTTTGAATACGGAACAGACATGTTTGCCAGGCTGGACGCGGAGTTTGCCTGCATCCTCTATGACGGCAGAACGGGCGAATACGTCGCCGCCCGGGACCCCATCGGGATCCGCCCGCTTTATTACGGCTATGACGCCCGGGGCGTCGTTCTGTTTGCGAGCGAGGCAAAGAACCTGGTGGGGCTTGCGGAGAAGATCATGCCGTTCCCGCCCGGACATTATTACAAAGACGGCGCATTTGTCCGTTATTGCCGGATCGAAAAGGCGGAGACGGTCTGCCGCGACGATCTGGAGACGGCGTGCCGGAAGATCCGCGACAAGCTGATCGAAGGCGTGAAAAAGCGGCTTGTCTCCGATTCGAAGGTCGGCTTCCTGCTCTCCGGCGGGCTGGATTCCTCTCTGGTCTGCGCGATCGCGGCGCGGGAAAGCGAAACGCCGATCGAGACCTTTGCCATCGGCATGAGCGAGGACGCCATCGACCTGAAATACGCCAGGCAAGCGGCGGAGTATATCGGCAGCCATCACACCGAGGTCTATATGACGCCGGAGGAAGTCGTCGCCGCGCTGGAAGACGTCGTCTATCTGCTCGGGACCTACGATATTACGACGATCCGCGCCAGTATGGGCATGTACCTTGTCTGCAAGGCGATCCATGAGCGGACGGATCTCCGCGTGATCCTCACCGGAGAAATATCAGACGAGCTTTTCGGATATAAATATACGGATTTTGCGCCGTCGGCAGAGGCGTTTCAGGAGGAGGCCGAGAAGCGGATCCGGGAGCTGCACATGTACGACGTGCTCCGTGCGGACCGCTGCATCTCCGTCAATTCCCTGGAGGCCAGAGTGCCGTTCGGAGATCTGGATTTCGTAAAATACGTGATGAGCCTGGATCCGGAAATGAAAATCAACCGGTACGGCAAAGGCAAATACCTGCTTCGCCACGCCTTTGAGGGGCAGGGCTATCTGCCGGACTCCATCCTGTGGCGGGAAAAGGCCGCGTTTTCCGACGCAGTCGGACACTCCATGGTGGACGATCTGAAAGCGTATGCGGAGACGCGGTATTCGGATTCGGACTTCGAGGAGAAGCGGCGGAAATATACCTATGCGCAGCCGTTTACCAAGGAATCGCTTCTGTATCGGGAAATCTTCGAAAAGTATTATCCCGGACAGGCGGAAATGGTCGTGGATTTCTGGATGCCGAACAGAGCCTGGGAAGGCTGCGACGTGAACGACCCGTCGGCGCGCGTGCTTTCCAACTACGGAGAGAGCGGAAAATAACAGGAACATCGGAGGCTTTTTTATGTGCGGAATCGTTGGCTTTACCGGTACGCAGAGCGCGGCGCCGATTTTGCTCGACGGCCTGAAAAAACTGGAATACCGCGGCTATGACTCTGCGGGGATCGCGGTGATGGACCGGCAGGGGATCACCGTGCGCAAGGTCAGGGGCAGGATCGCGAATCTGTGTGAGAAAACGCAGGACGGTTCCACTGTACCGGGCACGACCGGGATCGGCCACACCCGGTGGGCGACCCACGGCGCGCCGACGGAGGAAAACGCGCATCCGCATCTGAGCAACGACGGCCGTTTCGCGATTGTCCACAACGGAATCATCGAGAATTACATCGCGCTGCGGGAAGAGCTGCTGCGGGACGGGTATCAGTTCCAGAGCGAAACCGATACGGAAGTGATCGTGCATCTGCTGGAGATGTATTACAAAGGGAACGTGCGGGATGCGCTGATCAAGACGGCGAACCGGCTTCAGGGGTCCTATGCCCTCGGCGTGATCTGCTCGGAGGAGCCCGGAAAAATCTACGCGGTGCGGGAAGCGAGTCCGCTGATTCTCGGGATCGGGATCGAAGAAAACTTTTTTGCTTCCGACGTGACGGCGCTGGTGCATCATACGCGGAATGTCATCTATCTCGAGGACGGAGAGTTCGCGGAACTCTCCATGGAGTCGGTCAGGATCTTCGACTGTACCGGTCAGGAGATCCGCAAAAAAGCCGCGCGCATTCTCTGGGACGTCCAGGCGGCGGAAAAAGGCGGCTATGCGCATTTTATGCTCAAGGAGATCATGGAGCAGCCCGGTGCGGTCAAGGCGACCATGGCGCCCAGGATCCAAAACGGAAAAGTCGTTTTTGAGGAGCTCGCCGGGCTCGTTTCCGAGCTTCCCGGCATCCGAAAGATCATCATAACCGCCTGCGGATCGGCCTATTACGCGGGCTGCGCCGGGAAATACGCCCTGGAACGGCTCTGCCGCATTCCGGTGGAGGTGGAGCTTGCGAGCGAGCTGCGGTACAGCGACCCGCTGATCGACGAGCACACCCTGCTGATCGTTATTTCCCAGTCGGGCGAGACGGCGGACACCATCGCCGCCCTGCGGGAATGCAAAGCGAGAGGCGCCAGGACCCTTGCGATCGTGAACGTGGTGGGCAGCTCCGTCGCAACGCTGGCGGACTACACCGTCTATACCTGGGCCGGACCGGAAATCGCCGTCGCCACGACGAAAGGGTATACGACGCAGATCACGGTGCTGTATCTGCTCGCCGTGTTCTTCGCCGGGCATCTTGGCCTTCTCATCCGGGACGAAAAAGAACTGCTCGATACATTGCAGGCGCTGCCGCGCCGGATCCAGCAGGCAATCGACATGAACCCGTCGATCCCGTCGCTGGCAAAGAAGTACCATAAAAGCCGCGCGCTCTTCTTCATCGGCCGGAACACGGACTATGCCGCCGCGCTGGAGGGCGCGCTGAAAATGAAGGAAATCTCCTACCTTCACGCGGAGGCCTATGCCGCCGGGGAACTGAAGCACGGCACGATCGCGCTGATCGAAGAGCATCAGCCGGTCATTGCGCTGTGCTGCAACCCGTCCATGATGGAGAAAACGCTGAACAACATCGTTGAGGTGAAATCCAGAGGCGCGGAGGTGCTCGCGCTGACTTTCCGAAACAATCAGAAGATCCTCTCGGTCGCCGACGATCTGCTGTTTATCCCGAACGTGGACGCGCTTTTCTCCGCCGTGATCGAGATCGTGCCTCTGCAGCTGCTGGCGTATTATGTGGCCAGAGAAAACGGCTGCGATATAGATAAGCCGAAAAACCTTGCCAAATCCGTCACCGTTGAATGATCGCGCCGCATACAAAAAAGCGGCGGTTTTCGGCGGGGTCCGGGCGGCGAAACAAGACGCCGGCCGTGCAATGCGGCCGGAGCGGAACAGAAACCTGAGGTGGCAAAATGAGCAACTGTGCAATCGTCGGCATCAACTGGGGCGACGAGGGAAAGGGCCGGATGGTAGACCTGCTGACCGAACAATACGACGTCGTCGTGCGTTATCAGGGCGGCGGCAACGCAGGTCATACCGTCATCAACGGGAAAGGCAGATTTGCGCTGCATCTGCTCCCCTCCGGGATATTCCGGGACGGCGTCGTCAATGTTCTCGGGAACGGCGTGGCGCTTGATCCGGAAAACCTGTGGGCGGAAATCCGGGATGTGCGCGCAAAAGGCGTGGACATTTCTCCCGAAAACCTGAAAATCAGCGATCGGGCCTCTCTGCTTCTTCCCTGGCACAGGGATCTGGATGCGCTGGAAGAAGCGCGCCTCGCCGACAAGCAGTACGGCTCCACAAAACAGGGGATCGCGCCGTTCTACTCCGATAAATACCAGAAGAAAACGATCCTCGCCGGCGAACTGGCCGATCCGGAAAGGCTGAAGTCCCATTTGCGGGATCTGCTCGAGTGGAAAAACCTGACGCTGACAAAGGTCTACGGCGCCGCTCCCTGCACGATGGAAATGCTGGATCGCTGGTTCCGGGATTTCTGCGAGCCGATCCTGCCCTTTGTATGCGATACCGGGGCGTATCTGAAGGAAGCGCAGGAGAGCGGCAGGAACATCCTGTTTGAGGCGCAGCTCGGCGCACTCCGTGATCTGGACTACGGCATCTATCCTTATACGACCTCGTCCAACACGCTTGCGGCCTATGCGCCGATCGGCTCCGGGCTGCCTTCCGCAAAGCTCGACGAGGTCATCGGCGTGGTAAAGGCCTACTCCACCTGCGTGGGGGAGGGGCCGTTCGTGTGCGAACTGTTCGGAGAAGAAGCGGACAGGCTTCGGGAAGCGGGGGCGGAATACGGGGCCAAAACAGGCAGAGCGCGGCGCGTAGGCCCGATCGATCTGGTCGCGACGCGTTACGGCGCAGAAGTACAGGGCGCTACAAAAATCGCCCTGACGAAGCTGGACGTGCTGCGCTATATGGAGAAGATCCCGGTCTGCACACACTATCGCCTGCACGGCAAAACGACCGATCGGTTCCCGTTCCCCGCGGAGCTTTCCGAGGCGGAGCCGGTGCTCGAGTATCTGGACGGATGGAAATGCGACATTTCGCACGCAAGGCGCTGGGAAGAACTCCCCGAGGCGGCCCGGAACTATGTGACCTGCATCGAGCAGTCGATCGGCTGCCCCATCACGCACGTCTCGGTCGGGCCGGAACGGGACAGCATCATTTACAGATAAATCTGCATCCAAGCTGCGACGGAACAGGAGCGAGGAGGAGCACGCATGACAAAATATATCTTCGTAACCGGAGGCGTCGTATCCGGCCTGGGAAAAGGGATCACGGCGGCGTCGCTCGGACGGCTTCTGAAAGCGCGGGGCCTGAAAGTCGCCGCGCAGAAGCTCGACCCGTATATCAACGTCGATCCCGGCACCATGAGCCCTTACCAGCACGGCGAGGTCTACGTCACCGAGGACGGCGCCGAGACAGACCTCGACCTCGGCCACTATGAGCGGTTTATCGACGAGGATCTGAACAAATACTCCAATCTGACGACCGGAAAGGTTTATTGGAATGTGCTCAACAAGGAGCGGCGCGGCGAATACCTCGGCTCCACCGTGCAGGTGATCCCGCACATCACAAACGAGATCAAGGAATTTGTCTACAGCGTCGGGAAAAAGACCGGCGCGGACGTGGTCATCACGGAGATCGGCGGAACGATCGGCGACATTGAATCGCAGCCGTTTATCGAGGCGGTCCGTCAGATCTCGCTTGAGGTCGGCCGGGAAAACAGCCTCTTCATTCAAGTCACGCTGGTGCCGTATCTGCACGGCTCCGAGGAGCACAAATCCAAGCCGACGCAGCACTCCGTCAAGGAGCTGCAGGGCATGGGCGTCAATCCGAATCTCGTCGTTCTGCGCTGCGACGAGCCGCTGGAGGAATCCATCTTCCAGAAGATCTCGCTGTTCTGCAACGTCAAGCCGGACTGCGTCATTGAGAACATCACGCTGCCGAATCTGTACGAAGCGCCGCTGATGCTCGAAAAATCCCGCTTTTCCGAGGTCGTCTGCCGGGAGCTGGGGATCGTCCCGCCGCACGCGCCGGACCTGGGCGAATGGGAGGAAATGGTCAGCCGGATCAACGCCGAACGGTCTCATACTGTGGAGATCGGTCTGGTGGGGAAGTACGTCGGGCTGCACGACGCCTATCTGTCGGTGGCGGAGGCGCTCCATCACGCGGGATATGACCGTCACGTACATGTCAACATCCATTGGATCGATTCGGAGAAAATCACGCGGGAGACCGCAGACGACTCGCTGTCCGGACTGGACGGGATCCTTGTGCCCGGCGGCTTCGGAAGCCGCGGGATCGAGGGGATGATCCTGACGGCAAAATACGCCCGGGAGAAGCAGATCCCCTATTTCGGCATCTGCCTCGGCATGCAGATCGCGGTCATCGAGTTTGCGCGAAACGTCGCCGGGATCGCGGACGCCAATTCCGGCGAGTTTGACGAGCAATGCCGCAGCAAGGTGATCGATTTTATGCCCGGCCAGAGCGAGGACATCGACAAGGGCGGCACGCTGCGCCTCGGCGCATATCCCTGCGTCATCCGGCCGGGTACCGTCATGGAAAAATGCTACGGCAGGACGGAAATCCGCGAGCGGCACCGGCATCGCTATGAGTTCAACAACGATTACCGCGAACGGCTCGCGGCCTGCGGCCTGACCCTGAGCGGGATTTCGCCCGACGGCAGGCTGGTGGAGACCGTGGAGCTTTCAGACCGGCCGTTTTTTGTGGGGGTCCAGTATCATCCTGAATTCAAGAGCCGACCCAACAAGCCGCATCCGCTGTTCCGCGGGTTTATCGGCGCGGCGGTCGACAGGTCAGAGGACAGATCGAAATGAGCGTTCACGAAGAATGCGGCGTTTTCGGGGCGATTGCCGCGGAGCCGATCGACGCGGCGGGGATCTGCTACTACGGACTGTATGCGCTGCAGCACAGAGGGCAGGAGAGCTGCGGAATCGTCGTGAATGACGACGGCCTGTTCGTGTCGCACAAGGATCTGGGCCTTGTGAGCGAGGTCTTCACAAAAGAGACGCTGACCGCGTTTCCGAAGGGTACGATGGCGGTTGCACATACCCGTTATGGCACGACGGGCGCGACGACCCGCAACAACTGCCAGCCGATCGAAGTGAACCATCAAAAAGGGCGGATGGCGATTGCGCACAACGGCAATCTTTCGAACGCCGCAGAGCTTCGATCCGCGCTCGAACTCAACGGGGCGATCTTTCACACCTCCAGCGATACCGAGACGATCGCCTATATCGTGACGCGGGAACGGCTCGCCGCCCCGTCCATCGAAGAGGCGCTCAGCCGGGCCATGAACACGCTGGACGGCGCATATTCTCTGGTGCTCATGTCTCCCCAGAAGCTGATCTGCGCAAGAGATCCCTACGGCTTTCGGCCGCTCTGCTACGGCAGGACGGCGGACGGCATGTACGTTGTGGCCTCCGAAAGCTGCGCGATTCACGCGGTCGGCGCCGAATTTGTACGGGATGTAGACCCGGGAGAAATCCTGGTTTTCAGCAGAGATGGGGTGCAGTCCAGACGGGAGCACTGCGGGAAAAAGCCAAAAAAGCTCTGTGTTTTTGAATACATCTATTTTGCCCGTCCCGACTCCGTGATCGACGGGCGTTCGGTGCATTCGGCAAGAATCAGCGCAGGAACAATACTGGCAAGGACGCATCCTGCAGCTGCGGACATCGTAATCGGCGTTCCCGACTCGGGGCTGGACGCCGCGCTCGGCTACAGCAGAGCCTCCGGGATCCCCTACGGCATCGGGCTCATCAAAAACAAATACATCGGCAGGACCTTTATCGCCCCCGGAGACCGTCTGGACCAGGTGAAGATCAAGCTCTCCGCCGTGGAAGACGTGGTGAAGGGCAGAAAAATCGTTCTGATCGACGATTCCATTGTGCGCGGAACGACCAGCGGACGGATCGTTTCGCTGCTGAGAGAAGCCGGCGCAAAAGAGATCCATATGCGGGTGTCCGCCCCGCCGTTTCTCTTTCCGTGTTTTTACGGCACGGACATTGACTCCCAGGAAAATCTGATCGCGTGTCACCACACGGTCTCGGAGATCGCAGAGATGATCGGGGTCGATTCCCTTGGCTTTCTACCGGTCGAAAGCCTCGGGGGACTTGCGGGAAACGGGGACTATTGCAGCGCCTGCTTTGACGGGCGATATTCCACCGAAATCCCGGCGGACATCCGAAAAAACCGCTTCGAGCAGAGACTCTCAGAGCTGACGAAATGAGGCATCATTGCATGACAGGCATTCCCGACAGGAAAATCATACTGGAAGACGGGCAGGAATACTACGGGCGGTCTTTCGGCTCGAATCAGGAAAAAATACTTGAAATCGTCTTCAACACCTCCATGGCGGGGTATCAGGAGATCCTTTCCGACCCCTCCTATACGGATCAGGCGGTCGTCATGACGTACCCTCTGATTGGGAACTACGGCATGGCGGAAGACGATTACGAGACGGAGATCCCCACCATCGGGGCGCTCGTGGTGCGCGAGTACAATGACGAGCCGTCCAATTTCCGCTCTGCGGAGACGCTCGGCGAGGTGATGCGGCAATACGGCATTTCCGGGATCAGCGGCGTGGATACGCGGAAGCTGAATCGCTCCATTCGGGATTTCGGAAGCCGGAAGGCGCTGCTCACGGACGCCGATACGCCGCTCGGCGACGGACTGCAAAAGCTGAAGGCGTATTGCCTGCCGAAGGACGCCGTGTCCAGAGTCAGCTGCCGCGAGCCCTGGGAAGCCGTCGGGAACGCCGCGCGGTTTCACGTCGTCGCCATCGACTGCGGCATGAAGCGGAATATCGTACGTTCTCTCGTGAATCGGGGATGCCGCGTGACGGTCGTTCCGTGGAACACTTCCGGCGAACGGATCCGTTCCCTGCGTCCGGACGGCGTCTTCCTTTCCAACGGACCCGGCGACCCGACCGACGTTCCGGAGACGATCGAGACCGTTCGGACCCTGATCGGCCGTTATCCGATCTTCGGGATCTGCCTGGGACACCAGATCGCCGCGCTTGCCTACGGAGCGAAAACCTACAAGCTGAAATTCGGACACCGCGGAGGCAATCATCCGGTAAAGGATCTGGAAACCGGGAAAATCGAGATCACATCCCAGAACCACTCATATGCAGTCGACGAAGGCAGCCTTCCGGGCACGCCTCTGACCGTAACGCACCGCAATCTTCTCGACGGCACCGTGGAGGGGATCCGGTGCGAAAGGGATCGGGTGTTCAGCGTGCAGTATCACCCGGAGAGCGCGCCCGGACCGCAGGACAGCGCGCATCTGTTTGACCGCTTTGTTCAGATGATGGAGGGGAGCAGGGACCATGCCGAAAAGAACGGATATTAAGAAAGTACTTGTAATCGGCTCCGGTCCCATCGTGATCGGACAGGCGGCGGAGTTTGACTATGCCGGAACGCAGGCGTGTCTCGCGCTGAAAGAGGAGGGGTACGAGGTGATCCTGTGCAACTCGAACCCTGCCACGATCATGACCGACACCTCCATTGCGGATAAAGTCTACATGGAACCGCTGACGCTGGAATACATTGCGAAGATCCTCCGATATGAGCGTCCGGACGCCATCCTGCCGGGGATCGGCGGCCAGACCGGGCTGAATCTGGCGATCCAGCTGGAGAAAAAAGGCATCCTCGCGGAATGCCGCGTGGAGCTGCTTGGAACAAAGAGTACGTCCATCGAACAGGCGGAGGACCGGGAACAGTTCAAGCGGCTCTGCGAATCGCTGGGAGAGCCGACCCTGCCCTCCGATACCGCGTCCACCGTAGAGGAGGGGCTGGCCGTTGCGGAAAAGATCGGCTATCCCGTCGTGCTGCGCCCCGCCTTCACGCTCGGCGGTACCGGCGGCGGATTTGCCGACGACCGCGAGGCGTTCATCCCCCTGATGAAAAATGCGCTGGAGGTATCGCCGGTCCGGCAGGTTCTGGTGGAAAAGAGCGTCAAGGGGTTCAAGGAGATCGAATACGAGGTCATGCGGGATCGAAACGACACGGCCGTCACAATCTGCAATATGGAAAATCTCGATCCCGTCGGGATCCATACGGGGGATTCGATCGTCGTGTGCCCCTCCCAGACGCTGACCAACAAGGAATATCATATGCTGCGGGACAGCGCGCTGAAAATCATCCGGGCGCTCAAAATCGAGGGCGGATGCAATGTGCAGTTCGCCTTGGATCCGAACTCCTTTCAGTATTATCTGATCGAAGTCAACCCCCGCGTCTCCCGTTCCTCCGCGCTGGCCTCCAAGGCGAGCGGGTATCCCATTGCCAGAGTTTCCGCAAAGATCGGCGTCGGCATGACGCTGGATGAAATCCGGATCGCCAATACGCCGGCGTCCTTTGAGCCGGCGCTGGACTATATCGTCACCAAGCTGCCCCGTTTTCCGTTTGACAAGTTTGCCGACGCCAACAACACGCTGTCGACGCAGATGAAGGCGACCGGCGAAGTGATGAGCATCGGGCGGACGTTTGAGGAGAGCCTGCTCAAAGGGATCCGTTCTCTGGAAATCGGAGCCTGTCATATCCGTCACAAAAAGTTTGATTCCATGGAAACGCCGACCCTGCTCGACTATATCAAAATCGGTACGGACGATCGGATCTATGCCATTGCGGAGCTGCTGCGGCGCGGGTGCGATGCGGACGGCATCCACGACGCCACGCAGATCGACCGCTTTTTCATCCGCAAGATCCGGAATATCGTCAGCATGGAGACCGAGCTGAAAGAGAATCCGCGCAACATCCGAGTGCTGCAGGCCGCGAAAAAAAGCGGGTTTTCCGATCAGGCGATCGCCGAACTGTGGCGTTTGCACGAGACAGACGTCTTTCAGCTGCGGGTTGAACACGGGATCCTGCCCGTCTACAAGATGATCGACACCTGCGCTTCCGAATTCGAAAGCTATATCCCATACTTTTATTCGACCTATGAGGAAGAAAACGAATCCGTCGTATCCGAAAAGCGGAAGATCGTCGTTCTGGGTTCCGGCCCGATCCGCATCGGCCAGGGGGTCGAGTTTGATTACTCGACCGTCCACGCCGTACAGACGATCCAAAGGGCGGGCTTTGAGGCGATCATTATCAACAACAATCCCGAGACGGTTTCCACGGACTATACCTGTTCGGACAAGCTGTATTTTGAGCCGCTCTGCGCGGAGGACGTGATGAACATCATCCTGCTGGAAAAGCCGGAGGGCGTGATCGTCACGCTGGGCGGACAGACGGCCATCAATCTGGCCGAGCCGCTGCGGGATCGCGGCGTCACGATCATCGGAACCGACTGCGACGCGATCGACCGGGCCGAAAACCGGGACCTGTTCGAAAAGCTGCTGCTGTCGCTCCGGATCCCGCAGCCGACCGGTCAGGCCGTGACCAGCGTGGAAGCGGGGATCGAGGCTGCCCGGGAGATCGGGTATCCCGTCCTTGTGCGTCCGAGCTTTGTACTCGGCGGTCGGGCGATGCAGATCGTGGCCAAGGAAGAATCCATGTGGAATTATCTGCGTTCTGCGGTTGCGGTCGATGAAGACAAGCCGGTCCTTGTCGACAAATACATTCGCGGTAAGGAAGTGGAGGTGGACGCCGTCTGCGACGGGAAGCGTGTATTTGTGCCCGGGATCATGGAGCTTGTGGAAAGGACCGGCGTCCATTCGGGAGATTCCATCAGCGTCTATCCGTCTTACAGCCTCTCAGAGAACGTGAAACGGACGGTTCTGGATTATACGGAAAAGCTCGGCCTCGGGATCGGGATCGTCGGCCTTTTCAACATTCAGTTTATCGTTGACAGCTCGGAGAAGGTCTACGTCATTGAGGTGAATCCGCGCTCCTCACGAACGGTGCCGTTCCTGTCCAAGGCGACCGGGTACAGTCTGGCAGACATCGGCACGCTCGCCATTCTCGGCGTGTCGCTGCAGGAGCAGGGGATCTTCGAGCGTTATCCGAAAGAGAAAGCGCGCGCGTATGTGAAAGTGCCGGCCTTTTCGTTTGCCAAGCTGAGCGGAATGGACGCGTATCTCTCGCCGGAGATGAAATCGACCGGAGAGGCGATCGGGTACGATCCCAAAATACACCGGGCGGCGTACAAGGCCATGCTCGCAGCCGGACTGACGCTTCGCAATTACGGAACGGTGCTGGTCAGCGTCGCGGACGAGGACAAGGAGGAGACCGTACCGCTTATTCGCCGGTTTTACAACATGGGGTTCAACATCGAGGCGACGACCCTTACGGGCGAAGTGCTGAAGGCGCACGGGATCCGCACCAGAATCCGGCGAAAGCCGAGCGAGGGCAGCGAGGAGGTGCTGGATTCGATCCGCGCCGGCTATGTGAGCTATGTCATCAACACGCGGGCGATTCTGTCCGGCGTACACTACGGAGACGGCGTGGCGATCCGCCGTGCGGCGGCGCAGAACAACATAACCATGCTGACTTCGCTTGATACGGTCCGCATGCTGCTGGACGTCCTGGAGGAAGTTACGCTGGGCGTGTCGACGATCGACGCCGAATGAGAGGGGCTGCCTGCCTGAAAACCGCGGAGAACGGCGGAGACGTCGGACCGGCCCTGCACAATGGATTTATGAAGGAGAGACAATTCCATGATCAAGCCGAATATGCATTATACGGAGCTGAAAGACTCCTACCTTTTTTACAACATCGCCCAGAAAACGAACGCGTATCTGCAGGAGCATCCCGGGGCGCATCTCTATCGCATGGGGATCGGCGACGTTTCGCTGCCTCTGTGCGGCGCCGTTATCAAGGCTCTGCACGAGGCGGTCGAGGATCAGGCGGAAAAGGATCGCTTTCACGGGTATATGCCCGAATGCGGCGCGCCTTTCCTGCGTGAGATCATCGCGGCGCATTATCGTGCGCGCGGGGTCGCGCTTTCCGTGGAGGAGGTTTTTGTGTCCAGCGGCGCAAGCGATGAGCTCGGGGATATACTGGACCTGTTCGATCGCAGCAGCAGCGCGCTGATCATGGAGCCCGTCTATCCGGCGTATGTCGATGCGAATGTCCTGGCCGGCAGGAAAATCCTGCATCTCCCGTCCGGAGAGCAAAATGGCTTTTTGCCGGAGCCGTGCAAGGAAGCGAAAGCGGACATCCTCTACATCTGTTCCCCGAACAATCCAACAGGCGCGGCGTTCAGCCGGGAGCAGCTCGCGCGCTGGGTCGATTTCGCGAATGAGAACGGGTCCGTCATTCTTTTTGACGCGGCTTACGAAGCCTTTATCGAAGACGAAACGATCCCGCACAGCATCTTTGAAATCGACGGCGCGAAGACCTGCGCCATTGAGATCTGCTCCCTGTCCAAAACCGCCGGATTCACCGGAACGAGGCTGGGCTATACCGTGATTCCCAAAGCGCTCGTCCGCAGGAATATGTGTTTCAACGACATGTGGGTGCGCAACCGCACCACAAAGACCAACGGCGTTTCCTATATCATTCAAAAGGGCGGCGCGGCTGTCTTTTCGGAGGAGGGGCAGCGGCAGATCCGGGAGAACATCCGGGTATACAAGGGCAACGCCCAAACCCTCATGGAGGCGCTCGACGCGCTCGGCGTCTGGTATTGCGGCGGGAAAAACGCGCCGTATATCTGGCTGAAGTGTCCCGGCGGCATGGGAAGCTGGGAATTCTTTGATTATCTTCTGCATGAGATCCAGGTTGTGGGAACGCCGGGGGAGGGCTTCGGCGCCTGCGGCGAGGGGTTCTTCCGGTTCTCCACGTTCGGAAGCCCGGAGGATACGAGAGAAGCTGCGGAAAGACTGAAAAAGCTGTTGTCCGATCAGCGCTGACCGGTCTGCGCGCCGCGTGCAGCGGAGCGTTCCAGGACCGGGTCTGAAATCTGTCCGATCCATGCAAAAAACGCCGTCCCGGAGAAGTCCGGGACGGCGTTTTGTTATGAGAGCAGTTTCTCTTCACGGCAAGACCGCCGCGAAAAACCGTGTTAAAGAACGGGCGATGCCGCAATTACAATTTCCGGACCACAGGCAGCGTGTCCGCGACCGTCAGGCCGAGTTTTGCGGCGAACGCACGGCAGCCGTCGCAGGCGGAAAGATCGGCGACCGCGTCCGGCGAATGGGCGTCCGCGCCGATCACGACGGTGCAGCCCGCCTCGGCCGCGATCCGGAAGAACGTTTCGGACGGGTAGCCCCGGTTTTCCCGATAGCCCTGCATGTTGATCTCCAACGGGATGTTCAGCTCCTTTGCCCGGCGGCAGATCCGCAGATTCTGCGTGCGGTAAGTTTCAGGATCGCCGGCAAAGTGCAGCAGGTCCGGGTGCGCCAGAAAGAGGAACCTTCCGGTCTCCATCCCGGCGATTATCAGGTCTGCGTACCGGGTGAGAAAGGCCCCGTCCCGCAGCCCGCGGCCCGCGTAATTGTCAAAGCCCTCCGTCTCCAGAAAATGCTGGCCCAGGATCAGGTAGTCGAAGCCGAAGACGTCCAGCTCCGCCAGGAGTCCGTCAAACAGCGCGGGGAAGAACTCGGCCTCGTAACCGATCAGAATTGAAATGTCGTTCCGGTATTCCGTCCGGAGTGCGGAGAGAGACGCGACATAGTCCTCGAGCTGCCCGACGTCCATGCGGATGGGGGAGACGTGTCCGTCGGGGAACGCATACGGCGCGTGGTCGGAAAACCCCAGCGTCCTGAGCCCTGCCTCGATGGCGCGCTCCACGTATTCCCGGTCCGTGCCGACGGCGTGCTTGCAACGGGCGGTGTGCGTGTGGTAATTTGCGATGTACATGCGTTTTCTCCCTTAATCAGCGGGGACCCGGCGTGCCGGGTCCCCGCTGTCCTCTATGTCTGTCTAGTTTTGTCCGTCCGCCAGATCCTGCATATTGTAGAGACCCGGCGCGCGGCCGATCAGAAAAGCGGCCGCTGTCAGCGCACCCTCCGCAAAGATGGCGCGGGTGTGGGAAGTGTGCTTCAGCGAGATCGTCTGCGTTCCGGTGGAGACCAGGACCTCGTGCTCGCCCGGGTCGCTGCCCAGACGGACGGCATGGATGCCGATCTCGCCCGGCTCCCGCTTTTGCTGGCCGTGGCGGCCGAAAACGAAAGGCGCGTCCGTACTGCGGGCGTCCCGGATCGCATTCGCGAGCATCAGCGCCGTGCCGCTGGGGGCGTCCAGCTTGCGGTTGTGGTGTTTTTCAATGATCTCAATGTCCGCGTCGGGGAAACAGGCCGCGGTCTGCCTGGCCAGCCGGACCAGCAGCGCGACGCCCAGAGACATGTTGGCGGAGTAGAACACGGGGACATGGGCGGCCGCGTCCCGGATGCTCTGCACCTCCTCCTCGGTGTGGCCGGTGGTGGCCATGACCAGCGGGATCCCACGCGCAGCCGCATAGGCCGCCAGCGCGGGCGCGGCGGTATGGTGCGAGAAGTCGATCAGCACATCCGCCGGGCCGGTATAGTCGCGGACGTCGCTGTACATATCGGCGGCGGGATGCGCGTCCACCGCGGCGGCAAGCTCCGCCCCGGGCGCAGTCCCCTCTTCGATGAGGCGCAGCACCTCCCAGCCCATGTGGCCGGCGGCGCCGTTTACGATCACTTTCATATCTTTCTCTCCTGTATATCCCGGCGGGCGTTATGCGAGAAGCCCCTGTCTGCGCATTTCCGCCAGCAGAACGTCCCTGTGCGCGTCCTCCAGATTGGTCAAAGGCAGACGGAGAAAGTCCTCGCAGAAGCCCATGGCAGACATGGCGGCCTTGACGGGGATGGGATTGACCTCGATGAACAGCGCGTCGATCAGCGCGTGGTATTTCAGCTGCAGTTCCAGTGCGCCCGCAAGATCGCCGGCGAGGAACCGGGCGCACAGCTCGTGCGTCGCCCGGGGCGCCACGTTGGACAGGACGGAGATCACGCCGACGCCGCCGAGCGCCATCAGCGGGATGATCTGATCGTCGTTGCCGGAGTACAGGTCCAGCCTGCCCTCCAGAAGCGCCATGGTCTCCACGATCTTGGCGAGATTGCCGTTGGCCTCCTTGATGCCAACGATGTTTTCGTGCTTTGCCAGCTCCGCATACGTTTTCGGCTCGATGTTCACGCCGGTACGGGAGGGGACGTTGTACACGATGATGGGCAGGTCCGTGGCGTCCGCGATGGTGAAGTAGGAGCGGATCAGGCCGTTCTGCGTGGCCTTGTTGTAGTACGGCGTGACGCACAGCAGCGCGTCCGCGCCGGCAGCCTTGGCGTGCTTTGCCATTTCCACGGAATACGACGTCTCGTTGCTGCCCGCGCCCGCGATGATGGGGACCCGGCCGGCTGCGCGCTCCGCCGCAAAGGCAATGACCTCCCGGTGTTCCCGGTCGCTGAGAGTGGCGCTCTCGCCCGTGGTTCCGCAGATGATCAGCGCGTCGATGCCCTCCTCAATCTGCCAGTCGATGAGTTTCCCGAATCTCGGATAATCCACGCCGTCGGCGTTTGTGGGGGTGATCAGGGCCGTGCCCGCCCCGCGAAAGATCGTTCTGTTGTTCATGTTCAGTCTTCCTTTCTGCATGAAAAAAGCGGCCGACAAAACGGTCGGCCGCTTCTGGCGTCGATACGATCAAGCGCCGACCCCGCCTGGAGGAACGGACGAAATGATCCAGTAGCTCTCCGCCTTTGTGAAGCGACAGTCGGCCGGATGTTGTTCCGGACGACCAGCACAGTCCATCGCCACCGGACTGCCTTCGGCGTCTGCGCCTTTCTCCGCGGCAACGGCCGGCGAGCCTGTTCCGCCGCGGTTACTCTTCGCACAACGCGCCTCTACCTTTTGTATGGTATACGTTATCATATTTCGGCAGATCTGTCAATCGCGTTTCCGCACGGGAAACGGGATTTGTCTGCCTATACGCCCTTTGCCAGAACGGCTTTCAGGATCCCGATGGCCTTTTTCAGCTCCGACATGTGGATGTTCAGCGGCGGCAGGAGACGAACCTTCTGCTTGGCGGACAGGACCACGACGCCGGCCTCCAGACACTCCGCCAGGATCTCTTTTGCGGGACGGACCGGCTCAATGCCGAGCATAAGACCGAGGCCGGTCACGCTGAGGACGCCGGGCGCGCCCTCCAACTGGCTGCGGATGTACGCGGATTTTTCCGTGACCTCTTCCAGAAACGCGTCGTTCAGACGCTGCACGATGCTGAGCGCGCCGGCGCAGCAGACGGGATTCCCGCCGAACGTGGAGCCGTGGGTGCCGGGCGTGAACACGCCGGAGACCCGGGGACCCAGCAGCGTCGCGCCGAGCGGCAGCCCGCCGCCGAGGCCCTTCGCCGTACTGACGACGTCGGGGACAAGGTCCGTGTGCATGTAGGCGTAGAGCTTGCCGGTGCGGCCGTTGCCGGTCTGCACCTCGTCGCAGAGCAGCAGCAGATCGTGGGCGGCCAGCACGGTTTTCAGCTCGTCCAGAAACGCCGGAGACAGCGGCAGCACGCCGCCCTCGCCCTGGATGATCTCCACCATGACGGCGCAGCAGGCGTTTTCATCGGCCAGCCGCGTGAGATCGCCGGGGACGTCGGGGTCCGCATAGACGAAACCGCCGGGGAACGGACCGAAGCTGGTGTGGAATCCGTCCTGCCCGGTCGCGGCGAGCGTGGTGATCGTCCGGCCGTGGAAGCTGTTTTTCAGCGTGATGACGGTGTTGTGGGACTCGTCGCCGTATTTGTCGGAGGCGTATTTCCGCGCGGCCTTGATGGCGCACTCATTGGCCTCGGCGCCGGAATTGGAGAAGAACACCTTTTCCATCCCCGTGCGCTGACACAGCAGCGCCGCGAGCTTCACGCAGGGCTCCGTATAGTACAGGTTGGAGGTGTGCTGCACCGCGTCCAGCTGCGCTGTGACGGCGGCTTTCCAGACCGGGTCCGCCGCGCCGAAGCAGTTGACGCCGATTCCGCTGCCCAGGTCGATGTACGTCTTTCCGGTCTCGTCCGACCAGACCGCTCCGCTGCCCCGTTCCACCAGGAGCGGCGCGCGGGCGTAAGTGTTTGCCACGTATTCGGTATCCAGTTTTTTGATGTTTTCCATGGTTTCCAACTCCGTTTTTGAGGGATTACTCTTTTACGAACATCGTTCCGATGCCTTCGTCCGTCAATGTTTCGATCAGGATCGAGTGGGGGATGCGTCCGTCGATGATGAACACCTTGCGGACGCCCTGCCGGATGGCCTCCAGACAGCAAGCCACTTTCGGGATCATGCCGCCGGAGATGATGCCCTGCGCCTGCAGCGCGGGCGCATCCGCCATGACCACTTTCGGGATCAGCGAGTCGGGATCGTCCTTATCCCGCAGCAGTCCGCCGATGTCGGTCATGGAGATGAGGCTCTCCGCCTGCAGACTGCCGGCGATATGGGCCGCGGCGGTGTCCGCGTTGATGTTGTAGACATTGCTGTCCGCGTCGCAGCCGACGGTGGACACGACGGGGATGTAACCTTTCTCCAGCACGTCCAGGATCGGCTGCACATTGACGCCGGTGATCTCGCCCACATATCCCAGCTCCGGGCGCAGGGGCTTTGCCGTGATCATGTGCCCGTCGACGCCGGACAGTCCGATGGCCTGACCGCCCTTGTTCTCCAGCAGGCTCACCAGGCTCTTGTTGATCTTCCCGGCCAGGACCATCTGCACGATCTCCGCCGTCTCCTTGTCCGTGACGCGGAGACCGTCCACAAATTCGGATTTCTTGCCGACTTTGGTCAGCATTTCCGTGATTTCGGGACCGCCGCCGTGGACAAGGACCACTTTTACGCCGATGAGGGACAGCAGGACGATGTCGCCCATGACCGCCTGTTTCAGGTCCTCGCTCACCATGGCGTTGCCGCCATATTTGATCACGATGATTTTTCCGTTGTACTTCTGAATATAAGGCAGCGCGTGCACCAGCACCTCGGCCCGCTGCGCGTTCGTCAGTTCCATCGCGTTCACACCTCTCCCTTTGTCAGGTTCTGTAGTCGCCGTTGATCTTCACGTAGTCGTAGGTCAGGTCGCAGCCCCAGGCCGTGGCCGATGCCGTGCCGGCGTTCAGCTCCACAAGGATCTGGATCTCCGGCTCCAGCAGGATCTCCTTGGCGGTCTCCTCGGAGAAAGGCACGCCGGAGCCGCCCCTGCAGACGGTGATCGTCCCCTTGGCGGAGCGGAAGGAGACGTCGATCTTTGTGACGTCGATGTTCTGTCCCGCGTAGCCGATGGCGCAGAGGACGCGGCCCCAGTTGGCGTCCGCGCCGAACATGGCGGCCTTCAGCAGGGAGGAGCAGATGACGGACTTTGCCGCCCCCGCAGCGGCGGCGTATGTCGCGCCGCCGGTGACAATGCACTCCAGCAGCTTCGTCGCGCCCTCGCCGTCTCCGGCGATCATCCGGCACAGGTACACGGTGCAGGCGTTCAGCGCCGCCTTGAACGCGTCGAACGCGGGACCGGGCGCAGTGATGGGCGCGTTGCCGGCCATGCCGTTTGCCAGGATGGCGACCATGTCGTTCGTGGAGGTGTCGCCGTCGATACTGACCATGTTGAAGGAGGTCTTGACATCCTCGGACAGAGCGGCCTGCAGCAGCTCCGGGCTGATCGCGGCGTCCGTGGTCAGGAAGACCAGCATGGTGGCCATGTTGGGGTGGATCATGCCGGAGCCTTTCGCGATGCCGCCGATGCGGCACTCCGTGCCGTCCACGGAAAAGGAGAAAGCGATCTCCTTGACTTTGGTGTCTGTGGTCATGATGGCCTCTGCCGCGTACGCGCTGTACGGGCCGAGACCGGCGGCGAGCGCCGCCATGCCGTCCGCGATGGGCGTCACGTCCAGCGGCTGGCCGATGACGCCGGTCGAGGCGACCACCACGTCCGCGGCGTCGATCTGCAGCGCGTCCGCCGCCAGCCCGCACATCTCCGCGGCCACGCTGGGGCCGTCGGCGTTACAGGTGTTGGCGTTGCCGCTGTTGCAGAGGATGGCCTGCGCATAGCCGTCGGCAATGTTGGCCCGCGTCACGCCGATGGGCGCGCCCTTTACCAGATTCGTGGTATATACGGCCGCCGCACTGGCCCGGACCTCACTGCGGATCAGCGCGAGGTCGCGCTTCGCCCGGTTTTTCCGGATGCCGCAGTGAATGCCGTTTGCCGTAAAGCCCTGTGCGGCGCAGACGCCGCCGTCGATCTTCTTCATAACGAACCTCCCGTGGTTTCGATGGTTAGAGCGTGAGACCCGCGGTCTCTTCGGCGCCGAGCGCCAGATTCAGGCATTGGATGGCCGCGCCGGAGGCGCCCTTGCCAAGATTGTCGTACTGGGCGATCAGCAGGATCCGGTCGTCGTTCCCGGCGACGGTGACGACCATGCTGTCAAGGCCCGTCCGGCTCGCGCCGGAAATAAAGCCGTTCTGGTCCGCCTGCGCCTGATATGTGACGACGGGCCCGGTGTAGAGCCCCGCGTACACGGCGCGCAGGTCGTCCACGGAGCAGCCCGCGGCAAGCTCGGCCCGAAACAGCGGGACGGTGACCGTCATGCCGCTGTAAAAGTCGGAGACAATGGGGCAGAACACCGGCGCCTCGGTGAGGCCCGTGATCTTCTGCATTTCCGGCAGATGCTTGTGCTGCTGAGTGAGGCCGTACTGCCGGGGCGCGTCGAGCAGCGGATCCCGGCCGTCCGCCTCATATTGGGCGATCATCTTTTTGCCGCCGCCGCTGTAGCCGGTAATGGAGTGGCAGGTGAGCTGCGCGTCCGCGGAGAGCAGGCCGGCTTCCACCAGCGGACGAACCAGTGCGATGAAGCCGCTGGCATGGCAGCCGGGGACGGCGATCCGCCGGCTCTGCGTGAGCGCCGCGCGGAAATCCGCGCCGAGCTCCGGGAAGCCGTACGCCCAGCCTGTGGCGGTCCGGTGCGCGGTCGAGGTGTCGATCAGGACGGTATCGGAGCCCTCCGCCAGCGCCGCCGACTCCACGGCCGCAGCGTCCGGCAGGCAGAAAAACGACACGTCGCTGCCGTGAATGGCGTCCCGCCGGGCGGCGGGGTCCTTCCGCAGGTCCTCGGGCAGCGTGACGATCTCCAGATCGGTCCGCACCTGCAGCCGGTCGAAGATGCGCAGGCCGGTGGTGCCCTCTTTTCCGTCAATAAAAATCTTCTTCATTGGCTCCTCCAGTCAGCGCGCGTCCAGAAACGCCTGCACATATTCGATCTGCGTCTCGACGGATGCAAGACTCGTGCCGCCGGCGGAGGTGCGCTTCTCCACGCAGGTTTCCAGACGAATCTCGTCATACAGATCGGCGTCGAACACGTCGCTGAACGTCTTGTAGGTCTCCAGCGGCAGCGCGTCCAGCACGGTGTCCTGCCCGATGCACAGCGCGACCAGCTGCCCGACGGTCTTGTAGGCGGACCGGAAGGGGACGCCCCGCTTTGTCAGATAGTCCGCGAGGTCCGTGGCGTTGATGAAGCCGCGCTGCGCGGCCCGGTACATGTTGTCGGTGCGGACGGTCATGGTCTCGACCATGGGCGCAAACACGGACAGGCATTTTTTGACGGTGGCCAGGCTGTCAAAGACGGCCTCCTTGTCCTCCTGCATGTCCTTGTTGTACGCGAGCGGCAGACCCTTCAGTGTGGTGAGCAGGGCCATGAGATCGCCGTAGACCCGGCCGGTCTTGCCGCGGACCAGCTCCGCGAGGTCAGGATTCTTTTTCTGCGGCATGATGGAGGAGCCGGTGGTGTAGCCGTCGTCCAGCTCGATGAATTTGAATTCCCAGGAGGCCCAGAGGATGATCTCTTCGGACAGCCGGGACAGGTGCATCATGATGAGCGCGTGGGCCGCCAGCAGCTCCACGCAGAAATCCCGGTCGGACACGCCGTCCAGGCTGTTCAGCGTAATGCCGTCAAACCCCAGCTTTTCCGCCACGAACTGCCGGTCCGTGGGGTAGGTGGTGCCGGCCAGCGCGCAGGAGCCCAGCGGCGAGACGTTCATCCGGCGCACGGCGTCCTCCAGACGGCCGACATCCCGGATCAGCATCATGGCGTAGGCCAGCAGATGATGAGCAAAGGTGACGGGCTGCGCCCGCTGCAGGTGCGTGTAGCCCGGCATGATGGAGGTCTTGTGGGCGGAGGCCTGCTTCAGCAGCGCCCGGAGCAGCGTCCGGACGCCCTCGATGATCTCCGCGGCTTCATCCCGCAGATACATGCGGATGTCCAGCGCCACCTGGTCGTTGCGGCTGCGCGCGGTGTGCAGTTTTTTCCCGGCGTCGCCGATGCGGCGGGTGAGCTCCGCCTCCACGAACATGTGGATGTCCTCGCAGGTCATGTCAAAGGCGAGCGCGCCGCTGTCCAGATCGGCCAGAATGCCCTCAAGACCTGCGATAATGGCGTCGGCGTCCGCCTGGCTGATGATGCCCTGCGCGCCCAGCATGGCCGCGTGGGCCATGGAGCCGGTGATGTCCTGCCGGTACAGCTTGCAGTCAAAGTGGATGGAGGCGTTGAAATCGTCCGCCTCCTGCTCCAGCGCCTTGGCAAACCGGCCGGCCCACATTTTATCCATGGTTTCCCTCAATTCCGCAGATCACTTCTGCTTCTGATTGATCTTGGCCCGGACCTTGATGGGCAGGCCGAACAGGTTGATGAAGCCGGCGGAGTCCTTCTGGTCGTATACGTCGTCCTCGTCGAACGTAGCGATCTCCGGATCGTACAGAGAGTACGGCGAGGTGACGCCGGCGTTGATGACATTGCCCTTGTAGAGCTTCAGCGTGACGTCGCCGGTGACGGTCTCCTGCGTCTTGTCCACGAAAGCGGACAGCGCCTCCCGCAGCGGCGTGAACCACTGGCCGAAATAGACAAGCTCCGCGAACTTGGCGGCGACCAGCTCCTTATAATGCTGGGTGTCGCGGTCGAGACAGATGGTCTCCAGCGTCTGGTGCGCCTTGTAGAGGATGGCGCCGCCCGGCGTCTCGTACACGCCGCGGGACTTCATGCCGACAAGGCGGTTCTCCACCAGATCCAGCAGGCCGATCCCGTTCGCGCCGCCCAGGGCGTTCAGCTTCTCCACGATCTCCACGGCGCCCAGTTTCTCCCCATCGATCGCGACGGGCACGCCCTTTTCAAAGGAGATCTTTACGTACGTGGCCTTGTCCGGCGCTTCCTCCGGCGCGACGCTCAGTTCCAGGAATCCGGGCTTCGTGTACTGCGGTTCGTTGGCGGGGTCCTCCAGATCGAGGCCCTCATGGGACAGGTGCCACAGGTTCTTGTCCTTGGAGTAATTCGTCTCCCGGTTGATCCGCAGGGGGATGTTGTGCGCCTCGGCGTAGTCGATCTCCTCGTCCCGGGACTTGATGGACCACTCCCGCCAGGGGGCGATGATGGCCATATCCGGCGCAAAGGCCTTGATAGACAGCTCAAACCGGACCTGGTCGTTGCCCTTGCCGGTGCAGCCGTGGCAGATCGCGTCCGCGCCCTCCTTCAGGGCGATGTCCACGAGGCCCTTTGCGATGCAGGGACGGGCGTGCGAGGTGCCCAGCAGGTAGGTCTCATACTGCGCGCCGGCCTTCAGGCAGGGCCAGATGTAATTTTCCACGTAGTCCTGCTTCAGATCGAGCACATACAGCTTGGAGGCGCCGGTGGCGATGGCCTTCTCCTCCAGACCGTCGAGCTCGGTGCCCTGACCCACGTCGCCGGAGACGGCGATGACCTCGCAGTTGTTATAGTTCTCTTTCAGCCAGGGGATGATAATGGACGTATCCAGACCGCCGGAGTAGGCCAGAACGACCTTTTTGATCTTGCTCTTATCCATGGGATTTTCTCCTCCTTAGATTCCAATGTCTGTGTGCGAATAATTATGCAGCATGTCTCAGGATTTGTCAATCCCAAAACGGCGGTTTTTTCTATTTTTTACAGATTAACCTCTTTGCCGGCTTCTATCCGGCGAAAACTGTGCAAGTTTCCACGCGGAGAGAAGTACGCGGCAGAACGCAGAAAAGAATAAAAATACAAAATCTCGTGGATATTCAATAGAAATATGCAAACGAAAGGAAAAACGGGCGCAATGCGCCGGTTCGGCGCAGGAAAGCGGAGAGCGGGAAACGGGGCGCCGCTGCGGATCCGGCTGAGCGCCGGAAAACGGCTCCGGACAAGCGTTTTTTCCCGGATGCCCTGGCCTTTCCGGCGGCATTTTCGATTGACAAAAACAGGAGAGCGTGAGATAATCCACACAGAAAGTAATAAGGATACAGACGCCCACGGCCAGAGCCGTGGGCGTCTGCCGGAGGAAAAGTCCATATGGCAGGAAACCGAAATGATCCCGAAAAGAAGCGGGAACTGATGCTGAATATGCCGATGCGGAAGCTGATCCCGATGATGGGTATGCCGACCATCGCATCCATGCTGGTATCGTCCATTTACAGTCTGTGCGATACGTTTTTTGTGAGCAAGCTGGGCACCTATGCCACCAGCGCCGTAGGCGTCAATTCGTCGCTGGACGGCATGATCCTGATGATGGGATCGTTCCTGGCCATGGGCGCGTCCAGCTATGTCTCCCGTCTGCTGGGCGCCAAGGAGGATGAGAAAGCGAGCCAGGTGCTGTCCACCGCGTTTTTCACCGCCGCCGGATTCGGAATTCTCATTCTGGTCCTCGGCTCGATCTTCATGACGCCGCTGGTGCGCCTGCTGGGCGCGACGGAGAACATCGTGCCCTATTCCGAGGACTATGCCAGGTACATTCTGTTTGCGGCGCCGTTCATGACCGCCAGCTTTGTCCTGAACCAGTGCCTGCGGGCGGAGGGGAGCGCGGTTTTCTCCATGATCGGCATGGTCAGCGGCACGGTCCTCAACATTGCGCTCGACCCGCTGTTTATCTTCGTACTGGATCTGGGCGTCGCGGGCGCGTCCATGGCGACGGCCATCTCCAAGACCGTGTCTTTCTGCATTCTGATGATCCCGTATCTCCGGGCCAATACGCTGCTGAAAATCGCGGTCCGAAAGATCCGGTACAGCTGGGACATTCTCTCGGAGATCGCGAAAATGGGAAGCCCCGGTCTGTTCCGGAACGGCCTCGGCACGCTGGCGCAGATTCTGATGAACCGTCTGGCCGGCGGATACTCCGAGTCGGCGCTCGCCGCCATCTCCGTGGCGAACCGCGTGGGCTTCTTCATGACCAGCGCGTGCCTGGGCTTCGGCCAGGGTTTCCAGCCGGTGGCGGGCTTCAACTGGGGCGCGAAGCGCTATGACCGGATCCGGCAGGGATTCCGGTTTTCCAGCTTTGCCGCCGCCGTCGGCATTGCGATCCCCTCGCTGCTGATCTGCATTTTCGCCAATCAGGTGCTGGGCCTGTTTACCGAAACGGACGAGGAAATGCTGCGGATCGGCGCATTCTCTCTGCGGCTGCAGAGCCTGATCATGCCAGTCCACGCCTGGGTCATCGTCGTTAATATGATGTGCACCGGACTTGGGCGGGCGACCAGCGCATTCCTGCTCAGCACAGCCCGGCAGGGGCCGTGCTTCATGCCGATTCTGCCGCTGATGGTGGCGCTGTTCGGCGTGTACGGCCTCGCCTCGGTGCAGGCTGCGGCGGATCTTCTCTCCGTATTCCTCGCCATTCCCATTACCGTGCGGCTGCTGCGGATCCTGCGGAAGAAGGAGCAGGAGCTGCAGGCGGCGCAGAAGGCCGAAACGCTGTCGGAGACGTAAATGCATTTCTTCAAAAAACAATCAGGCAGGGCGCCGGGAAACCGGCGCCCTGCCTGATTTTGTGGTTGGATAAGAATACCGGTCTGCGGTGCAGACGGATCGGACGGAATCAGCTGAGGTCCGGCGCAGGCGCCTCGTCAAAGACGACGGACAGATGCAGCGTTTCGCCGTTGCGGACCACGGTCAGTACGGCGGAGTCGCCGGGTGCGTAAAGCCGAAGCGCTTTTTTAAGCGTGTCGACGGAGGTGACCGCGTGGTCGTCCAACGCGGTGATCACGTCGCCGACGGTGACGCCGGCCCTGGCCGCGCAGGAGCCGTCCTCGACGGAGTCCACATACGCGCCGTCCGGCATGCCGAAGTACTGTGCGGAGACACGGGAGGCGTCTGCGGCCATGATGCCGAGATAGGCCTTGCCCTGTACGTACCCGTTTTCGATAATCTGCTTTGCGATGTACACGGCGTCGTTGATGGGAATGGCAAAGCCTAGACCCTCCACGCCGGTAACGGTGCCGGTGTCGGAGTATTTGGCGGTGACGATGCCGATGACCTCGCCGCGGTCATTGTAGACGGGACCGCCGGAGTTGCCGTGGTTGACTGCCGCGTCGATCTGGAACATATTGATGGTGGTATAGATGTCCGTGGTGATCTCCCGGTCAAGCGCGCTGACGATGCCGGTGGTCATGGAGAAATCCAACTCGCCCAGCGGGTTGCCGATGGCGTAGACCGGCTCGCCCACGACGATGCTGTCGGAGTCGCCGAAGACGACCGCGTGCAGGCCGGAGGCGTCGATTTTGATCACGGCCACGTCGTTGTCTTTCTCATATCCGACGACCTCCGCGGGATACGAGGTGCCGTCCTTGAACAGAACTTTGAGGTCATATCCGTATCTGACGGTGTACTCGATCACATGGAAGTTCGTCATGATGTAGCCGTCGTCGCTGATGACGAAGCCGGAGCCGGAAACGGCTCTCGTGGTGGACTGCCCGAAGACGTTCTGCGTGACGGAGGAGTTGATGCCCACCACCTGATCGGCGGCCAGCGCGTAGATCTCCTGCGCGGTGAGCGCCTGCCCGGTGACGGTGACGTCCGAGGGAGAGATCTGGCTGCTGCTCGGCCTGGAGCCCAGGACCACCTGGTTCACGGTGGGCTCGGAGCTGTGCGTGCTGTTTTCGATGTCGCCGCCCCGGTTGTCCGGCATGCTGTTCATCTGGTTCAGATGATAGCGGAATACCAGAGAGGCGGTGCCGGCGCTGGCGGCGGAGGCGATCACGGCGCAGGCCAGAATCAGACAGATGGCCTTCACGATGCCGAAGCCGCCGTTTTTTTTCTGCTTTTTCTGCGGCTGCGCATAGGTATAATTTCGCTGGTTGTACCCGTCGGCGGAATAGTGGCCGGGGGAGTAGACGCTGCCGGCGGGCTGAACGGGCTGATAGGACGGTTCCGCCCACAGGGGCGAGCCCTGGCCGGGCTCCGCAGGCCGCGCCGGTTCCGACGGAGTTGCGTTCGGCTCCGGAGACGCGCCGTACATGTTGGGATTGGGATTGTCGTTGGGATACATGTTCAAAACCTCCTGGGGATTCGGATTCAACAGGTGGAATTCCTTTGTACGCGCTTATCGTACGCCGTTTTTATGTCCAAAGCATGAACAAAGTGAAAACGAATTTTAAGGATTCTGCTTCGCGTTTTTGAACGGTTGACAGGGCGGACGCGGGATGGTATGATGCTCGCAATGCAAAAACGGACGCGGCGGACGCCGCCGCGCGCAGGAAAGGAGTAAACAGGAGAATGGAGATTGCTGTACGTTATTTCACGAGATCGGGCAATACGAAAGCGCTGGCGGACGCCGTGGCGGAGGCGGTCGGCGTGTCCGCGGCGGACGTGTCCGAACCGCTTGCGGCCCGCGTGGACGTTTTGTTTCTGGGCAGCTCTGTCTACGGCGCGGATTTTGATCCGGACGTCGGGACGTTTCTGGACGAGAACGCGGACCGGATCGGGACCGTGGTCTGCTTCGGGACCTCCGCCACGGGAAAATCCACCTTCAAAAAGATCAGAGTCCGCGCGGAACTGAACGGGCTCCGGGTCTGGGACGACAATTTCAACTGTCCGGGCCGGTTCCTGTTCCTGCACAAGTCGCGGCCGAACCGGGAGGATCTGGAAGCGGCCGCCGTATTCGCAGGAAGCGTCCTGGCTTCTCTGCCCGAACAGGAGCAGGCCTGAGCCCGCGCTGGCGGAATCGGGCGGAAAACGGAAAATGAAAAATGAAAGCGGCGGGCCTGTCCGAAACGGACAGGCCCGCCGCAGACAGCAGACAAATCCGTGCGGCAGGGGAACGATGCGCATGGGGGGATTGTGAAGGGGGGACGGGAGTCCCAACCTTCACGTTCAATCCAACGAAACCCGAAACATTCTGTGATGTTTCGGGTTTTGCCGCAAGCTGGCGACATTTTGGAGACAGCTTGCGGCGGGCCTGTCCGAAACGGACAGGCCCGCCGTCGTTTTATCCATCTTTTTCCGGGAGATTTGCCATTGTGCGGCGAAAAAAAGACTGTTATACTGAAAAAAGTAGGCGGAACGCGCCCCGAAATCCGGTGCGGAAGCCGAATGAAGACGGCAGATCAAGAAAAAAGGAGCCTGTGTATGCGTATTGAGAAAACCAACAAGGTCCGGCTGTGGTCAAAATACTTTATTATTCTGATCCTTGCCAACGTTCTGGCGGGCGGGTGCCTGCAGTTCTACAACTCCACATGCTCTCTGTATGTGGATTTCCTGGGCGGCGAGGCGAGCTTCGCCGGCACGGCACTCACCATGTTCACGATCGCGGCCACGGTGATGCGGATCGTCGCGGGCCGCACGCTCGACCGCAAGGGCCGCAGGATCGTGATCGTCATCGGTCTTGCGATTTTTGCCGCGGCGTCGGTGGCGTCCATGATCCCCACGCTCGCGCTGATCCCGGTGTTCCGGTTCGTGCAGGGCGCCGGTTACTCCATTGCCACAACGGGCCTGTCGGCCGCGGTGGCGGACGTCGTGCCCCGGCACCGCATGGGCGAGGGCATCGGCTATTTCGGGCTCGGCAACTCGATCAGCATGGCGGTCGGTCCGGCCGTGGCGCTGGCGCTGTGCGAGGGCGATAATTACAACCCCGTGTTCATCACTGCGACGGCCATCCTGGTGGTCTGCATGCTGGTGGTGTTCTTCCTGGTGCGCTATGAGAAGGATAAGAAATTTCAGGAGCGGAAAGCAATGGAGTATGTGCCGACGGCCGGCGAGCAGGCTGTTCGCGCCGCGTCCGACACGGCCGCTGCGGAGACGGAATACCGCGGCGCATGGAAATTCTTTGAGAAGAGCGCGCTCAAGCCCACGTTCGTCAGCCTGTTCCTGTCTCTGACTTCGGCGGCCACCGTCGCGTTCCTGACGCTGTACGCCAAGAAGACCGGCATCGACGCCGCCCCGTATTATACCATCAACGGGATCGTGCTGGTGGCGGCCCGTCTTCTGTTCAGCCGGGCGGGCGACAGGTTTGCGCCGGTGATCTCGCTGGTGCCCGCGTTTGTGGTCGGCGGGATCGGGTTCCTGTTCCTGGCGCTGTCCGCGCAGACGCATATCCTGTTCTATATCGCAGGCGGCCTGATCGGCCTGTGCCTGGGCGTCGCGCAGCCCATCCTGAATGCGGAGTCCGTCCGCTATGTGAGCGCGAACCGGCGCGGCGTCGCCTCCGCCACGTACCTGATGTCCACAGATGTGGGCATCGGCGTCGGCGGGTTCTTCTGGGGCCTGATCATCGACGCGTTCGGCGGCGCCGACGCCGTGACGTCCTTTACGCCGGTGTTCTTCGGCTGCATCCTCTGCCTGTGCGTCTCGATCCTGTTGTCACTGCTGTGGCTGCGCAGCAAGCCCGGCCAGCGGGTAAAGTAAGAAAAAACGAATGGATAGACAAACGCGCCGCCTGTTCTGAAGAACGGGCGGCGCGTTTTGATTCTGAAAGTGCGGCAATATAAATACCCCGGGACGGTTGTCCCGGGGCGTCGGTGTTCTGCTGCAGTCAGCGGCTGCCGCGGCGGCGCGAATTCTTCCGCTCCGCGTACAGGCCGGAGATCTTGCTGTCGGAGTCGCGCATAAAACGCTTCAGCTTGTCTTCAAAAGAGGGCTCTGCCGCCGGTTCCGGCTGCGGCGCAGGCTGCGGCGCGGCAGGACGGACCGCCTTTGCCGGCTGCGGCGCCGGGGTGCGGCGGGGCTGCGTCGGCAGCGTCTGCTTGATGGAGAGATTGATGCGGCCGGCGTCGTCGATCCCGATGACCTTGACGTTGACCTCCTGCCCTGTGGCGAGATGCTCGTGAATATCGTTTATGTACGTGTTGGCGATCTCCGAGATGTGCACAAGGCCGGACTTGCCGTTAGGCAGGGCGACGAACGCGCCGAATTTCGTGATGCCGGTGACCTTACCGGTGAGGATACTGCCGATTTCTAAATCCATGGAAAAGATGGGGGCCTCTCTTTCGTCTGTGGTGTATACCGAGCTCTGCTCCGGGGAGCAAAGAGATATCCGCTGCAGCCGGGGCGGGGATCAGTTGTCGAAATAGATCTCCTCGCCGGGCAGGACCATGCCCAGTCGGTCTCTGGCGATGTCTTCTTTCACATCGTCGTCATTGCTGTGTTCCACGTCATATGCCAGTTCGGCGTTGGCGGCGGTCTGTTCGTCCACCTGCCGGGCCAGCTCGGCGGCGTCGGCTTTGGCCGACTCGATGCGGCTGTGCAGAGAGATCAGAGTAACCGCTGCATAAATAAGCAGAACGACCACGATGATCTTCGTAAAGATACTTGCCCGTTTGAATTTCAGTGGCTCCAACCTCCTCTCCCGTACTGCGCGCCCTCCGCAGGGCGGCGCGAAAATGCCTGGTCTCATTTATATTAAACCATTTATCTGCATAATGGAAGAGGTTTTTTGAAAAAAATCCGATTTTTTTTGCTGTACGGCCCGCAAAACGCACCGGAAACAGGGCGATTCGAACCAATTCGGCCAGCGCGCGTCCCAAAAGTGCAAGCGCCGGCAGCAGCAGACGGCTCAGCGTGCAGAAATACAGCGCAACGCCCAGGAACAGAAACAGCGTCATAAACAGGCGCTGGGCCCCGGCCTCCGACGTCAGTCCCAGCAGGAGCAGGGCGGCCGCCGCCGCAGCCCAAAAGACGAAATCTGCCAGAACGGTGACAAAAGCGGACCGGAGCTGACGGCGCAGCACGCGCAGGACGTCGTAGAGCACGCCTGCGCCGACGCCCGCCGCGAGGCTCAGCCCCGCCTCCCGCAGCTGTCCGAAAAGGGAGATCTCCATGCTATTTGAACAGACGGGAGAAGAATCCGCCGCTTTGCTCCGCTTCTTCCTCGTACTCCGCGGCGTCGATCCGGCCCTGCACGAGGATCTCCCCTGTGTCCAGCGTCAGCTTTTCCAGATGCAGTCCCGCCCCGCGGATTACCAGCGTGCCCTGCACGGTCCGTGCGACGATCGTCTCCTCGTCAAAGCTCTCTACGCGCTCCACGCCGGACGCCGTCAACTTTCTGCGCCCGTCCAGAACAAGCCGGTGCGGCTGCTCCGTGCCGCAGTTCTTCTCTTCATAGCCCATGCGTTCCACTCCTCTCTGTCCGGCCCCGGCCGTGTTTTGTTTTCATATATATGCCGGCCCGCTGCATAGTATGTCTCAAAGGCGGACGTCCCCTCCGTGGACAAAAAACGCTTGACAGCCGGAGGAAGGACATGGTAGTATTACTGCCTGTAACGGTTTCGTAACCTTTATTTCCCAAACTGTAATGGTTTGGGTTTCAGAATCCGGCGGGGAGGGTTCCCGCGGCAAGGAGGTTTTTATTGTGCTGCTTCACAATAAAAACACAAAAGAGAAAAACGCGCGCGATCTTTCTGCGGGCGGAGACCTGCGCGGCCTGCGCCGCCGCCTGTGCAGCGCCTTGCTGTCGCTGCTGGCGACGGCGGCGATTCTTGCCTGTGTTTTCGGCAGCCGCCTGACGTATGCGGTCGCGCTGGACGGCGTGGACGTGGGCTATGTGAAGGCCGCCGCGGAGATCGACGCGCTGATTGCCGAGGTAGAGACGCGCGCGTCCGAGATTCTCGGCTGCCACTTCGTGCTGGACGATGTGACGGTGCGGACGGCGCTTGGACAGCAGACCGCGTCTATGGAGGCGCTCGCGGACGAGCTGCTGGCGCGCATTGACGGCATTTCCCGGCGGTATGTCCTGTTTGTGGACGGGCAGCCAGCAGGGGCTATGGATGCGCGCGAGCCGCTGGAAGCGATTTTGACGGAAATCCGGAACGCTTACGGCGTGGAGAATGCGTATTTCGCGCAGGACGTGGAGATTCAGAGGGCGTTTGTCAACGACTGTGTCACCGGAGATCCTGCGCAGATCCGCGAGCTGCTGAATCCGGAGAATCCGAAGTCGGCATTTGCGCTGACGGTACTGGGCGTCCACGCGTTTCAGTATACGGAGACGGTGCCGTTTGACACCGAATATGTAGAGGATCCGGACCTCTATGCGGGAGATGAGACTGTACGGACCGAGGGCGTCGACGGCATGCAGCGGATCACGGCGCGCTCGTTCTATGAGAATGGCCGGCAGACGGCGCTGGAAATCGTTTCGGAATATCTGGAACGGGCGCCGGTGACGGAAGTGATCGCGGTCGGCACGGCGGAGCGGCCCGCCACAGCCTCTTACGGTACTTACGTCTGGCCGACGCGCGGCGTCCTGACCTCCTATTTCGGGCCCCGGAGCGGCGGCGTCGGCTCCAAAAACCACAAGGGACTGGACATTGCGGGCACTTCCGGGCAGGAGATTTCGGCCGCGGACGGCGGAGAGGTGATCTTTGCCGGGAGACAGTCCGGGTACGGGCTTCTGGTGAAGCTCCTGCACGACAACGGGGACGTCACGTTCTATGCTCACTGCAGCAAGCTGCTGGTGGCCGAGGGGCAACGCGTTGCCCGGGGTGAGGTCATCGCCAAGATGGGCCGGTCCGGCGTGGCCAGCGGCGTGCATCTGCACTTTGAGATCCACCCGGGCGGGGGAGACGCGGCGGATCCGCTGGAGTATCTGCCGAAGCTGGATTAAAAAACGGAAAGGTCCGGGAGCGCGGCGCGCTCCCGGGCGTCTGCGTTGAGAATACGGGATCCGGCCAACCGAAGGGCGAGGATCCGGCGCATTTTTCTTTTTTCATCTTCTTCAGAAGATGAAAAAAGAGGGCCGCCCTGCGGCGGCCCGAAAAAGGGGTTGTGGGATAAAGATATGAGCTTTCGTTCGCGGCATCCTCATGCCATTGGATAAGCTGCATCTACAATATACCCCGGCTGGAAGAAACTGTCAACCGAAAAGAATGTCGAACCGAAACTGCTTTTGTCGGAGAGAGAATTGGTTGCATTTTCCCGCGTGTTTATAGTATAATATCTTTTCAGCAGCCCCGGTATGCCTTCGGGGCGCGCGGACCGCGCATCGGTCCGGTTTTAGGAGGGATTTGCTGTGAGCAAAGAGAGATTCTACGTCACGACGCCGATTTACTACCCGTCCGGCAATATGCACATCGGGCACACCTACTGCACGGTGGCCACGGACGCCATTGCCCGGTATAAGCGAATGCAGGGGTACGACGTGATGTTCCTGACCGGGACCGACGAGCACGGCATGAAGATCGAGGAAAAGGCGAAAGAGGCCGGCGTGACCCCGAAGCAGTTTGTGGACGGGATCGTGGAGGGCCCCAGGGGTGTCAAGGCGCTCTGGAAGCTGATGAACGTGTCGAACGACCGCTTCATCCGCACGACGGACGAGTACCATGTGACCTCCATCCAGCGAATCTTCAAAAAGATGTACGACAACGGGGACATCTACAAGGGCAAGTACGAGGGCTGGTACTGTACGCCGGACGAGAGCTTCTGGACCGAGAGCCAGCTGGTGGACGGCAAGTGTCCCGACTGCGGCCGCGAGGTCAAATGGGCCGAGGAGGAGGCGTATTTCTTCCGCGCTTCCAAATATGCGCCGAAGATCCGCGAGCTGCTGACCGAGACGGATTTTCTGGAGCCGAAATCCCGCGTCAACGAGATGGTCAACAACTTCATCGACTGCGAGGGCGGCCTGCAGGACCTCTGTGTCTCCCGCACCAGCTTCAAATGGGGAATCCCGGTGGACTTCGACCCGAAGCACGTGGTGTATGTGTGGCTCGACGCGCTGTTCAACTACGTCACCGCGCTGGGGTATGAAAACGACAAATACGACGAGGTGGACAAGTTCTGGCCCGGCGTGAACATCGTCGGCAAGGAGATCGTCCGCTTCCACTCCATCTACTGGCCCGCTTTTCTGATGAGCGTAGGCCTGCCGCTGCCGAAAAAGGTCTACGGCCACGGCTGGCTGGTGCTGGACGGCAAGAAGATGGGCAAGTCCACCGGCAACGTGGTGGACCCGTATCTGCTGGCGGAGCGCTACGGCGTGGACGCGCTGCGGTTCTTCCTGCTGCGGACGTTCCCGTTCGGTTCCGACGGCAACTTCTCCAACGAGCTGCTGATCAATACGATCAATGTGGATCTGGCAAACGACCTGGGCAACCTGGTCTCCCGTTCCACCGCCATGGTGGAGCGGTACTTCGGCGGCACGCTGCCCAAGCGGGACGCGGCCGAGCCGGTGGATGCGGAGCTCCTCGCCATGGCCGCCGCGCTGCGGGGCCGGTATGAGGCGGAGATGGAAAAGTTCCAGCTGCACAACGGCCTTGCAGAGGTCTTCAAGGTGATCCAGCGCGCCAACAAATATATCGACGAGACCGCGCCTTGGGTCCTTGCCCGGGACGAGGCGAAACGCGACCGGCTGGCGGCGGTGCTTTACAACCTGCTGGAGACCGTCCGGATCTGCGCCGTGCTGCTGCAGCCGTTCATGCCCGACGCCTGCAAAACGATTTTTGCCCGCATCGGCGCGGCGGCGGAGGGGACCACCTGGGACAGTGCCGCTGCCTGGGGCGTCCTGGCCGACGGTCTGACCGTCACGAAAGGGGAGGCCATCTTCCCCCGGATCGACGCCGAGACAGAGCTTGCCGCGCTGGCAGAGCTGCAGGCCGCGCAGTCTACGCCGCAGACGTCCGCTGTGGAGACGGAGCCGCTGACGGAGGAAGCCGTGGATTTCGAGACCTTCTGCAAGTCCGACTTCCGCGCTGTGAAGATCAAGGCCTGCGAGAACGTGAAGAAGAGCGACAAGCTCCTGAAGTTCACGCTGGACGACGGCACCGGGTCGGACCGGCAGATCCTGTCCGGCATCGCGAAATACTACAAGCCCGAGGAGCTGGTCGGCAAGACTGCAGTGGCCATCGTCAATCTTCCGCCCCGGAAGATGATGGGGCAGGACAGTTGCGGCATGTTGATCTCCGCCGTCCATAAGGAAAAAGGCGAGGAGAAGCTGCATCTGCTCCTGCTGGACGACGCCATTCCGGCCGGCGCCAAGCTCTGCTGAGAGAAATGAAAACGAGAACGCCCGGGGGCCGAACCCCCGGGCGTTTTGCGCGTCCCGGGCGGCCTTTTCGGACGCAAATAAATCTCTTGACATCACCGGGAAACTACCGTATAATAACAAGGCTTGATTGTTCCAGGCGCCGTGGAGAAGTCGCCTAGTCCGGTCGAGGGCGCACGATTGGAAATCGTGTAGGGGTCAAAAGCCTCTCGAGGGTTCGAATCCCTCCTTCTCCGCCAAAACCCCCGTCAGCAGACGGGGGTTTTTTCTTTTTGTATGAAGCGGGATTCGAACCCTAGATGTCATCCCCGAGCGGTTCCGCCGCAGAGCGGCGGGAGCGAGTGGGAACATCTGTGCGCACGAAGTGCCGCTTGCGGCACTTCGAATCTTTTTTTCTCCGCCGACCAAAGACGTCTTTTGTCCGCCGGGACAGAGGCCGTTTTTTGCCATGGGATTGAGATACGTATGTTTTTATGCTATCCTGTTTCAAAGGAAAAGAAAGGCGTCGGGAAACAAAGGAGTTCGATGATGGACTTTACAATCAAGAAAATGGAATCGGAAGAAGAAATAAAGGGGAAGGCATATGTTCATTGGAAATCATGGTAGGAAGCCTACCCGGGGCTTGTGGACCAGGGGTATCTCGATGCGCTGACACTTGAAAAATGCGAAAGGATCGCTTCCGATGGGCCTGACAATGTCCTGATTGCAAAGGACGGGGAGCAGGTGATCGGCTTTTGCGCCTGCGGAAAATGTCGCGACGACGAATTATCCGATACGGGAGAGATTTTTGCCATCTATGTTTTGGCATCGTATTACGGGCAAGGCGTTGGAAGCGCTCTCCTGCAGGCAGGGTTTGCAATGCTTGATTTCCCGCAGGTTGCAGTATGGGTATTGAAAGGGAACGATCGCGCCATTCAATTTTATAAAAAGTGCGGCTTTTGTTTTGACGGGCGCGAGGAAAAGCTCACCCTTGGATCGACTGTCACGGCGTTGAGAATGCTTTTCAGGCGATAAGCTCCGATTGCAGGAAACTGTCACAGTACACCCGTTTCGGACAATGGAAGAAACAACTGAGGGACAGGCGGGACCCTGACACAGACAGAAAGGCGGGTGCATCCCCTTGAAACGGACAAAGATCGTTTCGGTATACTCGGTATGCCATTTTCTTGTGGATTTTGCCTGCGCTTTCCGCATTCTGTCCGCCGAAATCCCGCGCACGGCGGAGCTCTTTCTGCTGTATAACTGCCTTGCCTTTGCCATGCAGATGCCGCTGGGCCTGCTGGCCGACAGGCTGAACCGGAATTCCCTCGCCGCCGCGCTCGGCTGCGGTCTTGTGTCTGCATCGTACGTTGTGCCATCTGCGGCAGGCATTACCGTCGCCGCGGGTCTTGGCAATGCGCTCTTCCATGTGGGCGGCGGAGTCGATGTGCTGAATCTCGGCCGCGGCGACGGGCTTCTGGGCATGTTTGTGTCTCCCGGAGCCCTGGGGATCTTTCTGGGAACGATGCTGGCCGGGCGTGCGCTTCCCGTATGGCTGCCTGCAGTCGTCCTGCTGGCTGCCGCAGCGGCGATTCCCACGCTTTGCGGGGTCCGTTCGGAAAACGCCCCGTTCGCTCTGCCGGCAGCGAGAGCGGTTTTCCCCGCGGCGCTCTGCCTTTTTCTGGTCGTGTGTCTCCGGTCTTATATGGGCCTGCTGTTTGCTTTCCCTTGGAAAAACGGGCTTTGGGCGGTTCTTCTGGTATGCGGCGTTGTGCTCGGAAAGACGCTGGGCGGCATTCTGGCCGACCGGTTCGGCGCCGCACGGACTGCGGCGGTCTCGCTGCTGCTGTGCGCCTTGCTGTTTTTCTTCGCGGATAATCCGCTCCCCGGTACGATCGCGGTCCTGCTGTTCAATATGACGATGCCGCTGACGCTGGGGGAGCTGGCGAGGCGTATGCCCGGCGCAAAGGGGTTTGCGTTCGGACTGCTCACGTTTGCGCTGTTCCTCGGTTTTGTGCCCGTGTATCTGGGCTTTCCGGGATTTGCCGGCAATGCGGTTTTTACCGGCGGAGCGGTCCTGTCGTTGATGCTGCTCCTGCCGACACTCCTGCGGCGGGGTGGGCGAGATGGGTAAAGCGCTGCTTCTGTCTCTTGTGCTGACGCTGGCAATCGAAGGCGTTTTTGCCGTCCTCATGAAAAAACGCGGCTGGGATCTGCTCCTCTGCATGCTGGTGAACGTCGTTACGAATCCGGTCGCGGTGCTCCTCAGCGTGCTGCTGCCCGGGCCGCTGACGGTCGCCCTGTGCGAGGGAGGTGCCGTTGCTGCGGAGGGGACGCTGTACAGGTTTTGCGGGGAGACGTACCGCAGACCGTTTCTGTTTTCACTTTGTGCAAACGCGATTTCTTTTGGGACCGGCCTGCTGCTGCAGGCGATTTGGTATCTCCTCTGAACGGAGAAATAGAAAAGGAGGATACAATGAAGAAACGAGCGAAACGACTCTGCGTGCTTCTTGCCGCGGCGCTGCTTGTCCCGTGCCTTTTTGTCACGGCACGCGCCGACTTGCTGATCGAGCCGAGCGGCGATTTCTATCAGGCGCACAGAGACGAGTGCGTGTATGTCTACCGCGCCTATCTCTGCAACGGCCCGGAAGGCTATGTCGACGTCTATCGGGATCCGGTGTCTGCCTGGATCACAGACAGATTCCCCAACGGGAAAGAGATCTTCGTGCTGCAGTCCTATGACCTGAACGGCGTCCTGTACGGTGCGATCGAGTTTCTGGATACGGAGCAGGAGAACACGGAGTGGAAGTGGATAAGCGGCTGGATCCGGATGGAGCAGCTTTCGCTGGTGTATGACGCCCAGGCTTTCTATGAGGAACACATTGGGGAATTTATCTATGGCAATGTGGACTTTGATTACGAAAAATATGATTCCGTTGTCTTCTGGAGCTTCCCGGGAAACGAAGAGGTAAACCGTTATACGGCAGAGCAAATCAAATCATGGGGAAACCAACTGCCTTTAATTCTGAAATGGCAGGATGGTGACGGACGCGAATGGGCGTATGACGGGGGATTCTGGATCTGCCTCGACGATCCGGAGAACGCGGAGATCCGGTTCGACGCGCGAAAGTCGCCGCCGGACGTCCTGATCCCCGCGCCGGAGACGGTCCCCGCGCCCCGGAACGGACAAATTGTGCTTGCGGTCGTTGCGGTGGTCACGGTTGCGGGGCTGACGCTCGCGCTGATTTTCGTGCTGAAACGCCGGAGACAGGCGTGCCCGGAGACGGGCGGCAGAGACGCAGACTGCGGCGCGGAGTGAGCCCTTGTGCTGCGCATGGTTTTGTGGTAAAATTCTCGGGACGGGCCGCCTGCCCGGTTATGGATAAGGATTGGACTTGATCGGAAAGGACAGTGTGACGATGGATATTGTATGCCTGGATCTGGAGGGCGTTCTGGTCCCGGAGATCTGGATCGCGTTTTCGGAGGCCAGCGGGATCCCGGAGCTGAAGCGGACCACCCGGGACGAGCCGGATTACGACAAGCTGATGCGCTGGCGGCTCTCCATTCTGAAGGAGCACGGCCTCGGCCTGCGGGAAATTCAGGAGACCATTGCCGGCATTGATCCGATGCCCGGCGCAAAGGAATTTCTGGACGAGCTGCGCGCCATAACGCAGGTGCTGATCCTCAGCGATACCTTTACGCAGTTTGCGGCGCCGCTGATGAAAAAACTCGGCTGGCCGACGATCTTCTGCAATACCCTTGTCGTGGGGGCTGGCGGCGAGATCACCGGATTCCGGATGCGCACGGAGAAGTCCAAGTACGCGACGGTGAAGGCGCTGCAGTCCATCGGCTTCGAGACCGTCGCGGCGGGGGACAGCTTCAACGACCTCGCTATGATCGAGGCCGGAAAAGCCGGATTCCTGTTCCGCAGTACGGAGCAGATCAAAAAGGACTACCCGCACATCCCCGCGTACGAGACGTACGACGAGCTGCTGGCCGCCATCCGCGGCGTGCTGACAGACTGAAGACAAAAAACCGCCGCTTTCTGCAGAAAACGGCATTTTTGATTATCTGCAACACTGCATGCAGAGAGAAAAATTCTGCGGATATGCAAACTGAATATATATCAAATTGACAAATGCAAAGGAATCTGCTATGATGGTTTTGTCCAAAAAGACGGATATTCACCCGGAAAGACTTTCAAAGGAGGGCACCTCATGGCAATTCAGATCATGGTATATCCCAACCCGGGCAGCAGCATCCCGCTCCGTGCGGCGAGGGGCCATTTTGCGACCAACCACAGCCACACGAATTATTATATTGATCTGACAATGACCAAATATCGCCTCTCTGAAGCGCGCAAGGCCGCGGCAGAGCTGACACGGAAGTTCAAGACCTCCACGATCGTGGATTCCATCCTCTGCCTGGACGGCACGGAAGTGATCGGGACCTGTATGGCGGACGAACTGACCAGAGCCGGAATCCGCAGCATCAACGCGCACCAGACGATCTATGTGGTGACGCCGGAGCACGCGATGGGCAGTCAGCTGATCTTCCGGGAAAACGCGGCGCCCATGATCACAGGCAAGCACGTGCTGGTGCTGGCGGCATCCGTGGCCACGGGCTACACCGCCCAGTCTGCTGTGGAGGCGATCCGGTATTACGGCGGGCTTCCCGTGGGGATCTGCTCCGTGTTTGCCTCTGCAGACGAGTGTGAGGGCTTCCCCGTCACATCCATCTTCCGTCCGGACGCTCTGATGGATTATCAGAATACCTCCGCCCGGGACTGCCCCCAGTGCAAAGCGGGCGTCAAACTGGACGGCATCATCAACACATTCGGGATCTCCAGCTTCGGGAACAATTCGTAACGAAATCAGAAAAAGACCGCCCCGGGAACGCTTCCTGGGGCGGTTTTTGCCTGTTATGAGAGTTTTTACTGGATGTGCTCCTCCGGGAAGTTGTCCAGTACGCGCACGCCCATCCGCGCGGCGTCCGGGGCCTCATATTTCTTGATCCCGGTGCTGTCAAACTGCGGGACGAGCCGCGTCTCCGGGTCCAGCCGGGGATCCGGCTGCCGCTCCCGGCGGACGGCTTTCTTCTTTTTCATTGCAGTCGCCTCCCGGGATAGTATGCGCAGACGCCTGCGGGAAAAAACCCGCAGGCGTCGGAAATCGAAGACGAGAGGCGTCAGGCCAGCTCCGAAATGTACTGAACCGCCGCTGTGGCGGCGACGGCGCCGTCCGCCGCAGCGGTGACCAGCTGCCGGACCGCCTTGGTCCGGTTGTCGCCGGCGACAAAGACGCCGGGCACGCCGGTTCTGCAGTCCTCTCCGGCGACGGCGTAGCCCGCCTCATCAAGCGGGATCACCCCGGCAAAGCTCTGGTTTTCGGGGATTCGCCCCACGGCGATGAACAGACCGCTGACCGCGAGCGTGGACACGGCGCCGTCTTTGTCCGTGACCTCGATGCTCTCCAGCCGCTTTCCGGCGTTCAGCTTCGTCACGGTGCTATTGTAGACGAAACGGACGTTTTCCCGGGCCTTCAGCCGCTCTGCGGTGGCGTCCTCGCCGCGGAACGCGTCCCGCCGGTGGATCAGATAGACCGTCTCGGCAAGGTCCGCAAGATAGAGCGCGTCCTCCAGCGCGGTGTTCCCGCCGCCGACTACGGCCACGGTCTTATTCCGGAAAAATGCGCCGTCGCAGGTGGCGCAATAGGAGACGCCGCGGCCCACCAGCGCGGCCTCATTCTCCAGACCCAGCTTCCGGTTTTCGGAGCCGGTGGCCAGAATGACCGCCCGGGCCGTATACTCGTTCTTCCGGGTGACGACGATCTTCTCTTCGCCATTGTCGCGGAGGCCGACGACCTTCTCAAACCGAATCTCCGCGCCCAGCTCCTTTGCCTGGTTGTAAATGCCGGTGGCAAAATCGACCCCGGAGATACGCATGGCCGCCGGGTAGTTTTCAATGCTCGGCGTGTTGATGATCTGACCGCCGTAGCTTGCCGCCTCCAGCACCAGAACCTGTTTGGAGGCGCGGCGGGCATAGATGGCGGCGGTGAGCCCCGCCGGGCCCGCGCCGACGATAATGATGTCGTACATGTGCTTTTCTGCCGCGGCGGTCACGCGTCCAGCAGCGCTTCCAGATCCTCGCGGGGCAGGAGACCGACGCTGCGCGTGAACTCCGCACCGTTCTTGAAGACCACGAGACAGGGGATCGCGGAGATCTCATACTTCTCGGCGAGTTCTTCCTCCTCGTCGATGTTGATGGAGACAAATTTCCAGTCCTTCCGCGTTTCGGACACCTCGTCCAGGATCGGCTTCAGCATTCTGCAGGGGCCGCACCAGTCGGCGTTGAAATCCGCGAGGACCGGGACAGAGGCGTTCAGAACTTCGGCCTCAAAATTGTTTTTGTTGACTTCCACAAACATGTTTTACAACTCCTTTTCCACATTTTCCAGGACCTTGTACAGCAGCGTGTACAGGGTCTCTGCTTCTTCCGCATTCAGGGCCAGACAGTTGCCCATCTGCGCAGGGACGGACAGCGCGTCGTCCCGCAGACGTCTGCCGGCGTCTGTCAGCGCGACCACCAGGTTCCGCTCGTCCGCTGCGGAACGCGTCCGGGTCACATAGGCTTTTTTCTCCAGCTTTTTCAGGAGCGGGGTCAGTGTGCTGGGGTCCAGCAGGAGGGCTTTTCCCAGTTCTTTGACGTTGGATTCCCCATGCTCCCAGAAATACATCATCACCACGTATTGTGTGTAGGTCAGATCCAGCTTATCCAGCAGCGGCGCGTACCGCCGTACGATCTCCTTGGCGCACAGATAGATGGGATAGCAGAGCTGGTTTTTGAGCTTCAGCGCTTCGTATGGATCCTGCATAGCCATCGTTACAGGAGCGACAGGATGTCGTTTTCAAGCTCCTCGGGGGCGGTGGTGGGCGCATAGCGGCGGATGACGCGGCCGGACCGGTCCACCAGGAACTTCGTAAAATTCCATCGAATATCCCCGGGGTTTTTCGTCGTGGCGCTGAGCTTGGAGATTGCCTTCATCGTCAGCTTGTTTTTCATGCCCTGCACAGCCTCCTCCGGCATCTCCTGCTTGAGGAACGTGTACAGCGGCGCCTCGTTTTCGCCGTTGACGTCGATCTTGGCCATCTGCTCGAAGCGGGTCTTGTATTTGGCGGTGCAGAACGCGTGGATCTCCTCGTCGGTGCCCGGCGCCTGACCCGCGAACTGGTTGCAGGGGAAGTCCAGGATTTCGAACCCGCGCTCGCCGTACGCCTCATACAGCTTTTCCAGCCCCTCGTACTGCGGCGTGAACCCGCAGCCCGTGGCGGTGTTCACCACAAGGACTACCTTGTCCCGCAGCTGCTGCAGGGGAAACGAATCCCCTTTTCTTGTCTTGACCGTGTAATCATAAAATGCCATGTTGTCTGCCTCCTATTAGTTTGTTTACAAATGAATTGTATCAAAACTATTTGGAGTTGTCAACACTTTTTTCGGTTTTCGGTCCGCTGGAAAGTAAAGCTCCCTCTGCACGGTGGCAGAGGGAGCTGCGGTTCAAAAGCGTGAATCATTATTCCGCCGGCAGGAAGCGGGGCAGGATCGAGAGAATGGTCTCGATGGGCGCCGTGGGGAGCAGATTCACCTGGTCGGAATTCTGGAGACAGGCGTAGCGGAACGTGCCGTCTTCCGTCTCCGTGACGTCGCCGACGTACAGGATGACACGGTTTTCAACCATCTCGCCGACGTTGTTCATGTCGGAGTACTCCTCCAGAATGATCAGTTCCGGATCGGCCAGGTTGAGCGCGTTCAGCGTTTCCGCATCGGGCTTGTAGGCGTAATTCCGCTCAAAGCGCAGGTCGGAGAGCGCCTGCTGGAGGTCCGCATAGTAGTACAGCGCCGGGGATTTGAGATCCTTCATGGCCGGATCGGGATTCGGCATCTGGAAGGAGGTGGCCTTGTACCGCACGCCGTCTACGACGACATACCAGTACGTGCCTGCCGTGACCGGTTCGTCCACCATCTGTCCGGTGGCCTGGTCCATGACCTGTACGGTGCCGTCCGCGTCATAGGTCTCCAGAATGATGGAAACGGTATGATCCCGCGTCCGGAACGTCATATTCTGGACGAGCGCATCGGCGAGCGAAGGCAGGGAATCCGTCACCAGCAGATCCTGCAGCGTGTTTTTCAGCACGTCGGGGATCCGGTAATCGATCTGGTAGATCGCATCCCCGCCGGGCTCCATGACATAGTAGTTGAAGTTTACATAATTTCCGACCATCAGAGTCAGCTCTTTGCCGGAAGAGGAGCGGACCGTCACCCAGGGGGAGAGGTCGTTGAAGCCGTAAGCGGCCAGCGAGTCCGTACGGTCGGTGATGGGGATCTGCTTTACCGCCTCCAGTCCGACGGCCGCGTTGGCGACGGAGCGGATGGGAGACGTGTTCAGCGGAAAGTCGGGATCCGCCTCATAGACCCAGGTATAGTCCTGCTGGTAGAAGGAGAGTTCCTCGGTGCCGTTAAAAAACGTGATGTGCACCGCATCCTCCAGGTCGCCGATGTAAACGACGCTTGCGGCGTCCATCTCCGCCTGACGGCGGGCTTCCGCGTTCTTGTGCAGGACGATGCCGAAATAGGCGCCGGCGCAGACCACAAGAACGGCCAGCAGAATGACAAACTGCCGGGTGCTTTTTTTCATTACAGACGCCTCCGTTTCAGCCAGACCACCAGACCGGTGACAAGCACCGCCACGGGGATGAGCGCGATGAACACGATGCTCCAGAGGATGTAGCTGGTGTTCGGGACGGTGTTGTAGGAGACCATCAGATTCTTGCCCTCGATGGTGATGTTGTTGACGCCGTCAAAGCACTCCGTGACCGCGTTGATGAAGATGGACAGGTTCGACATGCTGGAGAAGCCGGAGGTGATGGCCTCGTCGATCAGCATGGGCGCAGTGATTACGGTCAGATGCGCGGTCCCGCCGTCGGTCTGCTCGGAGGCCATTGCGCCCAGCGCGTAGAAGCCGGTGGTGTAGCTGGTCTCGTCGGTGTACAGCTGCGCGTCCTCCGAGGTGGCCATAAAGACCATGGTGTCGATCGTCCGCCGGGCGGGCGTCGCCTCTTTCATGGCCCGGGGATAGATCAGAATGGCGTTGGAGGTGAGATTCCGGGTGATGTCGCTCTTGTTGGACAGCCGCGGGTAGAAGCAGTAGTAGCCATAATACGAGGCGTACTGCTGGTAGTATCGGCTGGGATCGGCCACATAGCCTTGCTGCATCTCAAGACCGTACTCCCGCATGAGGGTGTTGAAGTTCTCGAGATCCGTGACGTCGGTCAGCAGGACCAGGTTGCCGCCGCCGTGCAGGAACTCCTGCAGCAGCTGCAGCTCATCCGCCGCGAGGTCCATGGTGGGCCGGTAGCAGATCAGCATGTCGCAGTCTGCGGGCAGACCCTGCTTCAGGATGTCCACGGCGTCTTCCTGCAGGCCCAGGTTGGACTTGATGATCAGGGAGCGGACGCCGTCGGGCAGGTCCGTCTCCCCATGGCCGGTCATGGCGTACACGGTGTAGGCCACGTTGCCGGTGACGTAGTCGATGGCGCTCGTGATCTGGCCGTCGGCGTCAAAGGAGGATTCCACGAACGTTCCGGCGTTGGCGCTGAACTCATAGGCGATCATGGAGTCGATGCCGTAGCCGTAGAAGTTGATGACGCTGCTCTTGCCGGTGGCCTCGCAGATCACCACGAGAGAGTCGCTGGCCGCGCCGTAGCGGTCCAGCACGGAGGGGTAGACCACGGGGTCCATCTCCACCACGCTGATCCGGTCGGACAGGCCGGCGTAGCTGTAGATGAACTTGGACAGGCGCTCGTCGTTCGAGCCGGAGGCCTGCAGGATGATGAACTGGATGTCCTGATCCAGCGTTTTGAGATAGTCTTTGGAAATGTCGGAGATTTCGTAGAGCCGCTGGTCGGTCATATCGGCCTCGAGCACGTTGGAGGGCAGCTGAGAGACCAGCAGATTCAGAAAGATCACAATGGCGACTACCAGCGCGGAGAGGCCGACGGCCGTCATGCCGCGGCGGGCGCTGAAGGCGCTGCGCTTTGCAAACAGTTTTTTGAAGTTCATGTTCCGCACCTCCCGATCAGCTCCAGCGCCGCTTCTGCACGCTCTGCACCGTCAGGAAAATGAACAGGACCGCCACAGAGAGGTAGAAGAACAGGCCGCCGAAATCAAAGACGTTGTAGATCGTGAAGTTGGACACGATGTGTGAGATGGAAAACGCGCTCAGGATCGAGGGCAGCAGGCCGATATATGCACTCGCGTTGACAAAATAGAGGACGAGCACGCCGGCCATGCCGACAAAGGCAAAGATCATGGCCGCCATGGCGTTTTTGGACATACTGTAGATCACCAGCGCCACCAGGACCACGATGACCAGCATGCCGATCATGGACGGCATGGCGGTCTGCGGGATCAGGGAGACCAGAGAATCCCACAGGTACATCACCAGCATGATGGCCATGGTGACGACGGCGGAAATGATCTGGTTTTCCGTGGTGGAAGAGACGAACATGCCGATAGCGACCAGCATGGCGCCCATGCAGATGAACGAAAAGATCGACGCATAGTCGCTCCCGATCTGGGCGGTGCCGAACGTGGCGATGATCAGCGGACACAGGCAGGAGATCACCAGCGGGATCACAAAGACGGTGAGCATCGCCAGGAACTTGCCGAGCACGATGGACGTCACCGTCACGGGAGCGGTGAGCAGCATCTGGTCTGTTTTGTTCTTCCGGTCCTCCGCCATGCTCTTCATGGTGAGGATGGGGACCGCGAAGACGAAAATCAGCATCAGCGCCGACAGGGAGTAAGAGAAGCGCGGATAGCCCGAGGACAGATTGTAGATCATGAAGAAAATCCCGATGAAGGCCAGAACGAACGCAATGAAAATGTAGGCAATCATGGAGGAGAAGTAAGAGCGCAGTTCGCGCTTGTAAATGGCGGTCATTGTTCAGCCTCCTTTTCCGCCGGCGCATCGGCGGCGTCGGGCGTCTGTTCCGCAGTGTCTGCGTCTGCGGGCGCAGATGCCGCCGCTCTGCGCTTCCGCGGTCTCCGTTCGTTCGTCTGCGTCAGTTTCAGGAAGATGTCCTCCAGCGACATGGTGCTGGCGTGCATCATCAGCAGGGGGACGTCCTTTGCGGCGCAGGCCCGGAACATCTGTTCCCGGATGTCGGCGCCCTGGGTGAGCTTGGCTTTGGCGGAGATCTCGCCGTTCACCGGATCGTTGACCCGGATCCGCTCCACCTCCGGGAAGCTCCGGAGCAGCGCGCGGATCGCGTTGGGATCGTCCGATTTGAACACCAGCTCCATGGAGGTGTCGGCAAGCTGCCGCTCCAGCTCCTCCGGCGTGCCGTTGGCCACCAGCTGACCCTTGTGGATGATCAGGACATGGTCGCAGATGGCCTGGATCTCCGACAGGATGTGGGAGCTGATGATTACCGTATGGCCGTCGGAGAGCTTGTGGATCAGCTCGCGGGTCTCGATGATCTGGCTGGGGTCGAGGCCGACGGTGGGCTCGTCCAGGATGATGACCTCGGGGAAGCCCAGAATGGCCTGCGCCACGCCGACCCTCTGCTTATAGCCCTTGGACAGGTTGGCGACGAGACGGTGGTAGACTTCCTTCAGCCGCGCAAGCTCCACCACCTCGGCGATGGCGGCCTCCTGCTCGGCTTTCGGAATGTGCTTCAGTTGGGCGGCGAAAGTCAGATATTCCTTCACCGTCATGTCCATGTACAGGGGGGGCAGCTCCGGCAGATAGCCGATGTTCTGCTTGGCAAGCTCCGGCTCCTCCAGAATGCTGTGTCCGTTGATGATGACCTCGCCGGACGTGGGGCTCAGATAGCCTGTCATGATGTTCATGGTGGTGGATTTTCCGGCGCCGTTGGGGCCCAGGAAACCGTAGATCTGCCCGGTCTCAATGGTGAAGCTCAGATGATCCACCGCCGTATGGTCCCCGTACTGTTTTACAAGGTCCCGTACTTCGATCAATGCCGATTCCTCCTCACAGCGGGGCGCATCGCCCCGCCTGTTTTCACGGACGGCCAGCCGCCCGGATATTACATTCCGATACGACAAACAATATACAGTCTGCGGCGGGAAAAAGTGCGAACAAACTGTAAATTCTTGCCGTCAAAGCGGGAAACCCGCACTTATGGAGCATTCTATCACAAGCCCCGGTGTTTGTCATCCTCTTCTGCAAAAAAAGTAGGCGTTTTCCGGAGCGCAGGGGCCGCCGCTGCGTGCGGCCGGGGTCCGGGACCCTGCGGTTCAGACCGGCTTGGTTTTCAGACTTCGCAGGTATTCCTTTCTCTCCTGCGGGATGCGGAAGCTCTCAAGCGCCTTCCGGATTGCCCGGTTCTGTGTCCGCGGAGCCAGACGCCGATTCTCGAGAAAAGGAACGATCCGGTCATACTGCTTTGCAAGGGCGGTCGCAAAATACCAGGCGATCATCATGTCCACGTAGTATTCCTCCGACCGGATTCCGGCGACCGCCTCCGGGTATTTGATTTCAAATCCGTCGTCAAGAAAATGCTGCATGAGCTGGCCGATCCCAAATCGGATCGTATACGTGTGATCGGACCGGATCCACCTCCGGATCTGCTCCGGCAGCGCGTCCCGATGCTTCCCGAAGGCTTTCGGCGACATCTGATCGCAGGTGGCCCAGTTGTCTACATACGGCAGAAACCGGTCCACCGCGTCCAGGCAGACCTGAAAATCCCGGATTTCCGAAATGAGGAAGGCGTGGAGCTGATTCTCCTCAAAGAAGGCGTGCGGCAGTTCCTGCAGAAACCCGGAAACCTCCGCGCTTTTTCCAAGCTGCTTTGCGTATTTTCTCAATTCGGGCGTCCGCACCCCGATAACGGTATTCGGATCTGCCGTCGGAATGAGCCTGCACAGAAACGCGCGATACTGCGTATCCTGCAGCCGAAACAGCGCTTCCCGGATTGGTTCTGACATCGAAATCGCCTCCATAAAGCCGGATTTGCGTATAGGATTGTACCATCCCGTTTTGGTACGGTCAATCCTGGAAAGCACGGCGTGTTTTCCGCGGGAAAAAATCGGGATAGGGACGTATTTAACGTCGATCTGTACCCGCTGGCCCGGATACTGCATCTTCTCATATGGTTTGGGGATATACTTGGGATTTGGCAGTTTAACAGCCATCTGCCCCCTTTTTCTTAAAAACCGATACAGGCCAGAGATGGACCTGCTGTAACCCCGCCGACGGAGCTTGACCCAAAACACTACCAGCCCCGCATTAGGGTTTCGTCGCCGCATATCGTCTATTAGCTTGATCTCCTCCGGCTGATGCTGATTCGGGTGACTGTGCGGACGGTGAGAGCGATCCTCCAGCGATTGCAGCGTACCGTCGTAACGGCTCATCCAGCGGTAGATGTATTGTCGGTATGTCCTGTACCGTATCGCCGCTGCCGTAACGCCATTTTTCTTTGCATACAAAACCAGAGATTGCCTATACCGGGCGGTTTGTGTTATCTTGTTCATAGCGAATAGGACGCCTGCCTTTCGGTTTTGTCTCGTCAACTCAACCATTATACAGGCTTCTCCTATTCGCTATTCTTTTTTACCGCCTGTCACACATCATTGTACAACCTACATGTAAAGCCGGTTTTTTATCCCGGATTGCTTGCATCCCGCATCGGAACGTGGTACAGTAAGGGACGGAGAATTTGCGCCGGATACCGGCGCTGTGATCGGAGGAAAAAACATGTTTGACAAGCTGATCGAAACCCTGAAGGCCAATCCCCGGAAGATCGTATTTACCGAGGGTCCCGATCCCCGGATCCTGGAGGCCGCTGCAAAGCTCCTGAAGGGCGGATTCCTGACCCCCATCCTCGTTGGAAATGTGGAGCAGGTCAAAGCGGCCGCTGCCGCCGGCGGTTTCCGCATCGACGGCGTGGAGATCCTCGATCCCGCTACCTATCCCGGTATGGAAGAGATGGTGGAAAAGATGGTCGAGCTCCGCAAGGGCAAAATGACCGCCGACGAGTGCCGCGCCGCGCTGCAGCGGGGCAATTACTTCGGCACCATGCTGGTGAAGATTGGCGCGGCGGACGCGCTGCTGGGCGGCGCCACCTACTCCACCGCCGACACTGTGCGGCCCGCACTGCAGCTGATCAAAACGAAGCCGGGCAGTCGGATCGTCTCCTCCTGTTTCATTCTGGACCGGGAGAGCGACGGGACGCGCCTCGCCATGGGCGACTGCGCCATCAACATTGACCCCACGGAGGACGATCTCGTGGACATCGCCGTAGAGACCGCCAAGACCGCTGCCATTTTCGGCATCGACCCGAAGGTCGCCATGCTGTCCTACTCCACCATGGGCTCCGGCAAGGGCGAAGCGGTGGACAAGGTCCGCAACGCCACCGAAAAGGTCAAGGCCGCGGCGCCCGACCTCAAGGTGGACGGCGAGCTGCAGTTTGACGCCGCCGTGTCCCCGGTGGTCGCCGCCACGAAGTGCAAGGGCTCCCCGGTGGCCGGCCAGGCCAACACGTTCATCTTCCCGGAGATCCAGTCCGGCAACATCGGCTACAAGATTGCCCAACGTCTGGGCGGCTTCGCGGCCTACGGCCCGATCCTGCAGGGCCTGAACGCGCCTATCAACGATCTGTCCCGCGGCTGCGACGCAGACGAGGTCTATAAGATGGCTCTGATCACCGCCGCGCTGGTATAATCCGTCCCGAACCTCTGCAAGCTGAAAAAAGCGGGCATGACCGGCGTCATGCCCGCTTTTCCGAAATGTCCGCTTCCGGCTGCAGGACAAAAAAACGGGAGAGGCTTCCCTCTCCCGTGATCGTTTTTGTCAGCGCTTATGCGCTCACGCCTTTCAGCAGGATGTTGATGACGAGCGTCAGAACCACGAAAACGATGGCGACCCACTTCGTGGCCTTTGCCAGCTGGGCATCCATGCTCTTGGCCTTGTTTTTCATCAGGAACGAGTCCGCCGCGCCGGAAATGGCGCCGGACAGTCCCGCGCTCTTGCCAGACTGGAAAAGCACGATCCCGGCGAGAACAAGGCAGACAGCGACCTGCACGATCTCAATAACGAGTAAAGCGGTATTCAATGTGATCCATCCTTTCGTATCTGGGCGGCCGACGGCCGGAAATATCAGTGGCGTTCATCTTACCACATTCAAATACCGTTTGCAAGGCTTTTTTCGTTTTTCCCGAAGTTTTTTGAAAAGGAGGCGCGCCGGTGTACTTTGATACCCACGCCCACTATGACGACGAACAGTTTGACGGCGACCGGGACGCGCTACTCAGCGCTCTGCCGGCGTACGGCGTGACGCGGGTCGTCAATCCGGGCTGCAGCATGCCGTCCTCGGCGGCTGCCCTTGCGCTGGCGGAGAAGTATCCGCACGTGTACGCCGCCATCGGGGTGCATCCCCACGACGCCGCGAATATGCTGGACACAGACCTGGACTCGCTCCGGGCGATGTCCGCACACCCGCGGGCGGTCGCGATCGGGGAGATCGGTCTCGACTACCACTACGACTTCTCCCCCCGGGATGTACAGCGTCTGCGCTTCCGGCAGCAGATGGAGCTTGCCCGGGAGGTCGGCCTGCCGGTCGTCATCCACGAGCGGGAGGCCTGCGCGGACTGTCTCGCCGTCGTGCAGGATTTTCCGGACGTGCCCGGCGTCCTGCACTGCTATTCCGGCAGCTGGGAGACGGCGAAGACGATCCTCGCACAGGGCTGGTATCTGTCCTTTACCGGCGTCGTCACATTCAAAAACGCCCGGAAAGCGCTGGAGGTCGTCGCGAACATGCCCCGGGACCGGATCATGATCGAGACGGATTCCCCCTACCTCTCGCCGGTCCCCCACCGCGGAGAGCGGAACGACTCCCGGAACCTGCCGCACATCGCCAGGACCATCGGCGGGATCTGGGGCGTGTCCCCGGAGGAAGTCGCCGCAGTCACCATGGAAAACGGGCTCCGCTTTTTCGGCATTGCCTGACCGCCGCGCAGAATACAATATAAAAAACAGCCGCCTAGGGATTTGCCGGGGCGGCTGTTTTTTTGCATTGTTGTTTTTCAGTCAACTTTCGGGAGCTTGGCGCGATAGGCCGCGAGCTCCTCGTCCGTGGGCACATAGTCGTCCATCTGGCCTTCGTGGAACTTCTCATAGGCCACCATGTCGAAGTAGCCGGTGCCGGTTAGGCCGAACACGATGGTCTTCTCCTCGCCGGTCTCCTTGCACTTCAGCGCCTCGTCGATGGCGACGCGGATGGCGTGGCTGCTCTCCGGCGCGGGGAGGATGCCCTCGACCCGTGCGAACTGCTCCGCCGCCTCAAACACGGCCGTCTGCGGCACGGACACCGCTTCCATGTACCCGTCCGCATAGAGCTGGGACAGGATCGGGCTCATGCCGTGGTAGCGCAGGCCGCCGGCGTGGTTCGGCGCGGGGATGAAGTCGCTGCCCAGCGTGTACATCTTCGCCAGCGGGCAGACCATGCCGGTGTCAGCAAAGTCATAGGCGTAGACGCCGCGGGTAAAGCTCGGGCAGGAGGCCGGCTCCACCGCGATGATGCGGTAGTCCGCCTCGCCGCGCAGCTTCTCGCCCATGAACGGCGCGATCAGGCCGCCCAGGTTGGAGCCGCCGCCGGCACAGCCGATGATGACGTCGGGCTTGATGCCGTACTTGTCCAGCGCGGCCTTGGTCTCCAGTCCGATCACGGACTGATGCAGCAGCACCTGGTTCAGCACGCTGCCCAGCACGTAGCGGTAGCCGGGATTGGACACGGCGACCTCCACGGCCTCGCTGATGGCGCAGCCGAGGCTGCCGGTGGTGCCGGGGTGCTCCGCCAGGATCTTCCGGCCGATGTTGGTGGTCTCCGACGGGGACGGGGTCACCGACGCGCCGTAGGTGCGCATGACCTCGCGGCGGAACGGCTTCTGCTCATAGCTGACCTTGACCATGTACACCTTGCAGTCCAGATCAAAGTAGGAGCAGGCCATGCTGAGGGCAGTGCCCCACTGGCCGGCGCCGGTCTCGGTGGTGACGCCCTTGAGGCCCTGCTTCTTTGCGTAATAGGCCTGGGCAATGGCGGAGTTCAGCTTGTGGCTGCCGGAGGTGTTGTTGCCCTCAAACTTGTAGTAGATCTTCGCGGGCGTCCCCAGCTTCTCTTCCAGACAGTACGCGCGCACCAGCGGAGAGGGGCGGTACATCTTGTAGAAATCCAGGATCTCCTGCGGGATCGGGTAGTTGCGGGTTTCGTTGTCCAGCTCCTGCTGAATGAGCTCGTCGCAGAACACGCCTGCCAGCTCCTCCGGCTTCATGGGCTCGTGCGTACCGGGGTTCAGCAGCGGGGCGGGTTTCGTCTTCATGTCCGCACGGACGTTGTACCAGGTCTGCGGCATTTCGGATTCTTCGAGATAAATTTTGTACGGGATCTTCTGCTCTGCCATGGTCGTTTCTCCTTTCAATGCGGGACAAGAAAAAACGATCCTGTCCCAGTTTTTTTGCTGGGACAGGATCGTAATCGTCCTGCGGTGCCACCCGGCTTGACGCGCTGCCCGCGCGCCCACTCATGCATACTGCCATATGCCGGCCTTTGATTACGGAGAGCCGCTCCGTCTCGCATACTCCGGATCTGCATCCGTTTCCGCTCGCCCTCAGAAGTCCATTCGGTCCAGGCTTTCCGCCGCCTTGCACCAACCGGCGGCTCTCTGTTCGGAAAGGGGGAGGACTTACTCACTCTTCCTCAACGGTTTGGCGTAATGCTACCACGGCAGCGGAATAAAGTCAAGTGTTTTCCCGATTTTTTCCGCGGAAAACTGTAGGTTGTACAATGCTGTTAAACTGCCAAATCCCAGGTATATCCCCAAATCATATGAGAAGATGCAGCATCCGGGCCAGCAGGTACAGATCGACGTTAAATACGTCCCTAAAGCGTGTTTGGTCGGTGATGCGGTTAACGACGCGGCGGAAAACGGCGGATATTATTACCAATACACCTTCATCGACGAATACAGTCGCTTTCGCTATCTGGAGGCCTTCAAGGAGCGATCTTCCTATTCCTCCGCCGAGTTTATCCGGCATTGCGTGAAGAACTTCCCATTCGCCATCGAGTGCGTTCAGACTGATAATGGATTCGAGTTTACAAATACAATGAACAGCTCCAAAACTGTCCGACCGTCGCTCTTTCAGAAAACGCTCTGTGAGCTGAGCATACAGCACAAGCTCATCAAGGTCTTTACGCCCCGGCACAACGGAAAGGTAGAACGCAGCCATCGCAAGGACAACGAATGCTTTTATGCCTCGCACAAGTTCTATTCATTCGAGGACTACAAAAAGCAGCTTGCTGTCTGGCAGTACAAATACAACGATTTCCCCATGCGTCCCCTTAACTGGCAATCACCTATGCAGGTCTTCTCTTCTTTTCCCAATGTGTAATACATCATTGTCAAACCTACATCCGGGATAAAAAACCGGCTTTACAATCCCGGCCGGATTCTGTATAATCGAATACGATATGTAATCAGACGACAGGGGTGACGAAATCGTGGCCACAGCATTTCCGGAAAATCTCGCGCTGCTCCGTCGGGAGCGGGGGGAGAGCCAGCGCGCGGCGGCAGGCGCCCTGGGCATTTCACAGGCGCTGCTGTCCCACTATGAAAAGGGGATCCGGGAGCCCAGACTGGAATTTGTGTCCCGGGTCTGCGCCTATTACGGCGTGTCTGCGGACTTTATCCTGGGCGTGACTGAGGAACGAAATCCGGCAGAGGCGTCGCCCGCCCCTGCGACGGAAACGGACCCTGCGCTGCTGCCCGGCATGGTGGCGGAGCTGATGACGCTGGCGGAGGATGCCGGCGCGGCGGAGGCCGCGGCGGCGTGCGTCGCGCTGGAGTGCTACCGGGTCTACTGCCGACTGACGGGGAGCGATCCGGACCATGCGCTGCTCGCGGAGGCACGGCTGCTGCTGGCCGAGGCGCGGGTGCCCCGGGCGCAGGTCCTGCCGGATTCAGCGGAGACCGCGCCGTTCCTCGCGCGGATGCGCGATCTGGATACCGAGATTCTGAAGTAAGAGGTGCGCACGTTGACGGAACAGGAGAAAATACGGAATTTTTCCATCATTGCCCATATCGACCACGGAAAATCCACGCTGGCGGACCGGTTTCTGGAACTCTGCCACGCGGTGCAGGCCCGGGATATGGAGAGCCAGCTGCTGGACAATATGGAACTGGAACGCGAGCGCGGCATCACCATCAAGGCCCGCGCCGTGAGTCTGGACTATACAGCGCAGGACGGCGAGACGTACAAGCTGAATCTGATCGACACGCCGGGCCATGTGGACTTCAACTATGAGGTGTCCCGCTCGCTGGCCGCCTGCGAGGGCGCGGTCCTCGTGGTGGACGCGGCCCAGGGCATCGAGGCGCAGACGCTCGCAAATACGTATCTTGCCATGGAGCACGATCTCGAGATCCGGCCCGTGCTGAACAAGATCGACCTGCCCGCGGCGGACCCCGCCCGGGTCAAGGACGAGATCGAAAACGTCATCGGGATCCCGGCGCAGGACGCGCCGGAGATCTCCGCCAAGCTGGGAATCAACATTCCGGCGGTGCTGGAGGACGTCGTGCACAGCATCCCGGCCCCGACGGGCGACGTGAACGCGCCGCTGCGGGCGCTGATTTTCGACAGCCAGTACGACCCGTACCGGGGCGTCATCGTGTATTTCCGTGTGATGGAGGGCACGTTCCGCAGCGGCATGACCGTGCGTCTGATGGCCACCGGCGGCCGGTATGAGGTGCTGGAGTGCGGCCATCTGCTGCCGCTCTCGCTCGAGCCGTGCGATCGGCTGATCGCCGGCGAGGTGGGGTACTTCACGGCCTCCATCAAAAACGTCAAGGACACCCAGATCGGCGATACGATCACGGACGACGCCGACCCGGCGGCGGAGGCGCTGCCCGGTTACCGCCCGGCAAGGGCCATGGTCTACTGCGGCGTGTATCCCGAGGACGGATCCCGGTACCCGGACCTGCGGGACGCGCTGGAGAAGCTCCAGCTGAACGACGCGTCCCTCTCCTTTGAGCCGGAGACCTCCGCGGCGCTGGGGTTCGGCTTCCGGTGCGGCTTCCTGGGCATGCTGCACATGGAGATCATTCAGGAACGGCTGGAGCGGGAATTTGATCTGGATCTGATCACGACGCTCCCGTCCGTGATCTATGAGATTGAGAAGACGGACGGGACAATGCTCAATGTCGACAATCCGCACAACTACCCGGACGGGGCCTCCATTCTGGAGGCGCGGGAGCCGTACGCCAAGGTGTCGGTCCTCACCCCGCCGGACTACGTCGGCAACATCATGCCCATGTGCCAGGAGCGGCGCGGAGAGTTCAAGGACATGCAGTATCTGGACACGAATCTGGTGGAGCTGCACTACTCCATGCCGCTGAACGAGATCATCTACGATTTCTTCGATACGCTGAAAGCCCGCACCAAGGGGTACGCGAGCCTCGACTATGAGCTGGAGAACTACCGCCCGTCGGACCTCGTAAAGGTGGACCTGCTGCTGAACGGCGACCAGGTGGACGCGCTCAGCTTCATCGCGCACCGGGACAAGGCCTATCCCCGGGCGCGAAAGCTGTGCGAGAAGCTGAAGGAGAATATCCCGCGGCAGCTGTTCGAGGTGCCGATCCAGGCGGCCATCGGCGGCCGGATCATCGCCCGGGAGACGGTCAAGGCCATGCGCAAGGACGTGCTGGCCAAATGCTACGGCGGCGACATCACGCGGAAGAAAAAGCTGCTGGAGAAGCAGAAAGAGGGCAAAAAGAAGATGCGCTCCCTGGGTACGGTGCAGATCCCTACGGAGGCGTTTATGGCGGTCCTCAAGCTGGACGAATAAAACTGGCGGGCCCCCGGTTTCGGGGGCCCGCGTTTTGCTGCGATTGTCACCCAAACAGAAAAAACAGGTTGACAATCTGCGGCGCTGTGGTACGATCGGAAGCAGAAACGGAGGGAAGAGCATGGGCAGAGAAAACGACGTGCTGGCCGCGCTGCTGGACGCGCCGGACGGTGTTTCCGGGGAGATGCTGGCGGAGCAGCTGGGGATCTCCCGCAACGGGGTTTGGAAAGCGGTGCAGAAGCTGCGGAAGGCCGGATATGCCGTCGACGGCGCCACAAACCGGGGCTACCGGCTGCGGCAGACCGGGGACCGGCTGACGGAGCCGCTGCTCCGGGCGCAGCCGGGGCTGGCGGACTGGGATCTTCTCGTGTTGGACCGTGTCGACTCCACAAACACGTACGCGAAGCAGCTCGCACTGCGCGGCTTTGCCCGGCGGACGGCGATCCTGGCGGACGCCCAGACCGGCGGCCGCGGACGGCTGGGGCGGCGCTTTGTCTCCCCGCCGGGGAGCGGTCTGTATATGAGCCTGCTGTTTCGGCCGCGGGGCGGGACGGCGGACGCGGTGCGCGGGACGACGTTTGCCGCCGTTGCCGCGGTTCGGGCGATTGCGCGGTTCTGCGAGACGCCGGCGCAGATCAAGTGGGTCAACGACCTGTACATGAACGGGAAAAAGATCTGCGGGATTTTAACCGAGGCCGGGACGAGCCTTGAGACGGGGGAACTGGACTATATGGTGATCGGGATCGGGATCAACGTTCGGCACACGGAGTTCCCGCCGGAGCTGCGGGAGATCGCCGGGACGATCGAGGACCTGAGCGGGGCCGTGATCCCCCGGGCGGCGCTGGCCGCGGCGATCCTGGAGGAGCTGGGCGACCCAGAGACCGGCTTTGGCAGGGACTACATGGACGAGTACCGGGCGCGGTCCATGATCCTGGGCTGTCCGGTATCGGTGCTGGCCGGGGATTCCCCGTACGACGCCGTGGCGGTGGAGATTGACGACGATGCGGCTCTGATCGTGGAAGCGGACGGCGTCCGGCGGCGGATCGCCGCCGGTGAGGTCAGCATTCGAAAGGGGAGAGAGCCGTGCTGAGCAGGGGACGGGTCCGGGACATGACGATGGCGGCGGTATTTGCCGCGATTCTGTGCGTGCTGGCCCCGTGGACGATCCCGGCGGGACCGGTCCCGCTGTCCCTTGCGACGTTTGCGGTCTATCTCACCGCGGCCGTTCTCGGCTGGAAGTGGGGGACTGCGGCCGTCCTTGTCTATCTGCTGCTGGGCGCCGCCGGGGCGCCGGTGTTTTCCGGGCTGGAGGGCGGGCTGCAGAAGCTTGCGGGCGTCACGGGCGGGTATCTTGTCGGATATATCCCCTGCGCGCTCCTGACAGGACTGTTTGCAGACCGCTTCCGGGGCAGGGCGGCCGTTCCGCTGACGGCGCTGGGCATGCTCCTCGGCACGGCGGTTCTGTACGCCGTGGGGACTGCGTGGTTTCAGTTCAGCACGGGGAACGGCCTCGCTGCAAGCCTTGCCCTGTGCGTTCTGCCGTTCCTGCCTGGGGACGCCGTGAAGGTCGCCGCGGCCGCGGCGCTGGCCGTGCCGCTGCGCCGGGCGGTGGCGGCGTCTGGCTGAACTTTTGTGTACAAAAGGAAATCCTCCGCTTTTGACAGAGGATTTCCTTTCTCCATATTTCTATTATTGCTTTTTTATGCGAGAAATGCAGACATGCCTGTGGTCGATTACGTGCCTATTGCTGCGAATTCCAATAGTCTTCTGCTTCTTCATAATCCCAAAAATCATCATAGTGATCATAGTAAAAATCATCCGGATGCATATAATCCTTTGCATGATAAGGATCATCGTTCTTTTTGGTTGAGGACGAACTGGGCTTTGTCGGTCTCGGGGTCGGATTTGAAGTCCGGGAAGGGCTTACAGGCGAGTAAAAACCGGAATGACGCCCTCTTGAACCGTTTGAATGGCTGCTGTAATGACCTCCGCTCGTTGTGCCACCGTGGGCGCATTGTACAAGTATGACCAACAGAACGAATATTGCGACAGCTATTACCGCCCCTCCTGAAGATCCGCTTTGCCTGTTCATGAATTTCCCCCTTTCCGGTCGCAATTCGGTTGCCGCCCGGCAGTCCGACGACAGGGGGAGCCGCAGCCTCCGTCCGCGCTGCGATTTGCAGCAAAACTTATTATACCATAAAATGATAATATACTGTACAATGGATCTGCTATTTAACAGCATTTGTAAAGTGATATAATCATAAATCCATTCGTAATAAAAATGGAGCGGCGACTGCCCTTTTGGCAGTCGCCGCTCCATTTTCAGAGATTTATTGTTTTGATTGGGATGAAATACCGCACACCGCTGCATGTTCTTTTCCTTGCTTTTGCGCAGAGCCCTGGCAGGGTTTTACCGCCGGCCGGCCGCGGCGCGCTCCGCGCGGGCCATCTCCATGAGCCGGGGCAGCGCGGCGTCGAAAAAGGTCTTGAGCGCAGGACAGAGGTAATTCTCCCCGGTCGGCAGCCGGTCCCGCCGGCAGCCGCCGTGACAGACCGGGAAGTACCGGCAGCCCGTGCAGGTGCTTGTAAAGGCGGCGGACGTGCGCAGGAACGCTGTGTTTTGCTCGCCGTTCATCAGCTCCCGGACGGACTGCTCCGCAAGAGAGCCGAGACGGTGCTGCTCCGTCACGTAGAAATCGCAGGGATACACGCTCCCGTCGCTCTCCACCACCAGATACCCGCCGCAGCGGCCGGAGGCGGCGCAGGTCCCGCCGGGCATGCCCGCGGCGATGTGGACATAGTCGTCGAACAGGCGGATGCTGACATACCGGCCCGCTTTCCAGTCCGCATACCACAGGTCAAACAGCTGTACGAGGAATTGTCCGTACAGCTCCGGCGTCAGGGAATACGGCTCCTGCCCGCGCTCCGCCTCCAGCGGGTCCAGACAGGGGATGAACTGGAGGTACCGGCAGCCGGTGGCCTTCAACTCGCCGTACAGCCGCCGGGGGTGCCGCGCAGCGTCTGCGGTGACGACGCAGAGAATGTTGTAATCCACGCCGTACCGGTGCAGGAGTTTCCGCGCCGCGGAGACGCGGGCATAGGTGCCGTTTCCCGCGGCGTCGATCCGGTAGCGGTCGTGGGACGCGGCCGCGCCGTCGATGGAAATGCCGACCAGGAAGCCGTGGTCGCGCAGGAACTCCGCCCAGGCTTCGTCCAGCGCAAGACCGTTGGTCTGGATCGCATACTGGACCTGAATGTTCCGGTCCGCGTATGTATGGACCTCCCGGACAAATTCCCGGAAGAAATCGAGGCCCGCGACCGTGGGTTCCCCGCCCTGAAAGGAGAAGGAAACGGCCTCCTCCGCCTCGTCAAAGGCGCGCCGGATCACAAGACGCATGGTCTCCGGCGTCATGACGGTCTGCGGCTGGATCTGCGCCTTCATCAGGTCGTGGTAAAAGCAGTACCGGCACCGCATATTGCACAGGCCGGAGGCGGGCTTGATTAACAGATCGACATGCTTCACGGGCTTCTCCTTTCCGGGCTGCAGCGCTTTCCCGCGCGCTGATTCCGCTTTATGAAAAAAGCATACAATGCCGAAATGGAAAAGTCAAGGCAGGCTGTGATGCCGGGATTGCGGCATTGCTTTCCGGCGTCTGCCGTGCTATGCTGAAAACATAAGACAAAAAAGGGGAAGACCTATGGAGTGGATTCTGCTTGTCATCGCCTTTGCCGCGTCGGTGATCGGCGCCATCTGCGGCATCGGCGGCGGCGTTATCATCAAGCCCGTTCTGGACGGCTTCGGATTTCTGGGCGTCCGGGAGATCAGCTTTCTGTCCGGCTGCACGGTGCTGGCCATGTCCGCCTACTCCCTGTTTGACGCGAAGTGTCTCCGGCATGAGAAGCTCGGCGGCGGGCGGACGGCCGTCCTCGCGCTGGGCGCGGCGTTTGGAGGCCTCGCCGGGAAGCTGCTGTTCCAGCGGCTGGCCGGCGCGGGCGGCGGAACGGTGGGGGCTGTGCAGTCGCTGGCGCTGTTCGTCCTGACCGTCGGGACTATGCTGTACACGCTGTTTCAGGACCGCATCTCCGCGCGGGAAGTGCGGAATACGCCGGTCATCGCCCTCGCGGGTCTTGTTCTGGGCGTTCTTTCCAGTTTTCTGGGCATCGGCGGCGGGCCGTTCAACATTGTGATCCTGTCGTATCTGTTCTCCATGGACGCCAAGACCGCGGCCCGGAACAGCCTGTTCGTCATCTTTGTGAGCCAGCTGGCGAGCCTCGCGTATACGCTGGCCTCCCGGACGGCGCCGGCGGGGATCTCGCTGACGGCCCTTGCGGTCATGATCGCGGGCGGCGTCGGCGGCGGGATCCTGGGCCGCACGGTCAGCGCGCGGCTCCGGTCGGCACAGGTTTCAAAGCTCTTTCTGATTCTGCAGGCAGTCATTCTGGCGCTGTGCCTCTATAACGCCTGGCGGTATCTGGCCGCGGCCTAGGCGCAGAAGCGGTGACGGCCGATGGTGATGATCAGCGGCCTGGACCAGATCCACGCGCTGGTGGCGGTGCTGGGGTTAAAATAGTAGATGGCGCCGCCGGAGGGGTCCCAGCCGTTCAGCGCATCCCGGGCCGCTTTGTAGGCGCTGTCCGCCACGGGCTTGTCGAACTGGCCGTCGTCCAGACAGCTGAACGCGCCGGGCTGGTAGATGACGCCGGCCAGCGTGTTCGGAAAGGACGGATGCTTGATCCGGTTCAGTACCACGGCCCCCACGGCGACCTGCCCCACATACGGCTCCGCCCGGGACTCGGCGGAGATGAGCCGGGCCAGCAGGGCGACGTCGTTGGAATAGGTCTGGGACCCGACGGAGGGCGCGGAGATCCCCATGGCCGCCAGTGTGGCGGGCCCTGCGACGCCGTCCACCGTGAGACCGTTTTTCTGCTGGAAGCGTTTGACCGCCGCCTCGGTCCGGCTGCCGTAGATCCCGTCCACGGCGTCGCTGTAGTAACCCCAGTTTTTCAGCCGCGTCTGGATCTGCGTGACCACGGATCCCGCGGAGCCGCGCCGGTAGGAGGCGGCCTCCGCATCCGGTAGCAGCGGCACAAGGCAGATCAGCAGGATGTTGAGCGCGAACAGAAACGCGAGAGACGACGCCAGACGCCGTTTGCTTTTCAATACAAGGACTCCTTCACAGAGAGGTTGTACGACTATTCTATGGAGGGGTCTTTTTGGTTATGCGGGAGAAAAACTGGAAACAGAGCCGGTATTTGTGCCGGAAAAGTGGCGCAATGCACAAAAATCACTAAGAGAAGCTGTGTAAAGTTCTGAAAATGAAAAAACGGTCGAAAATCTGGAGATTCGGCGGCCCGGATACGTTCTATATCTTTAGAGGAGATGAAAGAAAAAACGGATAAAACTGGGCTTTAGCAGATAAGTGTGAGGACATATAGAGAAAACAGAGGTGTGATATGAAAAAAAATTATATCTGGTATGTTTGCTTTCCTATTGCTGTTTGGAGTTTTGCATGGACCTTCTGATGGTGCTTTTGCACAAGGTCGTATGACACATAACGAATATAGTATAAAAACCGAAATGGAAGAAACGATTAAGAAACAAAAACCGGCAATTGAGGCATATGAAGAGATTTGCACAAAATTAAATATTTATGATTTTTCTGATCCCAATTATCCGAATTATCCTGTAGAATATGGCGGCGCGTATTATGAAGAGGGATTTCTTGTTCTTTGCCTAACAACAGATGAAGAAGCAATTCGTCAGACGTATTTGGATATGACTTCCAATCCTTATATAATCCGTTTTCGAACGGTAAAGCATGCATATGATGACGGATATACGCTTCTTGGGATGACAAAGGTTACAATTACAGATACTTCCCCGGGGAACCATGCAGGACGCGGTGATAGTGGCGGTCCAATTTTTGTAGGAAGTACTTTATATGGAATCCACTCCGGAAGTAATGCAAGATACAATGCTGCAGGTGTACTTATCCAAGATGCAACTGTTCTATATTTTTCTCCGATTTCATGTATTTCTTCTGTATTTTTTACACCGAAGCTGAGTTGAATTCTTTGGTTTATTTCTAAAGAAGGAGCGGATTCGTGATGAAGAAATATAAACAGGCGGCAGTTCTGCTGACCGCAGCTTTCCTCATACTCTGCGCCGGCTGCCGGACGGCGGGGCTGGAGTTGCAGCCGAAACCGGCTGAGGGCCCGTTCTTGGAAGGAGTGGAATTTCAGAAAATCAATGCCTCAGAAATGCGGGAATTGGATGAAAATCATCCGCAGATTATTCTTGCAGTGACAAAAGCCACAGCAGACCTTGGGACAGAGATACTGGTTACAAACAATATGGAATATGAGATCGAAAGAATTGCAAATATCCTTTATTATCAGTTTGAAGACGCGTGGTATCTGGTAACTCCATACTATCCGCCAAACGTAGTCCAGGGAGGCCCTGGACAAGTCAAAAGCGCGGAGCAGCTGGCACAGGACCTGATTCCTCCGGGAGAGACGCGCACCCTGTTTGTTCTGCCTGTGACAAATCGATTTGAAGAAACGGTGACGCTTCTTCCGGGTACATATCAATATTTGGTCGGCTTTTATACGCGTACGGAAGATCCGCAGTATGTCTCAGCCGTTGCGGAGTTCACGCTGGAATGGGAATAAAACCGCAAACGGCAAAACATATACCCCGGCGGGTTTTTCCGCCGGGGTATGATCTGCTTTTCCGCCGTGTCCGGCAGCAGCGGCGGGAGAAAACCGGATGTGCAGCCGGGCGCTCTGTACAGGCTTCATGCAGGTTTCCTGTTCGATCACAAAAAGCAAAAAAGATTCTGAGAACTGTCACAAATCTGTCGGCAGGAACAATCTGCAAAGTGAGACCTCGACGGAGGAACAGGCGAAAGAACGCCCGAGGTGGGGCGGCCCTTTTGCCGCTGCGGGAGAAAAACTGGAAACAGAGCCGGTATTTGTGCCGGAAAAGCGGCGTAATGCACAAAAATCACTAAGAGAAGCTGTGCAAAGTTCTGAAAATGAAAAAACGGTCGAAAATCTGGAGATTCGGCGGCCCGGATACGTCTTACATATAAAAACACATCACAGGAAGCCGCGCCAGGATTTGCCGGTACAGGTTGATTCGGCGCGATACGATACGCCGCATACAGCGTTCTGTGTGTATGGGCAGAGTGTTTGCAGGGAGGGTGTATCTTTCCAAAAAACCATAGGAGCAGACGGACCCGGTCGATGGAGAATGCAAAATGGAAAGACAATGCAGGGTTTCTCCGCTGAATACCGTTAAGCGCATGAAGCGAAGAACAAAAGTCCTCGCGGTCTCTGCGGTGCTGCCGGCGCTTTGTATCGGCATTGTCCTGTACTCGGTCCTGTCGCCGAAACCGATGTGCGAGGATTATGCCCGCCATCTGGACGCTGTGACGCAGATCGAAATCCTGTCCGTGTTCGGAAAGGAGCGCGACATGCTCAGCGACGCGGAGCGGGACGCGGTGCTGGCGCTCCTGCAGGAGGCGGACCTGTCCTATGAGGCGCTGGATCTGTACCGAAGGCAGAATTATTATGGATACACCAGCCTGTCCTGCGAACTGACGCTCTGCTTTTCGGACGGCAGCACGGCGACGGTGTATTTTACGAATCCTCTGCTCGTCATCGTCCGCGACGTCCCTGCCAGATACTTCCTGCCGGACGCCGATCTGATCGACCGGATCCATCGGCTTTACTTTACGATGTATAAGGCGCATTTTCCCGTTCCGGAGCACCTGGAGTATCTGTTTGCAAAATATGCCGCGTGAGGACATGCGCCGGACCGGGCATTTTACGAAGGAGCGGATTCGTGATGAAGAAATATAAACAGGCGGCAGTTCTGCTGACCGCAGTTTTCCTCATCCTCTGCGCCGGCTGCCGGACGGCGGAGGAGCCTCCGCAAATCTCTGCAGCTGCGGAGCCGACGGAGGGACCGCGGGTCGAGGGGCTGACGTTCACGAAACGGGACAGGAATTCGACGGCGTATTGGATCCTGCAGCAGGGAACAGACCTTCAGGCTGAGATCACAGAGATGGCTCCGGATGGCAGCATGTCAGTCCAGATCACCAATACTCGCAAACAAAGCATGGAATACGATTCGAGATGGGTCATGTTCTGCCATGAGGACGACTGGTATGAGATCGGGATCGATATTCCGGAGGAGGAGCGGACGATCAGCACCATGGAGGGCCATGTGAAAACGCAGGAGCAGCTGGCGCGGGATGTGATCCAGCCGGGAGAGACACACACCTTTGACTTTCCGCCGCTGGGGACCGACTTCATAGACTCTGTGACACTCCTGCCGGGGATCTACAGATGCGTATTTGTCTTTTGGCCGACTGACGAGATCGTGCACAGCATGCGGTATCATGCCGTTGCGGAGTTCACGCTGGAATGGGAATAAAACCGCAAACGGCAAAACGAACACCCCGGCGGGTTTTTCCACCGGGGTGTGATTTGTGATTTCTGCAGCCGCTTATTCCTCGACCGCCTTGGTATCGCGCTCGAGCACGATGCGGGCATAGAAGTCTGCGGGGGACATGGCGCCCAGGTCCGCGCCCTTGCGGGTGCGGACGGAGACCGTGCCGTTCTCCACGTCCCGGTCGCCCAGCACCAGCATATAGGGGACCTTGTCCAGCGTGGCCTCCCGGATCTTCTTGCCGATCTTCTCGTTCCGGTCGTCCAGCTCCGCGCGGAAGCCCTGCGCCTCCATCGCGCCGCAGATCTGCGCGGCGTAGTCGTTTGCGCGGTCGGTGACGGTCAGCACCTTGACCTGCACCGGCGCGAGCCACAGCGGGAACGCGCCTATGGTCTCCTCGATAAGATAAGCCATGAACCGGTCGAGAGACCCCAGAATGGCGCGGTGCAGCACGACGGGCGTCTTTTCGCTGCCGTCGGAGTCCACATACTTGAGGTCGAACTTCGCGGGGAGGCAGAAGTCGAGCTGGCAGGTGGACAGCGTGTATTCCGCGCCCACGGCCGGCTTCACGTTGACGTCCAGCTTCGGCCCGTAGAACGCGGCCTCGCCGATCTCCTCGGTGAACTCGATGCCGAGATCCACCAGCACTTCGCGCAGGGCGGATTCCGCATTGTTCCACATCTCGTCGTCGTCGTGGTACTTCTCCTTGTCCGCCGGGTCGCGCAGGGACAGCACGCACCGGTAGTCGGTGATGTGGAAGTCGCGGTACACGTCAAAGATCAGGTCGCAGACCTTGGACACCTCGTCCTTGATCTGCTCCGGCGTCACGAACAGGTGCGCGTCGTTCTGGCAGAAGTGCCGGCCGCGCTCAATGCCCTTCAGCGTGCCGGAGGCCTCAAACCGGAAATCGTGGGCGATCTCGCCGATGCGGATGGGCAGATTCCGGTAAGAGTGGGGCTGGCTCGCGTAGATCATCATGTGGTGCGGGCAGTTCATGGGCCGCAGCACGTACGCCTCGTCGTCCACCTCCATGGCGGGGAACATGTTCTGTTTGTAGTGGTCCCAGTGCCCGGAGGTGCGGTACAGGTTCACGGTGCCCACGCAGGGCGTCAGCACGTGCTGGTAGCCCAGCTTGCGCTCTTTTTCCTTGATATAGTTCTCGAGCTCCTGCCAGATGATATAGCCCTTGGGCAGGAACATGGGCAGGCCGCGGCCCACCAGGTCATCCGTCATGAACAGCTGCATATCCCGGCCGATCTTCCGGTGGTCCCGGCGCTTGGCTTCCTCGATCCGGGCAAGATACTCGTCCAGCTCCTCTTTTTTCGGGAAAGCAATGCCGTAGATGCGCTGCAGGCTCTCGCGCTTGGCGTCCCCGCGCCAGTAGGAGGCGTTGCAGGCCAGCAGTTTCAGGGCGTTGCCCTTGATCCGGCCGGTGGAGTCCAGATGCGGTCCGGCGCACAGGTCCGTAAACTCGCCCTGCTTATAGAAAGAGATGGCCTCGCCCTCCGGCAGGTCCTGGATGAGCTCCACCTTGAACGGCTCGTCCTTCATAAAGGCCAGCGCCTCGTCCCGGGGCAGCTCAAACCGCTCCAGCTTCAGCTTCTCCTTGCAGATCTTCCGCATCTCCGCCTCGATCTGCTCCATATGCTCCGGCGTGAAGGCGAAGGGAGCGTACAGATCGTAATACCAGCCCTCGTCGATGGCGGGGCCGATGGCGAGCTTCACCTCCGGCCACAGCCGCTTCACGGCCTGGGCCATGACGTGGGAGCAGGTGTGCCAGTAGGTTTTCCGGTATTCGGGGTTCTCAAACGTGAATTCCGTGTTTTCGGGCATGCTTTCTTCCTCCGTTTCCAATCAAAAAGCCCCCGCCGCACGCTCGTGCGGCAGGGGCGTAAATCACGCGGTTCCACCCTGCTTTGGTCTCATTCCGACGCGTAACGCGCGTCCCGCGGGCGCCCATTTCCTGACGCCGGCTCCGGGCCGGTATGCATTCCGTCTCCCGCCGGGCGCGTTTTCAGCCATGCCGCACCCTCTCTGCCGCGTCGGACGGACGCAGATCCCATCTTCGCCTTTAAGCAGACGGGATTGTATCACGTTTGCACAGGGTTGTCAAGGCGTGAAAGACCGGGAGAGCAGACAGAAAATTCCAAAAACTGCGTTTCTTTTCCAAAAACGAAAAAACCGTTTGACAAATTCGGATCCGGGAACATATTATGCGTAATAAAACCAAAAATACGCCTTTACAGGGATGTGTTGCCGCAGTTTCATGACAGATTTTGAAAAATTTGGAAGGAAGGTGAGGCGGATGAAGAAATGGAGCGTGCTTGTGCTTGCGTGTCTGCTTTTTTTCCTGTGCGGATGTGAAGAAGCGCAGTATGGTCCAGTTGATCAGGAGACGCTCCGAATGCTTAGGGAGGCGTATCCGGCTGTCGGCAGCGTGGGTTCTTTTATCGTCCCGGATGTGATCGACAATACGAAACAGATGGACGGAACGCGTGACGCGTTCAGCGGGATCGTTCTGCACACCTATATTGTAAAAGTTTCTGAGGTGGGCGAGTGGAAATCCCTCTCTCCGGAGAAAAGCGAAGAATTGCCGCAGGATGAAGAGATCATTCTGACCATGTGCAGGGTGAACGTTCGGGAAAAGTATTACGGCGACGACGAGATCCGGGCGGGGGATACGATTTCTGTCATTTTCAACGGGCTCGATTCCGTCTATGCGGAGACTGCGTTCGATCGGACCGAGGAAGCGGTTCTGGTGCTTTCCACGTCCAATTATACGGACCTGCATCCCGGCGAGAACGTGTACCTGGCCTCGCTGGTCACCTGTTATTATCTCACGGAGGACGGCGTGATGCTGACGATGGGGAACAGCATCGGATGGGAAAAGGAGACGTATTGCGGCTGGCTGCTGGAGGATTTTGCTTCGGAAATTCAAAAGAGAAGCTGAGCGGCGAGGGCAACTCGGCCTCAGGTGTTCTGCAATGACAACAAAAAGACTGCCGGAGCTGCGGTTGCAGTTCCGGCAGTCTTTTTTGTACTATTTTTTCAGCAGCCAGGCGAGCAGCAGGGTGATCCCATACAGCACCGGCTGGTGCAGAACGTAGACCCACAAAGCCTTGCGGCCGATGGCGGGGAAGACAGGCACGGACCATGTGTAAAACCACCGCGGGAATTTCCCGTCCCGGATGGGTCCGCCGAGCCAGGCGCCCAGCAGGAACACGAACAGCCAGGGAAAGATCGGGAAGTAGTCCGCGCTGTAAAATCCGGGATATGTCCAGCCGAACATCCAGAGGAAATTCACGCCCGGCTCCCAGTACGCCGTGGCGAGCGCCGTACCGACGAGCAGAAGCAGGCAGAGCACCGGCATGAGCGGCGCGGGCAGCTCCTCCCAGATCTTATGTGTCAGCCCGTAGAATACCATGCAGAAGCCCAAGAGGTGCAGCACGCCGAACCGGATGGGCATTTTCATGAGCCAGGTCACCAGCGTGATGACCAGGGCGATGGCGAGGACCTTTGCGCCGCGCTTCAGATTGCTCCGGGAGAACCGGGAGGATACGCCGGACAGCAGGATAAACAGCCCGGCAAAGATATAGTGCAGAAAATCAAAGACGGGATTGGAGAACAGCCACCCCGGCGCGCCCAGAAACTCCACCAGATCGTACAGGAAATGATGGATCACCATGAGCACCACGGCGAGGCCCCGGAGGGCGTCGATCAGCTGAATCCGCTTTGTCATACGTTGAACCGGAAGGTGACGACGTCGCCGTCGTGCATGACGTAGTCCTTGCCCTCGGAGCGGATCAGTCCCTTCTCCCGGGCGGCGGCCATGGTGCCGCAGGCGGCCAGATCGTCAAAGGCCACCACCTCGGCCCGGATGAAGCCGCGCTCAAAGTCCGAGTGGATCTTGCCGGCGGCCTGCGGGGCCTTCGTGCCGTTTTTGATGGTCCAGGCCCGGACCTCGTCCGATCCGGCGGTGAGATAGGAGATCAGACCCAGCAGCGTGTAGGAGCACCGGATCAGCCGGTCGAGGCCCGACTCCGCAAGGCCCATCTCCTCCAGAAACAGCGCCTTGTCCGCGTCGTCCAGCTCCGCGATCTCCTGCTCCGCCTTGGCGCAGATGGGCAGCACCTGACTGCCCTCCGCGTCGGCAAAGGCCTTGACGTCGGTATAATACTTGTTGGACTCCAGCCCCTCTGCGAACGCCATGTCGTCCATGTTGGCGGCGTAGATCACGGGCTTCAGCGTCAGCAGCTCCGAGGTGGCGATCAGCTCCATGTCCTCCTCGCTGCCGGGGAAACTCCGCGCCGACCCGCCGCCGTCCAGATGCGCCCGCAGCGCCTCGAACACCTCCGCCTCGTGCAGATACTTTTTGTCGCCCTTGGCGGCCTTTTTCGCCTTGTCGATCCGGCGGTCCACCATCTCGAGGTCGGCGAGGATCAGCTCCGTATTGATCGTCTCGATGTCCCGCAGCGGGTCCGCGCCGCCCTCCACGTGGATGACGTTGTCGTCGTCAAAGCAACGCACCACGTGGACGATCGCGTCCGTCATGCGGATGTTGGACAGGAATTTGTTGCCCAGCCCCTCGCCCTTGGACGCGCCGCGGACAAGACCGGCGATGTCCACAAACTCGATGACGGCCGGCGTGTATTTCTTCGGGCTGTACATGGCCGCCAGAAAGTCCAGACGCTTGTCCGGCACCGTGACCATGCCCACATTGGGGTCAATGGTGCAGAAAGGGTAGTTGGCGCTCTCCGCGCCGGCGTTTGTGATGGCATTGAACAAAGTGGACTTGCCGACGTTCGGAAGTCCAACGATACCGAGCTTCATACGTATTCACATCTCCTCAAATACGCGGCCGAATTGTCTCCGCGCGCCGAAATCGCGCGAAGTGACCGGGTGGATTATATCACAGAACGCTGCGTTTCACAACCACGGAACGCAGGAAGCGCGAAAAAGGAAAAGAGACGGCCGGAGAGCCGTCTCTTTTATAGATGGAATGCTGGGTTTTCTGAATCATTCCCCGGACGAGTCGACCGCGTACCAGAGCACGGTAAACTCTCTCTTCCCCGCCTGCGTTTCCCGGGGTGTGTTCGGCGTGTAGCCGAGCGCCTCCAGCTCGGCGGCCGTGTCCGGATCGATCCGGAGCAGATACACGTTCTCCGCGATCTCCTCCGCGCCAAAATCCGTCAGCAGCTCCGGCAGAGGTCCCGAAATTTCAAAATCCGGGGACCGGAAGGCCTCGTCGGGCTCTTCCTCATCGCGGGGCGCGGCAGCGTTCGGCGCGTTCTCCGCGTTGCAGACGGTCTCCTCCGCATCAAAGGCTGACTCCGGGATCTCGTCCGAAGCGGCGCTGTTTTCCGCGTCAGCGGAATAAAATGCCGCCGCGGGCGGGACCGCGTTGTCGGCCGCGTCCAGATCGTACTCCGTCCCGGCGTCAGCGCCGGCGGGGAATACGCCGCTGTTCGCGCCGCCGGCAGCTTCCGCGGATTTGTCCGCAGTGATCCGCCCGCCGAGCAGACGCGCGCCGGCAAGACCGGCCAGCAGCACTACGGCAAAGCAGGCCGCTGCGGCGATCCAGCGTCGGACCATCGGTGTGACTATCGGCTTTTTCGGCGGGACGGCCGCCCGAACTGCAGCCATGACGTTCTCTTTCAGCGCCGCCGGAGGGTCCGCCGCGCCGCCGGACCAGGGACCGGCATACAGCGCGCAAAGGGCGCGGCATGCATCGCATTCCGCCAGATGCGCGTCCAGCTCGGCACGCTGCTCATCTGTCAGCGTACCGGCGTCCGTCATCCGGAGCCATTCCGCATATTCCGCACAGCTTCGCATGTCACACCCCCTCCTTTCTGTCTGTATGACGACTTCCCGGCGAAAAAGTTCCGTTCTGCACAAGGATCTGCGCAAGCTGTTCACGGGCCCGCGCGATCCGGGATTTCACCGTGCCGGGGGAGAGGTGCAGCAGATCGGAGATCTCCTGATAGGACAGCCCGGAGATCTCCCGCAGCAGCAGGATGGACCGGTGGTCCTCCGACAGCTGCTCCAGCGCCGCCGCGACGGCGGCGAGCTGTTCTTTCCGCTCCAGCGCCTGCTCCGGCGTGGGAGCGGAGGAGACGAGATCCAGCTCCTCTGAGGCGCCGTTCCCGTCCTCCACGGTCAGCGAAACGACGGGTTCCCGCCGCTGCTTGCGGAGAAAATCGAGACATTGATTGTAGGTCAGACGGTACAGCCAGACGGAGAACCGGCTGCCGCCGCGAAAGGTGCCGAGCGAGGTGTACGCTTTCAGAAACGCGTCCTGCGAGACATCCATGGCGTCTGCGGGGTTTCCCGTCATTTTCAGAGCCAGCGTGTACACCATGGTCTGATTGGCGACGACCAGCGCCTCAAAGGCGTCGGCGTCTCCGGCCAGGACCTGCCGGATCACGCGCGCTTCCTCCTGCTGCGTCACAGGCGGCGCACCTCCTCTCCCGTCGGCGGATCCCGAAGCTCCGCCTTGATCTGTTCCACTACCTTATATATATCCTCCAGCGTGGAGACGGACATGAGCTTTTCCTTGAAGAACCCGGCGTAGGGCACGCCCTTCAGATACCAGGCCAGATGCCGCCGCGCCTCCAGACAGGCAATCTTCTCGCCCCGGTATTCCGCGGCCATCCGGATCTGGCGCAGGGCGACGTCCATCCGTTTCCGCAGCGGCGGAAGCGGCGGGATTTCCTCGCCGGCCAGCGCCGCACGGCAGCGCGTGAACAGAAAGGGATTCCCGAAAGCGCCGCGGCCGATCATGACCAGATCCGCGCCGGTCTGCCGCAGGATGCGCACGGCGTCCTCCGGCGTGAACACGTCGCCGTTTGCGATCACGGGAATGTCGAGCGCCGCCTTTACCGCGCCGATGACGTCCCAGTCGGCCCGCCCGGCGTACATCTGCATCCGGGTACGGCCGTGGACGGTCACGGCCGCCGCGCCGGCCGTCTGCGCCATCCGGCCGAATTCCACCGCATTCACGCTGCCCTTGTCCCAGCCCTTTCGAAATTTCACGGTGACCGGCTTTGCGCAGCCGGCCCGGACCGCCTCGATGATCCGCGCGGCGAGCTCCGGATCGCGCATCAGCGCGCTGCCGTCTCCGCTTTTCACGACCTTGCCGACGGGGCAGCCCATGTTGATGTCGATGAGGTCTGCGCCCGAGATCTCCGCGGCCATACCCGCGGCCTCCTGCATGCAGACCGGATCGCTGCCAAAGATCTGCGCGGCGGCGGGGTGCTCGTCCGGCGCAAGGCGGAGCAGCGTGTGGGATTTGGCGTCCTGATAGCAGAGCGCCTTGGCGCTGACCATCTCGGTGCAGGTGAGCCCCGCGCCCGCCTCCCGGCAGACCATGCGGAACGCCGCGTCGGTAACGCCGGCCATGGGCGCAAGCGCGAGTCCGGATTCAATTTTCACGCCGCCGATCTGCATGGACTTCTCCTTTCTTTCTCCGGCATGGCCGGAAGGGTTCTCCGCTTATTGTACGGGAAACGGGCGGCGCTGTCAAATGGCGGCGGGGAAACGGGGGCAGCGGCGGCGTTTTTCCAAATTTTTTTAGTATTTTCTATTGACAAACCACCGAAGGTCTGTTAATCTGTTAAAGCTCGCGACTAAGGGGCAGTCTGCGCCTTTTTGCGGGTATATGCGAGGATGCGGGAGATTGCAGGCTTTGCCTGGTCACTTCCGCGGAGTATGTCCGGTATCGGCTCTTTTGCCGGTACGCAATCGGGCGGCTGAGAAAAAACTGTACAGGCGTATATCGCCCGCTGCAGGGATGGAACCGGCCGGAATCGTGTCTGTTTGCCGGTTTCATTTGTGCACAGGAATGATACGCACGGTTGTGTGTACAGATATTTTCTCACCGTACGAACCGGCTCCCGTCCGTATGCGGGAGACCAGATTTGCGGTGCCCAATGCCGCAGAAACGTACGAAATCAGGAGGAAAAACACATGGCATCCAACAAGAAAATGATTCGGATCCGGCTGAAGGCCTACGACCATCAGCTTATCGACCAGACGGCAGAGAAGATTGTGGAAACTGCCAAGCGCACCGACGCCAAAGTCTCCGGGCCGATTCCCCTGCCCACGAAGAAAGAGGTCGTCACCATCCTGCGCGCCGTCCACAAGTACAAGGACAGCCGGGAGCAGTTCGAGCGCAGAACCCACAAGCGTCTCATCGACATCGTGAGCCCCACGCAGAAGACCGTGGAGTCCCTGATGTCCCTGGAGATCCCCGCCGGCGTGGAGATCGAGATCAAGCTGTAACCGATACATTATAAATATCGGACGGCAGCACAGCCAATTTGTCAGCACCCAATTCCCGTCGTCTTGCGGGGCGGGAGGGTCATGTTGACCGACCAAGGCGCCGTCGGCGCAAGTCGGTCAACCAATAACCTTACAGGAGGAAATAGAGAGCATGAAGAAAGCGATCATCGGCAAGAAAGTCGGCATGACGCAGATCTTCGATGAGAACGGCAAGGTCGTTCCGGTCACCGTGATCGAGGCCGGCCCCTGCGTCGTTGTGCAGAAGAAGACGGAAGAGAAGGACGGCTACGCGTCTGTCCAGCTCGGTTATGGCGACGTCAAGGAAAAGAAGCTCACGAAGCCCGAGAAGGGCCACCTGCAGAAGGCGGGCGTGGACTTCAAGAAGTATCTGAAAGAGTTCCGGCTTGAGGACACCGAGTCCCTGAACGTGGGCGACGTGATCGGCGCCGACGTATTTGAGGTCGGCGACAAGGTCGACGTCACCGGCGTCTCCAAGGGCAAGGGCTACGCCGGCGTTATCAAGCGCTTTGGCGCGCAGCGGACCCCGACCTCTCACGGCGGCGGTCCCGTGCACCGGCACGCGGGCTCCATGGGCTCCGGCACCGATCCCTCCCGGATCTTCAAGGGCAAGATCGGCGCGGGCCACATGGGTTCCGATCAGATCACGGTCCAGAATCTGGACGTGGTCAAGGTCGACGCTGAGCTCAACATGATCGTTGTGAAGGGCGCCATCCCCGGCGCCAAGGGCGGGATCGTCTATATCAAGAACACCGTCAAGAACAACAAGGTCAAGAGCGGCGTCCAGTCCATCAGCACCAACCCGCAGAAGGCTTCCGCGCGTGTCAACCCGCAGAAAGCTTCCGCGAGAAACCGCTAAGGGAAGGAGAGTATAGGAAATGCCTACTGTTAAAGTTTACAACATGGCCGGCGAGGTTGTCGGCGAAGTGGAACTCTCCGCAGCGGTTTTCGGCGTAGAGCCCAATGAGGCGGCGCTCCATGCCAGCGTCCGCAGCCATCTGGCAAATGTCCGGCAGGGCACGCAGAGCGCGCTGACCCGCGCCGAGGTCTCCGGCGGCGGCATCAAGCCGTACCGGCAGAAGGGCACCGGCCGCGCCCGTCAGGGCAGCATCCGCGCCCCGCACTACACCCACGGCGGCATCGCGTTCGCGCCCAAGCCGAGAGATTACGGCTTCTCCCTGAACAAGAAGGTGCGCCGTCTGGCGCTGAAGTCCGCGCTCTCTCAGAAAGCCGTTGACGAAGCCATCATCGTGGTGGACGGCCTGGAGATGAACGAGACCAAGACCAAAACCTTCAAGACCTTCCTGAACGCCGTCGGCGCCGGGAAGAAGCCGCTGGTCGTCACCCCCGCCGTGAACGAGAACGTGGTCAGAAGCGCCCGGAACATCCCCGGCGTGCGGACCACCATCGCCACCATCCTGAGCGCCTATGACATCCTGAACGCCGATACGTTCATCGTGGACAAGGCTGCTCTGCAGAAAATCGAGGAGGTGTACGCATAATGAAATCCGCATACGACATCATCCTTCGCCCCATCATCACGGAGCAGTCCATGGAGCACCTGGACATCAAGAAGTACGCCTTTGAAGTCGCGCGCGACGCCAACAAGGTGGAGATCCGGAAAGCGGTCGAGACCATTTTCGGCGTCAAGGTTGAGAAGGTTACGACCCTGAATATGCAGGGCAAGCTGAAGCGCACCGGCCGGTATCCGGAAGGCCGCCGCGCCGCCTGGAAGAAGGCGGTCGTGAAGCTGACCAACGATTCCAAGACCATCGAGTTCTTCGAGGGAATGGTATAAGGGGAGGAAAAGGAAATGCCTATCAAAACTTATAAACCCACCACTCCGTCGAGAAGACACATGTCCGTTTCCGGTTTTGACGGAGTCGACAAGAAGGCAAAGCCCGAGCGCAGCCTGCTCGAGCCTCTGAAGAAGCACTCCGGCCGCAACAGCTATGGCCGGATCACCGTCCGCCACAAGGGCGGCGGCAACCGGAAAAAGTACCGGATCATTGATTTCAAGCGGGATAAGACCGATGTGGAAGGCACCGTGCTCCGTCTGGAGTACGATCCCAACCGCAGCGCCTATATCGCTCTGGTGGAGTACGCCGACGGCGAGCGCCGCTACATCCTGGCGCCCGTAGGGCTGAAGGCCGGCGACATGGTCGTCTCCTCGGCCGCCGCGGACATCAAGCCCGGCAATGCGTTGCCCATCGCCAACATCCCGGTCGGCACCGTGATCCACAACATCGAGCTGTACCCCGGCAAGGGCGCGCAGCTGGTCCGCAGCGCCGGCGTCGCCGCACAGCTGATGGCGAAAGAAGGCAATCTGGCGCAAGTCCGTCTGCCCTCCGGCGAGTATCGCTACATTCGCATGAACTGCATGGCTACGATCGGCCAGGTCGGCAACATTGATCACTCCAACATTTCCATCGGTAAAGCCGGTCGGAAACGTCACATGGGCATCCGTCCCACGGTCCGCGGCTCCGTCATGAACCCGAACGACCACCCCCATGGCGGCGGCGAGGGCAAGAGCCCGGTCGGCCGTCCCGGCCCTGTTACCCCCTGGGGCAAGCCGGCGCTGGGTTACAAGACCCGCAAGACCAAGAACCGCACGGATAAGTTCATTGTGAAGCGCCGCAACGCGAAGTAATCAAAGGAGGTCAATTTGAATGAGCAGAAGTATTAAAAAGGGCCCCTTTGTTGCACCTGAGCTGCTGAAGAGGGTCGAAGAGCTGAACAAGACCGGCGCCAAGCAGGTCCTGAAGACCTGGAGCCGCGCTTCTACCATTTTCCCGGCTTTCATCGGACACACCATCGCCGTGCATGACGGCCGCCGTCACGTTCCCGTGTATGTCACGGAAGACATGGTCGGCCACAAGCTCGGTGAGTTTGCCCCGACACGCACCTTCCGAGGGCATGCCGGCAGCAAGACCGGCAAGTAAGGAGGAATACAGACATGGAAGCAAGAGCACAAATGACCTATGCCCGCATTTCTCCCCGGAAGGTCAAGATCGTCTGCGATCTGATTCGCGGCAAGGATACCAAGACCGCCGCCGCGCTGCTGATGCAGACGCCCAAGGCCGCCTCTGAGCTGATGCTGAAGGTGCTGAAGAGCGCCGTGGCAAACGCGGAGAACAACTTTGAGATGGACCCCGACAACCTCTACGTCTCCGAGACGTACGCCGACCCCGGCCCCATCATCAAGCGGTTTATGCCCCGGGCCCAGGGCAGAGCGTACCGGATCAACAAGAGAACGTCGCACATCACCATCGTTGTGAAAGAGAAAGACTAAGGGAGGAGGCAGAACATGGGACAGAAAGTGAATCCGCACGGCCTTCGCGTCGGCGTAATTAAAGATTGGGATTCCCGCTGGTATGCCCGCAACGAGAAGGTCGGCGATCTGATCGTGGAGGACTACAAGATCCGCGAGTATCTGAAGAAGACCCTGTATTCTGCAGGCGTCCCCAAGATCGAGATCGAGCGCGACAGCGCCAAGGTCAAGATCTATATCCACTGCTCCCGCCCCGGCGTCGTGATCGGCAAGGGCGGCGCGGAGATCGAGAAGCTGCGTCTCTCCGTGGAGAAGATGATCGGCAAGGCCGTCTCCCTGAACATCGTGGAGGTCAAGACCCCCGATACGGACGCGCAGCTGGTGGCCGAGAACATCGCCTCCCAGCTGGAGAAGCGCATTGGCTTCCGCCGCGCCATGAAGAATGCCATGTCCCGCGCCATGCGCATGGGCGTGCGCGGCATCAAGATCATGGTTTCCGGCCGTCTCGGCGGCGCCGAGATCGCCCGCAGCGAGAGCTATCATGAAGGCACCATTCCGCTGCAGACCATCCGTGCCGACATCGAGTACGGTTTCTCCGAAGCCGCTACCACGTACGGCCGGATCGGCGTCAAGGTCTGGATCTACAAGGGCGAGATCCTGAACCAGACCCTGCGTACCACGCCGCGGACCATGGACACCAGCCGTCCGCCCAGAGAGCGTCGGCAGAACGACCGGAGAGGCGGCCGTGACAATCGCCAGGGCGGCGGCCGTCCGGGCGGCCGTCCCGGATACAACAACAACCGCCAGGGCGGCCAGGGTGGCATGAGCCGTGGTGGACAGACTCCGAGAGAAGGAGGAACCCGCTGATGCTGTTACCGAAGAGAGTCAAATACCGCCGGGTCCAGAGAGGCCGCATGAAAGGCAAAGCGACCCGCGGCAATACCGTGGTGTACGGTGAGTACGGCCTCCAGGCTGTCGAGCCCTCCTGGATCACTTCCAACCAGATCGAGGCGGCCCGTATCGCCATGACCCGTTATACGCGCCGCGGCGGTAAAGTCTGGATCAAGATTTTCCCCGACAAGCCCGTCACGGAGAAGCCCGCCGAGACCCGTATGGGTTCCGGTAAAGGTTCTCCCGAGTACTGGGTGGCCGTTGTGAAGCCCGGCCGCGTCATGTTTGAGATCGCCGGCGTTCCCGAGGAGACTGCCCGTGAGGCGCTTCGTCTGGCCAGCCACAAGCTGCCCTGCAAGACGAAGATCGTGAAGCGTGAGACCGAGACAGGTGGTGAAGAAGATGAAGGCAAGTGAGGTACGTAAACTGAGTCCCGAGGAGCTGGAAAGCAAGCTCGGCGACCTGAAAAAGGATCTGTTCATGCTCCGCATGCAGCATGCGACCAACCAGCTTGACAACCCTGTGAAACTCTCTCAGGTCAAGCGCGACATTGCCCGAGTCAAGACCATTCTGCGCGAAAAGCAGCTCGAGCAGTAAGGAGGTAAGGGAACATGCAGGAAATTCGAACAGCTTCCAGAAAGACCAGAGTCGGCAAGGTGGTTTCCGACAAGATGGACAAGACCATCGTTGTGGCCATCGAGGACCGCGTGGCGCATCCGCTCTATAAAAAGATTACCAAGAGAACCTATAAGCTGAAGGCCCATGATGAGAACAACGAGTGCGGCGTCGGTGATACCGTCCGCGTCATGGAGACCCGTCCCCTGTCCAAGGACAAGAGATGGCGGCTTGTAGAGATCATCGAGAAGGCGAAGTAAGGAGGCGGCAAAATGATACAGCAGGAGAGTTATCTGAAGGTCGCCGACAATACCGGCGCCAAAGAGATCAAGTGCATCCGCGTTCTGGGCGGCTCCAAACGGAAATACGGCAACATCGGCGACGTGATTGTGGCCTCCGTCCGCAAGGCTGCGCCCGGCGGCACGGTGAAGAAGGGCGAAGTGGTCAAGGCCGTCATCGTCCGCAGCGCCAAGGGCGTCCGCCGCGCCGACGGCACGTATGTCCGCTTCGATGAGAATGCGGCCGTGCTGATCCGCGACGACAAGAACCCCAGAGGCACCCGCATCTTTGGGCCTGTGGCCCGTGAGCTCCGCGACAAGGATTACATGAAGATCCTGTCCCTCGCTCCCGAAGTAATATAGGAGGGCGCAAGATGGATATCAGAAGAGACGATGTAGTGGTTGTCCTGTCCGGCAAAGACAAGGGCAAGCAGGGCAAGGTGCTCACCGCCGACCCCAAGGGCGGCAAAGTGATCGTGGAAGGCGTCAACGTGGCCAAGCGGCACATGAAGCCCCGCAAGCAGGGCGAAGAGGGCGGCATCATCAAGAAAGAGACCCCCATCTATGTCAGCAAGGTCATGCGCGTCTGCCCCAAGTGCTCCAAGCCCACCAGAGCCGCCCACAAGATCAATGCGGACGGTTCCAAGGTCCGTGTCTGCAAAAAGTGCGGCGCGGAAATATAACAGAGAGGAGAGACGGATATGGCACCGAGACTGAAAACCAAGTATACCGAAGAAGTCGCTCCCGCTCTGATGAAGAAGTTCGGCTACAAGAGCCCCATGCAGATCCCCCGTTTTGACAAGATTGTCGTCAACGTGGGCTGCGGGGACGCGCGCGACAACGCGAAAGCCCTGGACGCCGTGGTGAAGGACATCACCGCGATCACCGGTCAGAAGGCCGTGATCACCAAGGCCCGCAAATCCGTCGCGAACTTCAAGCTCCGTGAGGGCATGGCGGTCGGCGTCAAGGTCACCCTGCGCCGGGACAAGATGTGGGAGTTTATGGACAGACTGTTCAGCGTGGCGCTGCCCCGTGTCCGTGACTTCCGCGGGATCTCCGCCAACTCGTTCGACGGCCGCGGCAACTATGCCATGGGCCTGCGCGAGCAGCTGATCTTCCCCGAGATCGACTACGACAAGATCGAGAAGATCCGCGGGATGGACATTGTCTTCTGCACGACCGCGCAGACGGACGAAGAGGCCAAAGAGCTGCTGACCCTGATGGGCGCGCCCTTTGCACAGAACTAAAAGGAGGGAAGAGAAATGGCGAAGAAATCCATGATCCTGAAGCAGCAGGCGGAGCCGAAATTCTCCTCCCGCCGCTACAACCGCTGCAAGATTTGCGGCAGACCCCACGCCTATCTGCGGGATTACGGCATCTGCCGGATCTGCTTCCGCGAGCTGGCCTACAAGGGCCAGATCCCCGGCGTCAGAAAGGCCAGCTGGTAATGTTTTCAACATACCGGACCGGGTTCCGGCCCGGCCCGGTATGCAGAAGTTCTTTTGCGTTTTCTTCCCAAGCAAAACGCAGGGATGACGAAAGGCCGCGTGCAATCGGCAAAGGCCAATTGACCCGGAACCTCGCCGCCCGAACAGCACGGCGCACGCCGGCTGTAACTTCGAACAAGGAGGAACATCCATGCAGATCACTGACCCCATTGCGGATATGCTGACCCGGATCCGCAACGCGAATTCGGCCAAGCACGCAACCGTTGACGTTCCCGCTTCCAAGATGAAGAAAGCCATCGCCGAGATCCTGCTGGAGGAAGGCTATATCAAGAGCTTCCAGCTGGTGGACGACGGCGCCCAGGGCGTCATTCGAATCACGCTGAAGTACAATGGCAACGAGAAAGTCATCTCCGGCCTCCGGCGCGTCTCCAAGCCCGGCCTGCGTGTCTACGCCGGCGCCGACGAGCTGCCCAGAGTCCTGCGCGGTCTCGGTATTGCCATTATTTCCACTTCCAAGGGCATTATGACCGACAAGGCTGCAAGAGCGGCGCACGTCGGCGGCGAAGTCCTTGCGTTCGTATGGTAAGGAGGTACGGTCATGTCGAGAATCGGTAGAGCGCCCATCACCGTACCGGCCGGCGTCGAGATCAAGATCGACGATACCAATACGGTTACGGTCAAGGGCCCCAAGGGAACCCTTTCCACTGCAATCAACCCCATGATCAAGGTTGAGGTTGACGCCGGCGTCGTGCACGTCACCCGTCCCGACGACGAGAAGCGCAGCCGCAGCCTGCACGGCCTGTCCAGAACGCTGATCAACAATATGGTCGTCGGCGTTACGGAGGGCTTCAAGAAGGAGCTGGAGGTCAACGGCGTCGGCTACAGAGCCGCGAAAGAGGGCAACAAGCTGGTCCTCACCGTCGGATACTCCCACCCCGTCAATGTGGAGGAGATCGATGGCATCACCATCGATGTCCCCGCACCCAACAAGGTCGTCATCAATGGTATCGATAAACAGCTGGTCGGCCAGTTTGCCGCGGACGTCCGCAAAAAGAGACCGCCTGAGCCGTACAAGGGCAAGGGCATCAAGTATGCTGACGAAGTCATCCGCCGCAAAGAAGGCAAGACCGGCGCCAAGTAAAAGGAGGTGTGCCTAAATGATTAAGAGACCGAATACAAAAGCGCAGCGGCTGAAACGCCACAAGAGAGTGCGCAGCAAGATTTCCGGCACGCCTGAGACCCCCCGTCTGAACGTATTCCGCAGTGAGATGCACATTTATGCGCAGATCATTGACGATGTGAACGGAGTCACCCTTTGCTCCGCCTCCTCCGTGGAGAAGGATTTTGAGGGCTCCGGCAGCAACATGGATGCGGCCAGAAAGGTCGGCAAGACCGTGGCCGAGCGTGCAAAAGCCAAGGGCATCGAGCAGGTGGTCTTTGACCGCGGCGGCTATGTCTATCACGGCCGTGTGCAGGCTCTGGCAGAAGGCGCCCGCGAGGGCGGTCTGGACTTTTAACGGGAGGAGGAAATCGCTTTGGCTTACAACAATAACAACAACGACAACAGAAACAGAAGAGACCGGCGGGAAGAGCCGCAGTCCGAGTATATCGAGAAAGTTGTCTCTCTGAACCGCGTTTCCAAAACCGTTAAGGGCGGCCGGATCATGAAGTTTGCCGCGCTGGTGGTCGTCGGCGACGGTAAGGGCCGCGTCGGCTACGGCACCGGTAAGGCCGGCGAGGTTTCCGAGGCCATCCGTAAGGGCATCGAAGACGCGAAGAAGAATATCGTTTCCGTGGTCCTTTCCGGGTCCACGATCCCCCACGAGATCATCGGCGAGTTCGGCGCTGGACGCGTTCTGCTGAAGCCGGCCCCCGCCGGTACGGGCGTGATCGCCGGCGGCGCTGTCCGCGCGGTGGTGGAAGCGGCCGGGATCTCCGACATCCGGACCAAGTGCCTGCGCACCAACAACCCGCAGAACGTGGTTGCTGCGACGATGGCCGGTCTGCTGTCGCTCCGCGACGCTGCCCAGGTCGCCAAGACCCGCGGCAAGAGCGCGGAAGAAATCCAGGGTTAGGAGGCGCTTTGACATGGCGAATCTGAAAATCAAGCTGGTGAAAAGTCTGAACGGCAGACATGACAAGCACATCGCGACGGCGCATTCCCTGGGCCTTCGCAAGATCGGCAATGAGACCGTCCAGCCCGACAATCCGCAGACCAGAGGCAAGATTGCCCAGATCGGCTATCTGCTTCAGGTTACCGAAGAGTAAGGAGGCGCAGGCCAATGAATTTACATGATCTTTCTCCCGCTGCCGGCTCCACCCACGTCGGTAAGCGCAAGGGCCGCGGCCCCGGCACCGGCAACGGCAAGACCGGCGGTCGTGGACACAAGGGCCAGAAGGCCCGCAGCGGCGGCGGTGTCCGCGTAGGGTTTGAGGGCGGCCAGATGCCTCTGGCCCGGCGTCTGCCTAAACGCGGCTTCCACAACATCTTTGCCAAACCGCTGGAGTCCGTCAACGTCTCCGCGCTGGAGCGGTTTGACAACGGGGCCGAGGTGGACGCGCAGGCGCTCCTGGATGCGGGCGTGCTCTCCAAGTGCACGTACGGCGTCAAGATCCTCGGCAACGGCGAGCTCACGAAAAAACTGACTGTTAAAGCTTCTGCGTTCTCCCAGTCGGCCAAGGAAAAAATCGAGGCGGCCGGCGGAAAGGCAGAGGTGATCTAAGTGCTCAAGACACTTCGCAACGCATGGAAGATTGAAGAGCTCCGCAGGAAGCTGCTCTTCACCCTTTTCATCATTCTGCTCTATCGTCTTGGCAACGCAGTCCCGGTCCCGCACGTCAACACCACGGAGTTGATGGGCTATTTCAACAGCCAGGCGGTGCGCAGCACCGTTCTGGGCCTGATTAACGTGATGTCCGGCAGCGCATTTTCCCAGGCGACCATCTTCGCGCTGTCCATCCAGCCTTACATCAACGCCTCCATCATCATCCAGCTGCTCTGTATCGCCATTCCGGCGCTGGAGCGGCTGTCGAAGGAAGGCGGCGAGGAAGGCAAGAAGAAGATTGCCAGCATCACCCGTTATACCACCGTCGGCATCGGCCTGCTGCAAGGCTTTGCCTTTTACATTCTGATCCGGAACAACAACTTCCTGCTGGAGTCCGGCGAGACTGTATGGGGCGCCATCGTGATCATCCTCACGTTTGCAGCCGGTTCCGCGCTGATCATGTGGCTGGGTGAGCAGATCACCGAGTTCGGGATCGGCAACGGCATCTCCATCATCCTGTTTGTGAGCATCATTGCGCGTTTCCCGACCGCTATCATCTCGCTGGTCGGCAAATCCATTGAGACGCCGAGCAAGATCTGGATCTATGCGCTGATGCTGATCGGCGCGCTGGCGATCATTGTTCTGATTGTCATCGTTACCAATGCGGAGCGCCGGATCCCGGTCCAGTACTCCAAACGCGTGGTGGGACGGAAGATGTACGGCGGTCAGTCCACGCATCTCCCTCTGAAGCTGAACATGTCCGGTGTTCTGCCCATCATCTTTGCGCAGTCCATTGCGGCGCTGCCCGCCACCATCGGCGCCTTCGCCGGCAAGACGGTGGATTCCGGCGGCTTCTGGGGCGGCTTCCTGCGGATCTTTGACACCACGTCTCTGATCTACGCGCTGCTCTACTTCCTGCTGATCATCTTCTTCAGCTATTTCTATTCCACCATCCAGTTTAACCCGGTGGAAGTGGCGAACAACCTGAAGAAGAACGGCGGATTTATCCCCGGATTCCGCGCGGGCAAGCCTACGAGCGAGTTCATTTCCAAGGTGCTCAACAAGGTTACGCTGTTCGGCGCGATCTATCTGGCGATCATCGCCATCGTCCCGATTCTGGTCAGCCACTTCTCGAGTACGGCGGCTGAATCCGGAATCTCTCTGGGCGGTACGTCCATCATCATTGTGGTCGGCGTTGCGCTGGAGACCGTGAAGGGATTGGAGTCCCAGATGCTCATGCGGCATTACAAGGGGTTCCTTGAGTAAACGGGAGGCCAGATCTTTGAAACTGATCCTACTCGGCGCACCCGGCGCCGGCAAAGGGACCCAGGCTGAGGTCCTGTCTGCCAGACTGGGCGTGCCAACCATTTCCACCGGCAACATGCTCCGGGCGGCCATGAAAAACGGGACGCCCATCGGTCTGCAGGCCAAGGCTTATGTGGACAACGGGAGGCTTGTTCCCGACGAGGTCATCATCGGCATCGTCCGGGAGCGCCTCGTGGAGCCGGACTGCCGGAACGGCTTTATTCTGGACGGCGTGCCCCGCACCATTCCGCAGGCGGAAGCGCTGGAGGCGGCGGGTGTGGAGATCGACTGCGCCCTGTCCATTGAGATCAGCGACGAGACGATTGTGGAGCGCATGTCCGGCAGACGAACCTGCGCGGACTGCAGCGCCACCTTCCACGTGATTACCCATCCGCCGAAGACGGAGGGGATCTGTGACAACTGCGGCGGCAAGCTGATCATCCGCAAGGATGACGCGCCCGAAGTCGTTCGGGAGAGGCTTGCGGTCTATCACGCCGAGACCGAGCCGCTGAAGGCATTTTACGAACAACGCGGAAAGCTCCTGCCGGTGGACAATCAGCCCACAGTGGCCGCCACCAGCGCGGAGATTTTCAAGGCTCTGGGGATGGAAGCATGATCAGGCTGAAATCCGCCAGGGAGATTGAATGCATGCGCCGGGCGGGGAAAGTTGCCGCGGCAGCCCGTGCTTTGGCAGGGGAAATGGTGACCCCCGGCGCAACAACCCGAGAAATCGACAAAGCAGTACACGATTTCATTCTTTCCCAGGGCGCGATCCCCACGTTTCTGAACTACAACGGGTACCCTGCCAGTGTGTGTATATCGGTGAACGATGAGGTCATCCACGGGATTCCGGGCAGCCGGAAGCTTCGGGACGGCGACGTTGTCAGCATCGATGTAGGGGCCACGAAGGACGGATTCGTCGGGGACTGCGCGGCGACCTTCATTGCCGGGACCGGCAGTGCGGAGGCGGAGAAGCTCATTGCGGTCACGAGACAGAGCTTCTATGAGGGAATTGCGTTTGCTCGTCCGGGCTGCCGCGTTTCCGACGTTTCCCATGCCGTCCAGACCTATGTGGAGGCCAATGGTTTTTCGGTGGTCCGGGAATATGTGGGACACGGCGTCGGTGCTGCGATGCACGAGGCCCCCGAAGTCCCCAACTACGGGAAACCCGGTCATGGCCCGCGGCTTATGGCGGGCATGACCATTGCTGTTGAGCCTATGGTGAATATCGGCGGATTTGAAGTCCGCGTCCTTCCGGACGGATGGACGGTAAAGACAGCCGACGGCACCTTGTCCGCACATTACGAGAATACCATTCTGATTACGAATGGAGATCCCGAAATTCTGACCGTGACAGAGGGCTGAACTTATGGAGATCCAAAAATCGGATATAGTCCGTTCCTGCGCCGGGCGGGATAAGGGAAAGCTGCTGTTCGTCCTGAATGTGGACGGCGCCTACCTCTTCCTCGCAGACGGCAAAGGGCGGAGGCTGGAAAATCCAAAGCGCAAGAAGGCAATGCATGTGCAGTTTTTTGCCAAGAGCGGCGGCAGGACAGCCGAAAAACTGCGCAGCGGAGACAAGGTATCCAACAGTGAACTGCGCAGAGCGCTTGCCGCTGTCGCTGCGGAACCGACCGGAGAATCTGGAGGTGTGTAAATTTGGCGAAAGACGATGTAATTGAGCTGGAGGGAACAGTCGTCGAGTCCCTGCCCAATACGATGTTCCATGTCGATATTGGCAACGGGCACACGATCCTGGCGCATATTTCCGGCAAGCTCCGTATGAACTTCATCAAAATTCTGCCGGGCGATAAGGTGACGGTGCAGATGTCGCCGTACGACCTGACCCGCGGCAGGATCACCTGGCGCAGCAAGTAGTCTGACGGACCGCCGTCAAATCGGACACAACACACAGGAGGTTATTTCAAATGAAAGTCAGACCGTCCGTTAAGCCCATGTGCGAAAAGTGCAAGATCATCAAGCGCAAGGGCAAGGTAATGGTGATTTGCGAGAACCCCAAGCATAAGCAGAGACAGGGCTGAGGCGATCAGCCCTCGCAGGAAAGCAGCCGGCGCATTGCCGGCGACCCAACACCGTTTAGATCGAACGAAAGGAATGATTGACAAGTATGGCACGTATTTCCGGCGTTGACCTTCCCAGAGACAAGAGAATTGAGATCGGCCTTACCTACGTCTACGGTATCGGCAGATCCAGTGCGAAGAAGATCCTGGAGGAGACCGGCATCAATCCCGACACCAGAGTCAAAGACCTCACCGAAGCGGAAGAGGCTCTGCTCCGTGACTGCATCGACAAGAACTACGTCGTGGAAGGCGATCTGCGCCGCACCGTAGCTCTGGACATCAAGCGGCTGACCGAGATCGGCAGCTACCGCGGCCTGCGCCACAGAAGAGGCCTGCCGGTCCGCGGCCAGCGGAGCAAGACCAATGCGCGTACGCGGAAGGGCCCGAAACGGACCATCGCGAACAAGAAGAAGTAAGGGGAGGGATATGTAATGGCACCGAAAGGCAAGAAAGTCAGAACCAGACGCCGTGAGCGTAAGAACATTGAAAAGGGCGCAGTGCATATCCGTTCGTCCTTCAACAATACCATGGTGACCATCACCGACACCCAGGGCAACGCCATTTCCTGGGCATCCTCCGGCGGTATGGGCTTCCGCGGCAGCAGAAAGTCCACGCCCTTTGCCGCGCAGACCGCGGCCGAGACCGCAGCCAAGGCGGCGATGGAGCACGGCCTGAAGACCGTTGAGGTCTTTGTCAAAGGTCCCGGTTCCGGCCGTGAAGCCGCGATCCGCGCCCTGCAGTCTGCCGGTCTGGAAGTCACGATGATCAAGGACGTGACGCCCATTCCGCACAACGGCTGCCGTCCGCCCAAAAGACGCAGAGTCTGATCCGGAAAAGGAGGCAATCGAAATATGGCAAAGAATATGCAGCCCATCGTAAAGCGCTGCAGAGCGCTGGGCATTTCCCCCGCCGTCATGGGGTATACCGAGAAATCCAAGCGGATGTCCACGAAGCGTAACCCCGGCGGCCAGAGAAGAGCGAAGAAGAGCGAATACGCGACCCAGCTGAATGAGAAGCAGAAGGTCAAGTTCATTTACGGCATTCTCGAGAAGCAGTTCAGAATGTACTATGAGCAGGCTGCGAAATCCTCCGGCATCACCGGTGAGGTTCTGCTGAGCACCATCGAGAGACGGCTGGACAACGTCGTCTATCGTCTGGGCCTTGCCAATACCCGCCGCGAGGCGCGTCTGCTGGTGAACCACGGCCACTTTACCGTGGACGGGAGAAAGGTGAACATCCCCTCTTTCCTGGTCAAGCCCGGTATGGTGATCGGCGTCAAGCAGTCCAGCAGAGAACTGCCCAAATTCAAAGAGCTGATGGAGCCCGACGCGTTCCGCGCCGTGCCGAAGTGGCTTGCGTACGATACGAACAGCGGTACTGCGAAGGTTACTGCGTTGCCCGCCAGAGACGATATTGATTACGAGGTGGAAGAGCACCTCATCGTCGAGCTGTACTCCAAGTAAGCGAGATGCAGGAGCAGGCTGCGGGATTCGGCGGATTTTCCGTTCTGTACGGGAGAGACGTCGAAACGCGGCCGGCGGACGCCAACCGCCGCAAACCCTCAAATTGGTAAGCTGAAACATCCGGACGCGCCGTCAGGCGGCGTTCGCCTTAGAAGGAGGGTACAACCGCATGATAGAAATAGAAAAGCCGCGCATTGAGTGCATTGAGACGCCCGGTGACGATTCTTATGGAAAATATGTCGTGGAGCCGCTGGAGCGCGGTTATGGCACGACGCTGGGCAACGCCCTGCGGAGGATTCTGCTTTCCTCTCTCCCGGGTACAGCCGTTACGACCGTCAAGATCGCCGGCGTGCAGCATGAGTTCACAACGATCCCGGGCGTCAAGGAAGACGTTACGGAGATCATTCTGAACATCAAAGGCATCATTGCCCGTCTGCACAGCCAGGATACGAAGACCATCTATATCGACGCGGCAGGCGAGGGAGAAGTTACGGCAGGCGACATCAAGGCCGACGGGGAAGTGGAGATCCTGAATCCCGAGCTGCACATCGCCACGCTGGGGCCCGACGCCACGCTGAGCATCGAAATGACGCTGAGCCAGGGCCGCGGGTATGTCTCCGCGGAGCGCAACAAGCTCCAGCAGCCGATCATTGGCGTGATTCCCATTGATTCGATCTATACGCCCGTGCTGAAGGTGAATTATTCGGTGCAGGATACCCGTGTGGGCAATGTCACCGACTTTGACAAGCTGACCATCGAAGTATGGACGGACAAGACGATTTCTGCGAGAGACGCCATTTCTCTGGGCGCGAAGATCCTGTGCGACCATTTTGTCCTGTTTACGGACCTGTCTGACACCGTCGGCAGCAAGTCCACCGTGGTGGAGAAGGCGGAGACGCGCCATGACAAGGTGCTGGAGATGACCATTGAGGAGTTGGATCTCTCGGTTCGGAGCTTCAACTGCCTGAAGCGGGCCAACATCAATACGGTGGAGGACCTGATCTCCAAGACGGAGGACGAGATGATCAAGGTGCGCAACCTGGGCCACAAGTCCCTGGAAGAGGTCGTGCACAAGCTCGCGATGATGGGCCTGTCCCTGGCGAGCGAAGAAAACAACTAACGCTTTCGAAGGAGGTTAACAGATATGCCCGGAACTCGCAAGCTCGGCAAGACCACGGATCAGCGCATGGCGATGCTGCGGCAGCAGGTCACGGATTTTCTGCAGAACGGCAGAATGGAGACCACAGTGACGCGCGCCAAGGAGATCGCGCCTCTGGCCGAGAAGATGATCACCCTCGGGAAGAAGAACACGCTGGCGTCCTATCGGCAGGCGCTTGCCTTCATCACCAAGGAAGACGTTGCATCCAAGGTGTTCAAAGAGCTGGCGCCCAAGTATACGGAGCGCAATGGCGGATACACCCGGATCACCAAGATCGGTCCCCGGCGCGGCGACGCTGCCGAAATGGCCATCCTCGAGCTGGTGTAAATCCCGAAACAGCCGACAGAGAAAAAGCCGTTTTGCAATACAGGGCCTGTATTGCAAAACGGCTTTTTTGTTTTCCGGACTCCGGCACATATCGGCGGCGGTTTCCGGAAAAACTAGCGGCACAGAAAGGGGAATGCACAGATGAAAATGACAAAAGCGGACTATGCCGAATACGTGCGGAAAAAATCTCCCGATTCCAGAACCGGCCGGAATCTGTTTCGCGCCTTTCTGGTCGGCGGCGTGATCTGCTGCATCGGGCAGGCCGTTTCCGACGGATACGGCTGTCTGGCGCTGTCGGAGACCGCTGCCGCCACGGCGACTTCCATGACCATGGTCTTTCTGGGCGCGCTGCTCACGGCGCTGGGGTTCTATGACAGGCTCGCCAAATTTGCCGGCGCCGGAACGCTGGTGCCGATCACCGGGTTTGCAAACGCCGTAGCGGCTCCGGCGCTGGAGTTCCGGAGCGAGGGCCTCGTCACCGGTACGGCGGTGAAGATGTTTACGATTGCGGGGCCGGTGATCGTGTTCGGCACACTGGCAGGCACCGCATACGGGATCGTACTGGTGCTGATCGGAATCAATTAGAAAAAGCGGAGACCGCGCAGCGGTCTCCGCTTTTTCTCGTTCCGGAACGGCGGACTACATAACGTCCTGCAGGACGGCCTTCAGCGTCTCGCCGCTCTCTCTGAGCGCCGCCGTCTCCTGTGCGCTCAGGGAGATGGGGACCTGCGCCTCCACACCGTCCTTGCCGATGACAGCCGGCATGCTGAGCGCCACATCGTCCACGCCATACAGGCCATGCTGGATGAAGGATACGGGAAGAATGGACTTCTCATCCCGTATGATGGCCTCGCAGATGCGCCGCACCGACATGGCGACGCCGTAATACGTGGCTCGCTTTTTCGCGATGATCTCATAAGCGCTGTTCTTGACGCCCTCGGCGATCTCCCGCATGGCCTCCTCGTGGTGGTAATGGCCGCGCATCTCACAAAAGTCGTGCAGAGGAACGCCGGAGATGTTGGCGCTGGACCAGACGGCGATCTCGCTGTCCCCGTGTTCACCGATGATGAAGGCGTGGACGCTGCGGCTGTCGACGTCCAGATGCTGCCCCAGAAGATATTTGAGCCGCGCGGTGTCCAGCATGGTGCCGGAGCCGAACACACGGTTCTCCGGCAGCCCGGAGAGCCGTACGGCCGCATAGGTGAGAATGTCCACGGGATTTGCCACGATCAGCAGAATGCCGCCGGGGTCCCGCTTTGCGATCTCCGGGATGATCCCGCGAAAGATCTCAATGTTCCGCCGGACAAGGTCCAGCCGCGTTTCGCCGGGCTTTTGACCGGCGCCCGCCGTGATCACAATGACTGCCGCGTCGGCGACGTCGTCGTAATCGCCGGCATAGATCCGCATGGGCTTAGCAAAGGGAAGACCGTGACTGATGTCCAGCGCCTCGCCCTCGGCCTTCTGCCGGTCCAGGTCGGTCAGGACCATCTCGGAGAACAGCCCGCTCTGCATCAGCGCAAACGCAGATGCGGCGCCCACAAAGCCGCAGCCTACGATGGCGGCCTTTCGCATATTTACAGTTTGCATGGAAACGCCCTCCTTTCAGATTAGAATGCCGCATTTTTATTGTATCATACCTTCAAAAACCGGACAAGCCGCGCCGCGTGCGCCGTATGTTCTGCCGCAGCAGGCGGTTTTTCTTGCGTTTTTGCAAGGGATATAGTATGATCGAAGCAGAAATGCGGTTGTTTCCACAACATGCGCAGCAGACGAGGAGGAATTTGTATGCAACTGAAAAACAATACCGTCCTGATCACAGGCGGCAATTCGGGCATCGGTCTTGCGCTGGCGCTTCGGTTCCTGCGGGACGGGAACCGCGTGCTGATCTGCGGGAAGGATCCCGTCAAGCTGGCGGCGGTCCAAGCCGCGAATCCCGGACTGGAGACGGTCCTGTGCGACGTCAGCCGGGAGGAGGATCGCATCCGCCTGTTTGAGACGGTCCGCGACCAGTACCCGGAGACGAACATTCTGATCAACAACGCCGGCATCCAGCAGGTCCTGGATGTGACGCAGATGGATTGGGCCGCCTGGCGCAAGGAGTTGGATACGGACCTTTTGGCGCCTGTTCATCTCAGCGGTCTGTTCATCCCGTTCCTGACCGGCAAGGAGAACGCCTGGATCGTGAACGTGTCCTCCGGGCTGGCCTTTTTCCCGCCGATCCGGAAGCCGGTTTACGGCGCGGCCAAATCTGGCCTGCACGCATTCACCTTCACGATGCGGCAGCAGCTTGTCGATACCGGCGTCGGCGTTGTGGAGATCATTCCCCCGGCGGTGAACACGAATCTGGGCGGCGCGGGCGTCCATGCCGCAGGCGCGGACGTGGACGAATTCGCCGACAGCGTTTACGCCGACCTGGGGCGCGGCGCAGAGGAGATTTTCTTCGGATTCGGCGCCAAAAACGCCGACCGGACCAGACGCGAGCTGGAGGCAGGCGCGATTGCCGCCGACAAGCGGTAACCGGATTGTCGGATACAATACGGAAGCGGCAGACCGGGGCGTCCCGATCTGCCGCTTTTTTCTGCCGCATTGCAAAACGGCGCGCGGCAGATTATAATAAAAGAAAAAAGGAGGGAAAGCGAATGAATTATCCAGAACTGATTCGGGCGCGGTACTCCGTACGCAGTTACCGGGAGACGCCGATCGAACCGGAAAAGCTGGAGAAGGTGCTGGAGGCGGGGCGGCTCGCCCCGACCGCCGCCAACTTTCAGCCGATCCGAATCTACGTTTTGCAGAGCGCCGAGGCGCTGGAAAAGATCCGGAGCCTGACCCGCTGTGCCTTCAATGCGCCGACGGTGCTTCTGATTGCGTACGACGCCGACGCGCAGTGGTCGAGCCCGCTGGAGGCTGGCATTGCATCCGGGCAGCAGGACGCCAGCATTGTTGCGACGCACATGATGCTCATGGCCCGGGAACTTGGCCTCGGCTCCTGCTGGGTCAACTTCTTCCCGAACACCGAGACGGCCCACGCGTTCGGGCTGCCTGAAAACGAGAAGCCCGTGCTGCTTATGCCTATGGGCTACCCGGCGGCGGACGCGGCCCCCGCGCCGCGGCATTTTGAGTCCAAACCCCTTGCGGAGTTGGTCCGCTATCTGTGACGGCGGAGGCGCGGACGGATGCCGGAACTGAAATGTCCCGTATGCGGGGAGGTTCTGCGCCCAGCGGAAAAGACGCTGCAGTGCGTCCGGGGACACAGCTATGACCGGGCGCGGCAGGGATATGTGAATCTGCTGATGTCCAACGCCGCGTCCGCAAAGCGGCACGGGGACGACCGGCAGATGGTCCTGGCGCGGCAGGCCTTTCTGGAGAAAGGCTATTACGGCTGTCTGCGGGACGCCCTTTGCGCGGCCGCTCTGCAGCATACGTCCGGGTCTGTGGAACTGCTGGACGCCGGCTGCGGCGAGGGATGGTATACCTGCGCGGTGCGGGATGCGCTGACGCAGGCGGGCAGAGCCTGCCATGCCTGCGGCGTGGACATTTCGCGGGAGGCGCTGAAGTGCGCCGCCCGGCGGGACCGGACGCTGACGCTGGCGGTGTCTAGCGTCAGCGCGCTGCCTGTGCGGGACGGATCCTGCGATCTGGTGCTGAGCGTTTTCGCGCCGACGCACGACGCGGAATTCCGGCGTGTTCTGCGGCCGGGCGGCATTCTGCTCCGGGCCGTGCCGCTGGAGGAGCATCTCTGGGGGCTGAAAGCGGCCGTCTATGACCGTCCGTACCGAAACCCGGCGCCGCGTGGGGAGACGGAGGGCTTTCGGCTGCTGGACCGGCGAGAGATCCGGGACAGGCTGACGCTGACCGACCCGGAGGAGATCCGGCAGCTGTTTCAGATGACGCCCTATTACTACAAGACCGGCCGCGCCGATCAGGCGAAGCTGCTTGCGCTGGACCGGCTGGAGACGGAGCTTGCGTTCTGCGTTTTTGCGCTGGAGCGCGTATGATTGTAAAAGGAAATGAGGCCGCCCGCGCGTTTTCGCGCGGGCGGCCTTTTATGTCTGAAACGGTTTATTGCGCCTCTTTCTCGGCGTCCGGCATGTGCAGGACAGCAAAGCCGCCCGCGTCCTCCACGAGGCCGTCCTTTGCCAGCATGCCGTTCAGGACCTCGATGTCCGTGGAGATGTCCAGCGCCTCGTCCCGGAACAGCTGATCCAGCTGCTGCGTAAAGCCCTTGACCAGCGTATCCAGGATTCGCTCGATGTCCTGCCTTGCGGAGTCGATGTTCTCCCCGGCGATGCCCTGCTTTTCAAACGTGCGGTAGGAGCGGAGCAGCTTCAGCGTGGTAGGCAGGTAATAGCTCATGAAGCTCTTGATCTGGGGCTGCTTCTCCGGTTTTTCCTCCACGAGCCGGAAAATGCGGGCCGTGATCTGTTCGATCTGATCGATCCGGGCGGAAACGCCCTCGTCCAGGATCTCGTCGTTCAGCGTGCGGATCTCCTGAATGATGGCATAGTATTGGTTTCCGGGCGCCGCGGCGTCCGCAGGCTTTGCCGGTTCCGGCTCCGGGAGCTTGCCGTTAAGGCACAGCGTCTTTGTGGACATATCCACCAGCGCATGCTCGCCCAGCAAGCCCTTGGAGATCATATAGGAGAGGTCCTTGTTGACCTGCTTCAGCGGGATCCCGGTAACTGCGGCCAGATGCGCCACGGGGACAGTTTCCCTGCCGACGAGCAGCGGCGCATACTGCTGCAGACGCAGCTGACGGCGGGAATACAGCGCACGGCCGATGGCGATGGCCGCACCGCCGCCCAAAAACAGAAGCGTGAAAAACTGCGCCGCAAATGACTGCAGCAGGGGCTGGCTGGCCGCAACGGCCAGTCCGATGGCGCCGAGCACGCCAGCCAGCGTATACAGAAAACCGGACAGCGGTCTGCTGGCGGGCTTGATCTGCAGGCCGTTCGCATCCGCCGCTTTCTTCCCGGATTTCTGCTCTGTCCGTCGGGGCGCGCCGGCAACCTGCCCATACCGGACGCCGCCGCGCGGCTGTGTAGACCGGACCCGGGATCCGGACTGTGCGGCGGACCACGCCTGCTTCTGAATGCTGCGGAACGCCTCCGTGATCTCGTCGACCGCCTGATTCACGCCCGCATGCACCGCCCGGGCAGCCTGCGATACGTTCTGAGACAGATCGTTGTCCAGAACGATGGACTGCGTCAGGTAATTGATATACGCCGTGGGCGGAAACAGGCCCTCCCGCAGCATCTGCTGCAGCGTCTGCAGCGTCTCCTGCTGGGAGATGCACAGTGCAGAAGCCAGATAGCTGATGGATACGGAGGGCTTGCCGGCGGTAAGAATGAGAATTCGATCGTATCTGCTGTTCATAGATTGCAACCTCTGTCAGACGTTGTACAGGGCAGGGGCTATTTGTCCAGAGAAATATTGTCGACGCCGTTCTGCTCAAATTCGGCGATGTATTCGTCGATCCGGCCGTTGAGTTCCTCGTAGTTTTCGGGGCTGATGGGTTCAAAATTCATATCCCGTCTTGCCAGTTCCTCGGCCAGGATCTGGAAAAACACCGTATCCTCATAATTCATAATGGCCTCGTGGATGCCGCCGTCCTCGAATGCGCGGGAGGGGAGCACTTCCCCGTCACGGATCTCGAAAAGCGAGGGCATGCCCGCCCGTGCGCACTGGGCGAACAGCTTGCTCTCCACTTGGTCATAGTCGGGGATCCGGTCGTCCCCCCGGGTGGAATTCAGGATCCAGTTGCCGATGTAGACCATATCCAGAAGCCTGCGGAATTCCTTTGTTGTCAGTTCAATATTCAAAACAAGGACCTCCTTTCCGGTGGCTTACACTATAGTATAGCAAAGACGCGCGGGAAATTCTACACCTATTTCAAAGAAAAAACTTGTAATCTTTGGCGGAATCGAATATCATGATATATGTGAAAGTTTGGGAAGCATAAAGGGAGTGATCCTTTGGACAATCGCGCGATCGGCGTTTTCGATTCCGGGCTCGGCGGACTGACCACGGTCAAGAAGCTCCTGGAGGTGCTGCCCGGGGAGGACCTGATCTATCTGGGCGATACCGGGCGCGTGCCCTACGGCGGGCGCAGCCGGGAGACGCTGCTCAAGTACGCCGGAGAGGACATCCGGTTTTTGCTGCAGTACGACATCAAGGCCATCCTTGTGGCCTGCGGCACCGTGTCCACCGCCGTGCTGGAGGAGATCCGGGGCGATTACAGCCTGCCGATCACCGGCGTGGTGGAGGCGGCCGTTCGGAAAGCGGCGGCCGTATCCCGGAACGGCAGGATCGGACTGATCGGAACGGCGGCGTCCATCCGCAGCGGCGCCTATGTCCGCCGTCTGCGGGAGATCCGGCCGGACGCGCAGATCCTCGGAAAAGCCTGTCCGCTGTTCGTGCCGCTGGTGGAAAACCGGCGCACAAGGCCCGGCGATCCGGTGATCGAAACCGTGGCGGAGGAGTACCTGTCTTCGCTTCGGGAGGCCGGCGTGGACACGCTGATCCTGGGCTGCACGCATTATCCGCTGCTGCGGGAGGTGATCGCGGGCATCATGGGGCCCGCGGTGACGCTGGTGGACGCCGGCGCGGAGACGGCGAAGCTGGCCGCGGTCTCCCTGGCAGAGGCGGGGCTTCTGTCCGGCCGGACGTCCGGCGGACGCTGCAGATATTTTGTCACGGACAGCACGGAGGATTTTGCGGAGACCGCGTCCCTGTTTCTGGAGACCGACGTACAGGGCGAGGTGTCGCGGGTATCGCTGGACGCCTTTTGACAAATTGCCCGACATCCGCTATAATAACAGACCAATGTAAGCAGACAATGGAGAGTTACCGACCAGTATGAAAAATGTTATGATTTCCATCCGGGGCCTGCAGGGCCTCGATATGCAGGAGGAGGATGTGCTGGAATTCGTCACCGACGGCGAATACGAGTACGGCGAGCCGATTCGTTTCGGCTATATGGAGAGCGAACTCACCGGTATGGAGGGGACGCGGACGGATTTTACCGTGGAGCCGGACAAGGTCACCATGCAGCGCACCGGAACGGTCAGCGCGGAGATGGTGTTCCGGCGGGACAGCAAGCAGTATTTTTTGTATGATACTCCCTTCGGAACGCTGACCATGGGACTGGAGACGCACAGCATCTTCAAACAGTTCAACGAGTGCGGCGGGACGCTGGAGATCCGGTACGTGGTCGATCTGGACAGCGCAAACCGCAACCGGAGCCTTCTCCGGATCCAGGTCCGGGAGGCGTAGCGGACGGAAATAATCCTGCGGGACCGGTCCGGTCCCGCTGAGAGAGGAAGCAGACAATGGCGAATTTGATTGAAGAGGCGAAGAAACAGATCGACGTTCTGGTGCGGGAGGCGTATCGGCGCGCTGCGGAAAAAGGGACGCTGCCCGCGGGCTGCAGTCTCGGCGGTACGATTGAGATCCCCAAAGATACCGTTTACGGCGATTACGCCTGCGGGTATGCCATGGCGTCGGCCCGGGAGATGCGGCGCGCGCCCCGGCAGATCGCGGAGGCGCTTGCGGCGGAGTTGGATCTGACGGACAGCTTTTTTTCCAAAATGGAGATCGCGGGCGCCGGTTTTATGAATTTTACCCTGTCCGGGAAATGGTACGGCGAAGTGCTGCGCACCGTAGAGGCGGAGGGGCCGGCTTATGGCTCCGGCGATCTGGGCCGCGGCAAGCGGGTGATCGTGGAGTTCGTCTCGGCAAATCCCACCGGGCCCATGCACATCGGCAATGCCCGGGGCGGCGTTCTGGGCGATTCACTGGCCGAGGTGCTGAAACGGTGCGGATATGGCGTCTGGCGGGAGTTTTACGTGAACGACGCCGGCAATCAGATCCAGAAATTTGCCGCTTCTCTGAACGCCCGGTATATGCAGCTTCTTCTGGGCGAGGACGCGTTCCCGTTCCCGGAGGACGGCTATCAGGGGGACGACATCCGGGAGCTGGCGCAGGCGTTCCGCGGCGAGTACGGAGACGCGTATCGGGACGCGCCGGAGGCGGAGCGGCTGGAGAAGCTGGCCGCGTTCGGGCTTGCCCGGAATATCCCGAAGATGCAGTCGGATCTGCGGCGGTACAACATCGAATATGACCAGTGGTTTCTGGAGTCGGAGCTGCACAGCTCCGGATATGTGGAGGAAACGGTCGCCCTGCTGACGGAGCGGGGCTGGACCTATACGGCGGACGGCGCGCTCTGGCTTGCCACGTCGAAGCTCCTGCGGCAGCGGTATCTTGCCGAGGGGAAGACGGACGAGCAGGTGGACAAGCTGGATCTCAAGGACGACGTGCTCCGGCGCGCAAACGGCGTGTACACCTATTTTGCGGCCGACATCGCCTATCATCGGAACAAGCTGGAAAAGCGCGGTTTTGACCTCGCGGTGAACGTCTGGGGCGCCGATCATCACGGACATGTGGCGCGGCTGCAGGCCGCGCTGGACGCGCTGGGACTGGACGGCACGCACCGCCTGGTGATCGTGCTGATGCAGCTGGTGAATCTGCTGCGTGACGGAGAGGCCGTCCGGATGTCCAAGCGCACCGGCAAGGCCATTGCGCTCGCGGATCTGCTGGATGAGATCCATGTGGATGCGGCGCGGTATTTCTTCAACTCCCGGGCCAGCGATACGCATCTGGACTTCGACCTGGGTCTTGCGGTCCGGCAAGACAGCGAGAATCCGGTGTATTACGTACAGTACGCGCACGCGCGGATCTGCAGTCTGATCGCGAACCTGGCGGAGGCGGGGCATCGCGTGAAGCCGATGGCGGAGATCGACGCTTCCGTGCTCCGGGAGGAGACGGAGCTGGATCTGCTGAAGCAGCTGTCCCTGCTTCCCGAGGAGCTGGCGCTGGCGGCCCGGGATTTCGATCCGTCCCGGATCAACCGGTATCTGGGGAATGTGGCGGCCCGCTTCCACCGGTTTTACAACGCGTGCCGGATCAAGGGCGAAGAAGAAGCCCTGCTGGACGCGCGGCTGAAGCTCGCGGATTCCACCAGAGCCGTGATTGCCGCGGGACTGGGGATCATCGGTGTGACCGCACCGGAAAAAATGTAAAAGACAGACCGTCAGAATATAAAAAGCCGCTCCGGCTGAAGAGCCGGAGCGGCTTTGCATGTCTCTGAAAAGCAGATGAGGTGCCATGGACCGGAAAAAGTTGGTAACCGGTGATTGGAGAGGCGCTATAATAAACGCGTCTTCAAAAGACGGCTCCATCTGCGGCGCTCAAAACAGAAGACGAACTGCGAGTGCGGCGGCCAGAAAACCGGCAAGATCAGCGCAAAGCGCGGCGGGGATCGCGTGCCGGGTCCGCTTTACGCCCACGGCGCCGAAGTAGACGGCGACCGTGTAAAACGTGGTTTCCGTCGCGCCCAGCATGACCGCGGCAGTGCGCCCAATCTGCGAGTCCGGGCCGTACGTCTCCATGAGCTCCGTTCCCACGGCCAGCGCGCCGCTGCCGCTGAACGGCCGGATGAACATCAGCGGGACCGTTTCGGCCGGAATGCCCAGCTTTGCCAAAAGCGGATGCAGGAGCGCTGTCAGCGCGTCCAGTGCGCCGGAGGCGCGCAGCGCGGAGACCGCGGCAAGGAGGGCCGTGAGCGTCGGCAGGATCCGGAAGACGACCTGCAGGCCGCGCGCGCCGCCTGTGACCAGCGCGTCAAAGACGTCGGTCCGGCGGAACAGCCCCACGCACCCGACTGCGGCGAGAAGAAGCGGTACGATCCAGGCGGTATAACTCACGGACGAATTCGCTCCATCAGCCTGGCCGCCAGGATCCCCACGGTGACGGAGATGGCGGAGGTGAGCCATACGGCCGGCAGAATATCAAAAGGCGCGGCTGCGCCCGCCGCAGCGCGCACACCCGCCACGGTGGCGGGGATGAGCTGAATGGAGGCGGTGTTCAGCACCACCAGCATGCACAGGTCGTTCGTTGCGGTTTCCCCCTGTGCCATTGCGGCGGCTGCGCGGATCCCAAGCGGCGTGGCCGCGTTGCCGAGGCCGAGCAGATTGGCCGCCGTGTTGGCGGAGATCGCCTGCAGCGCGGCCGGATCGTCGGAATGCCCGGGAAACAGTCGGACGAGGAGCGGCCGGAGCAGGCCGGCAAGCCCCGCGGAGAGCCCGGACCGCTCCATGACCTCCATCACGCCGGTCCACAGACAGGTGACGCCGCAGAGCCCGATACAGAGGGTAACGCCCGAGGACGCGCCGTCCAGCAGGCCGCGGTTTACCGCGTCCATGCTGCCGTGCAGCATGCCGTAAACCACGGCAGCGAGCATCATTCCGCACCAGAGTATGCCCATAGCCATGCGGTCGCCTCCTCTCTGCAATGCCTGTCTCAGCCTATGCGCCGCCGCGGCAGGATATGCGCGGCGGCGATTGGAAATAAAAATGCCGTATATTGACAAAGTACGGGCAGGAAGGTATAATGCCAATACATTGTCCGCGACAAGAGATGATAGAAAGGGGAAAAACCATGAAATCCACCGGAATTGTGCGAAAAGTCGACGAACTTGGCCGAATTGTGCTTCCGATCGAACTGCGCAGGACGCTGGATATAGAGGAAAAGGATTCTCTGGAGATTTATGTGAATGAGGACACTATCATCCTGCGTAAATACGAACCGACTTGCGTGTTCTGCGGCGGCGTGCGGAATGTGATTCAGTACAAGGGTAAGATCGTCTGTGAAAACTGTCTGCGGGATCTGCGTTCGGAAGTGTAAAAAAGGATAACGGCAGGGCCGCACCCGAGAGGGTGCGGCCCGTTCTTTTTTTCAGGTTCAGGATTTCGTATCCGGTTCTGCAAGCCGGCCGTAGAGTCGGGTCATGCGTCGGATCCGGGCGGCGAGCTTTGCATCCGCCTCTCCGGGGAGCAGCCGCCAGGCCCAGTTGCCCACGGTGGTGCCCGGGACGTTGGTCCGGGCCTCTGCGCCCAGCCTCAGCCAGTCCTGCATCTGTGCGACGAACAGATCCGCCACGGAGCCCATACCCGCCCGGAGCACGGCCTCCGCGAGCTGATGCCGGTCGGAAACGCCCAGATATTCCATCGCGAACCGGCGCTCCCGGGGCGGCAGCGCCGCGGCCCAGGCAGCCAGCGTCGTGTTGTCATGCGTGCCGGTATAACAGACGGTGTTCGGCACATGGTGATGGGGCAGATAGTCGCTGTCCGCCTCCGGATCGAAGGCGAACTGCAGCACCCGCATCCCGGGCAGCCCGGAATCGCGGAGCAGCGCGCGGACATCCTCTGTCAGGATGCCCAGATCCTCCGCCAGAATGGGGAGCTCGCCGAACCAGCCCTGCAGCCGCTGCAGGAACGGAAGACCCGGTCCCGGGACCCACTTTCCCTCCGCGGCGGTTTTCGCGCCGTACGGGACCGACCAGTAGCTGGCAAGGCCCCGGAAATGGTCGATCCGGGTCAGATCAAACAAACGCATGGCATGGTCGAGCCGCCGGATCCACCAGCCGAAGCCGTCCGCCTCCATCGCGTCCCAGTCGTACAGGGGATTGCCCCAGAGCTGACCGGTCTCGGAGAAATAATCGGGCGGGACGCCGGCCACCGCGGTGGGTACGGCATTCTCATCCAGCTGGAAAAACGAGGGGGCCGCCCACACGTCCGCGGAATCCATGGCCGTATAGATGGGCAGATCACCCAGGATCCGGACGCCGTGCGCATGCGCATATTCCCGCAGCGCCGTCCATTGGACGTAAAACAGATACTGTACGTAGGTATGAAAAGCAACGTCCTCCGCCAGCTCCGCGTGGTAACGGGCCAGCGCCTCCGGACGGCGCAGCCGGAGATCCGCGTCCCACTCCGTCCAGGGCCGCATGCCGAAATGCGCCCTGGCGGCCATGAACAGCGCGTAATCCGGCAGCCAGGCGGCGTTGTCTGTGCAGAACTGCCCGAAAGCGGCGTCGGCCTTGTCTCTGCCGCGCCGGAAAGCGAGCCGCAGGAGAGCCGTCCTCGCCGCATAGAGCCTGTCGTAGTCCACATGCCGCGGGTCGGAGCCGAAGTTACAGGCTTCAACCTCCTGCCGCTTCAGCAGCCCCGCCCGGATCAGCGCATCCAGGTCGATGTAGTTCAGATTGCCCGCAAAAACGGAGTAGGACTGATACGGGGAATTCCCGTAACTGGTCGGGCCGATGGGGAGCACCTGCCAGACGCCCTGCCCGGCCCTGTGCAGAAAATCCACAAAATCCCGGGCGGCTTTCCCCATCGTGCCGATCCCGTATCGGGACGGCAGTGCGGAGACGGGCAGCAGGATCCCGCTGGTTCGTGTCAAAGGCCTTTCCCCCCTTTACAGAAAAAGACAGCGTGTCCGGCGTCGGACACGCTGTCTGCTGCTTACAGCTGCTTGTTGGCGTTGATCTTTACGCCGGGGCCCATCGTGGAGGCGGTAACGCAGCTCCGGATGTACTGGCCCTTGGCTGCCGCGGGCTTGGCCCGAACCACGGCGTTAATCAGCGTGTTGTAGTTGTCCACCAGCTTCTCGGCACCGAACGAGACCTTGCCGATGGGGCAGTGGATGATGTTGGAACGGTCCAGACGGTACTCGATCTTACCGGCCTTGATCTCCGAAATGGCCTGCGCCAGATTCGGGGTGACGGTGCCGGCTTTCGGGGTGGGCATCAGACCCTTGGGGCCCAGCACCTTACCGAGGCGGCCGACAATGCCCATCATATCGGGCGTGGCGACGACGACGTCGTAGTCGAAGAAGTTCTCTTTCTGGATCCGCTCGACCATATCCATGGCGCCGACGAAATCGGCGCCGGCGTCCAGCGCCTCCTGCTGCCGCTCCTCCTTGCAGAACACCAGGACCCGACGGGTCTTGCCGGTGCCGTGGGGGAGAACGACCGCGCCGCGGACCTGCTGATCGGCGTGACGGGAGTCGACGCCCAGCTTGATGTGCAGCTCTACAGTCTCGTCGAATTTCGCCGTGGCGGCCTTGACGACCAGATCAAAGGCCTCGGCAGCGTCGTACTGGACGCTCCGGTCAATGAGCTTTGCGCTCTCAACGTACTTTTTCCCTTTAGACATTGCTTAGCCCTCCTCTACAACGATACCCATGCTGCGGGCGGTGCCGGCCACCATGCTCATGGCCGCCTCGATGCTGCCTGCGTTGAGGTCGGGCATTTTCTGCTCGGCGATCTTGCGGAGTTCTTCCCTGCTGATCTTCGCGACCTTGTCACGCTGCGGAACACCGGAGCCCTTCTCAATGCCGGCGGCCTTCTTCAGCAGAACGGGGGCCGGGGGGGACTTGGTGATGAAGGTGAAGCTGCGGTCCGCGTAGACCGTAATGACGACGGGGATCGTGAGACCGTTGTCGTTCTTCGTACGCTCGTTGAACTCCTTGATGAAGGCGGAAATATTCACGCCGTGCTGACCAAGCGCGGGACCGACCGGGGGAGCGGCAGTCGCTTTCCCGGCGGCGATCTGAAGCTTGATCATCCCTACTACTTTCTGTGCCACTTTCAGTGAACCTCCTATAAAAGATGTGGTGATATGCCGCCCAAAGCGGCGATACCTTTGGCGGAGCGGGGGACCGCTCCTCCCACGTCGGCAAACAGCGTTTGCCAGCCGGAAACCCGGCGCCAATACGTCGTCAGACGTACTGTTTACGATTTGATGAGCTCGACCTGCTCAAAGTCCAGATCCACCGGGGTCTCCCGGCCGAACATGGACACGACCACGCGGACGCGGCGTTTGTCGACTTCGATCTCGTCGACCGTGCCGAAAAAGCCGTCCAGCGGTCCGTCGGTGACCTTGACGCTGTCGCCGATCTTGAAATCCACGACGACGTCGTGCTTCTCCACACCCAGAGACGCGATCTCATCCTCGGTGAGCGGGATCGGCTTATTGCCGGTGCCCACGAATCCGGTGACGCCGCGGACGTTGCGGACCAGATGCCAGCTCTCGTCCGTGAGGACCATCTTCACCAGCACATAGCCGGGGAAGACCTTGCGCTCCACGACCTTGGTCTGGGAATCCGTGATCTCCGTAACGGTCTCCATGGGAATATTGACCTCGCGGATGAGATCCTGCATCCGGCGGTTCTCCACGGTCTTGCCGATGGTGTCCGCCACTGCATTCTCATAGCCGGAGTAGGTATGGATCACATACCATTTTGCCTCTTCTGCCATGTCCGCTCCTTAACCGCCGATGGAGATGAGGACCTGGACGACCTTGTCGGCCAGCGTGTCGAATCCCCAGATCACCAGCGCGGAGACGACCATGATTGCCAGAACGACGCCTGTGTTGTTCAGGATCTGGCCGGAAGTGGGCCAGATGACCTTTTTCAGTTCGCTCCGCATTTCGCGGAACCACTTGGCAATGCGGTTGCTGCCCTTTTTCTTCTTCTCCTTCTTCGCAGGAGCCTTGTCCACGGACGGAGCAGCCAGTCTTTCTTCGTCTGCCATCAGAGCACTCCTTTCTTGCTTTTCAGGTTTGCAGCCTTACTTCGTTTCGCTGTGCACGGTGTGCTTGCGGCAGAAACGGCAATACTTGTTCAGCTCAAGACGGTCAGGCGTGTTCTTCTTGTTCTTGATCGTGTTGTAGTTTCTCTGCTTGCATTCGTTGCATCTGAGTACGATTTTCACGCGCATTTACGGCACCTCCAAATCTTTGCCTCCCTGTTTGGTTTTGGCGAAATCGGGCGTTTTCCGCAAAAACAGCACACGAAAACAAGCCCGTCCGCCGACAGGTAGCGTTACTATACCACACTTTCACAGGGCAGTCAACCATATTTTTATGAAAAAACGTCTGTTTACAACGGCTCGCAGGGTTGTCACCGGGCGTAAAATCCTGTATACTGTTTCCCAGTAACGCGGAATGCGGAAAGGAGGGAGACTGTGCGGATCATGGCGGTGGATTACGGCGACGCCCGGACGGGGCTCGCCGTATCGGACGCGATGGGGATGCTGGCCGGAGACGCCTGGACCGTCTCTGACCGGAACGCCGATCGGGTCGCGGACGTGATTGCGGCGGAGGCTGAAAAGCGGGGCGTGGAACGCCTGGTGCTCGGCTACCCCAGGAACATGGACGGCTCCGCCGGCCCGCGGGCGGAAAAATGCGAGGCGTTTGCTGCGCTTCTTCGGGAAAAGACCGGGCTTCCGGTCATCCTGTGGGACGAGCGGCGGACGACGGTGGATGCGCACAGGATCCTGTCCGACGCGGGCCGCCGCGGAAAAAAGCGTAAAGCGGTGGTGGACGCCGTGGCCGCGACCCTGATCCTGGAGGGGTATCTCGGCAGTCTGTGACGCCGGTACGCCCGACAGAAAAAGAAAGAAAACGGGAGAATGGATATGAAGAGAACGATCGCGCTGATTCTGGCATTGCTGCTGATGTGCACGGCTTGTTCCGGGCCTGCCGGACCGACGCCGGCGGAGACGGACGACCCTGCGGTCTCCGCGTCCCCGACGCCGACCCCCACGCCCGCGCCCACGCCGACCCCGACGCCGGAACCGACGCCCACACCGGAGCCGACGCCGGAACCGACGCCCACGGCGCCGCTCTATACGAATCCGCTGACCGGCGAGGGGATGGAGACGGACGTCAGCGGCGTGCGGCCGTACGCCATCATGCTGAACAATCTGAAGAAAGCGCTGCCGCAGCACGGCGTCACGCAGGCGGACATCATCTTTGAGATGCTTGCCGAGGGCGGCATCACCCGGATGATCGCCCTGTTTCAGGACGTGTCCGACATAGGCGCGATCGGCAGCGTGCGCAGCGCCCGCCCGTACTTTATCGACGTGGCGGAGGCGTTTGACGCGGTATACATCCATGCGGGCGGCAGCGACGACGCGTACATCGCCATCAAGTCCCGCGGCATTACGAGCATCGACGGCGTCAACGGGCGCGTCGGGACCAAGATCTTCTACCGGGACGAGTACCGGCGGAAGAATGTGGGCTATGAGCACAGCCTGTTTACCACCGGCGAACTGATCACGGAGATCCTCTCCGCCGCGGACATCCGGCACGACCACAAGAGCGGATTTGTCAGTACGCTGGCCTTTACGGCAGACCCGGTCTTCTCGGGAGACGATGCGGTCGGAAAACTCGTTGTCACCTTCACCAAGGGCGGGAAATCCACGGGCTTTACCTATGATGCGGACACGCAGCGGTACGCGGTCAGCGAGTACGGCGCGGTGTACAAGGACGGCAACAACGATGAGCAGGTCACGGTCCGGAACGTCCTGGTGCTGCAGACCACCTATACGACCGTGGACAGCTACGGCCGTCTGAAAGCCAATATGTCCGGCGGCTCCGGCACTTTTATCTGCCACGGAGAAATGACGGACATCAAGTGGAGCCGGTCCGCATCCGGGTTCGTCTTCACATACGCGGACGGCACGCCGCTGGAGCTGGCCGTGGGGAACACCTACGTCTGCGTGATCAATACAAGCGGCAGCATCAAAGCGGAGTGAGCCGATCCGCCGCTTGAAAATGAAAAATCGGGCGCGGCATTTTGCCGCGCCCGATCTGTCTGTTTATGCGTTACCGCTCGACGATCGCTTCGCCGACCTTGTAAATGTCTCCGGCGCCGACGGTGAGGATCAGATCGCCCGGCTTTGCCAGCGAGCGGAGCACGCGCTCCATCTCGTCGAAGGAGGCGCAGTACCTCGCGCCGGGGACTGCGTCCGCCAGATCCCGGGACGAGATCCCGATGGTATTGGTCTCCCGGGCCGCGTAGATATCCGCGAGCAGCGGGAGATCTGCCCGCGCAAGCTGGGCGGCGAAATCGTCAAACAGCGCCTTGGTGCGGGAATAGGTATGCGGCTGGAATGCCAGGATGATCCGGTCATATCCGAGCTCCGTCGCGGTGTCGAGAAGCGATTTCAACTCGCCGGGGTGATGCGCGTAGTCGTCATAGACGTCCGCGCCGCTGCAGACGCCCTTGTACTCAAACCGCCGGCCTGCGCCGGTAAAACCGGCAAGCCCCTCGGTCACTGCGCTGCCGGGCAGCCCCAGCACGTGCGCGGCGGCGGAAGCGGCCAGCGCGTTCAGAACGTTGTGTCGCCCCGGCACCTGCAGCCGGACGTGGGTGTAGAAAGACCCGCGGCAGAGCACGTCAAATTCCGATTTTCCACCGGAAATCTTCAGATCGGCGGCCTGCACGTCGGCTTCCGGCGAAAAGCCGAAAGTCGTAACAGAACGGTCGATACCGGCCAGCGCGTCCATGGAGTTCCGGTCGTCCCGGTTCGCAATGACATGGCCGTCCGCCGGGACCAGTTCAGCAAAGGAGCGGAACGACGCCTTGACGTCTTCGAGATCGTGAAAATAGTCCAGATGATCCGCGTCTACGTTCAGGATCACCGCCACAGTGGGGGAGAAGCTGAGGAAAGAGTCATAGTATTCACAGGACTCCAGCACGATGGTGTTCCCTTTGCCGACCCGGTGTCCCGCGTGAAGCAGCGGCAGCGTGCCGCCGATCATGACTGTGGGATCGGCCTGCGCGGCCATCAGAATGTGCGTCGCCATTGAAGTGGTGGTGGTTTTGCCGTGGGTACCGGCGATGCACAGCGCGTTCGGATAGCTCCGCATGATATAGCCCCAGGCCTGGGCGCGTTCAAACACGGGGATCCCGGTATTCCGGGCGGCCGCCACCTCGGGGTTGTCGTCGTGCGCCGCGGCGGTGCGGATGATAAACTCCGCGCCGCGGATGTTCTCCGGCGCGTGTCCGACGGCCACGGGAATGCCAAGCTCGCGCAGGTGCAGGACAGCGGCGCTCTCCGCGATGTCGGACCCGGTGACGACAAGGCCCATATTTTGTAGGACCTCGGCCAGCGGGGACATGGATACGCCGCCGATGCCGATTAAATGGCAGCGGCGGCCGGGCGCCATAAAGGTTTGCAGATCGGAAATCATCATAAAAGAAAACGCTCCGTTTCGGCGGATACGGAAAAGACCGTATCCAGATGGGGAAACTCTTGCGACCAATTTACAATTCAATTATAATACACATTATATGAGAATACAATAAAAAAATACCGCTCCGGCGTTTCGGCAACGCAAGCAGAGAAGGAGGGCGCAGCCATGCAGAGAGAGCAGATCCCCGCATACGCGGCCGCGGCGGCAGATACGCTGCAGGCGGCCGGCTTTGCCGCGTATTTTGTGGGCGGCTGCGTGCGGGACCTGTATCTGGGGCGGCCGGTCCACGACTGGGACGTCGCGACGGACGCGTCGGCGGAGGAGGTGCTCCGCCTGTTTCCAAAGTCGATCCCAACGGGACTGCGCTACGGGACCGTGACAGTTCGGATCGGCGGCGCATCCGTGGAGGTCACAACCTTTCGGACGGACGGCGGGTACTCCGACCATCGCCGCCCGGACGGAGTGCAGTTCGTGAAAGACGTCCGGGAGGATCTGGCGCGCCGGGATTTCACCGTGAACGCCATGGCCATGACGCCGACGGGAGAGGTGCTGGACCCGTTCGGGGGCGTTGCCGATCTGCGGGAGCGGCGTCTGCGCTGTGTGGGGGAGCCGACGGTGCGGTTTGAAGAGGATGCGCTGCGCATATTCCGTGCGCTGCGCTTTTCGGCGTCGCTGACGTTCTGGATCGATCCGAAAACGGCGGCGGCTATGGAGACGTGTGCGCCGCTGACGTCGGCCCTGTCCGGGGAGCGCGTGGCCGTGGAGACGGAGAAAATGCTGCTCGCGGACGGTGCTGCGCAGCTGACGGAGGCCGTGCGGCTCGGTCTGTACGCGGGGTTCGGCGCTTCCGCAGGACCGGTCCGGCTCCGGGGGCTCGACGTGCTGCCGGAGGCGCTGCCGCTGCGCTGGTGCGTGTTTGCCGCCGCGCTGCTGGCGGCCGGTCGGATTCGGGACGCGGCCGGATTTCTGCGCGCGCTGCGGCGGAGCCGGAGTTGTATCGCTGTGGCCGGGCGGGGCGCAAGACTTGCGCTGACGGGCCTGCCGGAAGAGGCCGCGAAACTGAAAGCGCTTCTGGCGGATTACGGACCGGAGACCGTGCGGTGCGCCGCAGCGGCGCAGGACCTGCTCCGCGGTACGTCCGCCCTGGCCGCGGTAGAGACGGTTCTGGCCGACGGGACCTGTTGGGCGGCGGCGGACCTTGCCGTGGACGGAAAGGACCTTATCGGATTGGGCGCGTCCGGCAGGGAGATCGGCGCGCTGCAGCGGGCGCTGCTGACGCATGTGCACGGGAATCCGGCGGACAACGAGCGGACCGCGCTGCTCCGGCTCGCCGCGTCCTGGCTGCGGGACGGATGCCCGGCAGACGAGGAATCGGGCAGCGGCTCGAACGACGCGGGGAAACGGCGGTTTCCGGAAAAAAACTATTGACAAGTCCGGCGCTGCATTATAAAATAAGCAAGCGCTGTTGAGAAGCGGAGCGCCTCAAGCGGGGCGCATTGAATCGAATGGCCGAGTAGTTCAGTTGGTTAGAACGCCAGCCTGTCACGCTGGAGGTCGAGGGTTCGAGCCCCTTCTCGGTCGCCACACGCTGCTGTAGCTCAGTAGGTAGAGCGCATCCTTGGTAAGGATGAGGTCGGCAGTTCGAATCTGCCCAGCAGCTCCAAAGAAAACGGAGAGGACAAAGGTCCTCTCCGTTTTCTTTTGCAGGGGTTGGAATTCGAACTGCCGACCCGTGCCCGGAGGGCACGTTGAGCCCGCGGAGCGGGCGGAACAGCGCGGATGCGGTCGCGAAGCGACAGGCATCCGGCAGTTCGAATCTGCCCAGCAGCTCCAAAGAAAACGGAGAGGACAAAGGTCCTCTCCGTTTTCTTTTGCAGGGGTTGGAATTCGAACTGCCGACCCGTGCCCGGAGGGCACGTTGAGCCCGCGGAGCGGGCGGAACAGCGCGGATGCGGCCGCGGAGCGGCGGACATCCGGCAGTTCGAATCTGCCCAGCAGCGCAAGAAACCGACTGGCTCTTTGAGTCAGTCGCTTTCTTGTTATATTCGAAAGTCAATTCAAAAACTGCTCAACTGTTTTTATCTCTTAAGTGTTTAATTATTTGATATAACAGCTCTATATCTTCCTCTTTTAATCCATCGACAGCAACCGTAGCTGTCGTGTCAACGCAAAGAAGATAGTCCGTCGAGATCTTAAATAGACTGGCCAATTCAACAATATATTGTGTTGAGGGAACAGAAATGCCCAATTCCCAAGCATTAACACTGGATCGAGTAATTCCCAGACACCGCGCAAGCTCTGACTGTGTCATATTCTTTTGTTCCCGAAGATTTTTAATCCTGTCCGCAATCATTTTACCACACCTCCAATCGCATGGTAAAACACGCAAACAGATATTACATTATCATAATGATATTTATAATTGACAGCAAAAGGAAAGGAATGTTATACTGAATTTGTGAAATGCACTTATGTGCTCTATTCGAAGAATGGAAAGAAGGTATTTTGAGTGTGGTTTTTTTATATTCTTGGCCTTATTGTGTGGGGCTTGATCTGGGGGGTAGCAACGCGTGCAATCATAGTAAATAAAGGCTACGAGCATAATGGGACGACTTGGTTTTGGCTAGGTTTCTTTTTTGGACTGATCGCATTGCTTGTTGCAGTTGCAAAGCCAGAGCATAATAAACAGCAGCAGACGATGGTTCAAAACTATTACTATACAGAAAGAGGGCCTTATGGAGGAAGGTCTATTATTCGGCCAAATGCGGATATGGAAAGAAATATTTTACTGCGGGGTGGTTGGGAATGCCGCTGCGGCCGAGTAAACGACAGTTATGTCACGACCTGCGTTTGTGGACGAAATAAAAGAAATATTTCTTTGACTGCTGTTCCTGTGCAGCAGGATACTTTGAAAACAGGACAGCAAGGAAAGAGGGGGGAGAACGAGGGGAAAACAATGGTTGTAGACACTGATCAACTAAAAGCCCTTAAAGAGTTGCTTGATGGTAATGTGATCACAGAAAGTGAGTTTGAAGCAAAGAAAAAACAGATTTTGGGCCTCTAGAACTCTTTTCACGATAGAGGACTCATTGGTTGAGAATTCTTATATGCGGGAAAATTTCTGAGCCGAACAGACATCCGCAAGGATTTGCAATTCTTTCCAAAATAAGCTATACTGTCAGCAGGAATTGCAGGGGAGCGGCAAGACGCCCGCCCTTGCAGGATGTTTATTTTTCCCGCCATACGGCGGGACGGAAAGGAAAGGTGCACAGCATGCCGTACATTGCCGTCAGACATTTCCCCAAGGACGAGGAGACCCGGAAACGGGTGGCCGAGCGGATCAACCAGGTGTTCCTGGAGGAGTGGGGCTGCCCGCCGCAGGCGATCAGCATCTCCATGGAGGCGATCCCGCAGGAGGAGTGGGAGGCCAAGGCCAAGCCCGTTATGAAGGAGAACATGGACAACATGATGATCCTGCAGGGTGAGAAAAAGTTTTAAGCCGGAATTGAAAAGGGCGGGACCCCCAGCGGGGTCTCGCCCTTTTTTTGAGAAACCTGTTTACAGGCCCAGATAGGCCTGCACCGCGGCCAGATCCGGGAGCACGGTCTCTGCCAGCGCGCGGATCTCCTCCGTGGGCGGGAGCATGTCCGGGACCATAACGGCGGGGATCCCGGCGCGGTGCGCAGCGCGGACGCCGTTGTGGGAATCCTCGATCACCAGCGCCGCCGCGGCGGGGACGTCCAGCATTTCCAGCGCGCGCAGAAAAATATCCGGCTCCGGCTTGCTGCGGGCAACTTGATCGCCGCCGACGACGCGGTCAAAATACGGACGCAGACCGGCTTCGGCGATCTCCCGCTCCACGATCTCCGTGCGCGTGGAGGAGGCGATCGCGGTGCGGATCCCGGCCTCCTGCAACGCAGCGAGCAGCGGCCGGATGTGGGGCTTTTCCGGCAGACGGCCGCCGTCGTACTTCTCGTGGAACCGGGCGGACTGAATCGCCCGGTACTCGTCATAGGGGAAATCGGGGCCGTAGGCCTCCAGATAGATTTCCCGTGTTCTGACGGCGTTCACGCCGATGACCCGCCGATAGACCTCCTCAATGCCGGAAAAGCCGTGTTCTTCGGCGAGACGCTGCCATTCGGCAAATACGGCGTGTTCCGAGTCGAAAATCACGCCGTCCATGTCAAAGATCACCGCGCACGGCTGCGCAGAACGCACCGCGTCCATCTCAGGCGAGGACCCGGTCCAGCGCCGCTCGGATCTGTGCTTTGCAGTCCTCGTAGGACTCGCCGGGATGGGCCTCATAGAGCTTTTCATCCCCGTGAAAGATCGTGGGGACATGGTAGTAGTCGTAGGCGTTCGCCCGGTCGGGCTCCCGGCTCTCCTCCACCCAGTCGATGGCGATTTCCCCATAGGCGGGATTCTCCGCCGTCAGCTCTTCGAGCGCACGCCGTGCGTTGCGGCAGTAGGGGCAGTGGTCCAGATGAAACAGCGTGATTTCTTTCATATCGGCATTCTCCTTTTGTATGCGCCGCGATCAGGCCAGAATGCGGCGCAGCTGCTTTTCCGACGCCTCCGGCAGCAGCTTCTGCAGGTGCGCCAGGACCCGGGTATAGGATTCCGCAGGCTCCCGGCTGTATGCGGCGCGGCGGAACTCCGGTCCGAAACGCGCTTCCGGCGTCGTATACTCCGCCGTGCCCCAGCCGTAGCGCCGACCGTACCGGTCGGTCTGATAGATGAAGTCGCTTGTGATTACATAGCACTGGGCCTGCAGGCGGGCCATGGAGGCGTCAAAGCCTTTCCGGCCGTCCTTTCCGTAACCGCCCAGCCGCTTCAACCAGCCGGACTGCGCCGGGGCGTTCGCCTCCACAAGGTCAAAGAGCGTTTTGTCCGCGTACGGCGCAAGTCCCTCCTCATACCGGGCGTCGAAATCATAGCCGTCCCTGCGATAATTCGCAAAATCGGGGAACCACTCGGCGCTGATGAACGCGGCCTTGTGCTCCAGAAATTTGCCATAGGCGCAGCCGCTCTCCCGGATCACGGGACCCTTCCACTCCCAGACGCCGTCGATCCCGCTGTCAAACCACGCCTCCGGCGCGACGTGCTCTTCTATGGAAAAGCCGGGAATGGCGTTGCGGAACAGCGGCACAAAGCCGTATTCCAGAATGGCGCGGATCAGGTCGTCTTTTGTGCGGACGGTAAAAGCGAACGGCATGCGGCGTCACCTCTCTTAAATTTCATTGTAGCATTTTCGCGCTTTCCCGTCAAATGACGGTGCGCGCGGCGGCGGACTTTGCACCGTATTCCGTACGCGCGCCCGCTTGCGAAACGGAGCGGAATGTGCTATCTTAATACCGGAAAAAACACGGCACTGGAGGCACAGACCTTGGAGATTCGGGAATCGGCAGAGAACTATCTGGAATGTATGCTGATGCTGCGGGAACAGTACGGATATATCCGTTCCGTGGATATTTCCCAGCAGATGGGGGTGACAAAACCGAGCGTGACCTACGCGACGAAGCGGCTTCGGAACGCGGGCTGTATCGAAATGAATTCCGGCGGCTTTATTACGCTGACGGAGCGCGGCATGGAGATCGCGCGGCGGATCTATGAACGGCACAGAAAGCTGACGGCGCTGTTTATGGATCTCGGCGTGGATGAGGAGACGGCGCGGGAGGACGCGTGCAAGGTGGAACACGATCTGAGTGAACAGACGTATAACGCTATTTGCCGGTTTGTGGACGGACAGGGGCGGGAAAGACGGAGAAGAGACTGACCTGTGAAAAGAAAAGCGGGAGACGCTGCAGCTGTGCAGCGCCTCCCGCTTTTTGTACAGGATATGAATTATTCCGGCCGGATCGCGGCCTCATACAGAATACTCCGGGGCAGTCCGGTCTCCTCGGCGACCCGCCGTGCGGCGTCCCGCGCGGAAACCCCTTCCGCACGCAGCGCGCGGACCCGTGCGGCCGCCTCCTCCGGCGTGACCTCCGGCGCCGCCGCTTCCTGCGAGCCCTCGACCACGAGGACGAACTCGCCGCGGGGCGGCGTTTCCGCATAGTATAAGACCGCCTCGTCCAGCGTCATGCGCAGGACCTCCTCGTGGAGCTTCGTCAGCTCCCGGCAGAGGGCGATGCGCCGCGCGCCGCCGAATGTATCCCGCAGGTCGCGCAGCGTGGACTGCAGTTTGTGGGGAGCTTCATAGAAAACCATGGTGCGCCGTTCGGTCCGCAGCGATTCCAGATGCTCCGTCCGGCTCTTTTTCGCGGTGGAGAGAAATCCCTCAAAGGTGAATCGGCCGGTGGGCAGCCCGGACAGCGCGACCGCAGAGACGACGGCGCTGGGGCCGGGGACCACAGAGATCGGCACGCCGGCTTCGGCACAAGCGGCTACGAGCGGCTCCCCGGGGTCGCTGATGGCGGGCATTCCGGCGTCCGTGACCAGCGCGCAGTTCTCGCCGGCCAGCAGCCGTTCCAGAATGCGCTGCCCGCTCGCGGCGCTGTTGTGCTGGTAGTAACTCACCAGCGGTTTTTTCAGCCCCAGATGATTCAGCAGCTTCAGCGTGACGCGGGTGTCCTCTGCCGCAATGAAGTCCGCGGACTCCAGCGTTTCAACTGCGCGGGGGGAAATATCCCCCAGATTGCCGATGGGGGTGCCGACCAGATACAGCGTTCCTGCCATGGCCGTCAGTCCTTTCTATGATAGATTTGCAGCAGTTCTTTGGACGGGCCGCCGTTCGGATCGGTCAGCAGAAGCGGCGGCTCCGCGCTCAGCCCTGGGCTGCCGCCGCGCCGGCTCTCCACCAGAATCAGGCTGGGGGCAGCGGCGGCGGTGTTCTGGACAAAGCGGAGCCGTTTCGGCTCCAGGCCGTGGGCGCGAAGCGTGCAGAGGACGTCCGTGAGCCGTTCCGGCCGGTGGACCAGGGCGAACTTGCCGCCCCACCGGACGAGATAGGCTGCCGCCGCGCACACGTCCGCCAGCGTGCAGGCGCGCTCCTCACGCGCCAAAGACAGGGCCTCGGGTTCGCTGCTCTTGCCGCTTCCCACGGGGAAGTAAGGGGGATTTGCCACCACAAGGTCAAAGCTGCCTGCGGCGCCGACAGAGGACGGCGTCCGCAGATCGGCCTGCACGACGCGCATCCGGTCGGAAAGACCGTTTTCGCGGGCATTTTCCAGCGCGGCGGCTACGGCAGCCGGCTGAATGTCCGCGCATACGGCGCGCGCCGTCGGCAGCTCCCAGAGCGTCAGCAGGGCGACGACGCCGGAACCGCAGCCCAGATCACAGATCATGCGGCCGCCGGCTTTGGAGGCGAACGCCGCCAGCAGGACCGCGTCCGTCCCCAGCGGGAATACCTGTTCCGCGTGGACCAGTCTCGGCCCGCCGGGCCACAGCTCATCCCGGGGCAGATTCAGCTTTTCCATGACGTCTCCTGTTGTAAATCCGTGCCCACGCGGACGCGGGCGTTTGCGGTTCCGATGCAAAAAGGGCGGTATTTCTACCGCCCCTTTGCTCCTTGTTTACGGCCTTGGGCCGTTTGCTTACTCAGCGGTGATCGCGCCGACCGGGCAGGCGCCCTCACAGGCACCGCAGTCGATGCAGCTGTCTGCATCCACTTCGTAGTGGGATTCGCCCTCGGTAATGATGCCCAGCGGGCAGGTCTCCGCACATGCGCCGCAGGAGAGACACTCATCAGAAATCTTGTGCGCCATTCTATGTACCTCCAACTTGATAAACTCGCGCCTGTACTGGAAACAGGCAACCTTATTGTAACATGCTTTCCGAAAAAATCAACGAGTTTTTTCGCTTTTTCCTGCGCATGTATGGAATTGGCTCCGCAGGGAAACAATACAGGCAGACTTCCGGAAAGAGGGGGGAGCGGAATGCAGACGACCGAGCGGGGCGCAGATCCGGAGTGGACGCCGCACAGTGCGGCGCACGCCGACCGCTTTCAGGCGACGAACGAAAAGGTCAAACTGTCAGAGACTGTGAAAATCGAAGAAAAATCAAGCGATGATTCGAAAAACCGAGAGATCGGGAGTTAAATCAAAATCCGGGCGCCCAGAAAGGTCAAAGTTAGTCAAAATCAAATTTGCAAACAAAGGCGCATTGCGATATACTGCGTTCAGAAGGTCAAAGAAAGTCAAAGTCAAGCGCAGAGACCGCAAGGAGGAGATGCAGATGGGCATAAGCGATGTGATCGCCGGATTCATCAACGAGATGCTGCAGGAGACGGACGGCACGGCGGAGCTGCAGCGGGCCGAACTGGCCAGCCGCTTCAACTGCGTCCCGAGCCAGATCAATTACGTGATCGCCACCCGGTTTTCGCCGGAGCGCGGCTATATCGTGGAGAGCCGCCGGGGCGGCGGGGGATACATACGGATCCGCCGGGTACAGAGCGACCCCAGACAGCTGGTGATGCACACGGTGAATACCGTGGGCGACGCCGTCGATCTGGCTACCGCGGCGGCGCTGGTGGCGAATATCCTGGATGCCGGCGCCATTGACGCGATGTCCGCCAAGCTGATGCTGACCGCCGTCGGAAATCCGGCGCTCCGGCCGATCCTTCCTCAGCACCGGGATACGGTTCGGGCGAGTATATTGAAACAGATGCTGATCCAGACATTGTGAAAGGAGATATTTACCATGAAATGTGAAAAATGCGGCAAGAATGAGGCCAACTTCTATTACAGAAGCAATATCAACGGGAACGTCACCGAGCGTCACCTGTGCAGCGAATGCGCGGGTGAGATGGAACAGGAGAACAACGAATTCACGAGCTTCTTCGCGGATACGGACCGTTTCTTCAACAGCATGTTCGACGGATTCTTCGGCGGCAGCCTGTTTGGCCGGTCCGGCCTGATGGGCCGCAGTCTTGCGATGCCCATGCTGTTCCCGCAGATCCAGATCCGGCTGGATGACGGAAGCCTGCGGCAGAACGCGGCTCCGGCGGAGACCGGGAAGACCGAGACGTCTGCGGAGACGGATCCCGAGCTGGCAAAGCGCCGGGAGGTCAACATGCTCCGCAGCCAGATGCAGGAGGCCGCGGCCAGAGAAGATTTCGAGAAGGCCGCGGAGCTGCGCGACAAGCTGCGCGCGCTGGAAGAGCAGAAGTAACCCCGCTGCGTACCGTCCCTGGACGGAGAAAAGGGGGTGTGTCGGCAGCGTCGGTCTGACGCTGCCGACATGTGAAAAAGGAGGGATTATCCATGCGTTTTGAAGATCGCTTTACTGAGCATGCCAAGAGCGTGCTGACCGCGGCGCACGAGGCGGCCGCGGAGATGGGGCACGGATATGTGGGCAGCGAGCATATCCTGTACGCGCTGACCGGCAAGGACGGCGGCGCGGCGGGCAAGATCCTGCGGGATGCGGGACTGGATCGGGAGCTGATCCAGACGCTGCTTGACAAATATGTGGGCCGGGGCGACGCAGGCGAGACGACTGCCCAGGGCCTGACGCCCAGCGCCAGACGGATCATCGAGCTGGCCGTGCAGGATGCCGCCCGGCTGCGGCACAGCGCCGTCGGCACGGAGCACCTGCTGATGGGGATCCTCCGGGAGCAGGACAGCGTGGCCGTCCGGATGCTGCGGGCGGCGGGCGCGGACCCCAATCGGCTGTATACGGACATTATGAATCTGTTTCATTCCGGAGAATACGGCCAGCGGCCGGTCTCCGTGAACGCGGAGCGGAACAGCCACCGGTCTGAGACCAAGACGCTGGATCAGTTCAGCCGGGATCTGACGGAGATCGCCTCCAAGGGCGGGCTGGACCCCGTGATCGGACGGGAAGAAGAGATCCAGCGCGTGGTGCAGATCCTCTCGCGCCGGACGAAAAACAACCCGGTGCTGATCGGCGAGCCCGGCGTCGGCAAAACGGCCATCGCTGAGGGGCTCGCACAGCGGATCGCCTCCGGCGAGGTGCCGGAGTCGCTGCGCGGCAGGCGGGTCGTGTCTCTGGACCTCACCGGGATGCTGGCCGGGACCAAGTACCGGGGCGATTTCGAGGAGCGTATCAAGAACGCCATCGAGGAAGTCAAAAAGGCGAAGGACGTCATTCTGTTCATCGACGAGCTGCACACCATCATCGGCGCCGGCGCCGCGGAGGGCGCCATCGACGCAGCCAACATCATCAAGCCCGCGCTGGGCCGCGGGGAGATCCAGGTCGTGGGCGCCACGACGCTGGACGAGTACCGCAAGTATATTGAAAAGGACGCCGCGCTGGAGCGCCGGTTCCAGCCGGTGACGGTGGACGAGCCGTCTCCGGAGGAGTCCGTGCAGATCCTGCTGGGCCTGCGGGACAAGTACGAGGCGCACCACAAGCTGACCATTACGGACGAAGCCATCCAGGCCGCCGTACAGATGTCCGCCCGGTATATCAACGACCGGTATCTGCCGGACAAGGCCATTGACCTGATCGACGAGGCGGCCTCCCGGGTGCGGATGGAGACCGTGAAGCTGCCCCCGGATCTGAAGGCCATGGAGGAAGAGGTCACGGGCCTTGCCGCGGAAAAAGAGGCGGCGGTGCAGATGCAGGACTTTGAGCGCGCCGCCGCGCTTCGGGATCAGGAAAAGGAGAAGCGCGCGAAGCTGAACGAGGCGCGGGACGCCTGGTACAGGCAGAACACGGGCGGCGGCGCGAAGCGTGTGACGCCGGAGGACATCGCGGAGGTCGTATCCGGCTGGACGGGGATCCCCGTGACCAGCATCACTGAGGACGAGGGCCAGCGCCTGCTGCGTCTTGAGGAGACGCTCCACAAGCGCGTGGTGGGCCAGGATGAGGCGGTCACCGCCATCGCCAAGGCCATCCGCCGCGGCAGAGTGGGGCTGAAGGACCCCAAGCGGCCCATCGGCTCTTTCCTGTTCCTCGGTCCCACGGGCGTCGGCAAGACCGAACTGTGCAAGGCGCTCGCCGAGGCCATGTTCGGAGACGAGAACGCCATGCTGCGGATTGATATGTCCGAGTACATGGAGAAGCACACGGTCTCGAAGCTCATCGGTTCGCCTCCGGGCTACGTGGGCTATGACGAGGGCGGCCAGCTCACGGAAAAGGTCCGTCGGCGTCCGTACTCCGTGGTGCTGTTCGACGAGATCGAGAAGGCCCACGAGGACGTGTTCAACATCATGCTCCAGATCATGGAGGACGGCATCCTGACGGACTCCCAGGGCCGCCGGGTGGATTTCAAGAACACGATCATTGTCATGACCTCCAACGTGGGCGCGCGGAACATCACCGAGAAGCGTACACAGCTCGGCTTTGCCGCCGAGAGCAGCAGCTCGGAGACCACCTCCGTGGAGAAGATCCGTGAGGCGGTCATGAGCGACCTGCGCCGGACGTTCCGGCCGGAGTTTCTGAACCGGATCGACGAGACCATCGTGTTCCATCAGCTGACCCGGGAGAACATCCGCTCCATCGCCGGCAACATGCTCCGGACCGTGGCGGCCCGGGTGGAGGACATGAAGATCCATCTGTCGTTTGACGACGCGGCGGTGGAGCTGTTGTCCGAAAAGGGCTTCGACCCCGTCTACGGCGCGCGTCCGCTGCGCCGGACCATCCAGAGCGAGGTCGAGGACACCGCCGCCGAGAAGATCCTGGACGGCAAGATCGCCGAGGGGGATCGGGTGCTCGTCACCGCGAAGGACGGGAAGATCGTTCTGGAGAAGCAGGCAGCCGCAGAGACGGCGGCTGTGTAAAGCACAAAGAAAAACATGGCGCGGTTTCGATTGAGACCGCGCCATGTTTTTTCTTTTCAAAACTATCGCAGTCGTATTGACAAACGTATACGACTGTGGTAGTATAATGACACTACTGCAGTAGTAAACAAGAAAACGGCGGGAGCGATGCAAATGAACGGGAAGCTGCAGGATTCGGAACTGAAGATCATGAACGTGATCTGGCGCGAGGGGACCGTGACGGCCAAACGGATCGCGGAGATCCTCAGACGTGAGACCGGGTGGAATGTGAACACCACGTATACGCTCATCAAGCGGTGCGTGGAGAAGGGCGCGGTGGAGCGTACGGAGCCGAATTTCACCTGCCGGGCGCTGGTAAAGAAGGAGGACGTGCAGCGGGAGGAAACCGATCTGCTGATCGAAAAGATTTTCGACGGATCGGCCGACAAGCTGTTTGCCTCGCTGCTGGGGCGCAAAAAGCTCTCCCCGGAGGAGATCGTCCGTCTGCGGGAGATCGTCGGGAAGCTGGAGTAAGGAGGCGGAAATGACATTTCTGCAGATGAGCTTGTCAGGCAGCGTCCTGATCCTGCTCGTGATTCTGGTGCGCGCGGCGGGCCTGCGCTTCCTGCCGAAACGGACCTTTCTGCTGCTTTGGGCGATAGTGCTGGTGCGGCTGCTGGCGCCGTTCCCGGCGGCGTATTCGGTGCCGTTTCCGCTGCCTGCGGCCGTGGCGGAGGTCGCCGTGCTGCCCGGACCTGCCGCCCCGAGACCGGTTATCCGGGAGATTCAGGGCACAGATCCGGAGGCCGCTCCCGCGGAAAGCCCGGCGGCGATCGCCGGTTTCGCGGAAGAGACGGCGAACATGCCGATGCGGCCGGACAGCGGGCCCGCCGTCTCCGTATGGCGGATTATCTGGCTTGCAGGAGTATGCGGTGTCGGCGCGGTGTTCGCGGCGCTCTATCTGAGAGGATACCGGAGATTCCGGGCGGCCGTGCCTGTAGAGCATGAAGCAGCCCGCGCCTGGCTTGCGGCGCACCCGCTGCGGAGGCATCTTTCGCTCCGGGTCCTGGAGAGGGTCGACTCTCCGAGGACCTACGGCATATTCAGACCTGTGATCCTGGTGCCCGTCGGCACGAACTGGCAGGCGGGCGAGCTCCGCTACGCGCTGGAGCATGAGTATGTCCATGTGCGGCGGCTCGACGCCGCGGCGAAGCTGTTCCTCGCGCTGACGCTGACGGCGCACTGGTTCAATCCTGCGGTTTGGATGCTGTATGTGCTGGCGAACCGCGACCTGGAGCTGGCGTGCGACGAGGCGGTCCTGCGGCGATTCGGCGCGCAGGCGCGAAGCGCCTATGCGATGGCGCTGCTGGCCATGGAGGAACGGCGCAGCGCGTTCCCGGCGCTAACGGCCGGCTTCGGGGCGAACGCGACAAAAGGGAGGATTCTTGCAATCATGAAATACAAAAAGAGATCGGCGCTGTGCCTTGTGCTGGCGGCGGTTCTGGTGCTGTCTCTGGCGGCCTGCGCCGCGGGAACGGCGGGGCGGCCGTTTGGCGCGGAAGGAAACGGAACGAATGGGTCTGCAGCGGGCTCCGACCTGCACGGCGGGCAGGCAGGCAGCATGCGGCTGACCGTTCCGGATTTGTACGCGGACCTGCTGCTGGTGGAGGCGCCGGAAAACGCCGCGGACGGCACGCTGTTCACAGTCACGGAAAAGGCGTCGGCGGAGGCCGGCGCGGCGCTGCATCCCGGTGAGGACCGGGAGGACGGATGGCTGTTCTCGATCCGGCGGGTCAGCGCGGCGGAATTGCACGAGATGCTCTGCAGCGATATGTCCGGCGTGCAGGTGTTTGCCTGGGACGGCGACGGCACGTATTACCTGTTCTGCACACCCACGGACGTGCGCTTTGCACGGGAGGGGGAGCCCACCGAGACGGACTGGGCGCAGTGGGAGGCCCTGAACGAGTGGGCCTGGACTGTGCGAGGGACGTTTCTCACGGAGAACGACGGCCTGACCGACTACCGGCGGAGCAACACCGATGCGGACATTCTCCTGTCCCGACTTGCGTACACGGACGGCGTCGCCTATACGATCAGCTCGGTTGCGTTCGGGCCGCTGGAGCCGGGGAACGTGGACAAGACGCCGTATTTGGACCGGCTGCTGGACAATGTGGTGTTGCTGGACGCCGAGGATGAAGTGCCGGGCGGCGAGTTTGTCTCTCTGTCCATCCCCGGGGAGGACGCCGTTCTGGACTTCTTCCTGGCAGACGGCAATTACATTCGGATGGTACGGGGCGATTTGGAAGAGCATTACCGCGCCGTCTATGCGGACGGGACGGTGAATGCCGCGGAGGTCATGAACGCGTGGTATCTGAAGCTGGCAGCGGACGCCGGGAAGATCTGGGTCGAGGTCCGGTTTGTCGACCCTGCGGATTACGGGCTCACGGCCGATCTGCTGCAGGGGACGACGGATTTCCAGGTCCTGTCCACGGAGGCGCTGTGCGCCTTTTTCCTGAACACGGACGGCGCGGGCGCCGAGGGGTCCGGGGAGGAGCTGTACCGCCGCTTTGTTGCGGACCCGGACGCGGTGCTGGCGGTGCTGGTGCAGATGGACAGCCGGGTCCACCCGATCACGGGCGAGACCGCCGCGGAAGTGCTGTGCCGGCAGATCGCGTATGCCGACGTGTTCTGGCACGACGGAGCGGAGGAATACGCCGCCGCGATGGAGACGTGCAGGGCGCGGTATCCGTCGGGCGCGGAAGCCGGATTGCTGGATCGGCTGCAGGCGGAGCATGACACGGCCGTAAAATCGGTTTCCGGCATTGCGTGACAGGGTAAACCCTTGAATCTGACGACAGAATATCAACAGATTGAAGCGACCGTCCTCTGTGAAAGCAGAGGCCGGTCGCTTTTTGCGTATGCGTCCTGCGGGGATCGACGCCCGGATCGAACCGGATCTGTCGTGGCGGCGGAGGCTGCGCGGGCAGAAGCCGGATGCCTCTCCGATCGGGCGCCGTCCCCTGCAGGCGGTGGAAGCAGGTCGTACGTTCTGCATCTGCCGTTTCGCTTTTCTTATTGTTTCGGGGCGGGAAAACGTGACCGAATGCGGCGCGGGGAGCAGGGATTCAATAAGAAACAGGGCCTCGCGTCCGTTCAGACGCGAGGCCCTGCGTGTATGGACAATTTTTTTAGAACAGACCGCTGATGACGCCGTTCTCGTCCACGTCGATCCGCTCCGCGGCGGGGGACTTCGGCAGACCGGGCATCGTCATAATGTCCCCGGTGAGCGCCACAAGGAACCCGGCGCCGGCGGAGACCTTGATGTTCCGCACGGTGACGGTGAAATCCTCCGGCGCGCCGAGCAGCGCGGGATCATCGGAGAAGCTGTACTGCGTTTTGGCGACGCAAACCGGCAGACCGCCGAAGCCCAGCTCGGCAAGCCGCTGCGCCTGCTTTTTCGCGTTCGCCGTCAGCGATACGCCGGCGCCGCCGTAGACGCGCCGCGCCACGGCGTCGAGCTTTTCCTCGATCGAGGCGTCCAGCTCGTAGCTGAAGGAGAAGCCGGAGCTGTCCTCCTGCTCGCACAGACGGACCACCTCGCGGGCCAGCGCCTCGCCGCCCTTGCCGCCCTCGGCCCACACGGTGGACAGCACCGTGTTGACGCCCAGCGCGCGGCATTTCTCAATGACGAGATTGATCTCCGCGTCCGTATCCGTGGGGAAGCGGTTTACCGCCACCACGGCGGGGAGCTTATAGACCTCGCGGATGTTGCGCACGTGGCGCAGCAGATTCGGCAGACCGCGCTCCAGCGCGGCGAGGTCCTCGGTGCCCAGCTGCGTCTTTGCAAGACCGCCGTGCATTTTCAGCGCGCGGACCGTGGCCACGATGACCACCGCGGCGGGCCGCAGCCCGGCCGTCCGGCACTTGATGTCCAGGAATTTCTCCGCGCCGAGATCCGCGCCGAAGCCGGCCTCCGTTACGGTGTAGTCGCCGAGACGCAGGGCCATGCGGGTGGCGGTAACGGAGTTGCAGCCATGGGCGATGTTCGCAAAGGGGCCGCCGTGCACGAAAGCGGGCGTGCCCTCCAGCGTCTGGACCAGATTCGGTTTCAGAGCGTCCTTCAGCAGGGCGGCCATCGCGCCGTTGGCTTTCAGGTCCGCGGCGGTCACCGGCTCGTCAGAAAACGTATAGCCGACGATGATCCGGCCGAGCCGGGCCTTGAGGTCTGACATCGAGGTAGAGAGGCACAGAACGGCCATGATCTCGGAGGCGACCGTAATGTCGAAACCGTCCTCACGGGGCACGCCGTTCGCTCTTCCGCCCAGTCCGTCGGTGATGTACCGCAGCTGGCGGTCGTTCATATCCACGCACCGCTTCCAGGTGATCCGGCGCACGTCGATGCCCAGCGCGTTGCCCTGGTGGATGTGGTTGTCCAGCATCGCGGCGAGCAGGTTGTTGGCCGCGCCGATGGCGTGGAAGTCGCCGGTAAAGTGGAGGTTGATGTCCTCCATGGGCACCACCTGCGCGTAACCGCCGCCGGCGGCGCCGCCCTTGATGCCGAAGACGGGACCGAGCGACGGCTCCCGCAGGGCAACCATGACGTTCTTCCCGATCCGGCGCATGCCGTCCGCAAGGCCGATGGTCGTCGTGGTCTTTCCCTCGCCCGCGGGGGTGGGCGTAATGGCGGTGACCAGGATCAGCTTGCCCTCGGGCCGTTTGGAATCGGCCAGCAGCTTCAGATCCACCTTGGCCTTGTACCGGCCGTACTGCTCCAGATACGTGTCCGGGATGCCGGCAGCCGCGGCGATCTCCGTGATGGGCCGCATCTCGGCGGCCTGGGCGATTTCGATGTCGGTTTTCATAAACGCTATCCCTCTCTCCCTGATGTTCTTTATGCTTTGAAGTACTGCACGGCGGATGCAAACAGATGCATGTCGTAATTGCCGGGGACGTTTTTATAGAGATCCGTACCGATCCGCTCCGAATGGCCCATCTTGCCGAAGACCCGGCCGTCCGGGGAGGTGATGCCCTCTACGGCGAAGACAGAGCCGTTGGGATTGAAGGCCGGATCGTAGGTCGGTACGCCGTCCAGATCCACGTACTGTGTGGCGATCTGCCCGTTGGCCGCGAGCCGCAGGATCTGATTCTCCTGCGCCAGGAACCGCCCCTCGCCATGGGAGATCGGGACGGTATAGACGTCACCCACCTGACACGCGGACAGCCAGGGCGACTGGTTGGAGGCGACCCGGATGCGCACGAGTCTGGACTGGTGACGGCCGATGGTGTTGTAGGTCAGCGTGGGCGCTGTTTCATCTCCGTCGGTGATCTCGCCGTAGGGGACGAGCCCCAGCTTGATCAGCGCCTGGAAGCCGTTGCAGATCCCGCCCAGAAGGCCGTCCCTGCGGTCCAGAAGATCCTGTACCGCGTCCCGGATCGGCGCGCTGCGGAAGAACGAGGTGATGAATTTGGCGGAGCCGTCCGGCTCGTCGCCGCCGGAGAAGCCGCCGGGGATGAAGACGATCTGCGCGTCCCAGATGCGTTTGGCAAAATAGTCCACCGATTCGGTGATACCCGAGGCGGTCAGATTGCGGATAATGACAGTCTCCGTCTCCGCGCCGGCCTTGCGGAAGGCTTTCGCCGTGTCGTATTCGCAATTCGTGCCGGGGAAAACGGGGATCAGGACCAGCGGCCTTGCCGTGCGGATCGCGGGCGCCGCGGCGGGGCCGACGGTTTGACAGGAAAATGTGGGAGGTGCCTGCATGCCGGACTGCTCCGGCTTTGTGGGATAGACCGGTTCCAGCCTGCCCGCGTAGACGTCCAGCAGCTCCCGCAGCGCCACCGCGGCGCCGTCGGGTCCGGCGATCACCGGCGTTTCCGTCGTAATGCCCAGCTCCACGCCGCTGACTTCACAATCGCCGGCGAGCTCCAGCACCATACCGCCGTAGCAGAAGCCGAACAGATCTTCTTCCGTGAGATCGGAAGAGAACGCAAAACCGATTTCGTTGCCGATGGCCATCTTGAAGATCGCTTCCGCGACCCCGCCGTATCCCGGCGTCCAGGCCGAGAGGACGTTCCCGGACCGCATGAGCCGGGTGGTCTCGGCAAAGACGGCTTTGACGCTCTCCGCAGCGGGCAGACCGTCCGTGTCCAACTCCGGCCGGAGCAGGACCACGCGATGCTGCGCGCCCTTGAATTCGGGGGAGAGGATGTGCGTCGTCCGGTCCGTAGTCACGGCAAAGGAGACCAGCGTGGGCGGCACGTCGAGCTGCTCGAAGGAGCCGCTCATGGAGTCCTTTCCGCCGATGGCCGCGACGCCCAGACCCATCTGGGCGCGGAACGCGCCGAGCAGGGCGGCAAGCGGCTTGCCCCAGCGTCTGCCGTCCCGCGTGGGCTTTTCAAAATACTCCTGGAAGGTCAGATAGACGTCGGAGAAGTTCGCGCCGGCCGCAATGAGCTTGGAGACGGATTCCACCACGGCGAGATATGCGCTGTGGAACGGACTGCGCTCCGCAATATACGGGTTGTAGCCCCAAGCCATCAAAGAACAGGCGTCCGTGTCCCGGTCCTCCACAGAGATCTTGTGGACCATGGCCTGAATGGGCGTGCGCTGGTATTTTCCGCCGAACGGCATCAGAACCGTACCGGCGCCGATGGTGGAGTCAAACCGCTCAACCAGACCGCGGCGGGAGCAGACGTTCAGATCTCCGGCCAGCGCCAGCAGCGCCTCCCGGAAGCTGCCCGTGACGGCGGGGGCGTACGGCTGCGGCGCCGCCGGGGCGACGTCAATGTGCTTTTCCGCGCCGTTGGAGTTCAGAAATTCCCGGGAGACGTCCACGATGTTCCGGCCGTTCCAGCGCATGACGAGCCGCGGCTCGGCCTGCACCCGGGCCACCGCGGTGGCCTCCAGATTCTCCCGGTCGGCGAGGGCCATGAACCGCGCCGCGTCCTCCGGTGCGACGACGACGGCCATGCGCTCCTGCGATTCGGAGATGGCAAGCTCCGTGCCGTCCAGACCCTCATATTTTTTGGGCACGGCGTTGAGGTCGATCTCCAGGCCGTCCGCGAGCTCGCCGATGGCGACGGAGACGCCGCCCGCGCCGAAATCGTTGCAGCGTTTGATCAGACGCGAGGCCTCCGGATTGCGGAACAGCCGCTGGAGCTTGCGCTCCTCCGGGGCGTTACCCTTCTGGACCTCCGCGCCGCAGGTCTCCACAGACTGGATGTTGTGCGCCTTGGAGGAGCCGGTGGCGCCGCCTATGCCGTCCCGTCCGGTGCGGCCGCCCAGCAGGATGACCACATCGCCGGGCGTAGGCCGTTCCCGCCGAACATTGGCGGCGGGGGCCGCCGCGATCACCGCGCCGATCTCCATGCGCTTCGCGGCGTAGCCGGGGTGATACAGCTCGTCCACCTGTCCGGTGGCGAGCCCGATCTGGTTTCCGTAAGAGCTGTAGCCTGCCGCGGCGGTGGTGACCAGCTTGCGCTGCGGGAGCTTGCCGGGCAGCGTCTCGCTGATAGGGACCGTCGGGTCCGCCGCGCCGGTGACGCGCATGGCGGCGTACACGTAGCTGCGGCCGGACAGCGGGTCCCGGATGGCGCCGCCAATGCAGGTGGCCGCGCCGCCGAAAGGCTCGATCTCCGTGGGGTGGTTGTGAGTTTCGTTCTTGAACAGCAGCAGCCAGTCCTCGGGCTTGCCGTCCACGTCCACGGTGATCTTCACCGTGCAGGCGTTGATTTCTTCCGATTCGTCCAGACGCGGCAGCCTGCCGGCTTTCTTCAGACAGCGTGCGGCCAGCGTGCCGACGTCCATCAGATTCACGGGGCTTGTGCGGCCGATGGAGGCGCGGGCAGCCTTGTATTCTGCAAAGGCCCGCTCCAGCAGCGGATCCTCAAATTTAACGCTGTCGATGGTGGTCAGAAACGTGGTATGCCGGCAGTGGTCGGACCAGTAGGTGTCGATCATGCGCAGCTCCGTGACCGTGGGGTCCCGGCCCTCGTCCCGGAAATAGCGCTGGCAGAACCGGATGTCGTCGAGGTCCATGGCAAGGCCCATGTCCCGGATCATGGCGTCCAGCGCGCCGTCGTCCAGCGCGCGGAAGCCGTCCAGCACGGGGACGGTCTCCGGCACGTCATAGGAGACAGCCAGCGTATCCACGCGGTCCAGAGAGGCCTCCCGGCGTTCCACCGGGTTGATGACGTATTTCTTGACGGCGGCGAACTCCTCGTCCGTCAGATCGCCCCGGAGCAGATAGACCGCCGCGGTGTGCACAAGCGGCCGCTCGCCCTGGGAGATGATCTGGATGCACTGGGCGGCGGAGTCGGCCCGCTGGTCAAACTGCCCGGGCAGATACTCCACCGCGAAAGCGGTGTAGCCCTCCAAACCGGCGATGGAGTCGTAGACGTCGTCCAGCTGCGGCTCGGAGAACACCGTGCGGACGCAGGCGTCGAACAGCGGCCGGTCGATCCCCTCCACGTCGTACCGGTTCAGGAGACGCAGCTCTTTCAGACCGTGCACGCCCAGCAGGGCGACGACGTCGTTTTTCAGCGCCTGGGCTTCCAGCCGGAGCCCGGGCTTTTTTTCCACATATACACGATAAACCATACTGTATCTCCTCAGTTTCCGGCCTGCAGGGCACGCCGGCCGATGTCGGTGCGGAAATAGACGTTTTCAAAACGGATCTGCCGGGCGGCGGCGTAGGCGCGGTCAATGGCGGCGGCAAGATCCGGCGCCGTGACGGTGACGCCCAGCACGCGGCCACCGGCGGTGACAAGCTGTCCGCCGCGCAGTTTGGCGCCCGCGACGAACACCTCCGCGTCCAGTCCGACGGGGATCTCGATGGGGAAGCCGGACGCGTACTTTGCCGGGTAGCCCTCGGAAGCCAGGATCACGCAGCAGGCGTGCCGGTCCGAGAACCGGACCGGGACCTCCGCGAGCCGTCCGTCCCGGACCGCCCGAAAGACGGTCAGCAGATCGGTCTCCAGAAGCGGGAGGACCACCTGCGTCTCCGGGTCGCCAAAGCGGCAGTTGTACTCGATGACCTTCGGTCCGTCCGGCGTCAGCATCAGCCCGAAATAGAGGCACCCGCGGAACGTGCGGCCCTCGGCGTTCATCGCCCGGATCGTGGGCAGGAAGATCGTCTCCATACAGCGCGCCGCGATTTCCGGCGTGTAGTAGGGGTTCGGCGCTACGGTGCCCATGCCGCCGGTATTCAGGCCCCGGTCGCCGTCCTGCGCGCGCTTGTGATCCATGGAGGAGACCATCGGGACCACGGTGTTCCCGTCCGTGAAGGAAAGGACCGAGACTTCGGGGCCGGTGAGGAACTCTTCTATGACGATGCTTGCGCCGGATTCTCCGAAAATCCGGTCTTCCATCATGGAGCGGACCGCAGTTTTGGCCGCCTCCCGGGTCTCCGCGATGATGACGCCCTTGCCCAGCGCAAGGCCGTCCGCCTTGACCACCGTGGGGATCGGCGCCGTATCCAGATAGCGGAGCGCGGCATCCATGTCCGTGAAGACCTCATATGCTGCGGTGGGGATGCCGTATTTCTTCATGAGGTTCTTGGCAAAGACCTTGCTGCCCTCCAGAATCGCGGCGTCCGCCGTGGGGCCGAAGCAGGGGATCCCAGCCGCCTCGAGCCGGTCCACCGCGCCCAAGACCAGCGGATCGTCCGGCGCGACCACGGCGAAGTCGATCCCGGTCTGCACCGCGAACGCGCAGATGCCGTCCAGATCCTTCGCGCCGACGTCCACGCACACGGCGTCCCGGGCGATGCCTCCGTTGCCGGGCAGGGCGTACAGCTCCGTGATCTCCGGGTTCTCCTTCAACTTCCGGATGATGGCGTGCTCCCGCCCGCCGCCGCCGACTACCATTACTTTCATAGAACAATTCCTCCAAACGCCTGTATCGAAAAACGAAGAATGGTACGCGGGGAACAGGCGGGAAAAACTTGCCGGGCCTGTTCCCCGCGTGCCGGGAAATCAGTGATGGAACAGCCGCATGCCGGTGAAGGCCATGGCGATGCCGTATTTGTCGCAGGTGGCGATGACGTGGTCGTCCCGGATGGAACCGCCGGGCTCCGCCACGTACTGTACGCCGGACTTGCGGGCGCGCTCAATGTTGTCGCCGAAGGGGAAGAACGCGTCGGAGCCCACGGATACGCCGCTCTGGGTGGCGATCCAGGCCTTTTTCTCCTCCGCGGTGAGGACCTCGGGCTTTACCTTAAAGGTGTTCTGCCACACGCCCTCCGCCAGCACGTCCTCGTACTCGTCCGAGGTGTACACATCGATGGCGTTGTCCCGGTCCGGACGGCGGATGCCGTCCACGAACTGCAGGCCCAGGACTTTCGGATGCTGCCGCAGGAACCAGTTGTCCGCCTTGCTGCCCGCGAGCCGCGTGCAGTGGATGCGGCTCTGCTGTCCGGCGCCGACGCCGATGGCCTGCCCGTTCTTCACATAGCAGACGGAGTTGGACTGCGTGTATTTCAGCGTGATCAGCGCGGTGAGCAGGTCGATTTTCGCGGACTCGGGGATGTCCTTGTTCTGCGTTACCACGTTGTTGAGCAGCGCGCGGTCGATCCTGAAGTTGTTGCGGCCCTGCTGGAATGTGACGCCGAAGACGTCCTTGCGCTCGATTTCCGCGGGCACATAGTCCGGGTCGATCTGGACGACGTTGTATCCGCCCTTGCGCTTCGTCTTCAGGATCTCCAGCGCCTCGTCCGTATAGCCCGGGGCGATAACGCCGTCCGAAACTTCGTATTTGAGGTAGGTCGCGGTGGCGGCGTCGCACACGTCGGACAGCGCCGCCCAGTCGCCGTAGGAGCAGAGCCGGTCCGCGCCGCGGGCCCGGATGTAGGCGCACGCGATGGGAGAGAGCTCCGCGCCCTCGTCCACGAAATAGATTTTTCTCTCAATGTCGGTGAGCGCAGTCCCCACGGCGGCGCCGGCGGGGGAGACGTGCTTGAAGGAGGCGGCCGAGGGCAGGCCGGTAGCGGCCTTGAGCTCTTTCACCAGCTGCCAGGAGTTGAAAGCGTCCAGGAAATTGATGTACCCGGGTTTGCCGTTCAGGACGCGGATGGGCAGATCGCCGCCGTCCGCCATGTAGATCTTCGAGGGTTTCTGATTGGGGTTGCAGCCGTATTTCAGTTCCAGTTCGTTCATGATGCGCGCCTCCTTAGTCGCCTTGATGCTTGTTCTTCAAAACCGTCTTCGCCTCGCCGCTCTCCAGATCGAGATACTGCACGAACAGGGAGACCTTGTTGTCGGCGTTCAAATTCTCCCAGAGCAGATCGGCGAGCTCCGCAGCCGTGGCTGCCGGCAACGCGACCCGCTTGGGCTCGCCCTCATAGGAGGGCAGCGGATTTCCGTCCGACCGGTAGGTGTGGATGAAATGTCCCTCGCCGGCCAGCGGACGGTCGTAGGTGAAATAAAACCGCTGGCAGCAGGCCGGGTCGCCGTACGCGCTCTTCAGAATGGAGAGCATGTACCCGCCGCTGGGGCAGACGACGCCGGAAATGCGGGGCGTATAGTTGGGGGCGTCCGGCTCGAATTCCCGGGTGTCCAGAGCCTCCTGCCAGGACTTGCCCTCGAGCAGATAGTCCCGGATCGTGTCCGTCTGATCGCCGTTCGTCACGACGGTCGTGTTCCCGCATTCGGCGGTCACGCTGCGGACGGGGTGGTAGATGATGAGACTGGGATCCACCATCTTTGCGGGGTCGTGGGCCTCGGTCCGGATGCCGTCCTCCGTCAGAGAGAAGATCCGGTTGCGGCTGTTCTCGCTACGGCCCATGATGAAGTAGGCGACGATCGCCTTGCGGTTGTCGGCGCTGCGGCCCAGAACGATGCCGCGCCCCGGGTAGGGGTTGCCTTTCAGTTCTGCTGCGATGTTCAAAATATCCATTGCTCGGCTCCTTTCATGCGGTCGGGCTTTTGTTGACTTGAGAAGATCCGTTACCGGATGTGCACGATGCGGCCGTCCACCACGAGACGGTCCTGACAGAACAGCGCGACGGCCCGGGGAAGCAGCTGCCATTCCGCCTCCTCCATGATCCGGCGCTGCAGCGTTTCCGGCGTGTCGCCGTCCCGGACCTCCACCGCCTTCTGCAGGACGATGGGCCCGCCGTCCGGCTCCTCGTTCACAAAGTGGACGGTGGCGCCGGAGACCTTGACGCCGTAAGCCAGCGCCTGCTCGTGGACGTGCAGGCCGTAGCAGCCTGCCCCGGAAAAGGCCGGGATCAGCGCCGGATGTACGTTCAGAATGGCGTTGGGATAGGCGGCGGTGATCTCCTCCGTGAGGATGGTCATGAACCCCGCCAGGACCACGAGGTCGATCCGCAGCGCACGGAGCTGCTCCACCAGCGCGGCGGTCATCTCCCGCGGAGAGGCGTAGTCCCTGCGCGCGACGACGTAGCCGGGGATACCGGCCTTTTTCGCACGCTCCAGCGCATAGGCGTCCGGTCGGGAGGCGATGACGGCGGCAAGCTCTCCGCCCGCCAGCTCGCCCCGGTCCCGGGCGTCGATCAGCGCCTGCAGGTTGGTCCCGCCGCCGGAGACCAGGACCGCGATCCGTTTTACCATAGGAGCACGCCCTCCTCCGACGCGGCGACCTCGCCCAGAACGTACGCGTCCACGCCCAGGCTCTGCAGCAGGGACACGGCGCGGTCGGCGTCTGCCGGCGCGACACAGGCCGTCATGCCGACGCCCATATTGAACGTGTTGAACATGTCGTGCTCGTCGATGCGTCCGGTTTCCGCAATGAGCCGGAAGATGGGCGGAATGCGGATGGCCGCTTTTTCGATCTTTGCGGAGAGACCCGACGGAAGACTGCGGGGGATGTTCTCATAGAAGCCGCCGCCCGTGATGTGGGCCACGGCCTTGACCGTGACTTGCTCCATGAGTGCCAGCATCGGCTTAACATAGATGGCCGTGGGGGTCAGCAGCGTCTCGCCGACGGAGCGGCCGCCCAGCTCGGCGACGGGGCGCTCCAGGTCGCTGTGCTCGACGTCGAACACCTTGCGGACCAGAGAGAAGCCGTTGGAGTGGACGCCGGTGGAGGGGAGCGCGATCAGCACGTCCCCGGCCCGGACCGAGGCGGGATCCAGAATTTTTGCCCGATCCACGATCCCGACGGAAAAACCGGCAATGTCGTATTCGTTCGGGTCCATGAGGCCCGGATGTTCCGCCGTCTCGCCGCCGATCAGCGCGGCGCCGGCCTGTACGCAGCCCTCCGCCACGCCGGAGACGATAGACGCGACCTTTTCCGGGTCGTTTTTGCCGATGGCGATGTAGTCCAGGAAAAACAGGGGGCGCGCGCCGCAGCAGATGATGTCGTTCACGCACATGGCGACACAGTCGATGCCCACGGTGTCGTGCTTGTCCAGCAGAAAGGCGAGCTTCACCTTCGTACCCACGCCGTCCGTGCCGGAGACCAGGACCGGGTCCCGCATCCCCGCGAGATCCGGGGCGAACAGACCGCCGAACCCGCCGATGTCGGAGACGACGCCGGGGGTGACCGTCCGGGCGATGTGGGATTTCATCAGCTCCACCGCGCGATAGCCGGCGGTGATGTCCACGCCGGCGGCTTTATAGGATTCGGAATGAGAGTTTTTCATACTACCTCCATGCGCCCTGCAGCGTTATTCTCTGCCGTTCCAGCAATAGGTGCAGATCTTGCTCCTGTCGATGCCGATGGCCTCCAGCAGACCGTCCAGCGACTGGTAACCGAGGGAGTCGAAACCCAGCTTCTCGCAGATCCGCTTCAGCAGGCACTGGCCGCGCTCCGTTTTCGCGTCGGCGTATTCCTCCAGATGCTCCGAACCCTCGTCGCCCTCCAGCTCCTGAATGACGCTCCGGGCGAGCAGCTCCATTTCCGAATTGCTTCGGGAAAAATTCAGATATTTGCAGCCGTACATGATCGGGGGGCAGGCGGAACGCATGTGCACTTCCTTGGCCCCGGAGGCATAAAGAAACTCCACGGTTTCCCGCAGCTGCGTGCCCCGGACGATGGAGTCGTCCACAAACAGCAGCTTTTTGCCCTCGATCAGCTCCGGCACCGGGATCTGCTTCATTTTTGCCACCTGATTGCGGACGTCCTGATTTTCAGGCATAAAGGAACGCGGCCAGGTGGGGGTATACTTTACGAAAGGACGTGCAAACGTCTTTTTGCTCTCATTGGCGTAGCCGATGGCGTGCGGCAGACCGGAGTCCGGGACGCCGGCCACGTAGTCCACGTCCGGCAGCGTGCCGTTTTCCATCTCGTGCCGGGCCATGATCTCGCCGTTTTTATAGCGCATGACTTCCACGTTCCGGCCTTCGTAATTGGAGTTCGGATAGCCGTAATACGTCCACAGGAAAGCGCAGATGCGCATCTCCTCTCCCGGAGGCGACAGCGTCTCAAAGCCGTCCTTCGTGACCTTTACGACCTCCCGCGGACCCAGCTCGTACACGTCGCTGTAGCCCAGCTTGTGGTAGGCGAAAGATTCAAAGCTCACACAGCAGCCGTCCGCATCCTGCCCGATCAGCACCGGAAGCCGTCCGAGCCTGTCCCGGGCGGCCAAGATCCCGTCCTTTGTCAGGACCAGGATGGTGCAGGAGCCGTCGATCTGCTCCTGGGCGTGCAGAATGCCGGAGACCAGATCGCCCTTCTGCGCGATCAGCGCGGCGGTGAGCTCCGTGGCGTTGACCTTTTCGGAGCTCATGGCCATGAACTGATGGCCGTACTCGGACCAGTTGCGGCTGACCAGTTCCTCGGCGTTGTTGATGATGCCGACCGTCGCGACGGCGTACACGCCGAGATGCGACCGGACCAGCAGCGGCTGCGGGTCGGTGTCGCTGATGCAGCCGATGCCGCTCTGCCCGTGAAAACCGGTCAGGTCTTTTTCAAACTTCGTGCGGAACGGCGTGTTGTCAATGGAGTGGATCTGCCGCTGAAAACCGTCTTTCCGGTCCAGGATGATCATGCCGCCCCGGCGAGTGCCCAGATGAGAGTGATAGTCCGTGCCGAAAAAGATGTCCAGCGTGACGTCCCGGCCGGAAATTGCACCGAAGAATCCGCCCATGGTTACCTCCCAAGCAGACGGCGGCGCATCTCCTGATAGGCCTCCTCCACGTTGCCGAGATCCCGGCGAAAACGGTCCTTATCCAGTTTTTCGCCGGTTTCCGTGTCCCAGAAACGGCAGGTGTCCGGGCTGATCTCGTCGGCCAGGACGATGGTTCCGTCCGCGGTCTTGCCGAACTCCAGCTTGAAGTCCACCAGCGTTACGTTCCGGGTCAGCAGCTCCGCCTTCAGAAATGCATTGACCGCAAAGGCGTACTTTTTGATCGTCTCGATCTCATCCCAGGTGGCCAGCTTCAGCGCGACCGCATGGTAGTCGTTGATCAGCGGATCGTGCAGATCGTCGTTTTTGTAGGAAAACTCGATGGTGGGCGCGTCGAACACGATGCCCTCCTCCACGCCGTAGCGCTTTGCGAAAGAGCCTGCGGAGAGATTGCGGATGATGACCTCCAGCGGGACGATGGATACGCGCTTCACGGCGGTCTCCCGCTCGTTCAGCTCCTCTATGTAGTGCGTGGGGATGCCCTCGGCCTCCAGCCGGCGCATCAGGAAGTTGCTCATCTGGTTGTTGATGACGCCCTTTCCGGTGATGGAGCCGCGCTTCGTGCCGTCAAACGCCGTGGCGTCGTCCTTGTAGGAGACGATGACGACCTCCGGGTCCTCCGTGGCGTAGACGCGCTTGGCCTTGCCCTCATAAAGCTGTTCCAGTTTTTTGTATTCCATGCTCTTTTACCTCCGCTGAAATCTGTGCGCTGCTTCGGCAGCTCTGTTTATTCTGCAAGCTCCGCCCGGAGCGCGGTTTCTTTCTGTTCGATCTGCGCCGCCATCTCTTTGCGCGCGGCGTCCAGCTTTTCGGCTAGGTCCGGATCGTTTACGGCGAGGATCTGTACGGCGAGGATTGCGGCGTTTTTGGCGCCGCCTACGGCGACCGTAGCCACCGGGATGCCGCTGGGCATCTGTACCGTGGCGAGCAGCGCGTCCAGTCCGTCCATCATCCCGCCGCGCATGGGAATGCCGATCACCGGCAGCGTGGTGTTTGCGGCGATCGCCCCGGCCAGATGCGCGGCCATGCCCGCCGCGCAGATCAGCGCGCCGAACCCGTTTTCGCGGGCTGTCCGGGCAAACTCCGCCGCCTCGGCGGGCGTCCGATGCGCGCTCAGAATATGGGCCTCAAAAGGAACGCCGAACGTCTGCAGCTGCGCGCACGCGGCTTTGACGACCGGCCAGTCGCTGTCCGAACCCATCAATACGGCTACTTTTTTCATGGCTTTCCTCCTGCGGCAAAATGTCCGATTCCGTGCTGCCGGATGCAAACGGCAAAAAGGGCAGTCCTGCCTCATGAGATGCAGGACTGCCCAGACGGTCGGCAAGTATGTTCGGCCTCCGCTCCCCGGTGGTGCTCCACCTGTTCCGTCAGTCACGGAGACCGTTTGTGCCGGTAGATGCGCACGCGCGCGGCAGGCCGACATTTTCTGATTCCATTTTAATCGAAACGCCCGTTTCCGTCAACGGAAATGCCGATGGTTTTTTCCACAAACATTCCGGCCTGCCGCGCCGCTCCGCGGACAATTTGTACAACTGCCGAGTCTGCGCCGCCCGGCTACAGGCCGACGGCTTCCGAGATGTTTTCCGCCAGGTCTCCGGCAGCCTTCAGCGCTCTGCTCACGACAGAGCCGGTTTTCTTTTTCCGGGGCGCCATAGCCATGCCCGCCAGGGCTCCGGCCGCCGCGCCGACGCCCATGCCGATGCCGACGCCTTTCAGAAAGACCATTGTTTTCAAGGTGTCGCCTCCCTTTCGCTTCAGATAATGGTAGTGTGCCCAAAACGCGGGAATTATTCTTGCCAATCCCTGCCGGTACGGATATAATACCCGTATGTCCGTCAGAACGATTGAAAAAGGGGGACCTGTATGCTGGAAGCGATTCAAACGCTGGATACGCAGATCCTGCTGTTTATCCAGGACAACGTCCGCGGCGGCGTGTTGAACGCCGTCATGGTTTTTTTCACCTATTTGGGGGAGAAAGGTTTTGTGTGGCTTGTGCTGGGGGCTGCGATGCTGATTACAAAAAAGCATCGCCGGAGCGGTGTGTATCTGATTGCCTGCATTGCGCTGTGCTTTCTTGTCGGCGAACTGATCGTCAAGAATCTTGTGGCAAGACCGCGGCCGTTTTTGACGATCCCGGAGCTGACCGCGCTGGTCCGGCGGCCGACGTCCTGGTCATTCCCGTCCGGGCACGCCTGCGCCAGCTTTGCCTGTGCGTTTGCGCTGACCTGGCGGTACAAGGGGCGGGGCGCCTGGTTCTATATCCTTGCCGTGCTGATTGCCGTTTCGCGGCTGCACGTGGGCGTGCACTATCCCAGCGACATCCTGGCGGGCGCGCTGATCGGGACCGCGGGCAGCATTCTGATCTGCATCGTGCTGAGGAAGCTGGAACGGAAGTACCTGCCGGAGAAGGGGAAATAGAAAGCGTAAAACAGATATATACAAAAAAGCCGGTGAATGCAGATTCTGCATTCACCGGCTTTTACATTCCCGCATAAAACGTTCTCCGCAGGGCGGTCAGATAAGTCCTTTGCGATACGTGCGGGTCACGCAAGGGTCCGGTCCATATGCCGCTCAAAGGCGGTCAAAAGGCGCTGCACCTCAGCGTCGTGGTCGCAGTCCGTGCCGTCGCCGCGGAGCACGTCGCGGATCTTCAACAGATCGTCGAGTCCGTATTCCAGATCGTAAGAGATCGCGTCCCGCTCATAATCCCCGTACTGTTCGGTCTCCCAGACGCGGCGGATCCGCTCCGCCTCCATGACGGCTTTCCAGAACTCGCCGCAGACCGTTTCGCTCAGCTCGCCCACGTATGAGAAAAACGGGGCGCGGGCAAGACGGATCCCCGGCGTGAGCAGATTCGGGTGCGCCGCGCACAGCCCGCGCAGCAGCGCCTCGCCGGCGCGGACGGTCCCGCCGGCTATCACTTCGCCTGCGGGCAGCCTGACGCCGCGCCGCTCCTTCACGCCGACGGAGGCGAAGTACAGGATCGTCTTCGGCAGAAGGCCGGTCCCGGAAACGGAAAAACCGTCCAGTTCCTTCGGCAGCAGCCCGGCCGGATAAAAGAACATCTCCCGAAACCGGCGTTCCAGCTCCGGCCAACAGGCCTCCGCGTAGTCAAAGTCGCTCTGCAGGGCGTTTTCGATTTGCCGGAGCGTCAGATTCCGCCGCCGCTGCTCGCTCTGCTCGATGCCGGCGCCCCACTTGCGGTAGTAGTCCCAAAAGCCGCTGTCCTGCTTGTCAAACAGTCCCATTTTCTGCTCCTTTCCTCGGTTCGCCCGAAGCGGTCAGCGGCGCTTTTTGCCGCACCGCTTCAGGTATCGCTCGGCCTTGCCCTCCGTCAGGCCCGCTTCAAAAACCAGCGCGTCGTGCAGAAGCGCCAGGTATTCTTCACTTGGCTCCGTCTGCGCAAGCGTTTCCTCGGACGTCAGCGTGAACACGGGGACGCCGTCGATGGATTCAAGGTACAGGATTCTCCCGTACCAGCTCGCGGAGGGGCCTTCCTGGTTCTGAATCTCTTTCAGCTGCCCGCAGGTGATGCGGTAAAGCCGCATGACCGTTTTTGAGGACGTATCCTCCGGCATGTAGAAGGACACGCCGCCGTTCTGCCAGCTTGGGCTGCTCTTTGCAAAGTACATCCGCCCGGGGTATTCCTTCACCCGGTCAGCCTTCCACATGGCGGTGTCCGTACAGCCTTCGTATTCTCTGCCGTTCGCCGCGCAGACGCCGCCGCGGATGTAGCAGGCGAACCGCTCCGCGCTCAGATTCGAACCGTAGCAGGCGTACCAGACCGGCTCGTCGTCGTGCATGTTCCAGCGCATGCGGACCGGCGTGCTGCGGACGGGACGGTTGTATTGATAAAAATACGCATTGACTTTGGAACCGTCGTTCAGAGTGACGAGGGCGGAGGTGCGGACGTAGAGGCCACCCGCGTCCTCATAGTTGTCCAGCTGCCGAAGCGTCTCTTTTTCCACGCTGTAGACTTCGCCGAATACGTACTCTCCAGCGGCCGGGACGACGCCCGGACAGCTGCCGAGGTCGTACATTGCAAACCCTTTCAGTACGGCATTCCCAATGTAAGCCGCATCCTGCAGCGCGGAGAAAGCGCGCTGCCCGCTCATCAGCGTGCCGTAAACGAAGACGGGGCTGTATTCGGGGAGAAAGCCCGGCGTCGTTTCGCCCACCCTGGCAAGAAGCATGCGCCCCTCGTCCGTGTAATCCTCGCCCCAGTCTCCGAACAGGGCGCCGTCCTCCACCTCTGCCTTCAGGCCGTTCAGCAGACCGAGAAACCGGTTCGTAAACTCCGGACAGAGGTCGGGGTACTGCCGGAGAAACGGCATGACGCCGACGCTGACGAAGAAGTCCGCCGTCTCCAGCTCCCCTTTCAGTCCGTCGTACCCTGCGCCGGAGAACCCGCGCCCCGCACAGCCCAGCAGGCAGGCGGAAATGCGTGCCATCGCCTCCTCCGTGCAGTATGTATCCGGCTCCGGCGACAGCGTCCCGCCGGACGCGATGTCCGGGTAAAGCAGAAGCGCCTTTATGAAAATTGCCGCTGCAATGCAGGTTGGCCGGTAGAAGAAGTCCACGCGGGCGTCGGAGGGCATCTCTTCCGGTCTGCCGCAGCCAAAGAAGCGCATGGCGGGATTCTTTTCCAGAGGCTCCGCATGGTGCAGGAGCCGGTTCAGATAGACGCGGACCTCCGCTTCCTCCACGCGCCCGGATTCCAGCTCCGCCAAATCGGCCCGGAGTTTCGCAATGATATTTTCCCACTCGGCAATGTCCAAAGTCCCGGTACGGTGAAATGTGCATTTCATGGTTATCAGTCTCCTTTGTTTTTTTGTTTTTTTCAGGATGACTGCATCATAGCACGTGCGCCGGATTGAAAAAACAAAGCCGGGCTCCTGTTTTTTTCAGTCCGCGGCAAGTTCTTCGGCCGTGTAGCAGCTGCGGAGGATCCGGTCGGAGAAAAGCGTCTTTCGGCCCTGCCGGCACTCGACCTCGAGGCGGAAGGTCCCGCCCTCCGCCGAGTAGCCCCGCGGCAGGATCCGGCATTCCTCGTAGAAGACCGTGCCGCCGTCCTCCCGGTATTCCGCGTAAAAGGTCTTGCCGTTTTTCAGACAGTCCAGCCATACGTTTCCGTTTATGCTGCACTGTCGCTCGGTAGAAAAGCTGCTTTCTTCCCGATCTTTTTCGTAAAGCTCTTCATACCATGAAAGATCTTCTGGCAGCAGTTCGTGCAGCACGAAGCGGATCCGCCGCTTCGCATAGTCCGAAAGCTGCTCCCAGATCTCCGCAGCCGTCGCCTCCGCGTAGGCCCTGAACATCGGGTTCCCGCTCATGGCCTTGAGGCCCTTCAGCATCAGAATGACCTGGGTCAGGTTTTCCGTTAAAAACAGCGGGTGTACCGTAGAGGCAAAGTGCAGCTTTCCCTTATGCCGCTCGGTTTCGTCGATGACAAATCTATGTCCGCAGATCTGGATCGGGTCGTCGCTTTTGCCGCGCAGCCGCTGCAGGTCGCTTTCAACGGTCGATTTGCCGACCCAAAGCATGTCCGGCAGATCGTCGATCTTCGCGTTCCCGTCCTGCAGGTATTTTGCAATGAACATCTGCCGTTCAAAGCTGCTGTCCACCGGGATGGGAGGAAACGCGACATCTGCGTCCGCGCCTCTTTCCCGGAGAAACAGGATGAAATCCTTATACATCCGGATCGCGGCGTCCTTGCTGCGCGTGTAGGCCTGCACGGACTGCCGGATGTTCGCGGGAAGATTCTCAGAGTTCTCATACTCCGGCTGCATGTTCAGCGAGTAGTCTTTCCCGCCGACGAGCATCTTCCGGGCGATGGAACGGTAGCTTTTATACCGGAGATTGCGGGGAGCCAGGAATTCCTCGATAAACCGGCTGATCTGCATGCTTGTATGCCTCCTTCACGGCGAGAGGGCGGCGCCGAAAGCGCCGCCCCCCGGTTGCTTTTTTCTTTCTTCAGTCTGCCGGAAGCTCCGGCAGTGAGTCGTCCTCCTCGATCCATTCCTTTTCCACGTCTACGATCCGGTAGGCGTCCAAAGTGTCCCGGATAATGACGCGGCGGATGCCGGCGTTGATGATCTGCCTGCGGCACATGGAGCAGGAGGTGGAGTCCGGCAGCAGCGCGCCGGTAGTCGGGTCCTCACAGGCCATGTACAGGTCCGCGCCCAGCATCTCGCTCCGGGCGGCGGAGATGATGGCGTTCGCCTCCGCATGCACGCTTCGGCACAGCTCGTACCGCTGGCCGGAGGGGATCGCCATAGCCGCGCGCGTGCAGTAGTTCAGATCCACGCAGTTTTTCCGGCCCCGGGGCGCGCCGTTGTAGCCCGTGGAGATGATCTCGTCGTTTTTGACAATGATCGCGCCGTACCGGCGGCGCAGACAGGTGGACCGCCGGGACACGGTCTGGGCAATATCCAGATAGTAGTTGGTCTTGTCTTTCCGCTGCATGGGGAGCCCTCCTGTTTCGTTTTTTCCATTATAGTCTTCCGGGAGATGGATTTCAAGGTTTACAGTCTGCGGTTTCCCATGATAAAATAACTATATTGTGTTTGGAAACGAGGTGGCGGAATGTCCAGCAGCTTTTACGCCTATATTTCCCGGATGAAGAACATCAGCCGGTGGGCGCTGATGCGCAACAGCTATCCGGAGAACGTACAGGAGCACTCCCATATGGTGGCGGTGCTGGCGCATGCGCTGGCGCTGATCCGGCGGGATGCGCTGGGACTGGAAACGCCGGACCCGGAGCGGGCCGCGGCGGCGGCGCTGTTCCACGACGCGTCGGAGATCCTGACCGGGGACATGCCCACGCCGGTCAAGTACCAGAACCCGGAGATCATGGGCGCATACAAACAGGTGGAGGTCCTCGCGGCCGAGCGGCTGCTGTCCACACTGCCGGAGGCGCTCCAGCCCGCGTATCGCGCGCTGCTGGAGGACGCCGACCCGGAGACGGAGCGGCTCGTGAAGGAGGCGGACAAGCTCTCCGCCTATATCAAGTGCCTGGAGGAACTGGCGGCTGGGAACGGGGAGTTCCGTCTGGCTGCCCGGCAGACCCGGGAGAAGCTCGCGGCCATGGAGAGCCCGGAAGTGGATTATTTTATGGAGCACTGCATCCCGGCGTTCTCGCTGACGCTGGACGAGCTGGAGCTCTGAAACTGAAAATGCCGCGCCGGAGCCGGCGCGGCGGAAACGGAGAATGCGATATGAAAGCGATCGTCACGGTGATCGGAAAAGATCAGGTGGGCATTATTGCCCGGGTCTGCCAGCTGCTGGCCGGCTGCGGCGTCAACATTCTGGACATCAGCCAGACCGTCATGCAGGAATACTTCACGATGATCATGCTGGTGGACACCGAGGGCTGCAGCGAGCCGTTTGCGGAGCTGGCCCAGCGCCTCCGGGAGGAGGGCGAGCGCGGCGGCCTTGACATCCGCATGCAGCGGGAAGACATTTTCAACGCCATGCACCGCATCTGACAAAGCGGAAGCGAGGACGAACGTATGCTCAGCAGGAACGAAATTCTACAGACCATTGAAATGATCGACCAGCAGCATCTGGACATCCGCACCGTCACCATGGGGATCTCGCTGCTGGACTGCGCACACCCGGACGCGAAAGAGAGCTGCCGCCGGATCTATGACAAGATCACGCGGCTTGCGGAAAAGCTGGTCGCCACAGGCGAGGACATCGAGCGGGAGTTCGGGATCCCGATCGTCAACAAACGTATTTCCGTGACGCCGATCTCCCTCGTGGCTGGAAGCAGCGACGCGGAGTCCTACGTCTGCTTCGCGGAGACGCTGGACGCGGCCGCGAAGACCTGCGGCGTCAATTTTATCGGCGGCTTTTCCGCTCTGGTGCAGAAGGGCTTTACCGTCGGCGACCGACGGCTGATCGCCTCCATTCCCGAGGCGCTGGCCGCCACGGAGCTGGTGTGCGCGTCCGTCAATGTCGGCTCGACCCGGGCCGGGATCGATATGGACGCCGTGCGGCTCATGGGCGAGACGATCAAAAAAACCGCCGCGCTGACGGCCGACCGGCACGGCTTCGGCTGCGCCAAGCTGGTGGTGTTTGCCAACGCCGTGGAGGACAACCCGTTTATGGCCGGGGCGTTCCACGGCGTCGGGGAGCCGGAGTGCGTGATCAACGTGGGCGTTTCGGGGCCGGGCGTGGTGTCGCACGCGCTGCAGAAATGCAAGGGCGAACCGTTCGACGTGGTGGCGGAGACCGTGAAGCGTACCGCCTTCCGGATTACCCGCATGGGTCAGCTGGTGGCGCGGGAGGCGTCCCAGCGGCTCGGCGTGCCGTTCGGCATTGTGGACCTGTCTCTGGCGCCGACGCCGGCCGTGGGCGACAGCGTGGCGGACATTCTGGAGGAGATAGGCCTTGCGCGTGTGGGGACGCACGGAACCACCGCGGCGCTCGCGCTTTTGAACGACGCGGTGAAAAAGGGCGGCGTCATGGCCTCCTCTCATGTGGGCGGCCTGTCCGGCGCGTTTATCCCCGTGTCCGAGGACGCCGGCATGATCCGGGCCGCGGCCGGAGGCACCCTGACGCTGGACAAGCTGGAGGCCATGACCTGCGTGTGCTCTGTGGGTCTTGACATGATCGCCGTGCCCGGGACCACCTCTGCCGAGACCGTCGCCGCCATCATCGCGGACGAGGCGGCGATCGGCGTCGTGAACAACAAGACGACCGCGGTCCGGATCATTCCCGTGCCGGGAATGGATGTGGGCGATACCGTGGATTTCGGCGGACTTCTGGGCTCCGCGCCGGTAATGCCGGTGCATGAAGAGTCCAGCGCCGGGTTTGTCGCGCGCGGCGGCCGGATCCCCGCGCCGCTGCACAGCCTGCGCAATTAGCGGGTCACCGCTTCTGCAGATTGGACGAGATCTCTGTCAGCGCCCTGGACGCCTCCGCGTCGCAGGACGGCCGGACGGCCAGATCGCCGAGCGCCAGCATCCCTGTCGGGCGGCCGTTTTCCATCACCGGCAGACGGCGGACCCGGGCGGCGGCCATTACGGCGGCCGCGTGCTCCACGGTGTCCGTAGGGGCGACCGTGACGGGGTCCCGGGTCATGACGGCCCGGATCGGCGTTGCTTTCGGGTCGCCGCCCTGCGCGATGCAGCGCAGGACGATGTCCCGGTCGGTCACAATGCCCCGGAGCTTTCCGTCCGCGCCGGTCACCGGCAGCGCGCCTACGTTGTGCCGCGCCAGGAGCCGGGCGGCCAGAGCGGTCGTCTCCTCGGGGGAGACGGTGACGACGTCTTTTTGCATGAGTTCCTTTACCTGCATGGAAATTCCCTCCTTCTGTGGAGAGTATCGCCGGTATGGCGGGGTTTTATACGGAGGACGGCATGGAACACGAAGTTTATATGCGCGAGGCCCTGTCTTTGGCGCGTGAGGCCGCGGCGGCGGGGGAGGTGCCCGTCGGCTGCGTGATCGCGGACGCGTCCGGCGCGGTCGTCGGACGGGGGCGAAACCGCCGGGAGGAGAGCGGTCAGGCAGTCGCGCATGCGGAGATGGAGGCCATCTCGGCCGCCTGCCGCGCGCTGGGGACCTGGCGGCTTGCCGGCTGTACGCTGTACGTGACGCTGGAGCCCTGCCCCATGTGCGCCGGGGCCGTTCTGAACGCCCGGATCGCCCGGGTGGTCTACGGCGCGAAGGAGCCGTTCAGCGGCTCGTGCGGGAGCGTACTGAATCTGTTTATGGAGCGGTACGCGCACACCCCGCAGGTGCTCGGCGGCGTGCTGGAGCGGGAGTGCGTCGACGCGCTGGGCACATTCTTTCAGCGGCTGAGAGCGGACTGAAGCATTCGTCCGAAGCAAAAAAGCAGTCCGGTATCCGTGCAGGATACCGGACTGCTTTTTCGGTGTACGGTTTTGTTACCAGACCAGGAGCAGCCTGCGCTCGGTGGGGTGTGCGCTGCCGGCGGCGGTTGACATGCGGGTGTAGGGGCCCATAATACCCAGCGTGTTGCCGTTCGGGTCCGGCTCCAGCGCTGCGTTGTAATTGCAGATCCAGCCGAACTGGATTTCCACGGTGTGATAGCCCTGCTTCAGTCCGCCGGGGCAGGGGACCTTGACCGTGGCGGTATCGGCCACCTGCCAGTACTGGTCCATCCGGTCATACATCTCTTCCCTGCTATAGTCGATGCCCTGAATATTCCAGATCAGAGTCTCCTTGGGGTATACGACGCCGTCCACAATGGCGTCGCCGGCCCGGAACTGGGACAGCCAAAGGCCCTTATAGTACAGCGTGCACATTTTGAACTGGAAGCCCCAAATCGTCCCGTCATCGTTGTAGATGTTGTGAAAACCGCGCTGCTGCACGAAGTATTGTTCCGTCATTGTTTCTGCTCCTTTCCGATCAATAGCCGAGGATGCGGCTCATTAAAATATGGTGCCGGCGAAGCTGATCGCCCAGGAATGCGGCATCCTCGCGGCCGGGGCCCTCATACTCAGAGACCAGATTGCCGCTCCAGCCGTTGTCCACCATCAGCTGCAGGACCTTTGCATAGGGGATCGTGCGCTCCTCAAAATTCTCATCCACATAGTTGAATTTTGCGTGACAGGTTTTGGAATAGGGGAGGATGGGGATGATGTCCTCGGGCTGGCTCCAGCTGTCGGGCTTGCCGTACCCTCTGGAGCGGCGCCGTTCCATCTCCTCAGGGGAGTAGATGTCCTCCGGCCACTGGTTCTGGAAGGTGCCGAAGTCTACGTTGATGCCGAAATGTTTGGTCTGGTGTTTGTCGGCAAACTCCAGATAGTCATAGATATGCTGCCGTGTCAGCTTGGTGGGGGCGTGGCATTCGGACAGCATGGCGACATCGTACTTTTCGGCATAGGGCAGGGCCAGCTCCATTAGATGCTCCCACTCCGGTTCGGGATCGCAATACTCGTTGATACAGGTAATCTTGGTGCGCAGGGATTTGAACCCCAGCAGGTTTGCCAGCTTGAAGTCACGGATCAGATTTGCGAGGATCTGCTCGTCGCTCATCCGCGGACCGCGGTGCAGATGCGTCTCGGCCCAATGGCCCATTTCCGCAGGCTGCATGTGGTATTTTTCACACAGATGGAAGTAATGGTCGATCCATTGGGTAGAGGGGTTCGGATAGTTCTCAATGTGATTTGCCAGGAGCTCAAAGCAAGTGGCGCCGGCGTCATACATGTCCTCAAACACATCGTCCAGCGTCATGGTATAGCCCAACAGCCGACAATAGCTGTATACGGATATACCGCGTTTGGGTGTCCCTTTTTTGATTTCGCTCATCATCATACCTCCGTTTTTGAATTGATTTATAATTTGCGGTCTATCTTGCCAGAAGCATGCGGCGGCTGTTTTCAGTGCCCATCATATGTCCGCCGTTGCCCAGGCCCGATCCGTCAAATTCCTTCTCCGGCTCGCCGTTGTAGTTCAGGACCCAGCCGAAATCCATGCTGACGTCGTGGTAACCCAACTTCAGACCGCCGGGCTTCTTCACCTTTACAGTGATCGGTACGCGGATCTGCCAGTAGATTTTGACGTCAAACAGCTCCTCGCGGGTATACTCCAGGCCGTCATACTCGAAAATCAGCGAATCCCGGTCAAACACCTCGCCGTCCACCGTCACGTTGCCGAACCGGCACTGCGTGAACCAAAGGCCTTTGTAGTATTTCGGGGTGAAACGGAATTCAAAACCGTCAAGGTTTCCTTTCGCGTCACAGGTGTTGTGAAAGCCTCTCTGCTGAATTGCGGAATACTCTACCACGTTTTTTTCCTCCCTTCCTCAATAGCCGAGAATGCTGCGAAGCATAATCTGATGACGGCGCACCTGATCGGGGATCTGCACGCTCGCGATCCCGAAATCCGCCGGGCTGTCCATTGCCTTAAATACATACGGCCCTTCGTACTCGGAGACCAGATTGCCACTCCAGCCGTTGTCGATCATCAGCTGAATGACCTCCCGGTACGGGATCGTCGTCTCCTCAAAGTTTTCGTCCATGTGTGTGAATTTCGCGTGGCAGGTCCAGCTGTACGGCAGAAATTCCACAATCTCCTCCGGTTTCGACACGTCGTCAAAGTTCCAGATGGATTGTGTCATGCCCTCCGTGGGTTTGAACTGGAACGTGCCGAAGTCAATGTTGAAGCCGAAATGCTTCGTGCCGGTGCGCTGGATGAACGCCATGTACTCGTCGCGGATGTGCGGCGTGTGCAGCGTCGTCGGCAGATGTACCTCATTCTGCATCCGTACGTCGTACTTCTCCGCATAGGGCAGCGCCTTCTCAATGTAGGACTGCCAGCCCGGCTCCGGATCGCAGATCTCATTGAGGCAGGAGATCTTGGTACGCAGGGACTTGAAGCCCAGAAGATTCGCAAGCCGGAAATCCTGCTTCAGCTCCTCCACGACCTCCTCGTCGCTCATGGCGGGACCCCGGTGCAGATGGTTCTCCGCCCAGTGTCCCAGCTCCGCCGGCTCCAGATTGTACTTCTCGCACAGTCTCCAGTACCTGTCGATCCAGCGCGTGGAGGGATTCGGATAGTTCTCAATGTAGCTGGTCAGCAGCTCGAAGCAGGTCGCTCCGGTGTCGTACATCTCCAGAAACGCGTCTTCCAGCGTCATGGTCTTGCCCAGCAGCGCCTGGTAGCTGTAGACCGAAATGCCGCGCTTCGGCTGCCCTTTCTTGATCTCGCTCATAGCCATGTCTCCATTCATGTTTTTGGTTGGTAATTCAATTATATAAGAGAAGGTGAGAGCGGGCAATTCAAAAGAAAAAGCCCGTTATGCAGTTTCTGCATAACGGGCAAATGCGTGTCTCTTCAGGTACATTCCAAAGGCGTTTCACGAATGAATTTCAAAAACCGGCGCTCCGCGGCGGACAGCGGAGGCGCTTTCCGATAGATCAGGTCGGCCGGGAAGGAAATTGCTGGCGAGATCTCCAGTACGGAAACAGACTTGTCGGCAAAATACAGCGCCGGCCGGCGGGTCATGATGGGGATATACTGGTTCACGGAGGCAAAGTCGATCATGTTGATCCCATCGGTGCGGGAAACCGGAGGCGTAAAGCCCGCGGCACGGCAGGCCGTCATAAAGGGGCCGTCTTTCGCAGCATGGACATCCATCATGACAAGCGTTTCTCCGGCAAGGTCCGACACGGAAATGGTTTTCCGGCCGAACAGCCGGTGGGAGCGGGAGATCACGGCTACCAGATCATCGGAAAAAAGAGGGACGCGATTGAACTCGGAGAGGCCATCCGGCTCGTTGTACAAAATAAAGTCGCACGCGCCTGTGCGCAGAGACTCAAGCCGGAGTGCAGAATGGACAATTTCCAACTCCAGGTCCGGGTTTTCTGCCTTGAACCGGGCGAAATACGGTCCGATATTGTAGGGGGCCATGGCGCCGCTGAAGCTGACGATGATCTTTTTTTCCCGGCGCACGCCCGCCAGGAGCTCCGCCCGGCAGCGCTCCTGTGTCTGGACGATGGAGCGGGCATAGGGGAGAAACCGGCGGCCAAACTCCGTCAGCTCTGTGCCGTGCGTCGTCCGAACGAACAGCGGCGCGCCCAGCTCGTGCTCCATACTCTGAATATGCCGGGTCAGCGTGGGTTGAGAGAGGAACAACGCCTCGGCTGCGGCCAGATAATTGCGCGTCTCCGCGAGGACCAGAAACTCATGCAGACAGTTCAGCTCCATCCGGATACCCCCTTTTGACGTTTTCTGTATTGTAACACATCTTTTTTCGGGACGCCAGACGGAATTCAGGCTTTACAGGAGCACGGAACAGGCGATATAATAAGCAACGGGATTTTTCCAATCTGAGCAAAAGGTGGATGCATAAATGGAATATAAAACCGGCACAAAATGCGTGCAGGCAGGCTACACCCCCAAGACCGGGGAGCCCCGCGTCCTGCCGATCGTGCAGAGTACGACGTTCAAGTACGACAGCAGCGAAGCGATGGGCAAGCTGTTTGACCTGGAGGCGAGCGGTTACTTCTACACGCGCCTTGCCAACCCGACCTGCGACCATGTGGCGCAGAAGCTCTGCGCGCTGGAGGGCGGCTCCGCCGCCATGCTGCTGTCCTCCGGGCAGGCGGCGAACTTCTTTGCCATTTTCAATCTGGCCTCCGCGGGCGACCATGTGGTTTCAAGCTCCGCCATCTACGGCGGCACGTTCAATCTATTCTCCGTGACGATGAAGCGGATGGGCATCGACTTCACGTTTGTCAGCCCGGACTGCACGGAGGAAGAGCTGGACGCCGCCATGCGGCCCAATACGAAGGCCGTTTTCGGCGAGACCATCGCAAATCCCGCGCTTGCGGTGCTGGATCTGGAGATGTTTGCCCGCGTGGCGCATGCGCATGGTGTGCCGCTTATTGTGGACAATACGTTCCCGACGCCGGTGAACTGCCGCCCCATCGAGTGGGGCGCGGACATCGTGACGCACTCCACCACGAAGTATCTGGACGGGCACGCCACCTCCGTGGGCGGCGCGATCGTGGACAGCGGAAAGTTTGACTGGTTTGCCCATGCGGACAAGTTCCCCGGCCTCACGACGCCGGACGAGAGCTACCACGGCATCGTCTACGCGGAGAAGTTCGGGCTGGAGGGCGCGTTTATCACCAAATGCGTCGCGCAGCTGATGCGGGACTTCGGGTCCTCGCCGTCTGCGTTCAATGCGTTCCTGCTGAATCTCGGCATGGAGACGCTGCACGTGCGGATGCCGCGGCACTGTGCCAACGCGCAGGCGGTGGCGGAGTTCCTGCAGAAGCATGAAAAGGTGGCCTGGGTGCAGTACTGCGGACTGCCCGGGGACAAGTACTATGAACTGGGGAAGAAATATCTGCCAAACGGCTCCTGCGGCGTGCTGTCTTTCGGCGTGAAAGGCGGCCGGGCTGCGGCGGAGGCGTTCATGAAGCAGCTGAAGCTCATCGCCATCGTGACCCACGTGGCTGACGCTCGGAGCTGCATCCTGCATCCGGCGAACTCCACGCACCGGCAGATGTCGGACGAGGAGTTGATCGCCGGCGGCGTCGCCCCGGATCTGATGCGTCTCAGCGTGGGGATCGAGGACGTCGAGGACATCCTCGCAGACCTGGAGAACGCGCTGGCGGCCATCTGAAAAAAGACAAATAAAAATCCGGTGCTCAAACGAGCACCGGATTTTTTGTGATACGGGAGGAACTTACCAGACCAGGAGCAGCGTGCGCTCGGTAGCCTTGGAGTCCAGCTTGTAGGTGCCGGGCTTGCCGCCCAGATTGCTGTAGGGGCCCATCAGACCCAGACCGGAGCCATCGTACTCGGCCTCCAGCGGGGTGTTGTAGTTATTGACCCAGCCGAACTGGATCTCAACGGTGTGATAGCCCTGCTTCAGCCCGCCGGGGCAGGGGACCTTGACGGTGGCGATGTCGTTGACCTGCCAGTACTGGTCCATCCGGTCATACATCTCCTCGCGGGTGTAGTCCATGCCCTGGATGTTCCAGATCAGGGTCTCGCGGGGATACTTGACGCCGTCCACGATAGCGTCGCCGGCCCGGAACTGGGACAGCCACAGGCCCTTATAGTACTTGGTACGCATGCAGAACTGGAAGCCCCAGATGGTTCCGTCATCGTTGTAGATGTTATGGAAGCCTCTCGCCTGAACGTAATAATTCTCAACCATTGTAGTATAACTCCTTTCCCGATTAGTAGCCGAGGATGCGGTTCATCATGATGTGCTGACGGCGCAGCTGATCGCCCAGGTACTCCGCCTCGTCACGGCGCGGGCCCTCATACTCGGAGACCAGGTTGCCGTTCCAGCCCTGCTCGACCATGATGTTCAGAATCTGCTCGTAGGGGATGCCGCACTCATGGAAGTTCTCGTCCATGTAGTTGAACTTCGCATGGCAGGTGCGGGAATAGGGCAGGATGGGGATAATGTCCTCAGGCCGGCTGTAGCCGCCGTCCTCTTCGCTGACCATACGGTTCATACGCTCTTTCATCTCGGGCGGATAGTCGTTCTCTTTCGGATTCACGAAGGTGCCGAAGTCCACGTTGATGCCGAAGTGCTTGGTCTGATGCTTGTCGGCAAACTCGATGTAGTCCCAGATGTGCTTCCGCTTCAGGGTGGTGGGGGCGTGGCACTCGGACAGCATCGCGACGTCGTACTTCTCCGCATAGGGCAGCGCGCGCTCAATGTCCTTCTCCCAGCCCGGCTCGGGATCGCAGTGCCGGTTGATGCAGGTGATCTTGGTGCGCAGGGAGTGGAAGCCCAGCAGGTTTGCCAGCTTGAAGTCGCGGACCATGTTCGCCAGGATCTCGTCGTCGGTCATCCGGGGACCGCGGTGCAGATGGGTCTCAGCCCAGTGGCCCAGCTCCGCAGGCTGCATTTTGTACTTGTCACACAGCCAGAAGAAGTGGTCGATCCACTGCGTGGAGGGGTTCGGATAGTTCTCAATGTGGCTGGTCAGCAGCTCAAAGCAGGTAGCGCCCATGTCGTACATGTCTTTGAACACGTCGTCCAGCGTCATGCTTACGTTCAGAACGCCGGCATAGCTGTAGACGGATACGCCGCGCTTCGGCTGACCTTTTTTGATCTCGCTCATAAGGGTAGTTCCTCCTTGTGTAGTATTTGGAATACGGGCCGCCCAAGACCCGAAAACTAGCTATAGTATACCAGCGATTGCAACAAAAAGAAAGAGGGAAAATGCGTTTTTTTACAGTATAATGTTTCTAAATCAGAAACAGATGCAGAACGGCGCCGATCTGTTCCGCCGGAAAATCCGTGAAAAAGCGGGGCGCCGGAGAAAGCAAACGGCGGGGGAAACGGTCCGGTTTTCTTTTCGGGCCGGGGCGGGCGGGCTGCTTTCAAGCAGTTTTGTACAATTTTTGCATGATTTCTCTTTACAAGGCAGAAAATGTATGGTAAAATCTCGACGCTGAATTTTCAGCCACGTGCCCTGCGCTTCGTTTCGGGGGTCCGCCGAACGCCTTCGGTGTCCTTTCCGCCCGATACGCAGCCTGCGGCGAATCCAAAAAGAAAGGAACGATTCCCATGATCACGAAAGACCAGAAAACCGCGGTTATCGAAGCGAACCGCACCCATGAGACGGACACCGGTTCACCCGAGGTCCAGATCGCCATTCTCACCGAGCGGATTGCACAGCTCACTGAGCACCTGAAGGTCCATAAGAAGGACAACCACAGCCGGCTGGGCATGTACAAGATGGTCGGCAAGCGCCGCCGGCTGCTGGACTACCTGGCGGAGAAGGATATCGAGCGCTACAGAGCCTGCATCGCAAAGCTCGGCATCCGTAAGTAAATCGGACGGAACAGGCGGGAATACTATTTTTATTCCCGCCTGTTTTCTGCGACCGGAACCCATTTCAATGGCGGGCGGACGTGCTGGCCCGGCGGTTTAGCAGTTGAAAAAGGGCTGTCTTCGGGACAGCGTTTCTTCAAGTGCTAAAAGCGCCCGGAAGCCGGTGCTTCTCCCGCGAATACAGAGGAAGGAGCATCCAAATGATCATCAAGCACAGAGAATTCCCCAATCACAAGACGTACACCATGGAGCTGGCCGGACGGCCGCTGAAGCTCGAGGTCGGCAAGCTGGCCGAGCTCGCGAACGCCGCCGTGCTGGTCACCTACGGCGAGACCACCGTGCTGGTCACCGCCACCGCCTCTCCGCGGCCCAAGGACGGCATCGACTATTTCCCGCTTGCCGTAGACTTTGAGGAGAAGCTCTACGCGGTGGGCCGGATCCCGGGCGGCTATCTGCGCCGCGAGGGCCGTCCCTCTGAGCGGGGCATCCTGGCCAGCCGCATGATCGACCGACCCATGCGTCCCCTGTTCCCCTCCGATCTGCGCAACGACGTCGTCATCTCCTGCACGGTGATGTCCGTCGACTATGACTGCGCGCCGGAGATTGCGGCCATGATCGGCGCGTCCGCGGCCGTCTCCATCTCCGACATCCCGTTCAACGGCCCCATTGCCGGCGTCGGCCTGGGCTATAAGGACGGTGAGTATTTCATCAACCCCACTTCCGCGCAGCGGGAGATCTCCGATATGTACTGCACCATCGCGGGCACCCGCGGCAAGATCGTCATGATCGAGGCCGGCGGCGACCAGATCCCCGAGGACGTGATGCTGAAGGGCATTATGACCGCGCACGAGTCCATCAAGACCGTGATCGCGCTGATCGACCGGATGGTGGAAGAGGTCGGTAAGGAGAAGTTCACATACGAGCACGCCTCCTTCAACGAGGAGCTGTTCGCAAAGATCGTGGACAAGTATCTGGACGACGTGAAGTACTGCATGGACACCGACGACAAGAACGTCCGGGAGTCCCGGTACAACGAAGTGGTCACGAAGATGATCGAGGAATTCGGCGAGGAGTATCCTGAGATCACCGCGCAGATGGAAGAGATCACCTATAAGATTCAGAAAAAGGTCGTCAAGGCCTGGCTGATGGAGGGCAAACGCGTGGACGGCCGCGCCATGAACGAGATCCGGCCGCTGGCCGCCGAGGTCGGCGTCCTGCCCAGAGTGCACGGCTCCGGTCTGTTTACCCGCGGTCAAACGCAGGTGCTGTCCGTCGCCACGCTGGCCACCCTCTCCTCAAGCCAGAAGCTGGATACCATCTTTGAAGAGGAATCCAAGCGCTATATGCACCACTACAACTTCCCGTCCTTCTCCGTGGGCGAGGCCCGGGCGGCCCGGAGCACCTCCCGCCGCGAGTACGGACACGGCGCCCTGGCGGAGAAAGCGCTGGAGCCCGTGATCCCCTCTGTGGAGGATTTCCCGTACGCCATCCGTGTGGTGTCCGAGGTCCTGTCCTCCAACGGCTCCACGTCCCAAGGCTCCATCTGCGGTTCCACGCTGGCTCTGATGGACGCCGGCGTGCCGATCAGCGCCCCTGTGGCCGGCATCTCCTGCGGCCTGATCTCCGACGGCGACGACTGGACCACGTTCATCGACATCCAGGGCGTCGAGGACTTCCACGGCGAGATGGATTTCAAGGTGGCCGGCACGAAGAAGGGCATCACCGCGATCCAGATGGATCTGAAGAACGACGGTCTGACCGAAGAGATCATCCGCTCCGCGTTTGAAATCACCCGTGAGGCCCGGATCCAGATCCTGGACGAGATCATGCTCCCGGTGATCCCGGAGCCGCGGCATGAGCTCGCGCCCACCGCGCCCAAGATGATCTCCATGCAGATCGACCCGGAGAAGATCCGCGACGTCATCGGCACGGGCGGAAAGGTCATTCAGAAGATCTGCGCGGATACCGGCGCGAAGATCGACATCGAGGACGACGGCAGCGTGTTCATCTCCGCCATCGACATCGAGGCGTGCCGCGCGGCGAAGCGCACCATCGACAACATCGTGTTCGTGCCCGAGGTGGGCAAGCTGTATTACGGCAAGGTCGTCCGCATCATCCCCATCGGCGCGTTCATCGAGCTGGTGCCCGGCAAGGACGGTATGTGCCACATCAAGGATCTGGAGTTCAAGCGCACCGAGAAGGTGGAGGACGTGCTGAACATCGGCGACATGACCTGGGTCAAGGTCACCGAGATCGACGAGCGCGGCCGCGTGAACCTCTCCCGCAAGGACGCCATCCGCGAGATGGAGCAGCAGGCGAAAAACTGAGAAAAACCGCAAGAGATTCCGGGGCGCCCGTCCGGGCGCCCCGGTTTGTTTCGGAGGCACACTATGATCAACAAGCTCGTTTTGCCGAACGGGGTGCGGATCCTGACGGAGTCGATCCCCTATGTGCGCAGCGTATCCTTCGGGCTCTTTGTGGGCTCCGGCTCCCGGGCGGAGCGGAGCGCGGAGTCCGGCGCGTCCCATTTTATCGAGCACATGGTCTTCAAGGGCACCAAGACCCGGTCCGCCGCGGAGATTGCGGCGCTGTCCGATGAGCTGGGCGGCCAGATCAACGCGTATACCACAAAGGAGAGCACCTGCTTTTACGGCCGTGTGCTGGACACGCACCTGCCGAAGCTGATGGACATGCTCTGCGATATGGTGCTGGATACCCGGTTTGACGAGGCGGACGTGCAGTCGGAGCGGGACGTGATCGGCGAGGAGATCGACATGTACGCGGACACGCCGGAGGACCTGGTGTCGGAGCGGCTGTTTGCCGCCGTGTTCGCCGGAACGCCGCTGGCGCGGCCGATCCTGGGGACCCGGCGGTCTCTCGCAAAAATGGATGGCGCGTTCCTGCGGCAGTATATGCGCGCGCACTATGCACCTGAGCGGATCGTAGCGGCCGTCTCCGGCAGCTTTACGGACGCGGACGTCCGCAGACTGACCGACCGGCTGGGCGCGATCTCCGCCGTCCCTGCAGTGCGGCTGCCCGCCGGACGGTATACGCCGGCGTTCACGGTGAAGAAGAAAGCCATCGAGCAGAACCATCTGTGCCTGTGCTTTCCGGGACTTGCCGTCGGCGACCCGGACCGACATGCCATGCAGCTGCTGGTGTCGATCCTGGGCGGCGGCTCTTCCTCCCGGCTGTTTCAGAGCATGCGGGAGGAGCGCGGCCTGTGTTACAGCGTCTACGCCTACCACTCCTCCTATGCCGATACCGGCCTGATCGGGATCTACACCGCGCTGAACCGGGAGGCGGAGCGGGAGGCGCTGGCTCTGGCCTGCGAGGAACTGCGGAAGTTTCTGGATGACGGCGTGACGGAGGAAGAACTGCGGCGGACCCGGGAGCAGATGAAGGCCAACATGCTGATGGGCCTGGAATCCACCGGGAATCGGATGAGCTATATGGGCGGCGCAGAGCTTTCGCTTGGCGAGACGCCGGATATGGATACCCGCATCGCCCGGCTGGACGCCGTCACGGCGGACGACATCCTCGCGTTGGCGCGGCGGTGCTTTGATCCGGCGCAGGCGGCGTTTTCCGCTGTGGGGCGCGTGGACGGCGCCGACGCCTATCGGGAGCAGATCCGGTTGTAAAAATGAACAGAAAGAGGACCGGCCTCCGCGGAGGCCGGTCCTCTTATGCTGCCGCGACTTTGTACACATTCACGCCCGTTTACGGGCGCGGACGCGGAGTACGGCATACCCCGCAAGCGCCGCGCCGCTGCAGACGAGGAGCACAGCGGTCACAACGTCAAAAGACGGATAATAGAAATCCGCGGAGCGCCAGATCCCGCCTGCGTATTGCAGTGCGTCACACTGGAACAGCAGGCTGTATTCCGCTTTGCGGCGGCCGATCGGCGTATCCCATGTATTTCGGAAGTATTTGCCGGGAATGTCGGTGCTGAAAAATGTGTGTACCGCCGCGTGCAGATCCCGGAGCGGGACGAAATAGAAAGTATCCGGATCAAGACCGTGCATCTCGCCGTCCGCGGAGGCAAACGGCTTCACATACCGCCAGCCTTTCCAGTAGGTCGGCCAGCTGAAGAACCCGTACCCGCGGTAATTCTCACCATATTTGCCGCCGAAGAGGACAGAGGTTCCGGCCGGAATCGTCCCCGCAGGCACGAACGCGCCTCCCTCCCGGGTGTAGTAACGGATCGGCCTGTCCAGGATCAGCTGCTCCTCCGCATAAGCGACGGCAGGATAGGGCCAGAAATCAAGCCACATCTCATCCATGGGGACGCCGTCCCGGTACGGACTATACACGGCGTAGCGGAACGTATAGTCTGCAAAGTTCCAGTTGTAGAGGGTCAGCCGGTTGTGTGCGGCGGCAAGCCAGATCCGTACCCCGGCGGCCGCAAGACACACCAGAGCGAGCACGAGGAGCACAATACGGGCATGTCTGCTTGAAACGTGCGCAAGGTTCATCTAATCGCCCCCTTTTTATAAGATGCTGTACAGGAGACTGGAGTTTATCCTCTATAAAGAATCATCGTATTGACTCCGGGATTTGTGACGCCATGAAAACGGCCTTTTTCGGTGGCCGGTAATTCTTGACAATCCGGCGGGGGCGGTATAGAATTTCGGCGTTATAAACGGACGAATCCGTCCGAATCCGAGCGGAAGGAAATGCGAATGAAACGAGAATTTGTTTTGATCCTGGATTTCGGCGGTCAGTACAACCAGTTGATCGCTCGCCGGGTCCGGGAGTGTCACGTATACTGTGAGGTCAAGCCCTGGACGACGCCGATCGAGGAGATCCGCGCGCTGGACCCTATCGGCATCATCTTCACCGGCGGGCCCGGGAGCGTGTACGCGGCAGGATCGCCGCAGGCGGACCCGGAGATCTTCCGGCTCGGCGTGCCGATCTTGGGCATCTGCTACGGCTGTCAGCTCCTGGCGCACAATCTGGGCGGCGCGGTGACGGCGGCTCAGGCGGACACAGCCCGGGAGTACGGCAAGACCGAGACGCGCTTTGACACGGACTGCGCCCTGTTCCGGGGCCTGCCGGAGCAGAGCGTCACCTGGATGAGCCACGGGGATTATATGGAGAAGGTGCCGGACGGGTTCCGGCTCGTGGCCCGGTCTGACGCCTGCCCGAACGTGGCCATCTGCGATGAGGCGCGGGGCTTTTACGGCGTGCAGTTCCACCCCGAGGTGAACCACACTGAATACGGCGCGGAGATGCTCCGCAACTTCCTGTACGGCGTCTGCGGCGCGGCGGGGACGTGGACCATGGGCGGGTATAAAGAGACCGCCATCCGCGAGATCCGGGAAAAGGTGGGGAAAGGCAAGGTCCTTCTGGCGCTGTCCGGCGGCGTGGATTCCTCCGTGGCCGCGGCGCTGGTGGCGGAGGCGGTGGGCAGTCAGCTCACCTGCGTGTTCGTAGACCACGGCATGATGCGCCTCCACGAGGGGGACGAGGTGGAGGCCGCGTTTTCCAAATGGGACATCCACTTTGTGCGGGTCAACGCCGAGGAGCGGTTTCTGATCCGGCTGGCCGGCGTGGCGGAGCCGGAGCTGAAGCGCAAAATCATCGGCGAGGAGTTCATCCGGGTGTTTGAGGCGGAGGCAAAGAAAATCGGCGCCGTGGATTACCTGTGTCAGGGAACCATCTATCCGGACGTCATCGAGTCCGGCGCCGGCGACGCCGCGGTGATCAAGAGCCACCATAACGTGGGCGGTCTGCCGGACTACGTGGATTTTAAGGAGATCATCGAGCCGCTGCGGATGCTGTTCAAGGATGAGGTGCGCGCGCTGGGGCGGGAGCTGGGGCTGCCGGAATACCTGGTGACGCGGCAGCCGTTCCCCGGACCCGGGCTTGCCATCCGGGTCATCGGCGATATTTCAAAGGAGAAGCTGGATACTCTGCGGCTCGCAGACTTCATCTTCCGGGACGAGATCGCAAAAGCGGGCCTGGAGCGGACGATGGACCAGTATTTTGCCGTGCTGACCAACATGCGGTCCGTGGGCGTCATGGGCGACGGCCGGACCTATGATTACACGCTGGCGCTGCGCAGCGTGACCACCTCCGATTTCATGACCGCAGACTGGACGCGGATCCCCTACGACGTGCTGGACCGGATCTCCGTCCGGATCGTGAACGAGGTGGGCAACGTGAACCGCGTGGTGTACGACATCACCTCCAAGCCCCCCGCGACGATCGAATGGGAATAAAGCCTGGCACAATTCCCGATTTGCAGAGGAGAAAAGGCCGTGGAAACCGGCAGGTTCGTATTGTGGATACTGGAAATCATAATTCTTTGGGCAGCCTTGTTTGCGGTCCAGATCCCTTTTCGCAGAAAAGAATGGCCCCCTTTGCGCATGATCGTTTTTCTTGTGAAAGTGGCTCTGTTTCCCGGTACAGCGCTGCTGTTCGTCTCCATAGACAGTGAATTTGCCTATCGGCACGGAGATATACTTGCCGCCCTGTACATTGTTCTCGTTGGTGATATTGCAGCAAGTATCATCGAATATGTAATCCGATGCATCCGGAAACTCTCGGCCAAATCAGGAAAAGAATACCCCTGCCGGATGAAATGGATTCTCGTTTTGAGTGCCGCATTCTCTCTGGGTATACTTGTTTATGGAATTGTGAATACGAGTACAGTCAGGGAGAAAAAACACATCTGGACAGCAGAGGGGCTTGCCAGAGAACATACTTTTGCATTTACGGCAGATCTCCACGTGGGTTCTGCCCAGTCAATGGACGCGCTGAGAGAATTTTGCAGACAGGTAAACAGTGAAGATCCGGAGTTCGTGATTCTGGGCGGTGATATAACAGACGAGATGACTTCTTATGATGACATGGTTACCGCCTATAGCATCCTCTCAGAAATCAAGGCGCCCGTATATTTTATTTACGGAAACCATGACAGGCAGCTTAATGCCGATTTTGTTGGAGGGCGGACCTATCGGGACGAACAACTGGCTGCAGCAATTCAGAATGCGGGGATCAGAATTTTGTCGGATGAATACGTGAAAGTCGCTGATGATCTGATTCTTCTGGGCAGGGAGGACATCAGTGCCGGCGACGCAAGAAAGGACTGGCAGTCGCTTGACAATCCCTATGAAGGAACCGGCGCTCTGGTGGTGGCCGACCATCAGCCCTGTGATAAAGAACAACTTGCCGTGGAGCGTTCTGCTTTGCAGCTCTCAGGCCATACGCATGCTGGGCAGGTATGGCCGCTGCAACTTGTATACCGTATATTAGGGCTGCCCGCTTATGGTGAATTTGATGAGCCGGGAACTCGCCTGTATGTGACAGCAGGAGAAGGCGCATGGATGATGCCGCTGCGCACGGAAGCACATTGTGAATGGGAACTGATTACTCTGACGAAGCCTGGGGCGGAGTAAGGTATACTGACATACAGATTCCGGTTTGTCAAATCAACGCTGCGTTCACATGGCGCAATCCTGCAAGTCTCAGAACCGAATAAGGTAAAGAGAAAAGGTCCTGTTTTAGAGCACACAGGGGCTGAAATGCGGGATAAGAGAGCAGGAAAAGAGCGGAAATGACGATAAGACGCTTGCCGGCTTCCGGAAAGCGTTTGGGAGCAGGCAAATTGTCAGCTTTCCCCTATTGACAAACGAAAAGCGGCCTGCTATACTAACACCAATTTAATACGTTAAACCGTTGACGCGGAGATAACGGCAATGATGCCTCTACAGAGAGCCTGCGATGCTGAAAATCAGGTGAGAAACAAGTTGTCAAATGGACCGCTGAGGGCGCAGTCAAAGGCGCGGATTCGTGCCGAGTATTCTGCGACGTTGCAGGCAGACGTCATTTGCCGGGGATATGTCGGTATCCTGATAAGCGCACGGGGGAGCCCGTGAATCAAGGTGGCACCGCGGATAATGCATTATTCGTCCTTGACAGAAAGCATTTCTGTCAAGGACGTTTTTCTTTGCTTCTTTGACAGAGCATCAGAGAAGTTTTATGGGAGGTACAAGCATGATCGTTTCACCAGATTTCAGTACGGTTGCGGAAATCGCCGCGACCGGCAGATATGACGTGCTGCCGGTGAGCTGCGAGATCCTGTCGGATTTCATCACGCCGATCGAGACGATGCGGATCCTGAAAAATGTATCGAAGCACTGCTACATGCTGGAGTCCGCACAGGAAAATGAGACGTGGGGCCGCTATACGTTCCTCGGCTTTGACCCCAAAATGGAGATCACCTGCATCGGCGGCGCCATGAACGGGGTCCTGGACGCCGACAGAATGAAGTACGTGACGGGCAACCCCGCGTACTATCTGCGCGAGGTGCTGTCGAAATACAGAAGCCCCCATTTGGACGGTCTGCCGCCCTTTACCGGCGGCCTGGTCGGATATTTCTCCTTTGATTATCTCGGATACAGCGAGCCGAGCGCAAAAACCGATGCGGAAGACAGCGAGAAATTCAGGGACATGGATCTGATGCTCTTTGACAAGGTGATCGCGTTTGACAACATCCGGCAAAAGATCGTTCTGATCGTAAACATGCAGCTTGACGAGCCGGAGACGAACTACAACAAGGCGAAATGGGAGCTCCGGCAGCTGGCGGATCTGCTCCGCCGGGGGGAAAAGAAGAACGAACCCGGCGGGAAGCTCCTCGGCGAGATCACCCCGCTGTTCGGCAGGGAGCAGTTCTGCGAAATGGTGGAAAAAGCGAAGCATTACATCCGCGAGGGGGATATTTTCCAGATCGTGCTGTCCAACCGGCTTTCCGCCCCGTTTGAGGGGAGCCTGCTGAACACGTACCGCGTGCTGCGCACCATCAATCCGTCGCCGTATATGTTTTATTTTTCGGGAACGGACGTGGAGATCGCGGGGGCCTCTCCGGAGACGCTTGTAAAGCTGGAAAACGGGACGCTCCACACGTTCCCGCTGGCGGGCACGAGGCCGAGGGGAAAAACGGAGGAAGAGGACCGGCGGCTGGAAGAGGAACTGCTTGCAGACGAGAAAGAGCTTGCCGAGCACAACATGCTGGTGGATCTCGGCAGAAACGATCTGGGAAAGATCAGCAAGTTCGGCAGCGTGCGCGTCGAGAAGCTCCATTCGATCGAACGGTTTTCCCACGTCATGCACATCGGGTCCACCGTGCGCGGGGAGATCCGGGAAGACAAGGACGCGCTGGACGCTATTGAGGCCGTGCTTCCGGCAGGCACCCTCTCTGGCGCGCCGAAGATCCGGGCCTGTCAGCTGATCGGGGAGCTGGAAAACAACAAGCGCGGGATTTACGGCGGCGCGATCGGCTACATTGATTTTACGGGAAACATGGATACCTGCATTGCGATCCGCATCGTGTATAAGAAAAACGGAAAGGTCTTCGTGCGGAGCGGGGCCGGGATCGTGGCGGATTCCGATCCCGAAAGGGAATATGAGGAGTGCCTGAACAAGGCGAGAGCCTCTCTGAACGCGCTGGAGCTTGCCGGGGAGGTGGAGTGATGGTCCTTCTGATCGACAACTACGACAGCTTCTCCTACAATCTGTTTCAAATGGTCGGGGAGCTTGCGCCGGACGTCAAGGTCATCCGGAACGACGAGATGACGGTGGAGGAGATCAGAGCCCTGAAACCGGACCGCATCATTCTGTCGCCGGGGCCCGGGAGACCGGAAAACGCGGGAATCACGATCGAGGCGGTGCGGGCTCTGGGACGGGAGATCCCCGTGCTCGGCGTCTGCCTCGGGCATCAGGCCATTTGCGCGGCGTTCGGCGCGACGGTTACGTACGCCAAAGCGCTGATGCACGGAAAGCAGTCGGAAGTCCGGTTTGACAAAAGCTGCCCGCTGTTCCGGGATTGCCCCGAAACCGCGCCGGTCGGCAGATACCACTCTCTTGCTGCGGATCCGGCCACGATCCCGGAGGAGCTTCAGATCACCGCCGTGACGGCCGACGGGGAGGTCATGGCGGTCCGGCATCGCAAGTATCCCATCTACGGCGTGCAGTTTCACCCGGAGTCCATTCTGACGCCGGACGGAAAGACAATGATTCGAAATTTCTTGAAGGAGATATAGACCATGATTAAAGAAGCGATTGAAAAGATCGTAAACAAGGGAGATCTGACCTACGACGAGGCGTATACCGTCATGAACGAAATCATGAGCGGAGAGACGACGGCCACGCAGAATGCGGCGTTTCTGGCCGCCCTGTCGACCAAGAGCGCAAGAGCAGAGACGACGGACGAGATCGCGGGCTGCGCCGCCGCAATGCGGGCGCACGCGACCAAAGTGGAAACGGATATGGAGCTTTTGGAGATCGTCGGTACGGGGGGCGATAACGCCCACAGCTTCAACATCTCCACGACCTCGGCGCTGGTCGCCGCTGCGGGCGGGGTCAAGGTGGCAAAGCACGGCAACCGGGCGGCGTCCTCCCTGTGCGGAACGGCGGACTGTCTGGAGGCGCTCGGCGTCAACATCCAGCAGAACCCGGCAAGATGCATTGAGCTCTTGCGGGAAGTCGGAATGTGCTTCTTTTTCGCGCAGAAGTACCACACGTCCATGAAATACGTCGGTTCCATCCGGAAAGAGCTTGGATTCCGGACCGTGTTCAACATCCTTGGCCCGCTGACGAACCCCGGCACGCCCTCCATGCAGCTTCTGGGCGTATACGACGACTATCTGGTGGAACCGCTGGCGCAGGTGCTTGTGAGCCTGGGCGTCCGGCGCGGCATGGTCGTCTACGGCATGGACAAGCTGGACGAGATTTCCACGAGCGCGCCGACAAAGATCTGCGAGATCCGCGACGGCTGGTTTAAGTCGTTCGTGATCACGCCGGAGGACTTCGGGCTTGAGCGCAGCACAAAGGAAGAGCTGCAGGGCGGCACGCCGGAGGAGAACGCCCGGATCACGCGCGCCCTCCTTCACGGGGAAAAAGGGGCGAAGCGAAACGCCGTCCTGCTGAATGCCGGCGCGGCCCTGTATATCGGCGGAAAGGCCGACAGCATGAAAGACGGCATTGCGCTGGCGGCGGAGCTGATCGATTCCGGCAAGGCCCTGGAGACGCTGGAACGGTTCGTCGAGGTCAGCAACCGGCCGGAGGCCTGACCGATGACGATCCTGGACCAGCTTGCCCGGCACGCGGAGGAACGGGTCGCGCGGGACAAAGAGAAAATCGGTCTTGCGGAGATCCGGAGATTTGCCGCGGAGGGCGTTCGCGCAAACGGAGAGAGGTTCTATGACGCCGTCTCCGGCCCGGGAATGCGCTTTATCTGCGAGGTGAAAAAGGCGTCTCCATCCAAAGGGATCATTGACCCGGCGTTCGACTACATGGGGATTGCCCGGGAATACGCATCCGCGGGCGCGGACGCGATCTCCTGTCTTACGGAGCCAAAATGGTTTCTGGGCTCGGACGAGATTTTCCGGGAGATCCGCTCGGACGTCGGGCTGCCCATGCTCCGCAAGGATTTTGTGGTTGACGAGTATCAGCTGTATCAGGCAAAACTCATGGGGGCGGACTGCGTGCTTCTGATCTGCGCGCTGCTGGATACGGAGACGATCCGGAAATTTCTCGACGTATGCGGCGCGCTCGGCCTCGCGGCCCTTGTGGAGACGCATGACGAAGCGGAGATCGTCTCGGCGGTAAGCGCGGGCGCCCGAATGATCGGCGTGAACAACCGGAATCTGAAGGATTTTTCCGTAGATCTGGAAAACGCAGCGCGACTGCGGGCGCTGATCCCTGCGGACCGGCTGTATGTCGCGGAGAGCGGCGTGCGCACGCCGGAGGACGCGGCGAGGCTGAGCGCGGCGGGCGCGGATGCGATCCTTGTCGGGGAGGCCATGATGCGGGCGGCGGATAAGGCCGCTTTCCTGCATGCCATGCGGGAGGCGGCGCGATGAGCGGGATCAAGATCTGCGGCCTGTTCCGGGACTGCGACGTCGACTACGTCAACGAAGCCGGGCCGGATTATATCGGATTTGTTCTGCATTATCCGAAAAGCCGCCGCAGCATTGACCCGGAAAGGGCCGCGGAGCTCCGGCGGAGACTGAAGCCGGGGATCCGGACGGTCGGCGTCTTTGTGGATCAGCCGGCGGAGACGGTCCGGGCGGCGGCGGAGCGGATCGGCCTGGACGTCATCCAGCTGCACGGCGGGGAAGACGACCGCTATATCGCGCGCATCAAAGCGGAAACAGGACTTCCGGTCTGGAAGGCCTTTCGGGTGAGAACGGCCGCCGATCTCCGCGCGGCGGAGAACAGCGCCGCGGACGAGATTCTTCTGGACAACGGGTCCGGTACGGGGACGGCCTTTGACTGGTCGCTTCTGGCAGGCTTTTCCCGCCCGTTTATCCTGGCCGGGGGGCTTACGCCGGACACGATCCCCGAGGCGGTGCGGCGGCTTGCGCCGCGCCTGATCGACCTGTCCTCCGGGGTGGAGACGGCAGGCGTGAAGGACCGGGAGAAGATCCTGGCCGCGGTCCGTGCCGTTCGTGCGGCCGGTCGGGAAACGCGGAATGGATGCGGCAGAACAGACATATATGGAGAAAGAAGGGAAGAAATGCGCAGGGGAAGATTCGGCATTCACGGAGGGCAGTATATTCCGGAGACGCTGATGAATGCCGTGATAGAACTGGAAGAGGCGTACAACCGCTTCAAAGAGGACCCGGACTTCAACCGGGAGCTCACGGCGCTTTTCAATGAATATGCGGGCAGGCCCTCCCGCCTTTATTACGCTGAAAAAATGACAAAGGACCTCGGCGGCGCAAAGATCTACCTCAAACGGGAGGACCTCAATCATACGGGCGCGCACAAGATCAACAACGTGCTGGGGCAGGCGCTTCTGGCAAAAAAGATGGGCAAGACCCGTCTGATTGCGGAGACGGGCGCGGGGCAGCACGGCGTCGCGACTGCCACTGCGGCGGCGCTGATGGATATGGAATGCGTCGTGTTTATGGGCGAGGAGGACACGATCCGGCAGGCGCTCAATGTGTACCGGATGCGACTTCTTGGCGCGGAGGTGATCCCGGTGAAGACGGGGACGGCCACGCTCAAGGACGCCGTCTCGGAGGCGATGCGGGAATGGACCTCCCGGATTCAGGATACGCATTACTGTCTCGGCTCCGTGATGGGCCCGCACCCCTTCCCGACCATCGTCCGCGACTTCCAGTCGGTGATTTCCCGAGAGATCAGGGAGCAGATTCTGGAGAAAGAAGGCAGGCTGCCGGATGCGGTCATGGCCTGCGTGGGCGGCGGCTCCAACGCGATCGGCAGCTTTTATCATTTCATCGGGGATGAAAACGTCCGGCTGATCGGCTGTGAGGCGGCGGGCAGAGGCGTCGACACGCTTGAAACGGCGGCTACGATCGCGACGGGAAAACTTGGGATCTTCCACGGCATGAAATCGTATTTCTGTCAGGATGCGGACGGGCAGATCGCCCCGGTGTATTCGATCTCCGCCGGGCTGGACTACCCCGGCGTTGGGCCGGAGCACGCGTACCTTCACGATACCGGAAGAGCGGAGTACGTTCCGGTCACGGATGAGGAAGCGGTGCAGGCGTTTGAATATCTCGCGCGCACGGAGGGGATCATTCCGGCCATCGAATCGGCGCATGCCGTGGCGCACGCCAGAAAGATTGCGCCGGAAATGTCGCCCGATCAGATCCTTGTCATCACAATCTCCGGAAGAGGCGACAAGGACTGCGCCGCGATTGCGAGGTACAGAGGGGAGAATATCCATGAGTAAAATCCGAACAGCGTTTGAGAACGGAAAGGCGTTTATTCCGTTCATCACCTGCGGCGATCCGGAACTTGAAACGACGGCGGCGGCCGTGCGGGCCGCCGTGGAAAACGGAGCCGATCTGATCGAACTCGGCATCCCGTTTTCAGATCCCACCGCAGAGGGCCCCGTGATTCAGGGCGCCAATCTCCGCGCGCTCTCCGGCGGCGTCAAAACGGATCAGATATTCGGGCTTGTCCGCAGTCTGCGGGCGGACGTCGCAGTTCCCATGGTGTTTATGACCTACGCAAACGTCGTGTTTTCCTATGGTGCGGAGAAATTCATCTCGACCTGCAGGGAAATCGGAATCGACGGACTGATTCTTCCGGATCTGCCGTATGAGGAGAAAGAGGAATTCCTGCCGCTGTGCCGGCAGTACGGCGTGGACTTGATCTCTCTGGTCGCGCCCACTTCCGAGGATCGGATCTCGATGATCGCGAGGGAGGCCGAGGGGTTCCTGTATATCGTTTCCAGTCTGGGCGTGACCGGCGCGAGGCGCGAGATCACGACAGACCTCGCGTCTATCGTGAAAGTGGTCCGCGAGAATACGGAGATTCCGTGCGCGGTCGGATTCGGGATCTCCACGCCGGAACAGGCGAAAAGGATGGCGGCGCTCTCCGACGGCGCGATCGTGGGCTCTGCGATCGTGAAACTTCTGGAGCAGTACGGAAAGAATGCGCCCCGATATATAGGGGAGTATGTAAAGGCGATGAAAGACGCGCTGCGGTGACGGTCCGGCAATCCCGCGCTTCAAAATGGGTTTGATTTCTGAGACAAAATGCGGTATGCTTACAGAGGCACGGCGGCGATCCTGACGATCCCGACGTGCGGTTTGGACGAACAGCGGTTTTTCCAGTCCCGGTTGTGTGGTTTTCAGAACGACTCGCCAATCCATAAAACGGAAAGGGGGAAAAACAATGCTGATTCAACTCATCGTGGAAATTGTCCTGGGCGCGCTCGCCGGCTGGCTCGCCGGTAAAATCATGGGCAGCAAGGGCGGCTTCCTGCAGAACGTCATCGTCGGTATCCTCGGCGGCGCGCTGGGCGGCTGGATCGGGAACCTGATCGGGCTCGGCGGCGGCTGGATCACCGGTATCCTGCTCGCGATCGGAGGCGCCTGCCTGCTGATCTGGATTGCCAGAAAGCTGAAACTCCTGAAATAAATACCGCGTATCCTGCGGATTCGCAGGATACGGCGAATCCCAAGCGGATTTTGATAAAGCGAGGAAAAGAGACCGCGGATTTCTGCGATCTGCACGATTCTGAACACAACGCAAAACAGCAGGCGTTCCATGGGAGCGCCTGCTGTTTTGTTTCCGTCGGACGCCTCCCGCTTCGTTTGCCATATACAAAAACGATGTTTTTTGCTTGACTTTCCCCCTGGTGGAAGGTTTATATTCAAGGAGGAAAACGGAGAGGGGGACGTGTGCGTGAAGATCAACGAGGTGGAAGCGCTGTCGGGGATCCCGAAAAAGAACATCCGGTTTTACGAGGAGCAGGGCCTGCTGGCTCCGCGCCGGAACAGCGAAAACGGCTACCGGGAGTACGGGGACGCAGACGTGCAGACGCTTCGAAGGATCCGGCTGCTGCGGAAGCTGGGCGTTCCGATCGGTGAGATCCGGAAAATGCTGGACGGTACGCATACCGTCGGCGACGGCATGCGCCGGCATCTGATCGCGCTGGAGCGGAAGCAGCAGAATCTGGAACAGTCGGTGCAGCTGTGCAGAGAGCTGCAGGCGCAGGACGGACCTCTCTCGTCGCTGGATGCGGAGGAAATGCTCCGGCGCATGGAGGCGCTTGAGCAGGGCGGGACCGTTTTTTATGAGCGGAAGCCTCGCGGCAGGGGACTCCGGTATACGGCGGCGGTGCTCGCGGCGGCGGGGGCCTTTGCGGTTTTCGCGGCACTGATCGTGCTCCTGCTCTGGGCATATCGGGCGGAGCCCGAAAACGCGCCGCCGCTGTGGGTCGTGCTGGCGCTCGCCGGCGTGTTTGCCGCCATGGCGGCGGGCGTTCTGCTGGCGTTCGTGCAGCGCATTCGGGAGCTGCGAAGCGGAGAAGAAGAACAGGCGGAAATCTATTAACGTCAAATCATAAAGGAGGAAAACACAATGCTGCTGCTGAACATCGACTATGTCCCCGGGAGGGAAATCGAGGCCCTCGGGCTTGTAAAAGGGACCGTGGTGCAGTCCAAAAACATTGGCCGGGATTTCATGGCCGGCATGAAGACGCTGGTCGGCGGAGAGATCAAGGGGTATACCGAAATGCTGACGGAGGCGCGGCAGATCGCCACGAAACGCATGGTGGACGATGCGGCCTCCATCGGCGCCGACGCGATCGTGAATATTCGGTACGGCTCCTCCGCGCTGATGAGCGGCGCCGCGGAGATTGTGGCGTACGGCACCGCCGTGAAGCTGAAATAAGCGCCGGATAAGCAGAAACAGCCCTCTCCCGTTTTGCGGGGAGGGCTGTTTTTTCGTCATGGCCGCCGGACGCCGGCGATGTGCAGATATTGTGCGGCGGCAAAACCGTAGGAGGCCAGCGGACGGTCCAGCGCGTCCATCGTGTGCGCCGCCACGAGGATCTGCGGAGAGACGGCGGTGACCAGAAGCGAGTGATAGAAGCCGCCTCCCGCGTCCGCCAGCTGGATCACGTCGCCGGGTTGCAGCTCCGAAACGGAGACGGCTCGGGCAAAAGGTCCGGCGCCGCCGTTTGTCAGCAGGAACCGCTGCAGATAGGGGACGCCGGTCCAGGCGGCAGTCCGCCGGTCGGCGGTGATGTAATACCAGCCGGTGACGGGCGTGTAATTCATCTGTCCGGAACCCGCGTACAGACATTGGGAGATAAAATTCGTGCAGTCCCCGCCCAGGGGATCAAAGTTGTAATACGCGGGATTGCGGCCGAGCGCCCAACGCCGGGCATAGGCGACCGCCGCCGCGCGGTCATAAGGGAGTGTGCGCATGAAAAACACCTCGCTCCATGCTATGCGGGTCGACCGCTCCGCGCGTTCGGACGGCGCGGTCCGCGGAAAGCAGAAAAGAGCGGGGCTGCTGCCAGAACCGTCTGACAGCAGCCCCGCTTTCTGTTTCGCGGGTTTTCCTCAGAACTGCACCTCGTCGTAGAGCTTGATGGGAATGTCGCCTTCGCACAGGGCGATCATCTTGGGCAGAATGCCCGTGAAGTGCGGCGTCGCGTTGTGGTAGTTGATGGCGGCCTGGTCCTTCCAGCACTCCATGATGGCGAACAGGTTGGGGTCGTCCTTGCTGACGTTCAACGTGTAGTACACGTTGCCCGCTTCCGCGGCGGACGCCGCGACGATGTCCTTGGCCAGCGCCTTGAACTCCTCGACCTTGCCGGGCTTTACCGGCATGTTGACAATAATTTTGATCATGTTGGTCTTCCTTTCGCTTGTTGTTTTATTTGCTCAATCCACCGGGTCCCAGCCGGCGTACAGCGGGATGGGGATCGGGTGCTCGTAGTCCCAGTCGCCGGCCTCCTCGTCGTATTCGTAGAAATCGAAGTAGTTGAGGAAGTCGATCTTTATTCCGTCCTCGGTGTACCGGCCTGTCATGATCGATATTTCAATACAAGTATAGCAGTCGTCCGGCGCTTCTGCAAGAACATATAAAACAAAGGAAGAAGACAGGGCGCTTCCGGACCTCGAGTAAAAAGTGCATTTGACGTGTCACATGTATTTCGTTTGAAACAATAAAAAGAACAGAAGCGGCAATACATGAGATTTGTTTCGGCAACGAAAAACATGAAGATGGGATTGAAAGGAGGCAAAAAATGAAAAAGTGTTTGCGGAAAACAAGATCCATTTGTTTATTCCTGGCAATTATTCTCTTTTCCATGTCAGCCGTTTCAAGCGGAGCAACAAGCCGGAGAAGTATAGAGGAAGTCATGGAATTGCAGCAGCCGGCTCTCGATGCGTTTGACGATCTTTGTCGGACTTTCGAACACGATTCCTATGGCAATGTGATCTATCCCGATGATTTTGCCGGAGAATATGTAGACACAGAAAAGGACTTTGCACTGGTTATTCGGGTAACAGATTTATCTTCGGAAACCGTGCAGAGCTATTTGTCCCGTATTCCGGATGCTGAGCATGTCCGGTTTGAATTGGGCGTTTTTTCGATCAATGAACTGCTTTTTTGGAGAGACAATTTGCGGGAATTCATGGAGGAAAAAGGGTTTCCCGTTGTATTGTCTGGAATTGACCATCGCAAAGGAGAACTCGTTGTTCAGCTGAATGAGGAACAGAAGGAGGCTTTTCTGCAGGCAGAGGCATACAGGGAACTGAGCAAAATCCTCGAGGAAAACAATCTTCCCGTTACAATTCAGTTCGGACCGCAAGCAGAACGGACAGCGACAACGCTAAAAGGAGGCTATGCCATTACAAACAGCAGCTATACGGTAAATGGGAGTCACCCTTCTTTGACAATTGGCTTTGGAGGTTCTTTTTCAATATCAGGAAATACGTACTCCAATTGCATTTTAACTTGTGGTCACGACAGCTATTTGACCCACTTTTTCACATTTTTTGATGGAGAAACAACAAGTACAATTGGACAAGTTATTTTCAGTCGGTATAGTTCTTCACCTTCATATTTTACAGAAGGAGATTTTTCAGTAATCAATTTGAATAATAATTTTACCAAATCAAACAAAGTGTTGGGAGCAAACGCCGCACAAGTCAGCATTTCTGCTTATTATTCATCGTCGCCAAGTTCTGGAACATACTATAAATATGGCGCTACGACAGGTTTTTCTTCAGGCAGCGTTTATCTTTCCGATGTACAGATGGGAACCGGTGGGACGAACACTACATATGTTAATCACTTGATTGCACTGACAATTCAACCCGGAGAACTCTCAACCGGAGATAGCGGAGGACCGGTTTATACATCAATCAATAATTCATCGAACAAGAAAGCAATGGGAATTATAACCGCAAAAGGAAATCCGATTGGCTGCGATAATGAATATCTCCTTGTTACTCCCGTTTGGCAGCCGATTGCGGCAGGATTCACACCGGCAACCACATAGACATATATATGCAGCAAAGGGCATTGCACGATTTGCAATGCCCTTTGCATTTGATCAGTCTGTCAGTTCCCAGCCGGCGAACAGCGGGATGGGGATCGGGTGCTCGTAGTCCCAGTCGCCGGCTTCCTCATCGTATTCGTAGAAATCGAAGTAGTTGAGGAAGTCGATCTTTATTCCGTCCTCGGTGTACCAGCCGGTAAAGGTATAGCCGTCCCGCTCCGGCTCCGGTATGAGCATCAGGTACAGATAGCCCTCGGAGGCCACCGGCGAAAACAGGGGATAGGAGAAGATCGGGTCGCCGTTCTGCGGATCGAAGGTCAGCAGTTCGCTGAGCCCGTTGGTCGGATCCACCGGCTCCCACAGGACGTGGACGTTCAGATAGCGGTTCCCGTCCGTGTTCAGCGGGATCTTCTCGGCGTCCTCCACCGTCAGGCGGGCGTTCTCCAGCCGGATGGCGAACGGCGGCGTGTCCATCGTCAGGGTGTCGATCCCGGGATCAAACGCGGCGCCGTAGTGCAGGACATACCCGACGGGGGTGAAGTCCTCCGTGAATTGGTCCTCCACCGGTTCCGGCAGATCGTAGCCTGTGAATTCGGAGGCGGGGATTTCAAACTTCGCCAGAATCGTCAGCCAGCTGAACTCCTCGTCCGTAATGTTGTCGAAGTTGAAGCTGTCGTTGAAAACCGTGATATACAGGGTCTCGTCCCCCAGCGGATAGGTGGGCGTCGGCTCCGGCGTGGGTTCCGGGGTGGGGGTCGGCGTCGGGTCGGGCGTGGGCGTCGGCGTCGGGGCGTCCGGCGAAGCCGAGGGCTCCGGCGACGCGGAGACGGCGGGCGCCGGATCGGAGGACGCCGGGCCCGGCTGCGGCATTACGGGTAGCGTGCGGCCGGGCAGCGCGGCGGCGGTATAGAAGATCACGGCGGCCATGGCCGCGGCGTATGCCCATTTGCGCAGACGCCGTTTCTTTTTCGGCGGAGGCGCCGCATCTCCGTATGCGCCGAATTCCGGCGGGAGCGGCGGCTCCTCCGGCGGGAGCGCGGGATCCTCCCGCGGCAGCGGCGGATCCTCCGGCGGAAGCGCCGCGGTTTCCGGTACGGATCGCGGATCGTATTCCCGGGGCGGCGCCGTATATTCTCTCTCGTCCATGGCGGGACCCTACTTTGTGTGAATATCCACCTGCTGGAACGGACATTCCACGCCCAGCTTGCGGAAGCCCAGGAACAACTCGCGGTTCAGCAGCCGCGCGCCGGAATAGATGTCCTTTTCACCCACCTGAACGATGAATTTCAGGACCACAGAGCTGGCGGCGAGCTCGGAAACGCCCAGATACACGGGCTTTGCCTGCATCACGTCGGTGTGCGCGGCGTAGATCTCGTCCAGCATGGCCGGGATCTTCGCCTCCAGCGCGGCCAGATCCGTCTCGTACGGGATGGGAAACTCTGCGGCGGCCCGTGAGGCGTTGTCGGAGCGGTTCAGGATATTCTTCATATCCGAGTTGTTGATGATCTTCACATTTCCGCCGGGGTCTGTGATGCTGGTGGTGCGGATGCCGATTTCGGACACGGTGCCGCGGAAACCGCCCACTTCGATGATGTCGCCCACATTATACTGGTTGTCCACCAGAATAAAGAGGCCGGTCACCAGATCGGCGATCAGGCTTTCCGCGCCGAAGCCGATGATCAGCGCGATCACGCCGAGACCTGCGAGGATCATGACGATGTCGACGTTCAGCATGGCCAGCACGCCGCAGACAATGACGATCACCGCAATGTAGCGCAGCAGATTCGACGTTATGGACAGCGCGGTGCGGACCCGGTGATTCTCCGTCCTGGGCAGCGACAGCAGGAACACCAGCAGATGCTCCAGAAACAGCGTGCCGAAAATGACCAGCAGGGCCCCGGCGATGTTCTGCCAGCTGAACACGGAAGATACATCCGGGAGCTTGCCCAGTACGCCGGTTCCGGCGGCGATCGCCGCGGCGGCGGCCAGCAGGACGCCGAACACGACGGCGCGGATCAATGCGCTTTTTTTCATAACACAGACCTCCACTTTTGCTTTTTCTATGATCCATCCCGACCGCCGGGCCGGGAATGTCTCCGGGAGAGCGCGCGGCTGCTCCGAAAACCGGGCGTTTTGCCGCTCAGCGCACCACCGCGCAGGCAGAGACGCCGCAGGCAGCCAGAAATGAGGCCGCGTCCGCGTCGATGCGCTCCCCGGGCGCGACAGGCGGTACGGCGGGGGGGCACTGTACGCCCGGATCGGCAAGGATCCGCCCGATACAGGCCTGCAGCGGCAGCGTCTCCCGCGGGGCGAGGGCCGCCTCGCGAATAGACAGGATCCGCTTCGGGGGCGCAAAGACCGGATAGCCGTCCGAAACGGCGGGACGGCGCGTCACCTCCCGCAGGGCCGCGAGCAGCCGTTCCGGCGCGTCGCCGCTGTCCGGCGTGAACAGCAGGACCAGATGTTCCCGGTCGGCAAACTCCGCGGTGATCCCGCGCGAGGCCAGCCGCGCGGCAAGCGCCGTGCCGCTGTAGCCGTAGGAACGCGGAGCGATCGTCAATTTCAGCGGTTCCGTGCCGCATACATTAAGCCCCTGTTCCCGCAGCGCATCGCGCAGTGCGTCCAGCCGGGGCAGATACCCCTGCAGCCGGGCGGAGTACCCGTCCGCAAGATACGCGTTGGCAAGGTCCAGAGACTGGAGGATCAGATAGGACGGACTGGTGGAGCCGAACATGGCGAGAGCCGCCCGGGCATTTTCCCGGAATACGGCGGGCGAGTTTTGCCCGATGTGCAGATACGCGCCGCCGGTGAGTACCGGCAGCGTCTTGTGCGCAGAGGCGCACGCGAGGTCCGCGCCGAGTTCTATGGGGTGGCGGCCGGGCGACAGGAATTTCAGATACGCGCCGTGCGCGCCGTCCGCCAGCAGCGGGACGCCGTGCGCGTGACAGAGCTGTGCGGCCGCAACGAGGTCCGCTTCGCCGCCCAGATAGTCTGGGGCCGTGAGGTAGACGGCGGCGGGGCATTCGGCAAGGACCGCCTCCAGCGCGGCGAGGTCCGGCGCGCAGGTCAAATGGGATGTGCCGTCCGGCGGGTACAGCCACCGCACGTCCAGATCGAGCAGCGCCGCGGCGGTATGGAAAGCGCGGTGCGCATTCCGACCGGCGGCGATCACAGGCCGCGCGCCCGTATGCGGTGCGGCCAGCACGGCGAGATACAGCATGGCGCGGACGCAGAGCGAGGAGCCCTCCGTCGAGTACAGCGTTTCCGCGCCGAACAGGGCGGAGGCGTTTTGCTCGCTCTCCCGGATGATCCCGACCGCGGCGTACAGGCTGTCCGCGCCGGGGATTTCCGTGACGTCCAGCGGCTCCGGTCCCAGATAGGGCACGCCCTTATGGCCCGGCATGTGCAGCCGGACCGGCGCCGCGTCAGCATAGCGGCGGACGAAATCAAAGATCGGCGTGGTCATCCCGGCGTCCCTTTACGCCGCCGGCGGTTCCGGGGACACGCCGGCGTCCTTCGGCGTCAGCGCGCCCAGCAGCCGCGCGGTGCGCAGGCACAGCGCCTGGATAAAGAGCAGCGCGGCAATGCGCCCCGGCAGCGTGGTCAGATCGATGAGCGTCAGCGTCAACAGATAGACGGCGAGGAGGTGCGCCAGCAGGGCAAACGCGGGCTTCGGCCGCCCAAAGGGGAACCCGGCGGCGTAATACGCGGCCAGCGCGGCGGCCATACAGGCCAGACACGGCCACATGAATTCCCGCAGAAACGGGTTTGCGCCGTTGGCCCGATACACCGCGATCAGCAGATAGCAGAAGAACAGCGGAGGGATCAGCGCAAACAGATGCGACGCCGGGCCGCCCTTGCCGCGGTACGCCGTCCAGGCCAGCACGGGGACGGAGAGCGCGGTCAGCTCGGCAAACAGCAGCAGAAGCAGATTGGGCAGCGCGCGCAGGGCGGTCGCGCCAAGCACGGCGCGGGCCTCCAGCGGCACAAGGACCAGCATGGCGGCGCCTGCGGCGCAGGCCAGCGCGAACAGAACCTTGCCCGGCATGGGAAACGCGCCGGCATAGTCCGCGGGCGCGGTCCTGTCCCGGACGATGCGCCACGCGGCGACTGCAGCGAGGACCAGCACTGCCGCCGACAAGGCCAGCAGCGCCGTGCCGGGCACGCTTGCGACGGGCAGGCCGTCCGCGTCGACGCCGGCGGTAAGCTCCAGCCGCCGCAGCGCAAGACCGCCGAGACCGGCGGCAAAGGCGAGATATGGGATCAGAAGGTTTTTGATACGCATAGCGTTCTCCTGTCTGGAATAGGATGGGGAAGAGGCCGGAGACGCCGGCCTTCGAAAAACTGTGTATATTTTACCCCAGATGTGCCGAATCGTCAACGGAGAGGAGAGAGGGAATTGCGGCGGATCATGCTGCTTGCGGCGGCGGTGACGGCGGCGGCGCTGCTGCTGACGATTTTCACCGCCGGACGGGAGCCGGAGCCGGAGACGCCCCCCGAGGCGGAGACCCCGTCGCCGACGTCGGTCACGGCGGAACGGGATGCCGCCGTGACCGTGCGGGTCCTGGACGGGGAGACGGTGACGGAGCTTGCGCTGGATACATACCTTACCGGCGTGCTGGCGGCGGAAATGCCCGCGGTCTTTGAGCAGGAGGCGCTGAAGGCGCAGGCCGTGGCCGCCAGGACGTACACGCTGTACAAGATGCGGGTGCAGCCGTCCGCCCGGCACCCGGAGGCCGACGTGTGCACGGACTCCGGCTGCTGCAAGGCTTGGGCGGACGAGGCGGCGCGCCGGGAGAAGTGGGGCGCGGAGTATGACGCGTATCTAGCAAAGCTGACAGCCGCTGTGGCGGCCACGGACGGGCAGTGCCTGTTTTACGGGGACGAGCCCGCGCTGACCGTGTTCCATGCCGCGTCCGCGGGCCGCACCGAGGCCGGGGCGGACGTCTGGGGCGCGGCGCTGCCGTATCTCGTGCCCGTGGAGACGCCGGAGACGGAGGAGACCGTGCCGAAGCTCACGGAGACGGTGACCGTTTCGGCGGCGGACTTTCGGGAGACCGTGACGGCGGCATATCCCGCGGCGGTATTCGGGGACGACCCGGCGGACTGGATCGGCGCGGTGACGTATACCGCGGGCGGCCGGATCGGCACGGTGGAGCTCGGCGGCGTCCCGGTGACGGGGCGCGCGCTTCGGACCCTGTTCAGCCTGCGCAGCACGAACGCGTTGATTTCCGCAACCGCGGACGCCGTCACGTTCCGCACCGCCGGGCGCGGCCACGGTGTGGGCATGAGTCAGTACGGCGCGAACCTCTTGGCGCAGGCGGGAATGGGGTATGCGGACATTTTGGCGCACTACTATCCCGGCACTGTGCTGACCGGGGCGGGATCGAATCTCGGAGGCACGGCGCAGGACGGCTGAGAAAACTACCGGACAAAGCTGCAGAAATCGAAGCGCCCGCGGGGGAAACTCCGCGGGCGCTGTTTTTGCTTTCCCCCGCCCGGCCAGATCCGCAGGTGTTGAAATCGGGCGCAAGATAGGGTAAAATAAGCAGAGTATGTTTGAACGGGAGTGCGGTATGGAGCGAGCGGACAGCAATAATCCGGTGCGGGCCGTAGGGGCCATGATGATCCTGTCCCTGCTGGGCAAGGTCCTGGGCCTTGTGCGGGACCGTCTGCTGACGGTGAACTACGGCACCGGTATGGCCGCAAACGCCTTTCTGACGGCCAGCCGGATCCCGCGCGTGTTCTTCGACGCCATTTTCGCGGCCGCCATCGCGGCGAGCTTCATTCCGGTCTACAACGAGTATCTGGTGGCGAAGGGCCGGGACAAGGCGGACGCGTTCGCCGGGAATTTCATCACGGTGATCGGCCTGCTGTCGGGTCTCCTGACCGGGCTCGGCATGCTCTTTGCGCCGCAGCTCACCGCGTTTTTCGCCGACGGCTTCGACGCGGAGACCGCCGCGCTGTGCACGGAGCTGACCCGGGTCCTGTTCCCGTCCGTGCTGTGCACCGCGGTGGCGTACGCTTTTGTGGGCATCCTGCAGTCGCTGGACGAGTTCAAAATTCCCGCGCTGATCAGCGTGGTGGCAAACGGCCTCGTGATCGTGTACTACTTTACGCTGAACGGCCGGTTCGGGATCCGCGGCCTTGCCGTCGCGTTTCTGATCGCCTGGGCGGCCCAGACCGCCGTGCAGTTCCCGTCGCTGATTCGGAAAAAGTACCGGTTCCGGCCGTCGGCGAATTTCCGCTCCGAGGGGATGCGCAAGGTGTTTCGCCTGATGCTGCCCGTGATGGTCAGCACCTGGGTCGTGCCCATCAACCAGACTGTGAACGCAAAGTTCGGCTCCCGCCTGTTCGGCGGCGCGGGCGTCTCCGCGATTGAGCTGTCGTACAATCTGTATACCATCATTGTGGGGATCTTCATCCTCTCGGTGACGAACTATATTTTCCCGCGGCTGTCCCGGAGCAGCGCCGGGGACGACTGGGAGGGCCTCCGCAGCACCATTCGGGGCACGATGCACGCCTCCCTGTACATTGTTCTGCCGATGACGGTCGGGCTCATGGTCCTGGCAAGGCCGGTCGTGGATCTGATTTACGGCGGCGGGGCTTTTGACGGATTCTCCGTGGACATCACGGCCCGCGCGCTTGTGTTCCTGTGCCTCGGTATGGTCGGGTACGCGGCGCAGACCGTGCTGTCCCGCGCATTTTTCGCCCAGCAGAAGGGCGCTGCCCCGCTGGTCGCGGGCGGCGCGGCCATTGCAGTCAATGTGCTTCTGTGCGTACTGCTGACCGACGTGCTGGACGTGGCCGGACTTGCGATCGCGTCCGCCGCGGCGTGTACCGTGAACGGCGTGATCCTGCTGCTGCCGCTGCAGCGGCGGGGCCTCGGGTTCCTGGACGCCGCGTTTCTTGCGGATCTGGGGAAGATGACGGCCGCGTCTCTCGCCATGGGCGGAGCGGCCTGGGGGCTGTATCGGCTGCTGGACGGCAGCGTCGCCGGGACGGGCGGCAAGCTGCTGACTGTCGGCGTTCCCGCGCTGGCGGGCGTGCTGCTGTATTTTGCGCTGACGCTGCTGCTGCGCGTCGGCGAGGCGCGCACCGCAGCGGGATTTGCGGGACGGCTTTTGAAAAAGAGGTGATCGGAGTTCATGCGTGAAGTGTTGGAGGCCAGCTTTTTTTACCGGGTGCTGGCGGCCGTGTATGCCTGGTTCGGCCGGCAGTGGCGGCAGAGCCGGTTGATTTCCGCGTTCCTGCGGCCGGGCTGCGGCGCGGCCATGGGGGAGAGCAGCATGTTTGCCCGGCTGTGGCAGGCGCTGCACCGCGCCGTGTGCGCCGTGTTTTCCGCGCTGCGTCTGGACCGGGCGCTGGAGGGAAGCGTGTTCCGCAGAGTCTGGTTCTGGTGTATGCTGCCGGTCGCTGCCGCGCCGATCCTGCCCACCATGGCTGTGGCCGCGCTGGCGGCGGCGGGCCTGTTCTCCGTTTTTGTATGCTGGGGCAGCGACCGGACCATGCGCCGACCCGCCGCGCCGGTGAACAAATACATCCTGCTTTTTGCCGCGCTCTACCTGATCGCGACCTTTACCTCCGTCACCGTACGCGGGAGCCTGCAGGGCGGCATTCTGACGGTGTTTTTCATCCTGTTCGGCCTCGCGCTGCAGAGCGCGGTGACCACGAGACGGCAGCTGGACCGGACGGCGTTTGTTCTGGTGCTCGTCGGTACGGTTACGGCGGCGTACGGCGTTGCGCAGTACCTGCTGGGGCTTGCCGGCGCGGCCAACTGGCTGGACAGCGCCAAATTTACCGACATCGACATGCGCGTATACTCCACGCTGGATAATCCCAACGTGCTGGCGGAGTATCTGGTTCTGATCTTCCCGCTGGCGTTTGCGTTTCTGCTGACCAAAAAGGGCGCCCGCAGCCGCGTCCTTGCGCTGATCGCCTGCGGCGTGATGGCGCTGTGCCTGGTGCTGACCTACTCGCGGGGCGGCTGGCTGGGGTTTCTCGTGGCCATGGCCTTGTTTCTGGTGATCCTCGACCGGCGTTTCATCGTGCTGGGGCTTGCCGCCCTTGTGGCGCTGTACTTCATTCTGCCGGACGCCGTGGTCAGCCGGTTTACCAGCATCGGGGACATGAGCGACAGCTCCACGACGTACCGGGTCGCCATCTGGATGGGTACGATCGCCATGCTCCGGGACTACTGGATCTGCGGCATCGGGCCGGGCACCGCTGCTTTCAACATGGTGTACCCGTCCTACAGCTACTCCGCCGCCACGGCGCAGCATTCCCACAACCTGTATCTGCAGATCGTCAGCGACTGCGGCGTGGGCGGGATCGCGGTGTTCCTGATGCTGCTGGTCTCCTTTGTGCGGATGCTGGGCGGCGCTGCCGCCCGGGAGCGGGACCGGACGTCCCGGGTCTTTCAGACTGCGCTGCTCTCCGGTATGCTGGGATTCCTGGTGCAGAGCGCCACGGATTACTCGTTTTACAACTACCGGATGATCCTGTTGTTCTGGGTCTATATCTCGCTGGGCGTGCTGTTTGCCCGCCGGAGCGAAATGGAGGAGGGATGATATGACCGGGAGAATCCTTCATATCATCAGCGATACGAATGTGGGCGGTGCGGGGGTCGCGCTGCTGAACTATTTGAAATACGCGGACCGGAAGACCTACGATCTGTATGTGGTGCTGCCGAAGAACAGCCGACTGCGGGAGCGGCTGGACCAGTTCGGCATCCCGGTCTATGAGATCGACGCCATGGCGGACAAGTCCTTTGACCGGGCTGCCATCGGAAAGCTCCGGCGTATCATCCGGAAGGTGGACCCCGATATCGTACATACCCACGGATCGATGTCCGGGCGCATCGCCGGGAAGCTGTGCCGGAAAAAGGTGATTTTTACCCGGCATTCCGCCTTCCCGCTGCCGGAAAAATACACGCACGGTTTTGGCCGTCTGTTTCACAAGCTGGCCGTCCAGTGTTTTGCGGACCGGGTCATCGCGGTGAGCGAGGTATGCCGGGACGATCTGGTTTCGGGCGGCGTGGATCCGAAGCGCATCGACGTGATCCTGAATGGGGTGGAGCCGGCGCGCCGCGCCGGACCGGAAAAGATCGAGGGCCTGCGCCTCGCCTACGGCGCGGACCCCGCGGTGTTCACCGCCGGGATCATCGCCCGGCTGGAGCCGTACAAGGGGCACCGCTACGTGCTGGAGGCTGTCCGGATGCTGAAGGACGAGGGCCGGGACATCCGGGTCATCGTGGCCGGGACAGGTTCCTGCGAGGAGGAACTTCTCCGGTACGCAGACGAGCTGGGCGTTCGGGACAGCCTGTTTTTTGCAGGATTTGTCCGGAACACGGCGGGATTGATGAGCATCCTGGACGTGCAGCTGAACGCCTCCACGGTGGAGGCGACCAGCATGTCTCTGCTGGAGGGGATGAGTATCGGGCTGCCTGCTGTGGCCAGCGACTGCGGCGGAAATCCGATGATCATTGAAGACGGCGTCAACGGTCTCCTGTTCCACGCGGGCGACGTCACCGCGCTAAAGGCCTGTATCGTCCGACTGATGGACGATCCCGCGCTCCGGGCGGAGTTGGGCCGGAACGCGGAGCGGGTTTTCTTTGAAAAATACACCGGCGCGATCTACGCCGGAAACGTCGAAGCTGTATACCAGAATCTTTTGAAGGAGAGCAGACATGGAAAATGAAACGACCGGAAAGCGCAAACCGCTGCTGAATGTGTTTGATATCGTGATCATTCTTCTGGCCGCTGCCGCAGCCGTCCTGTTCCTGCTGTGGCGGTCGGGCCGGCTGACGCCGAAAGAAGAGGACGTTGTGCAGAACACGGGGACGGTCCGGTATTCTGTTGAGATCACGAATCTCGACTATGGCACGGAAGAGAAGTTTCAGGTGGGAGACGAACTCCTGGACACGATTCGGAATTTTGCGCTGGGAACGGTAACCGGCGTGGAGATCAGGGAGACCACCGTCATGTCCCGCAATCTGGAAACGGCGGAATACTTTGAGACGACGGTTCCGGACAGAAAGACCGTCATTCTGACGGTCGAATCGCCCTGCACGGAGTCCGGGTCTGCGATCGTGGTGGACGGGGGCTATACCATTCGGGGCGGCAGCACCATCAACATCACGGGGCCCGCTTACTACGGCGTGGGCGTGATTCTTTTTGTGGAGAGGGGGACGGACCGGTGAAAAAGCTGCTGGACAACCGGGGGCGTCTGTTTGGCGTCATCAGCGTCATTGACGTGATTGTGATCCTGCTGATTCTTCTGTTGACGGCAGGCGTGTATCTGCGGTTTTTTGTCATGGAGAAAACAGCCGTGGCGACCGAGTCCGATCCGATCACCTACGAGCTGCTGATCGCCGGCGTCCGGGATTATACCGTAAACGGGTTCCGGGAGGGCGACATTGTCTATGACACGGTCCAGAACGTGAATATTGGGACGATCTCCGCCATTCGCGTAGAGCCGAATACCTCCAACACGACACTTTTGGACGGCACCTATGTGACCAGAACGGTGCCTGACCGGTATAATGTGTTCCTCACGATAGACACCACGGGGCTGATCTCCGGGAACCGATATTATGTAAACAGAACGTACGGGATCGGCGTCAATACGACCCGTTCCATGTACACGAAATATGTGGCGTTTTCCGCCACAGTCACCAGCGTGGGGTGAGCGATGAAGATTCTGATGGCCACCATGGGGCTGGACATCGGCGGCGCGGAGACGCACATCGTGGAACTGGCCAAGTCGCTGCAGCGTCGGGGGCACACCGTGCTCGTCGCCTCCAACGGCGGCATCTATGTGACGGAAATCGAGGCGCACGGCATCCGGCATGTGCAGGTCCCGCTGCACCGGCGGAGCGTCGGATGCATGCTCCGCTCCTTTTTCCGGCTGCGCAGACTGATCCGTCGGGAGCGGCCGGACGTCGTGCACGCCCATGCCCGGATCCCCGGCTTCGTCTGCGGACTGGTGCGCCGGACGCTGAAATTCCCGTTCGTCACGACGGCCCACTGGGTGTTTGACACCGGCGGCGGCCTGAAGTATCTCACCAACTGGGGAGAAAAGACCGTCGCCGTCTCGGAGGATATAAAGCAATATCTGATCGACAACTACGGTGTGCCGGAATCGGATATTTTCGTAACGATCAACGGCATAGATACGGAGCGGTTTTCGCCGGAAAACCACGGGGAACGCGTGCTTGCCGAGTTCGGACTGGACCCGGCGGCGCCCGTTGTGGCGCACGTCAGCCGGTTGGATGCGGACCGTGCGCTGGCTGCCCGGCGGCTCATTGAGGCGGCGCCGGCGCTGGACGCGGGCGCGCCCGGCGTGCAGATTCTGATTGCCGGCGGCGGGACTTTGCTGGAGGAACTGCAGGCGCAGGCGGAGACCGTGAACCGCGCGCTGGGGCGGGCCTGCGTGGTGCTGACAGGACCGCGGTCGGACATTGCGGATTTTGCCGGCGCGGGGGACGTCTTTGTGGGCGTGTCGCGTGCGGCGCTGGAGGCGATGGCGGCGGCGAGACCGGTGATCCTGGCGGGCAACGAGGGCTATATGGGCCTGTTCACGGCGGACCGGCTGGAGGAGGCACGGGAGAGCAATTTCTGCTGCAGGGGCTTTCCGGAGACCCGGGCGGAGACGCTCGCCGCGGATATTCTGGCGGCGCTTGCGCTGCCGGAGCCGGAGCGGGATGCGATCGGCGCGGCGGGCCGGGACGTGATTCTGGAGTACTATTCCGTGGCGCGCATGACCGACGACTGCCTTGCGGCCTATCGGGCTGCGCTGCCGGAAAAGCGCGTGCTGATCAGCGGGTATTACGGTTTTCGCAACGCCGGGGACGAGGCGATCCTGGCGTCTGTGTGCCGGAGCATTGCCGGACTGGACCGCCCCGTGCGTGTGACGGTGCTCTCCCGCGAACCGGCGGAGACGGCGGCAGAATACGGCTGCGAGGCGGTATACCGGTTCAGTCTGTTCCGGGTGCTGCGGGCGCTCTGCCGGTGCGACGTGCTGCTGTCCGGCGGGGGGAGTCTCCTGCAGGACAAGACGTCCACGCGGTCGATCCTGTACTATCTGTTTCTGATCCGCGCGGCGGAGCGGCTGGGCAAACGGGTGATGCTGTACGCAAACGGCATCGGGCCCGTGACAAAATCCGCCAATCGCCGCCGTGTGCGGCGCGCGGTGGAGCGCGCGGACGTCGTTACGCTGCGGGATAAAAACTCCGCGGAGGAGCTGCGGCGGATGGGCGTCACCCGGACGGATCTGGTCGTGACGGCGGACCCGGTGATGACGATGGACCCGGTCCCTGCGGCGCAGGCAGCGGCGCTGCTCGCGGACGCGGGGGTACCTGCGGACACGCCTTTTGCGGCGGTGTCCGTGCGGCGCTGGACGGGAGAGGAGACGTTCTGCCGCCAGATCGCCGCCATCTGCGACGGGCTTCGGGAGCGGTTCGGACTGTCGGTGGTGTTTTTGTCCATGCAGCGGCCCGGGGATCTGGAGATCAGCGAAAAGATCCGCGGCTATATGCGCGGGCCTGCGTATCTGCCGGACGGCGCGTATACGCCGGAGGAACTGATGGGCATGCTGGGGCAGGCCGCGTTTGTCCTGTCCATGCGGCTGCACGCGCTGATCTTTGCGGCGCGGATGGCCGTGCCCGTATTGGGAATGGTATACGATCCGAAGATGGATTACTATCTTGAGCTTTTGAATATGCCCTCCGCCGGCAGCGTGGAAACGCTGGAGGCGGAGACGGCGCTGGCCGCCGCGGCCGACACGATGGCGCGGCGGGACGCGCTGCGCGACGCGCTCAGGGAACGGGCGGAAACGCTCGCGGCCGCCGCGGCGGAAAACGACCGGCTGCTTCTTGCGCTGTTGGGCGCCTGAGCGGTCGGCCGGGATTTGACAGACGGAAAAAGGGGGGGACGGCATGCGAAAAGCGGATGCATTTGCGGGCTGTCACCCCCTTGTCAATTTTCTGTATTTCGCGCTTGTGCTCGGGTTCTCCATGGCGCTGTTGCATCCGGTGACGCTGCTGATCTCGCTGACGGCGGCCGCCGCATACGCCGTGCGCCTGCGGGGCGCCGTCGCGGTCCGGTTCGGCCTGCGGTATATGCTGCCTGCCGCCATTGCAGCCATGCTGGTAAATCCGATCTTTAATCACCGGGGCGTCACGATTCTGGCCTATCTGCCCTCCGGCAATCCGCTGACGCTGGAGAGCATTTTGTATGGTCTCGCGGCGGCAATTCTGGTGGCGGCGGTGCTGCTGTGGTTCCTGTGCTGGAACGCGGTGCTGACCTCCGATAAGTTTATCTGGCTCTTCGGCCGGATCATCCCGTCGCTGTCTCTGGTGCTGGCGCTGGTCCTGCGGTTCGTGCCGCGTTTCCGCGTGCAGCTGGAGGCCGTCCGGCAGGCGCGGCACGGCGTGGGGCGGGACGCCGCCGACGGAAAGGGCCGGGAGCGGGTCCGGCATGCGGCGGCGCTGCTGTCCGCGCTGCTCGGCTGGTCGATGGAGAACGCGCTGGAGACGGCGAACAGCATGCGCAGCCGCGGATACGGCCTTGCGGGCCGCACGGCGTACACAGTCTACCGGTTTACGGCCCGGGACGGATACGCCGCAGTCTGGCTGTGCTTCTGCGGCCTGTACTGCTTTGTCGGCGCGCTGGCGGGGGGGATGGACTGGCAGTATGTGCCGCTGCTGCGGGGCGGACCGGTGACGGGCCTGTCCGTGAGCTTTTTCGCGGTGTACGCGCTGCTATGCGCGACGCCGCTGCTGATGCAGATCCGGGAGGGACGCGTGTGGAGAGCCTGACCTTTCAAAACCTGACGTTCGCCTACCCGGAACAGCCGGAACCAGCCCTGCGGGAGGTGAGCCTGACGATCCCCGGCGGGGCGTTTGCCGTGCTCTGCGGTCCCTCGGGCTGCGGAAAGACCACGCTGCTGCGGCACACGAAGCCCGCCGTGGCGCCGGCCGGGTCCGGACTGGGCGCGGTCCTGCTGGACGGCGTGCCGCTGGAAAGCCTCTCTGTGCGGGAGCTCGCGTCCCGGGTCGGGTATCTCGCACAGAGCCCGGAGGACCAGCTCGTCACCGACAAGGTGTGGCATGAGCTGGCTTTCGGTCTGGAGAGCCTGGGGCTGGACAACGCGGCCATCCGGCGCCGCGTGGCGGAGACGGCGTCGTTTTTCGGGATCCAGAATTGGTTCCGCATGGACGTGGCGGAGCTGTCCGGCGGCCAGAAGCAGCTTTTGAATCTGGCCTCTGTTATGGCGATGCAGCCGGAACTGCTGGTGCTGGACGAGCCAACCAGCCAGCTGGACCCCATCGCCGCCCGGGACTTTCTCGCCGCGCTGGAGCGGCTGAACCGGGAACTGGGCGTCACCATTCTGATGACGGAGCAGCGTCTGGAGGAGGTGCTGCCCGCGGCGGATCTGGCCGTGCTTCTGGACGGAGGACGCGTGCGGTACTGCGGGACGCCCCGGGAGCTGGGCGCGGTCCTGCGGGATGCAGACGGCGGGATGCTGGCCGCCATGCCAACGGCGCTGCGTGTCTGGGCCGCGGCCGACGGTACGGGGGAGGCCCCGGTGACCGTGCGGGAGGGGCAGGACTGGCTGCGGCGCTTTGCCGCGGCGCACCCGCTGTGTCCGCTGCCGCCGGAGCCGGAACGCCCGGCGGCGGGACCGGAGCTTTTGTGCATGGAGGATGTGTGGTTCCGCTACCGGCCGGAGGGACCGGACGTCGTGCGGGGTCTGGATCTGGAAATCCGAAAAGGGGAGATCGTGGCCGTGCTGGGCGGCAACGGAGCCGGGAAATCCACGGCGCTTGCGTTGATGGGCGGCGTTCTGAAGCCTCAGCGCGGGTCGGTCCTGTGCCGGGGCCGCGCCGCGCTCCTGCCCCAGGAGCCCCGGACGCTGTTCGTGAAAAAGACGGTGTGGGAGGAACTGCTGGAGATGGACGACGGCAGTTCGACGGAATGGGAGGAACAGGCGATGGAGACGGCGGCGCTGTGCCGGATCACCCATCTGCTGGACCGGCATCCCTATGACCTGTCCGGGGGCGAGCAGCAGCGGGCCGCGCTGGCGAAGCTCCTGCTGTGCAGGCCGGAGCTTCTGCTGCTGGACGAGCCCACCAAGGGTATGGATGCGGCCTTCAAGGCGGCGTTTGCGGCGCTGCTGGAGACGCTGGCCGCCCGGGGCGCGGCGGTCTGCCTTGTGAGCCATGACGCGGAATTCTGCGCGCAGTATGCGCACCGGTGCGCCATGTTTTTCGACGGGAGCATCACGGCGGAGGGGACGCCCAGGACGTTCTTTTCTGAAAACAATTTCTATACGACCGCGGCCGGCCGGATGGGCCGGACGCTTGCGCCGGGCGCGGTGACGGCGGCGTATCTGATCGGCGTCTGCGGCGCCGCGCTGCCCGAACGGGCGGAACAGACGGCGGCGGAGCCGTCGGCGGTCCGCCTGCCGGAGCCGCCGGCAAAGCTGCCGCTTGCCCGCAGACTGCTGACGGCGGTTGCCGCTGCCGCGGCGCTGCTCTCCTTTTTCCGCGCGGCAAGCCTGACGGATCTGACTGCCCTTGCCCGCGGCGAGGCTCCGGTGGGGACGCAGACGTGGATCCTGTACGGCGTGTTTCTTGCGTCGCTTCTGGTGATGGCGCTCGCCATGGGACGGCGGGGGGGCTCTCCGGTCCGCGCGCTGCCGGCGTCCCGCAGTCCCGGGGCGGCCCGGGCGCGGATCATCGCCGTCGCCGTTATGCTGGTGCTGGTCCCGGTTACGCTGTATCTGGGACTGTTCCGGTTCGGGACGCGGCGGTACGGTTTTCTGTCCCTGGTGGTGCTGCTGGAGTGCATGCTGCCGTTTTTCGTTCTGTTTGAGCGACGGCGGCCCCAGGCGCGGGAGCTGGTGCTGCTGGCGGTGCTGTGCGCGGCCGGCGTGGCGGGCCGGGCGCTGTTTTTCATGCTCCCGGAGGTGAAGCCCGTAATGGCCATCGTCATTCTCGCCGGCGTGGCTTTCGGAGGCGAGACCGGATTTCTGGTCGGCGCGATTACCATGCTTGTGTCGAATATGCTGATGGCGCAGGGGCCCTGGACGCCGTATCAGATGTTTGCCATGGGGCTGGTGGGCCTGCTGGCGGGCGGTCTGTTCGGACCGGGGCGGCTCCGCCGGAGCCGCGGAATTCTTTGCGTGTTTTCGGTCCTTGCCGCCGTCGTGCTCTACGGCGGGATCATGAATCCGGTCGGCGTGCTGCTGTTCACGCCGGAGGTGACGCGGGAGGCGCTGCTTGCCGCGTACATCACCGGATTGCCCATGGACTGCATCCAGGCGGCGTCGACCGCCGTGTTTCTGTTCCTGGCCGCCGATCCGGTGCTGGAGCGCCTGGACCGCGTACGGCGCAAATACGGTCTGCTGGAATGATTTTTTCGCCCGCCCGGATTCGACGGAGCTCGCGGAGCTTGTCCGCTATAATGACCTGTGTACAGGGCCTGTACACAGGTCATTTTTTTGTGAAAGCGGACCGGAGGTGTGCGATGCGGGTTGAGGCGGCCTATGCGGAAGGACGGCTGACGCTGTCCCTGTCCGGCGAACTGGACCACCATGCGGCCCGGGAGATCATGCGGGAGATCGAAGAGCAGTTGGAGCTCCGGCTGCCGGGTGACTGCGTGCTGGATCTTGCCGGGCTGACGTTCATGGACTCCTCCGGGATCGCGGTCCTTTTGAAGACATACCGGCGCGTGTGCGCTTTCGGCGGCCGGCTTCGGGCGGAGCATGTGCGCGCGCAGCCGCTGCGCGTGCTGCGCGCCGCCGGGATTGGACGTCTGATCGACGTTACTGCGCAGAGTTAGGACGGGATACATATGACAGAAGTCAACAGCATGAAGATCGAGTTCCCGAGCAGGTCCGCGAACGAGGGCTTTGCCCGGGCAACGGTGGCATGCTTTGCGGCGCAGCTGGACCCCACGCTGGACGAGCTGGGCGACATCAAAACGGCGGTGAGCGAGGCGGTGACGAACTGCATCGTCCACGCCTATCCTGACACGCTGGGCCGGATCCGGGTCCGGGCCAAGCTGCTTGCCGACAATACCATCGAGATCGCCGTGCAGGACTGGGGCAGAGGCATCGCCGATGTGGAACAGGCGCGGACGCCGCTGTACACCACCGGCGGAGAGGAGCGCAGCGGCATGGGCTTTACGATCATGGAGAGCTTCATGGACAAGCTCCGGGTCCGAAGCACGCCCGGAAAGGGGACGACCGTGGTCATGCGCAGACGGATCTCCGTACGGGTACGGGGCGCGTAATGGAGGAGAGCGCGCGGACGCTGCTGCTGCGTGCGCAGGCGGGGGACAGGGAGGCGGCCCAGGAGATGGTCGCCCGGAATACCGGACTGATCTGGAGCGTGGCGCGGCGGTTTTTCGGCCGCGGCGTGGAGGCGGACGATCTGTACCAGCTGGGATGCGTAGGCTTTCTGAAAGCGGTGCAGGGCTTCGACGTCGAATACGGGACGCAGTTTTCCACCTATGCCGTGCCCAAAATTGCCGGGGAGATCCGACGGTTCCTGCGGGACGACGGCAGCGTCAAGGTCAGCCGCGGCCTGAAGGAACGGGCCAGAGCCGTGGAGCAGGCGAAAAACGTTCTGCGGCAGCGCCTGGACCGCGAGCCGACCGTGGGAGAGCTTGCGGCGGAGACGGGCTTCAGCGTCGAGGACATTGCCCAGTGCGAAGGAGCCGCAGCGTCGGTGGAGTCCCTGCAGCGGGCTTACGGAGAGGACGGCTTTACGCTGGAGAACGTGGTTACCGACGGCAGCCGCGAGGAGACGCTGCTTGAGCATGTGGCGCTGCGGGAGGCGGTGTCGAGGCTGCCGGACCGGGAACGGGCCGTGATCGTGCTGCGGTATTACCGGGGCATGACACAGGAGGCCGCGGCCAGAGTGCTCGGCGTGTCGCAGGTGCAGGTGTCCCGCCTGGAGCGGAGGATCCTCTCTGAACTGCGGGACATGCTGGCGTGAACGCAGGGACAGGCAAAATCCCGCGCCGCCCGATTACGACGGTCCGATAGAGCGGCGGCAGCCGGAATTCCGGCGCTGCAAAGGCAAAAAACGCCCGGAAAAGCCGATCGGCTTTTCCGGGCATTTTCCTGTTTTTCCGTGTCGAGTAGATTAGCCATGCACGTCGATTTTCTCAAACACACGGATCTGGTCTATTTTGCGCTTTCCACGACCGTGATCCGGCCTTCGCCGTAAGGATCGGCATATTCCTCGCCGATCACGCCGCCGAGCGTGTCGACGATGTAGTCGATCAGCAGCTGATTGTCCAGCTTCACGCAGTCGAGCAGAAGCGGTGCGCCGTCAAACATGGTAAAGCCGTCGCCGTTTTCCAGAAGCAGATAGTCATGGCTGGCCAGCGTATAGGTCTTGCCCGGGTCGATGGGTTCGCCGCCCACCATCACGTTTTTCACGCGGCGCGCGCCGTCGATGCCAACGAACAGGCCGTTCAGATCCGCAATGCAGGGTGAATCGATGTAACTGTGAATCTCATAGCTCAGACCGGAAACCTGCAGGAATCCGCCGAACTCGCCGGGAACGGAATGGGATCCCCATTCCAGCGCGTCCAGGATCTGCTGTCCGGTCGCCTCGATCATGCACAGGGAGTTCCCAAAGGGGAATACGCGGAGGATGTCGCTCAGGGTGACGTCCCCCGTATTGATATTGGTGCGGATGCCGCCGCCGTTGACAAGGGCAATATCCGCGCCGGACTGTTCACGGAAGGCGTCCGCGCACAGGTCGCCGAGGTTGGTCTCCATGCGCCGGACGATGCGGATCGGCTTTCCGCTTGCGTCCACCGCCTCGGGGTCGACGATCGTCAGATCCGCCGCCGTGCGGGCCACGACCTCCTTGAGTTTTTCATTCAGCTCGTTGGTGGCGTCCGCGATCGCGCGGGTCATCTCGTTGTCCAGACCGAGCAACTCCGGCGCGGGCGCTTCCCGATCCCAGCTGTACAGACCGGTGCTGACGGCTCCGTCCGGCGTGATGCTGCACCAGCCGATGCACGCAAGCTTTGTGCCGCAGGCAGAGCGCGGGACGGACTCGCCCGCCGCGTTCTTCATGACGATCTGATCAGTGTCATGGCTGTGCCCGTCCAGAAGCACGTCGATCCCCGTGGTATGGGAGATGACATCCGCATAAGTCCACGGGACGCACTCGGCCTCGTTACCCAAATGCGCCAGCACGACGACGTAATCCGCACCCTCGGCGCGCGCCGTGTCCGCCGCGTTCTGTACAGCGGTGTAAACGCCCTCGCCGGTTTCATCCTGCAGGAAACCGTATACATAGTTTCCGTTTTCATCCTGGAAAAAGGTCGGCGTAGAGTTGATGAGCGTTTTCGGCGTCGTCACGCCGACGAAGGCGACTTTTTTTCCGCCGAGTTCATGAATGACATAGGGCTCAAGGACCAGCTTGCCGTTATGGACAAAGTTGCAGGAGACGTATGGAAACTCTGCGTTTTCGGACAAAGCAAGAAATGTTTCCATCCCGTAGTCGAATTCGTGGTTGCCGGGGACAGCAGCGCCGTAGCCGAGCTGATTCATCAGCGCCGTCAGCGCCGCGCCCTTTGTCATCGTGCCGATGGGCTCGCCTCTGATGCTGTCGCCATCGTCTACGAGGATCACGTCATAGCCCTGTGCGATGAGCGCATTTTTGGCTTCCCAGAGTCCGGCGTAGCCGAAGCCCTGGTCGATGCCGCAGTGGACGTCGCTCGTGTACAGAATCATAATGCCTCTGCTCTCGCCGGCGGGCGTCAGGAAGTCCTCCCAGCGGTCCAGAACGATCGCGAGCTGTGCATCCGTCGCGGTGGCTTTCGGCTCGATTCCGGACCCGGTGCCGATGATGATCCGGTTCATGACCGCCCATTGCATGGCTTCGTCCGCCCAATCGGAGACCGTACCGGCGTCCCGGAAGCCCAGCGGGAACAGCCACTCACCCTGCGGAGCCTGTCCGAGCGCTTTTGCGTTCCTGTACAGCATCGTGACCATCTGTTCCCGCGTCACCGGGTCGTCGGGTCCGAATCTGCGGTCGCCGTACCCCTCGACGATTCCGCTGTCCACCGCCCAGCGAACGGCTTGCGCCAGCTCACCCGCGGCGGGGACGTCGTCAAAGGAATCCTGCGTCAGTTTCACATCCGCCGCGCCGTTTCTTTCAAACAGCCCGGCAACGAATTCGCCGCGCGTCAGGATCCCGTCTCCGGCTGTATCGCTTGCAGCAAAAGAAGGAACTGCGGTGGACAGCGCCAGGACCAGCGCCAGGAAAAGAGAGAATAATCTGTTGCGTTTCATCGCGTCGCATTTCTCCTTTGCCATGGATTGAGTATGAAAAATGATGGATTTTTATTTTTTATTCAAATTATCCATTGCCGATGCGTCGGCGGAGGCGGATTCCCATTGGAATCCGTACACCGCGTTTTTCCGCCGGCTACAGGGCCTCTGCAGGGGCTGGGACGCCGCTGCGCAGCGGGTTCCAGCGGCCGCGCCTGTAATAGACGACGAATGCGGTGAACAGAAGCAGGTTGTGGCCGATCATGCACGCCCAGGCGGATACCAGAGACAGGTGCAGAAGCTGCGTGCAGAGGAGCGTGCCCAGATTGCGTACGCCCCACATGCCGAGGATGTTGAAAACAAAGGGCACTTTCGTTTTTCCCGCGCCCTGCAGCATGCCCTCGATAGAGAGGGAGACGCCGTAGAACGGTTCCGAGCAGGCCACCATGCGCAGGACCGTGCTGCCCAGCAGGATCACGGCCTCGTCACGGCTGAAAATGCAGACCATGGCCGGGGCGAAGGCAAAGAGCAGCGCGCCGGATACCGCCATGAGCGTCACTTCGCAGATCAGAATGACCCGGGCCAGCTCTCGTCGCCGCGTTTCGTCCCGGGCGCCGATGGCGTTGCCGGTCAGCGTCGCCGCGGCGCTCTGCATGCCGAAGCCCGGCACGTAAAAGGCGGATTCCACGGTGTTCGCGATCGTATGGGCGGCGGTGGACAGGCCGCCGAGGGAATTGATCATGGACGCAAAGGCCACATACCCCAGCGAGGTGCCGAACCGCTGCAGCATATTGGGGAAAGCCACGCGCAGACAGGGGCGCAGGACGGAAAAATCCGGCCGGATGGAATAGCCGCGGGGCGAGATCTCCCGGTGCCGGTACAGCGCGGCCGTGATCAGCACGCCGCCGACCAGAAAAGCAATAGCGCTGGCCACGGCGGCGCCCACGACGCCAAGCCCGGCGCCGGGTACCGTGAACAGGACGCCGAACAGCGTGACGGGGTGCGGCGAATAGATCAGCAGATAATTCAAAGTCACGTTTATGACGTTGACAAGAATGCCGACGCGCATGGGCGTTTTTGTATCGCCGGCCGCGCGCAGGACTGTGCCGAAGATGATCGACGCGGCGCGGGGCAGCATCGGCGTATACAGGATAAAGAAGTACTGCGCCGCCGTATCCCGGAGCGAGGGGTCCACCTGCATCCAGACGGGGACATGCCGCGCCAGCGTCAGGATCAGAACAGTAAACAGAACGCCGGTGACGAGAACGGCCAGCACAGATTGGGCCGAAGCGCAGCGCGCGTCGTCATGGCGTCCGGCGCCCCTGGCCTGCGAAATATACGCCAGAAACCCAATGCCGAATGCCATTATGGTGCTGCCGACGAGCCAGTTCACGGTAGTCGTGGCGCCCACGGCCGCCGTGGCCGCCGTGCCGAGAGAGCCGACCATCGCGGTGTCGATGTATTGAACGGCGGTCTGCATGATCTGTTCCAGCATGGTGGGCCAGGCCAGCGCCGCCACCACCGGAAGCAGCGCGCGAAACCGCCTGAAACGGGCTGCAAGCTGCATGGAAGTCAGTCCTCATATGAAAAAAGGTGAACCGGAAAAAACCGGTAATTCTTATAATATCGAAACCGGCCGACCTTGTCAACAAAGAGCGGGGAACCGTTTGACAAACCGTTCTCCGCTCTTTATAATTGATACAGTATTCGCAGAAACAAACCGGGGAAGACAGTTCCGCGGGATCAACAGGGGGAAAAAGCATGGGCAATTCAAACGTACGTCCGGCCGATATGGAGCGGATCACGACCCCGGCGCTGGCCGAGGCGTTTATTGCGGAGCAGCTGGCAGCGCTGCAGACGCAGATCGGGGACAAAAAGGTGCTGCTGGCCCTGTCCGGCGGCGTGGACTCGTCCGTAGTGGCTGCGCTGCTGATCAAGGCAGTGGGCAGACAGCTGGTCTGCGTACACGTGAACCACGGCCTGCTGCGCAAAGGCGAGCCGGAGCAGGTTATCCGGGTGTTCCGGGATGAGATGGACGCAAACCTCGTCTATGTGGACGCGGTCGACCGCTTCCTGGACAAGCTGGCCGGCGTGGCGGAGCCGGAGCAGAAGCGCAAGATCATCGGCGCGGAGTTCATCCGCGTGTTTGAGGAGGAGGCCCGGAAGCAGGAGGGCATCGAGTTCCTGGCCCAGGGCACCATTTATCCCGACATTCTGGAGTCCGGTCCGGTGAAGGCGCACCACAACGTGGGCGGCCTGCCGGAGGATCTGCAGTTTGAACTGGTGGAGCCGCTGAAGTTCCTGTTCAAGGACGAGGTGCGCGTAGTTGGCAAAGCGCTGGGTCTGCCCGACAACATGGTTTTCCGGCAGCCGTTCCCGGGCCCCGGCCTCGGCGTGCGCTGCCTTGGCGCCATCACCCGCGACCGGCTGGAGGCCGTGCGGGAGTCCGACGCCATCCTGCGGGAGGAATTCGCGAAGAACGGGCTGGAGGGCAAGGTGTGGCAGTACTTCACGGTTGTGCCCGACTTCAAGTCCACCGGCGTGAAAAACGACGTGCGCGCCTATGAGTGGCCGGTGATTCTGCGGGCCGTGAATACCCGCGACGCCATGACAGCCACAGTGGAGGACGTGCCGTTTGCGCTGCTGCAGCACATCACCGCCCGCATCACCGCCGAGGTCCCGGGCGTGAACCGCGTGCTGTACGATCTGACGCCGAAGCCGACCGGCACGATCGAGTGGGAATGAGGCGCGAAAAACCGGGAATCTTGAAAGGAAGTATTTTATGGAAGTGATGGCGCTCGGGTTCTTTGCTTTATGCGTTTTGGCCCTCTCCGTCTGCTGCCTGTGCTATAAAAGGCCTTTTCTGAGCCTTGTCAGCAGTGTGGTGGTGACAGTTTTGACATGTTTTACGGGAGCTGGCTGGCGGACAATGCTGATCAATAGCGGGAAGGATCCTGCACTTTTCGGCTTTGTCCGCTATCCCGCTGCGCTCGTTCTTCTTTCCGTTCTGTTGTTTGGAGCAGTGGTCACCATGATTGTCAGTACCATTATGATGGTGCGGAGACGGCAGAAAAGCAGAAATGTATCCACATATTGATTTGCATATCGGCAAAAATCCTCCGCTGCAGACCTGCAGCGGAGGATTTTTATGTCGTGATTGAAGAAAACCGGAACTTATTATTGCGCAGCATTAAAGAAAGCAGTCAACTCGGTCGCCATTGCCGGATTCGATGGCGCAAGCGGCGGGTTCACAGGATGCCTCTCGGCGCCCTATCTGCTCAACGCTGCACCGAGGTCGAAAGCCGCCTGCAAATCTGCCGGGAACCGGTTCTCACGAATCGCGCTCCGCTCGGCTTCGTTGAACATGCCCATGCTGTATTGGCTGTAGTCGTTCACCTGCAGAGTCTCACAGGCGGCGACAGACTGCACCCGGCCTTTCAGGAATCTGCCCAGCGTTTGTTCTGCGCTTGCCAGAGCCGGTGCGAGCCGTTCATCGAAAACCGCTCTTGAGACATTCATGGTGTAAATGAAGCCGGCGTTGACTTTGCCGCTGAAGTAAGGCGCGCCGCCGTCGTAGTTGAGCATGCAGAAAGCGAGCCGCTCAAACAGCGCGCGGAAGCCTGCGGTCGTCTCAAAAAAATAGATCGGGGAGCCGATGATGACGCAGTCTGCGTGCAGGATTTTGTCGATCAACGGGGCCAGATCGTCGTTCCAATAGCACCTGCAGCGTTCCGTATCCTTGCGTTTGCAGGCGAGGCAGCCGCGGCAGCCGGTGAAGCGCAGCTCATACAGGTCGACGTACTCCGTTTCCGCACCCGCGGATTCCGCGCCCTTCTGCGCTTCCTGCAGCATCATGGCGGTGTTCCAGTTCTTGCGGGGGCCGGCATTTACAACGATTGTTTTCAAAGCGTGTCTCCTTTCGCCGTAGGGGTATACGCTTTTCTGACAAGCGTACAGCCCGGTTTGTCCTCAGCTTTTCTATTCATACTCTACCATACGGCAAGGCATTTTCGCAACCTTTATCCGGACCGGACGGACTTTTTTGAAATACGTATTCCTCCTGGGCTTGTTCGCAAAAGGCAAGAAGCCTTTCGCTGCAAGATGTGCAGCGAAAGGCTTCTTAATGATTGAAGGATTCGTGCTCGTACGATTTGCACGCGGCGGCTGGAAGAACCAAGCCCGCCGTAAAAACAGAGAAAACGGTTTTGAAATCACTTCTGCGGTTGCGCATTCGTGTCTGGAACGGGGTTCTGCGTCCGAATGCTGCCCCGGCCGAACGGAGGGGGATCTCCGTCCTTCAGCTTGTTGATCTTTCGGATCATGGAGACCGCGAACGGGAGCGCAAGGAAGACGCCGGAGATCAGATCGGAGAGCGCCTGGCAGCCGGCAAGACCTTCCGCGCCGAGGAAACGCGGGATAATCAGCGCGAGCGGGATCAGCACGAGAAGCTGCCGCGACATGCTCAGGATCAGGTTGCCCATAGGCTTTCCGAGAGACTGATAGAGGTTGCTGGTGATCATGACGAAAATATGCGGAATAATGACGATGCATAGCGTGCGGATCTTAAACGAGCCGATGCGGAGCATGGTTTCATTGCCGCTGGAATTGAAGACGCCGATCAGCGGCTTTGCAAAGATAAACATAAAGATGCCGAGGAGCGTCGCGCCGGCAAAGCCCATTGCGAGAGTCGTGTAATAGGATTCCTTGGCGCGCTTGTATTTCCTCGCGCCCCAACAGAAGCCCGCAACCGGGCTGAAGCCCTGGGAGAAGCCCATGATGATGGAGGCGATCAGACGGTAGAGCTTGTTCGCAACAGCGATGCCGGCGAGGACCGCGGTGCCGAAGCCCTTTGCAACGTTGTTGGTCACAATGCCGCCGAGGGACATCAGGCTCATGCGCAGGAACGCGGGGATGCCCATCCGAGCGACCTCTTTGGCGTTGTCAAAGTCGATGTAGAAGTGCTTCGGACTGAGCTCCAGCATGGCGTGCCGGGTGATATACGGGATGATCAGCACAATGCAGCTGAACACCTTGCTGAGCGCGGTCGCGCCAGCGGCGCCTGCGACGCCCCAGCCGAGCACGTTGATGAACAGCGGATCCAGCAGACAGTTGAGAATGCAGCCGGAGCACATGCCGATCATGGCGTAGGTCGTACTGCCCTCGCTGCGCAGCAGCTGATTCAGAATCAGATTTGACGTGGTAAACGGTGCGGCCAGCAGGATCCAGGTGGCATAGTCCACGGAGTATTGATGCGCCTCTGCCGTACTGCCCAGCAAATTGACGATGGGGCCCTTTACGCTGAAGCAGACCAGACCGAAGAGCAGCGAGAAGACGAAGCCGATGACCAGCGTCGTCGTTGCGACATTGGAGGCGCGGTCGTCCTGCTTTGCGCCCATCAGACGCGAGATATAGCTTGCGGCGCCCATGGCAAAGCCCATGGCGACTGCCCGCAGAATGTTCATGAGCGAATCGTTGACGGCGACCGCCGCGGTCGCGATTTCACCGAGTCCGCTGACGAAAAAAGTGTCCGCCAGATTGTAAACCGAGTCGATGACCGAAGAGATGATCATGGGAATGGCTACGGCGGGGATCACGCGGACCATCGGGTCCTCGAGCATCATTTTCTGCCGCTTGACGCGGGCGGCAGCTTTGCTGTCTTCCATGTACGCAGACCTTCTTTGAATTTCTTTTCAATTTATTATAGCACATTCTGACCGTCTGGCAAATCCCTTTTGGATCCGCGCCGGCGCCGCTGCGTCGCGCATGTCTCGGATCGCCGCTGCGCCAGTTTTGGAGAATCCGAATACGCGCGTTTTCCAAAAAACGCTTGACAAAATTTATTTATTCAAGTAAACTAAAGATGCTGTTTATTCGGATAAACAAGCAGGGAGGAGTCGGAGCGATGAAAGATTATGAACTCGGCGCGATTCAGGAGCGCTTTGCCGATATTGTCTGGGCGCATGAGCCGATCGGTTCCGGAGAATTGGCGAAGCTCTGCGAGAGGGAACTGAACTGGAAGAGACCGACGACCTATACGGTCCTGCGGAAGCTCTGCGAAAAAGGCTTGCTGCAGAATCGGAACGGCGTCGTCTCCGCGCTGGTCTCCCGCGAGGATTTCTATGCGGCGAAAAGCGAGCACATCATCGAGGATTCCTACCGGGGGTCGCTGCCCGCCTTTGTTGCCGCCTTTATTTCCAGAAAGGATTTGTCGATGCAGGAGGCGGATGAGATCCAGAAAATGATCGACGCCTTCAAGAAGGAGGGGGAAACATGAGCGCCGTCTTCCTCAAGGTTTTGAATATGAGCATCACGGCAGGCTGGCTGATCCTCGCGGTTCTCGCCGCAAGGCTGCTGCTGAAGAAGGCGCCGAAATGGGTCGCCTGCCTGCTCTGGACGCTCGTCGCGGTCCGGCTGATCTGTCCGTTCTCGCCGGAGAGCGTGCTCAGCCTGATCCCGAGCCGCGAGGCGATCCCGGCAAATATCGCCCTGTCCCGGGAGCCCGCCGTCAACACGGGGATCCCGATCGTCAACGCAGCTGTGAATCCCGTGCTTGCGGAGTCGTTTGCGCCCGATCCCGCGGCAGGCGCGAATCCCCTGCAGATCGTGATCCCGATCGCCGCAGCTGTGTGGGTCACAGGAACGGCCGCCATGCTCGTCTACGCGCTGGTCAGCTATTGGAAGCTGAAGAAATCGGTTTATTGCGCGGCGCCTGTCCGGGATCGGATCCTGGCCTGTGACGAGATCGAAGCGCCGTTCATCCTCGGCGTATTCAGGCCGACGGTCTACGTGCCCTCCTCCATGGCGGGGCAGACGCTCGACTGTGTGATCCGGCATGAAACGGCGCATCTGGAACGCCGGGACCACTGGTGGAAGCCGCTGGGATTTCTGCTGCTCGCAGTCTACTGGTTCCATCCGCTGTGCTGGCTCGCCTATATTCTGCTCTGCCGGGACATTGAAATGGCCTGCGACGAGCGGGTCATCCGGGACGCGGACAGAGAAACCGCCGCGGCGTATTCGCAGGCGCTTCTCGACTGCAGCGCCCCGAGAAGGCGCATCACCGCCTGCCCGCTGGCATTCGGAGAGGTGGGAGTAAAGGAGCGGATCAAGGGCGTGCTGCATTACAAAAAGCCGGCGTTCTGGATCCTCCTTGCGGCGATCGCCGTCTGCGCCGTGCTGCTGGTGTGCTTTTTGACCGATCCCAGAGCGCCTTCTGCGGCAGCGGATCCTTTCGGGAAAGCGTACAGAGTCGAAGAGATCGTTTGTGAACCGGTCGCGGACGCCTCCCGCTATACGGCGGAAAGTGCGCCGAGATACCGCATTACGGGGGAAGGGAAACTCTGGATCCGGGAGAGCGGCGCCGCCGACTGGCTGTACGCAGGCGTGTTTGAAGAAGTCGAGCTGACGAAGGATAGCTTTGACCGGTATTTCAGAGACCGGGGGATCGCGGACAACCTGCGCCGCGGAAACGGGAAAGCCTGGCGGCTGATTCAGACCGGCTCGCCGGACGCAGAATTCTACGATCTGCTTGTCCAGAAAACGGGCGAGGTGTATCTGGCGTGCGGATATTATGACGCTTCCGAGAAAGGGGATCCCGATTCCGACGATACGGCCGTCCGTTGGGTGTTCTGCCTGGTCCTCGATGAGAGGGGAGAGACGGATCTGGAGATATTGAGAAGGTCTTATCCGGAATATTTTGATCTGCAGACCGGCAAGGGGCTGGAGGTCTATGTCTGGCAGATGGCCCCGGACAGTTATTCGTGGGGCGTGATGGCCGGGACCAACCGGAACAAGACGAATGAAGAACTGTGGAATCTGAGGGGGACCACTCTTGACGAGATGCGGATGATCCTGTCGACTTACGATCTGCCCGAATCGGACATTATCGTGATCCCTCTGTACAAGCCGATCTCCAGCTATTATTATGCGACCGACGAGGCGTACGCTGGGAGAATGCGCGAAATGCTCTTCGGCGACCGCGCCGCGCCTGCCGGCGTTTCGGCGGGGGCGGAGGGCGCCGGAGCAGATGCGCCGTACGTCCCGGATGAAGATCCGATCGGGAAACTGTTTGAGACGATCCTGTCTTCTCCGGCCTACTCGTCCAATCCTGGAGATTATCTGCGCGCGCATGAGGAGGAGCATCAGCAGCTTCTGGACAACGGGCCCGCCGCGCTGCGTTATATCTTTTCGGAATTCCTGTACGGGAATCGGACGGGCGCGGGGCAGACGGGGCTGAAAGGGCACCTCATGCGGCTGATCCTGGACGAGCTTGCGCCGGAGGCGGCGCTGGATCTTGCCGCGCCGACCGGGCAGGCGTACTTCGACGCCTGGCTGGAACGGGCGGAACAGCTGCAGGCGGCGCACGGCGACGCCTGGATGGAGGCAAATCAGCCGGCCATGTATCTGCTGCTGCAGATGACGGAGGAATAGCGCTCCGGGTGTGCGCAGAATCCTGCGGCGCTCGTCCTGCGTCCGCTCTGGCAATTCCACCGGCGGGCGAGACGACTTGCAATCTGCGTTATTGCGTCTGCCGTGCCGCCGCTTTACAATGAGCTCGTGATTCGAAAGCACAGGGCATGGAGGAGGCTATAATATGGAACTGGGAAAGAAGATCCGGCAGCTTCGCTTCAAAGCTGGACTGACGCAGGAGCAGTTGGCGGAAAAGCTGGGGATCGGCCCGCAGTCGGTGTCCAAATGGGAAAACGCGGTCGCGATGCCGGACATTACCACGCTCCCGCTTCTGGCGGAGATCTTTGGGGTCAGCATCGACGATCTGTTCGATCTGACTGTCGAGCAGCGGTTCAACCGAATCGAGAACCGGATCGACGTGGAGGAGGAGCTCCCGCAGGACATTTTCTGCGAGTATGAGGAATTTCTGAAGACGCAGAGCGCCGACGAGAAGTACAAAAAACGCGCGATCGAGCTGCTCGCCTATCTCTACTGGCACCGGATGGACGCCTATGGTCGGAAAGCGGCCCGTTATGCCGAGGACGCGGTGCGCATGTCGCCGGGCGAAAAGGGCTGTCAGTGGATCCTGCAGAAAGCGGCGGGGCATGCCGCGTGGGACTGGAACATTGCAAACCACACCGCCGGCGTCGAATTCTACAAGGAGCAGGTCGAGTCAAATCCCGGCGAGAGGCTGCCGTATCTCTACCTGCTGGACAATCTGCTCGCGGATCACCGCTCGGACGAGGCGGAGCGGTATCTCGACCGGCTGTGCGCGCTGAAGGACTCGAACCCCGTTATGAATCAGATCTACCGGGCGCATATCGCGCTGGCGCGTTTCGACGAGCCGACGGCGGACGGGATCGTCGAGAGACTGATCGAAGCGCATCCGGACGACAGCGTCTGCCTGTTCGAGGCGGCGCAGTACTATGCGGAGAAGTGCAGTTATCAAAAGGCCATTGACTGCTACGAGCGATCTTTCGCCGTCACGAAGCGCAAACCGAGATTCCAGGACGAGCTCATGGGCATCGCCGACATTTATCAGATCATGGGCGACTACCGAAAGGCGGCGGAAACCTATGATCGGATCATCGACCTGCTGCAGAACGAGTGGGGCATGACGGAAGAGACTGAACTGAAGCGCGCGCAGAGCGTGAAAGCCAGGCTGCTTGCCAGGACGTGAGCGCCGGGAAAAAGCAAAAAACAAGGTGAGATGCATGAAAAGCGTCTCACCTTGTTTTTGTACTTTTGCACGCCCGCGGGCAGATTCCGGCTTTGCCGCGGAACCCGAGTTCCAGAGTAGCGGGCGGGCGCGGCAGAGCGGCGTTTTTATGATTTTCCGCCGGGCTCCCGCTTCCGCAGGCAGAACAGCCGCCGGGTTTCTTTCGCCTCGCCCGGCCAGGCAAAGTGCTCCAGCCGCTCGACGGTATAATACGGCGAAAAGATCGCCGCCCATTCTTCGTCCGTCCGGGAGACGAGCCGCAGGACGCCGTCCACATACAGCCGCCGGCCGTCCGTAAGCGTCAGGCCCCGCGCGAACGTATTTTCCCGCGCGCGGCGCAGTACAGAAGAACGCAGAAGGTCAGCAGAAACGCGCCGCCTGCAGCAAGGAGCAGCGCCGTCGTCCCGTCCACCGTCGGGAGAAGGAAATTCGGCGAGAGATAGTGTCCGCGTATTTCCAGCAGGCCGTCCATATAGAGCACAGAGAGCAGGGCGTAGCTCTCAGCATTGCTCAGATATGTGTCTCCGCGTTTTTCCACATAATAGCCCTCGCGCCGGAAAGCCTGCTGCAGGGCGATCGGCTCCGGAAAAGCAACGCCCACCCCGTCGCCTGCCAGAATGCCCCAAGTGGCTGCGTGGGTATAGGCGACGGCATTCATATACCAGTTTACCTCCGCGTCGTCGCTGCATTCCCGGTAAAAGGCTTCCGCCGCAGTCTGCAGATCTCTGGTCTGCACATAGAGGCAATCCGCCTGTGTCATGGCCGCGAAGGCATCCGGATCGAACCGGGCGTTCTCCCCAACCGGAAGAAGAGGGAGCGCATACTGCCAGCCGCGCCGCGAAGCCGGGAAGCCGCTGAAGCCATACCCGTTGCTGTTGTTCGGATTCACATCGGCAAAGACGACTGTCCCCTTTTTCAGGGTGAGAACCCTTTTGGACCATACGCTGGGTCCAGCATAATAGGAAATGTCCGCGGGGAGCGGGAACGGCCGGACAGAGCTTTCGTCGACCCAGTGATGAAACCCATATGGGCGAAGATCAAGGTCGGAAAGGGACCTCGCGCTGTCATAGCCGCTTTTCTCGGCCTCAGAAAAACGACGCTCAAAGTCGGCGGTCATGGCGCGGTTGTATTCCAACACCGGCGCGGCGTGCAGCCATGCCAGGCACAGACACAGGAGCCCGAGAAGGCCGCATACAATCAGAAGTGCCATCTTCATTGGGAGTACTTTCTTCATTGGACATTATGTCAGACGTTATGTCAAATATAGAACCCAACATTTGTCGCCAATCCGATTGGCGTAAAATAGAAAACCCCAAGTCCGTTCATAGCAGTAGTCAATCCCACTAAAGTGTTTCCGGTATATATAGGGCCTCCGCTGTCTCCTAGATAAGCCGTTCCGCCTGAAAGAGAACTTGCCCACACGCCAGTGACGTAGCCGTTTCCCCCTGAGCCATTGGATGTTGTTACTGCATAATTGCAATAAGCTGTGGTTGTGCAAACAGCGATACCACCTATTGGACCATATTTTATATATGTCCCTCCTTGTGGAAACATAGGGGATTGAAGAGAGGTTATCGAGACATAACTGTTTCCTGTTTGTATTTGCTTTTTTGCGGTATTGGATGATAAGAGTATAATTGAATAATCTCCAACTGAAGGTGAGCTATAGTTTGTTGAGTAGCTGCGATATACTACGCTCCCAGTTATAGATCCGTTAAACTTAACAGAGGAACTATACGGATTGCCATGGCCACATGTTACAAGACAATTCGTATAATCAGAAGAAGGGGTAAGATAGCCGCCGCCGATTCCGACTGCGCAAGAAACATTTGTTGAATTATTAGTTATGCTGTTGCCGCCATAAATAGAAGCAAGCTGGATGATAGGGGTTCCAACCAAAACTTTAACATGTGAGATTGCAGGATTGGATGAAACAAAAGGCTCTTGTTTTAAGGTTTCAATCATAGATTCTGCATTTTCAAAGTTATCAATCTCGACTTCAATAGAGAATGAGTTTTCAGCAATGTTTAACGAGCCACAATAGACGAGAATTCCGTTTTCAATTAAATAATTGATACAAGAATTGCCGCATTTGCACAAATCATTCCAACCGAATTCTGCGTCTCCAAAAAGAACTACATCCGAGTTTCTGCACCGCTGTAAGTATTCTGCTCTGCGGGTGTCATCAGCATTGACAAGCAGAACGACCAGGCTGGCATCGCGTGACCAATCAATGTAAGTTCCGGCATAATCATCCGGATAAATGGGAATGCCATTGTCATCATATGGGAAAGACAACTGCAGCATTTCATTTGCTTGACATGCGCTTTCCTGCATTTTCATCCGCATTTTGGCGTCTGAGGGGATCGACATTTCATAAATGAGATCTCTGTCATAAGCTGCGATTGCTGTGGTTGATAAGAGCATACAAAACGCAAAAAACACACAAACAAGTCTTAAACATATTGTATCTCCTTTCCGGTCATTTCACAAACAATTCTTTCCTTGAACAGATCTTTCCTTTCCCAATATCAGTATACAGAAAAACCAGAAATTTGTCAATATTGACAAAAAAAAGGAAGGACTGTGCATAAAAAATATAAATAATTAACAATCTAAAACGCGGGACCGCACTTCTGCGGTCCCGCGTTTTATCACTGTAAGGCGCTCAGGGCGTACCTCTGCGCGGCAGATTCCGGCTTTGCCGCGGAACCCGAGTTCCAGAGTAGCGGGCGGGCGCGGCAGAGCGGCGTTTTTATGATTTTCCGCCGGGCTCCCGCTTCCGCAGGCAGAACAGCCGCCGGGTTTCTTTCGCCTCGCCCGGCCAGGCAAAGTGCTCCAGCCGCTCGACGGTATAATACGGCGAAAAGATCGCCGCCCATTCTTCGTCCGTCCGGGAGACGAGCCGCAGGACGCCGTCCACATACAGCCGCCGGCCGTCCGTAAGCGTCAGGCCCCGCGCGGCGGCCGCTTCCGGGGACAGCCGGTAATTCAGACCGATGATCACGCTCGCGTCCCCGGTCACGATCCGCGCCGATTCCCGCAGGACGGCGTCCGCGGTCTCCGGCGGGATCACATCCAGCACGTTGGAGCAAAAAAAGCCGTCGTAGGCGCAGTCCGGCTCCGCGCGCAGCCAGTCCGGCGACGCGCGGCAGACCCGCATCGAGGATTCAACGCCGAACGCCGAGACATAAAACCGCGCGGCGTCCACGGCCCCCTGCGCGGCGTCCGCCGCGGTCACGTCCGGGCAGCCGCTTTTTGCGGCGATCAGCCCGGCCCAGCCGCTGCCGCAGCCGTAATCCAGCACTTTTTTTCGCCGGCCGAGGGAGCTTGCCGCCCGGAACAGCTTTTCTGAGGGCGCCAGCGCTTTCCACCCGTCCGCGCCGCTCTGCCGAACGGCTTCCCGATCCTCCGCGGACAGCTCGAACGCTTTGTCCCAGAACTCGATCAGCGTCTGCTCATCCTGCTTGTACGTTTCGTTCATGTGCATCCTCCGTTTTCGTACCGGATGTATCTTCTTATATCATAAGAACAGCCGCGGGATTTATCAAGAGAAAAAACGCAGATCCGGCGCGCGTTTTCTTGAAAACGGGGCGTAAATGTGATTAAGTAGGGATGTGGCTGCTGACCGGACCAACAGAGAGAGGTGATCCTGTATGAAAATGAATCGCGCAGGGAGGGCCCGCGAGATCTGACCCTCCAATCCAGAAAAACGGAGGAGAAAAGATGCTCAGACAAATCGAAGTAAACGAGGACAATTTTTCGGATTTCCGGCGTTTGCGGGTCCGTGGGGACCAGGAGCGGTTTCTGGACAGCGCCGTCGGGATCCTCGCGAGAGGCTATGCGTATCGTGCAAGCAGAGCCAGGGTGATCGGGATCGCGGAGGAGGACGCGCTCGTCGGCGCGGCTCTGGTGAAGGATCTGGACGAGGAGCCCGCCTGTTACGATCTGCAGCAGTTTCTGATCGACAGACGGTATCAGGGAAAAGGCTTCGGCACGGAGGCCCTGCGGATGCTTCTTGCTTCGCTCGAGGAGGAGCGGAAATACGATTGCGTGGAGGTCTGCGTCGACAGGGAGAATGCCGCCGCCCTGCACGTTTTCGAGAAGGTCGGGTTTTGGGATACCGGCTATATCGACGACGCCGCGCCGGAGTGCCTGAACCTGATGTATTCTTTCCGGAATGACCCTGCGTCGTATTCGGATGCGCGGATCTCGGACTTTTCCGATCCGCGGTTCCGATCCGCATTTCAGAGGTATTTTTCTGAACTCGGAATTTCCGTAAAGGATTGGGACGGCCTTTTCCGGGAGATGCAGGACGAGGGGGACAATCAGGCGTTTGTCCGGACAGGCGCAGACAGAAGCGTGATTGGATTTCTGCAGTTTAAGCCCGAACGCTTTACGAGCTGGTTTTTTGAGGAGACCTGCGGGTTTATCCGGGAATTCTGGGTTTCGGAGGCCTATCGCGGCGTCGGGCACGGAGCGGCCCTTCTCCGGCTTGCGGAGGACTATTTCAGAGAGCAGGGCATGTACACAAGCATCCTGACGACCGATACGGCGGCGCGGTTCTATCTGAGACACGGGTATCAAAAGACGCCAGGCTGCAAGGCGAAGAACGGAGACGCGGTCTATACCAAGCGCCTCCTCTGACGGACCGGAGACTGCGGATCCGTCCGCATTCATGCAGACGGCCGCAGCGCAGCGTCGCCGATGCGGGAAAACAGAAACGAAAAGCCCTTCGCTGCCGATCTGCAGCGAAGGGCTTTGGCTGTTCCCGTCCGCGCGATTGCGTGCGCCTGAACTGCGGCGGCCGTATTCGGGGCCCTGCGGCCTATGCCGCAGACTGCTTGATTTCGACAAGCACAGCTTCCGCGATCTCAACCGTTCCCTCGAATTCGTTGTATTTGCCGCCTGAGATCACAATAACGTCCCCTTCGGAAATGCCCGCCTCGGCAAAGGTTTTGTGTTCTCCGTCCACCATCACGCCAAAGAGGTGCACAGAGGCTCCGGATGCGTCTTCAATCACGGCCCAAACGGGATTCTCGATCGTTTTCACGGTGACCGTCATGGTGGACGTGTCAGATCCGCCTTTGTTCTCGAGCCATTCCTGAATGGAGATCCCGTTCGCCGCAGGGTCGGCGGCCCTGTTCCCGCATGCCGGCAGGGCAAAGAGGACCAAAAGGATCATGCTCATTGCAATCCATGCTTTTCTCATCGTTTGCGCCTCCTTCTTTTGATGGGCCATGCGCCGCTTTGTACGGCACGGCCTGTTTTTTGCGCATCGCCCCGCAGGGTGATATGCGCGGGCATAAAACTGCCTTGCGGGCATTATACCACAGGGCATATCCGGAGTGAAGAGGCAGCTCTCTGCTTCTCCGGCGAATGCATAACGGCCCGCATTTCTCCGAAAGGCGCATATTGAAACCCCCTCGCTGCGTTTTGCGCAGCGAGGGGGTTTGTCGGTTGTCCGGGTTCGATCAGGCTTTTTCCAGAGCCAGGGTCTTGGTGGTCACGTCGCAGACGGAAGAAGGCCCGAAGTACTGGATGGCGCCGGGGTAGACATAGCAGGTCTCGACGGCCCATTCGGCGCGGTGCGCCTCGAAGAACTTGAAGGGCTTGCCGTCCAGCTCGACGAGCGCCTTGCGGATCACGGGCTTGTCCTGTCCGCTTCTTCTCTCGACGTTCATCATCTTGGTGATCGGCATGCCGCCGGCGACCCACTCCTCCGCGGGCTTCGAGAGGTTGGAGACCTTGGACAGGTAGCCGTTGTAGCCGTACTGGATCAGCATGCAGGCGTTGTAGCCGAGCGCATAGCAGTAGTCGGCGTCGAAGTTGGAGGGGAAAGCGCAGCGGCCCTCGTAGCCGAGGAAGTGATGCAGCGCGGAGAACTTGCCCTTGTAGGTGCCGGCGGCCTTGCGGGCTGCCAGATTCGCCTTGACCAGCGCGGAGAACAGCTTCTCGGACTCGATCAGAGAGACCTGCACGTTGCCGTGCGGATCGCGCTCCAGGAACAGCTGCTGCTGAATGCTCTCGGGGAGGATGGCAAAGACGGCCATGGATTCCTTCGTCAGACCGTTCTCGATGAAGGCGTATTTCTCGGCCCAGGTGGACAGCGCGTTGAACTCGGCGGTCTTCTCGCCGGCCAGCAGCTCATTGATCTCTGCGATCAGCACGGAGAACTCGGGGACGAACTCGACGATGCCCTCGGGGATGATGGCGACGCCGAAGTTCCAGCCCTTCTCGGCGCGGGCGGCGACGGAATCGGCGATGTAATCGGAGATCTGCGCCAGGGACATCTTCTTCGCGGCGACTTCCTCGCCGATCAGGCAGATGTTGGGCTGCGTCTCCAGCGCACACTCCAGCGCGACATGGGAGGCGGAGCGGCCCATGACCTTGACGAAGTGCCAGTACTTTTTGGCGGAGTTCGCGTCGCGCTCAATGTTGCCGATGATCTCGCTGTAGGTCTTCGTAGCGGTATCAAAGCCGAAAGAGCACTCAATGTCCTCGTTCTTCAGGTCTCCGTCGATGGTCTTGGGGCAGCCGATGACCTGCACGCCGCTGTTGTGCGCGGCAAAATACTCAGCCAGGACCGCGGCGTTGGTGTTGGAGTCGTCGCCGCCGATGATCACGATAGCGGTGATGCCATGCTTTTTGCAGACGTCCGCGACGACGGCAAACTGCTCTTCGGTCTCCAGCTTGGTCCGGCCGGAGCCGATGATGTCAAAGCCGCCGGTGTTTCGGAACTGATCGATGTACGCGTCGTCAAAGATCAGATAATCGTCGTCCAGCAGACCGCTGGGACCGCCCTTGAAGCCGTAGAGGACGTTGTCCTTACTCGTCGCCTTCAGCGCGTCGTACAGACCGCAGATGACGTTGTGTCCGCCGGGGGCCTGTCCGCCGGAGAGAATCACGCCTACGACCTGCTTCCTGTTTTCCGCGGTGTTCTGTCCCTTCTGGAAGGTGATCTCGTTTTTCCCGTAGGTGTTGGGGAAAAGCGCCCGAATCTTCGCCTGGTCCGCAACGCTCTCGGTCGCGCTGCCGTTCTTCACGCAGATCTCAGAGATGCCGTTTCTGAGAATACCGGGAAGCTTGGGGCTGTACTGATATCTTGCCAGCTGCAGAGGAGAAAGGTTCATTTCAAAAGCACTCCTTACCGTAGAATTGTAAATGACAGCATGTAAAATGGTTTTTGAACAGAATTCAAAAAGACAGCTATACAAAACCATTATAATCCTTTCTCCGGGAAAGGTAAATAGCCTTTTCAGAGAAATCAGAAAAACGAAAACACGCGAAAACCCGGCTTGCGCTTCCAAAAAAAGGGTGGTATTATTATCGTTGGTAAGTTGTGCAGACCGACCATATAGAAACAGAATGGGCAAGGAGGCACTTGGCGGTGAAGGAGAGCACGAAACTGTTCGGGCCGCTCCGCAAAATGGAGGATTTGACGGCGATCCGGGCGGTTCGCAGCGGACTTGTCAGCATGATTCCGGTCCTGACCATCGGCGCTTTTGCGCTGATCCTCAAGACCTTTCCCGTGGAGGGATACCAGCAGGCTATCAGCGTGTTTGCAGACGGTCTGTTCCTGAAGCTGTTTGATATGATTTACGGCGCTACGTTCGGCGTCCTGTCCGTGTATATGACGTACTGCATCAGCCGCGCCTATATGAAGATCAAGGCGGATCCGGAGGCTGTGGCGGGCGGCGCGGCGATCGCATCGCTTCTGGCTTTCTTTATTCTGGCCGGGGCGTTCCTGCCCAAGTTCAGCACGGAGAATATGGGCCCGAAATCCATGTTCCTGGCGATCCTGACCGGCCTCGGTGCGTCCGCGATATACCTTGTGCTGAACCGGCTTTTCCGCCGCCGTTATCTCTACACCACCGGCGTCGACAGGGAATTCAACCGGATGCTCTCCACCTTTGCCCCCATCGCAATCGTGGCGTTTGCGTTCGGCTGCTTCAATCTGCTTGTGATCCGGGTCTTTCAGGTGGACTCCTTTCATACGCTGCTGGCGAGCGCCTTCAACCGGCTGTTTGCCTATGGCGAAACCGGCTTTCTCAAGGGGTTCTTCTTTGTGCTCCTCTCCTCGCTGCTCTGGTTCTTCGGCATTCACGGAAGCGATACGCTGGAGGGCGTCATGCAGACCTATTTTGCGCCCGGGCTGGCCGCCAATCAGGCCGCCGCTGCCGCCGGAAACGCGCCGGCTGCCGTGCTGACAAAAGAGTTTTTTGACTGCTTCGTTCTGATGGGCGGGTGCGGCGCGACCATCTGTCTGCTCATTGCCACCCTGCTTTTTTCCCGCAACCGCGCGCGGCGCGGGCTCGGCTTGGCGGCGGCGTTCCCGATGGCGTTCAACATCAACGAGCTGATGGTGTTCGGCCTGCCGATCATCTTCAATCCGATCATGCTCATCCCGTTTTTGGCGGTGCCGCTGGTATGCTATTCGACCGCCTATCTGGCCATCTCTTCCGGCCTGGTCCCCATGATCACAGGGGAGGTCGCCTGGACAACGCCCATTCTGATGGGCGGTCTGCACGCGACCGACTCTGCGGCGGGCTCGATTCTGCAGCTGGTGAACGTGGCGCTGGGCGTCTCCATCTATCTGCCGTTCGTCCGCATGCTGGACCGGCAGTCGGAGGCCAACATTCTGCGCGACTACAAGGCCTTTATGGTGTTTTTCCGCGCAAACGAGCAGGAACTGAATACGGTCCGACTGACGGATCTCGGAAATGTGTACGGCGACTTCGCAAAGGGGCTCTGCGCCGAACTGAAGCACGGTCTGGAGAGTCAGGTCGTGATGGCCTATCAGCCGCAGTACCATTATGACGGGCGCTGCATCGGCGTCGAAGCGCTGCTCCGCTGGAAACACCCGGTCTATGGGATGCTGTATCCGCCGCTGGTGATCAAACTGGCGGAGGAGGGCAGTTTCCTGCCGACGCTGGAGGAGACTGTCTGGACGCGCGCGCTGGAGGACCGGCCGGCGATTCTGCAGCGGTTCGGTCCGGACGTCAAGCTCTCCGTGAATGTGACCGGCACGACGGTCACGACGTCGCGCTTCCTGCAGTTCTGCAGACAGTGGAATGAGAAAGACCCGTTCCGGGGCAAAAACGTGTGTGTTGAGATAACGGAACAGGCGACGCTTTCTTTCAACGAGGAAACGCTCTCTGCGCTGCGCGCCCTGCGGGAGATGGGCCTCATGCTGGCGATCGACGACTTCTCCATGGGCCAGACCTCGCTGCATTACCTTAAGGACAATTTGTTTGACATTATCAAGCTGGATGGCTCTCTGGTGCGCGGCCTGTTTACCCATCAGAACAGCCGGGAGATCATTTCCTCCATAACACAGTTGGCCTCCTCCTTGAACATCACCGTGCTGGCGGAGTTCGTGGAGACCGAAGAGCAGCGGCAGAGCCTGCATGAAATCGGCTGCGACTGCTATCAGGGCTATCTGTTCTCTCCGGCCGTCTCGCTCACGGAGCAGGGAGAATAAAGCGCCTGCGCGGGAGACGGGGCGCGGAGACGTTCCTGAAAAATATACGACCGGACAGGCAGCTGTGCATCCGCGCAGCTGCCTTTTTGACTGTATGGGAAAACGCGGGGACATGCCGTACCGGCCTCTGCGGCAAGGCGTGTTGCAGGGAAAAGCGTTTTGTGGTAAAATAATCAAATAGTGAGAAAAAATGGATTATTCTTCCGGAAATATGGGAAAAAGAGGGAGCCAATGTTTGGAAGAAAAACAAAAAAGCGGCTGGCAGCCGCGTTCGGCGCCGTACCGGATCCGCATTATTTCAGCGGGGACATGGAGCACATCCGGACCTATTCCGACTTCCGGGCGGAAAACGGCCGGGACGCATTTCTGCTGGATGACGTCACCTGGAACGATCTGGAGCTGGACCGCGTGTTCAAGCGCATCAATCCCAAACGGTGCACGTCCGGGGAGCAGTATCTGTACTACATGCTGCGCAGCCCGGCGGTGGACCGGGAGACCTACGAGAGTCGGCGGGAGATGATCCGGTTTGCGGAGGCGGACCCCGTCCGGAGGCTGAAGATCGAGGTCCTTCTGGCCCGGACCGGCTGTTCCAGACGGGCGGATCTGTGCCGAGCCTTTTACCCGTCAAGGCACGGGGTCGGCCGGCTTCTGCTGTATTCTGCGCTTCTGCTGTTTCTGCTGGTCTCCATTGCGGGAACGGCACTGCAGCTCGGCTTCGGGCTGCCGTATATCGCCGCGGCGATCCTGCTGAACTGCTTTGTCCATGAGCTGGGCAGACGCAGCTCCCAGACGGATTACGACACGGTCAACTACATCGTGAGCATGGTTTTCGCCATGCAGAAGCTCCGGCGCCTGCGCGATCCCGAGCTGGACAGGCAGATGACCGGTGCTTACCGGAGCCTCGACCGGCTCCGGGCGGTGCTTCGGACGGGCGGAATCTCCACCGTCATGGACAGCGGCGGGGCGGGCGATGTGATCACAACGGTGACGCTGCTGGACCTGATCGCCTACGAGTTTCTGAAGAACAAGCTGGGCCGGTGCCACGAGGATGTGTTCACGATCCACGAGCATCTGGGCCGTCTGGACGCCGCGATCTCCGTCGCATCCTACCGGGCGAGCCTGGAGCGCTTTGCCGAGCCGGTGCTGGAGTTTGCAGAGGACGTGCCGGCGTTTGTCCGCGCGGAGGGGATGGTTCACCCGCTGCTGGAAAACGCAGTGCCCAACGATCTGGACACCGAGCGCCCCGTTCTGCTCACGGGGTCGAACGCCTCCGGGAAATCCACATTTCTGAAGACGGCCGCCCTGTCCGTCATCCTGGCGCAGAGCATCTGCACGGCGCCGGCGTCGTCGTACCGCGCCGCGGCGTTCCGGGTGTACTCCTCCATGGCACTGCGCGACGATCTGACGGCCGGGGAGAGCTACTACATCGTGGAGACCCGGTCCATGAAGCGGATTCTGGACGCCGCCGGGAGGGGAGAGCGGCTTCTGTGCGTCGTGGACGAGGTGCTGCGCGGAACGAACACGGTAGAGCGTATCGCCGCGTCCAGTGAGGTGCTTCGGGCGCTGGCGGCGGCCGGCGCGCTGTGTCTTGCCGCGACGCACGACGTCGAGCTGTGCGATCTGCTGTCCGGCGTCTACCGCATGTTCCATTTCACGGAACAGATCGGCGCGGAAACGATGCTCTTTGACTACAAGCTCCGCAGCGGCCCGGCGACGTCCAGGAACGCCATCAACCTGCTCAGGCTGATGGGGTTTGACGAAACGCTGGTGGAAAACGCCCACGCGCGGGCGAACCGGTATCTGGACACGGGCGCCTGGAGATAGATACGGGGAACGCCTCGGGAAACGGATTTCGTTTTCGGAGGCGTCCTTTTTTTTGAGAGGACGTCTGCCGTTTTCTTCAGGACAGAGCCCGTCCGCCGTCGTCTGGGGTTGCGATTCCGGCCCCGATCCTGTATAATGAACACACGAATCGCATGGGAGTTTTTGCCGGACTGGCCGGCTGTACATACAGGGGTTGCACGTATGACGGATTTTGAAAAACGATTTGCGGCGGCGCGGCGCCGGGCCATCGCCCGGGACTTCCGCCATCTGAACGAGATGCAGCGGGAGGCGGTGCTGACCACAGAGGGGCCGCTGCTGCTGCTTGCGGGCGCGGGGAGCGGCAAGACCACCGTGCTGATCGACCGGATCGCGAATCTGATCCGGTACGGCAGCGGGGCGGACAGCGCCGTCGTGCCGGAGCACATGGACAAGGACGACCTCACATTTCTGGAGGCCTACGCCGTGGATCCCCATCCCGATCCAGCGGAGGTCGAGCGGGCGCTCCCGCTTCTTGCGCTGGAGCCGGTGGAGCCCTGGCGGATCATTGCCATCACATTCACGAACAAGGCCGCGGACGAGCTGCGGGAACGGCTGGAGGCCCGGCTGGGGCCGGAGGCGGGGGACGTGTGGGCCATGACGTTCCACTCCGCCTGCGTGCGGATCCTGCGCCGGGATGCCGACCGGCTGGGGATCAGCCGGAATTTCACGATCTACGACACGTCGGACAGCCAGACGGTGATGAAGCGGGTCCTGCGGGAGCTGAATCTGGACGAGAAGTCCTTTCCGCCCCGGTCGGTGCTGGCGGAGATCTCCGCGGCCAAGGACGCGATGATCTCACCGGAGGACTACTGCGACAGCGCGGCGCGGCGCAACGACATCCGGCAGAAGGCTGTGGGGGCGGCGTATCAGCTGTACACCCGGCAGCTGCGGGAGGCGGACGCGCTGGACTTTGACGATCTGCTTTTGTACGCGGTCCGGCTCCTGCTGGAGCATGAGGACGTGCGCACGTACTACCAGCGCCGGTTCCGGCATGTGCTCATCGACGAGTACCAGGACACGAACCGTCTGCAGTATCTGCTGGCCTCCACGCTGGCCGGCGGATATGAGAACATCTGCGTGGTGGGGGACGACGACCAGAGCATCTACAAGTTCCGGGGCGCCACGATTGAGAACATCCTGAATTTCGAGGACCAGTACAAAAACGCCCGGGTGATCCGACTGGAGCAGAACTACCGCTCCACCGGCCATATCCTCGCCGCGGCGAACGCCGTGATCCGCAACAATCAGGGGCGGAAAGGCAAAAACCTCTGGACGGAGAAGGACGGCGGAGAGAAGTTGAAGCTTTACGTCGCTGCGAACGAGAGCGAAGAGGCGCAGTATGTGGCCGGGCAGGTGCTGGCCGGGTTTTCCGGCGGGCAGAGCTGGCGGGATTTCGCTGTGCTGTACCGGATGAACGCCCAGTCCAACCAGCTTGAGTATGCCTTCAAGCGCAACGGCATCCCCTATCGCGTGATCGGCGGTATGCGCTTTTTTGACCGCGCGGAGATCAAGGACATGCTGGCCTATCTCTGCGTCATCGCGAACCCGGCGGACGATCTGCGTCTGCTGCGGATCGTGAACAGCCCGGCCCGCGGGATCGGCGCAAAAACGCTGGAGACGGCGGGAGAGCTCGCTGCCCGGGACGGCCTGTCCCTGTACCAGGTGCTGCAGCGGGCACGGGAGTACCCCGAGCTGCAGCGCGCCGCCGTCAAGCTCATTCTGTTCACGAATCTGATTGAGGACCTGCGGGCGCGTGTGGAGGAGACGCCCCTCGACCAGTTCTACGATCTGCTGCTGGAGGAGAGCGGGTATCTGGCTGCGCTGCGGGAAAAGGACACGCCGGAGAACGTCTCCCGCGCGGAGAACGTGCAGGAGCTGCGCACGAACCTGGTGAACTTTGTGAACACAGCGGAGGACACGTCGCTGTTCGCGTTTCTGGACGAGGTGTCCCTGTACACCGATCTGGAGGAGATGGACGCGGAGGCGGACTGCGTGGTCATGATGACCATGCACAGCGCCAAGGGCCTGGAGTTCCCCACGGTGTTCGTGGTGGGCGCGGAGGACGGGATCTTCCCGAGCCTGCGGGCCATCGGCGAGCCGGGGGAGATCGAGGAGGAGCGGCGGCTCTGCTACGTGGCCATGACGCGGGCGAAGGAGCGGCTTGTGTTTACCTGCGCCCGGCAGCGGATGCTGTTCGGGCATACGAGTTCCAATAAGCCCTCCCGCTTTCTGGACGAGATCCCCTCCGACGACATCGACCGCCCCGAACCGCTGAATCGCGCCTGGGCGGACGCGGACGACTGGTCGGAGGAGCGGCCCCGTTACACGGGACACAGCTACGGTTCCGGAACATACCGAAGCGAGTTTTCCGGCAGACGCGGCGGCTATGCCGATCGGAGCGGCTCCGCACCGTCCGAGCGGCGGAAAAAACCGTCTGCCGTCTCCGCGTATGCGGTGCAGGCGCCGGAAAAACCGGCGCAGACCGCGGCGGCTGCGTTTCAGGTGGGGGACCGCGTCACGCACAAGGCGTTCGGCCCGGGGAAGATCCTGTCCATGAAGACGGCGGGCCGGGACGCGCTGATGGAGATCGAATTTGAAAGCGGCGGCGTCAAAAAAATGATGCTGAACACGGCTGCGCAGTTTATGACCAAACGCTGACGGCGGCAGAGAGGGAGGGACTATCCGATGGTGAACTGGGAAGAACTCGAGACCGCCTGCAATGCCTGCCGCAGGTGCAGTCTGTGGGAGACGCGGACCAATGTGGTGTTCGGAACAGGCAATCGGGACGCGGAAGTGATGTTCGTGGGCGAGGGCCCTGGGGAGAACGAGGACCTGCAGGGAGAGCCTTTTGTGGGCCGCGGTGGGCAGCTGCTGGACGATATGCTGCAGATCATTGATCTGGACCGCAGAAAAAACATCTACATCGCGAATATGGTCAAGTGCCGTCCGCCGAAGAACCGTGACCCGCTGGGCGAGGAGCAGGACGCCTGCGTTGACTGGCTGCGCAATCAGTTTGCGCTGATCCGGCCGAAGATCGTGGTGTGCCTGGGCCGGATCGCAGCCATGTATCTCATCAAAAGCGATTTCAAGATTACAAAGGAGCACGGCCAGTGGTTTGAGAAAAACGGCGTCAAATTCATGGCGCTGTATCATCCGGCGGCGCTGCTCCGGGACCCGCGGCGCAGACCGGAGACGTTTGAGGATCTGAAAGCCCTGCAGCAGATGATTCGGCAGACCTGCGGGCACACATACGAATAGAAAACCCATGACAAGCGTAAAAAGAAGGAGCCTGTATGCTGCAATTTCGCAAAATTGAACTGACAGACAAGGCATGGATCGACAGGTTGGAGCACGCTTCCAATTTCCGAAGTGCGGACTACTGCTTTTCGACCCTGTATCTTTGGCAGAAGACCTATCAGCCCCGGATCTTTCAGATGAACGGGCGGATCCTGGTGCGCAGCGGGACCGGAGCGGACGAGGTCTACGCCTTTCCGGCGGGGACCGGACCGCTGCGGGAGGCGGTGGATGCCATGCTGGCGGACGCCGCGGAGCAGGGCGTCCCGTTCCGGATGCGCGGCGTCACGCCGGAAATGCAGGCGGAGCTGGAGGCGCTGTATCCGGGCCGGTTCGCGTTTTCGCCCGACGAGGACGAGTACGATTATATCTACAGCGCGGAGAAGCTGGCGGAGCTGCCGGGGAAGAAGCTCCATGCCAAGCGCAACCACATTCGACGCTTTATGGACGAAAACCTCTGGGAGTTTCTGCCGATGACGGCAGACAATCTGGAGTTGTGCCTGCCGGTGCTGGAGCAGTGGATGGACGCCAGCGGCGCTTCGGACCGGGAGCTGATGGAAGAGCCCTCCGCCATTCGGCTGGCCTTTGATCATTTCGCAGAGCTGAAGCTGGAGGGCGGCATTCTGATGGCCGAGGGCGCCCCTGCCGCGTTTACCGTGGGCGAGAAGCTGAGCCGGGACACCTATCTGGTGCATTTTGAAAAGGCGGACGGCCGGGTGGACGGCGCCTATTCCATGATCAACTGCGAATTTGCGCAGTATATCCTGCAGCAGCACCCGGAGATCCGGTATATCAATCGGGAAGAGGATATGGGTCTTGAGAATCTGCGCCGGGCCAAGCAGTCCTACTACCCGGATTTCATGGTGGAAAAATCCACCGCCGTTCTGCGGGACGCGTGATGGATGCGCCGTGGAAGATCCGGCCTGCGCGGCCGGAGGACGAGCCGGGACTGCGAACGCTCTGGAGACGCGTCTTTGCGGATGACGACGCGTTTCTCGACGCGTTTTTCCGGAGACTGTTCCGGCCCGCACTGACGCTGACGGCCTGGGGCGGCCCAAAGCTCTGCGGCGCGTTGTATCTGCTCGACTGTGCGGAGCTGGTCACGGCGGAGGAGACGCGCGTGCCGTGCCGGATGACGTATGCGTTCTGCACCGCGTCGGACATGCGCGGCCGCGGCCTCGGGCGCGCACTTGTGCGGCGGTCTGTGGAGCTCGGTTGGGAGGTATGCGGCGCGGTGAACGTCCTGCATCCTGCGACCCCAGAGCTGTTCCGGTTCTATGCGAACGCCATTGGGGCACGTCCCGTATTCTACATCCGGGAACAGACCTGGGAGCGGCGGCCGTATTCGGGCGGGACCCGCGTGTATCCGGCGGACCCGGCGTCGTACCGGGAGCTCCGGGAGCGTCTGCTGCGCGGCAGAGCGCATCTGGCGCTGAACGAGGACGCCCTCACATTTGCGGCGGAGACCGGCAGCGCGCTGCTGCAGCTGGAGACGGCACACGGGCCCGGCTGTGCCTTTGCGGATCGGGAGGCGGAGACGCTGCAGGTCCGGGAACTGCTTCTGCCGGCGTTTCTGCCGGAAGCGGCATATGCGGACGCCGCGTCGGCGATCCTGCATACGCTGGACGGCGGGCGGCTGACCGCGCGTATGCCCGGCGCCGCGGCGGACGTGCCGTTCGGCGTGCTCTCCGTACCGGAGGGGGAGTTGGTCCCGGACTGCGGTTCGGACGCCTGGTTCGGACCGGCCTTTGACTGAGCGTTTTTTGCGGAAAAGATCTGAAAAAAGTTTTGAATTTAATACTTTTGAAATAATTGAATGTTTTTTTCTTCATATCTTTCTTTTATTCTTTAGTTGGAGCTGGAGAGATGCCGGAGAAGGCATTGCATTGATTTTCATTTTTATCCTCACATTTCTTTTGGACAAAGGAGCGGCACGGCCGCTCCTTTGTCTATCTTTTTATGGGAACGACTGCCTGCGTGGATTCTACGGGTCATTCGGGGGGAAACCGGTCCGCTCCGAAGCCGGTGGGTTTCTGATCCAGAAACCATACGCAAAAATGTTGTGCATTTTCGGAAAGAATGCTACAATATAACTATATTTATCTTCTCTCGTGGAAGAGAAGACGAAAGGAGCGACTTCTATGGCAAAAAGCATTGAGGAGAGAAAAGCCTTTGTCAATGCTGTTCTGAACGGCGGTTTCGGCGGCATGATCTCACCGCTGAGACCCGGCACGCTGAAGAACAAGGTCTTTGACGACGGCAGCTGCACCGGCTACACGGTCGAACTCGGCCCGTTGAGCTACCGCGGGGTCTGGCTTTCCACGTTTGAGGACATTGAGCTGACGGTGGACGGGGAGAAGGTTCCCAAGTGCGACATGATGCTCTATCTGCAGCACAACGGCGACGGCCTGACCATGTGCTTCCCCATTGACGATTTGGTGACGCACACAGAAGTCTTCTTTGCGCTGACCGACAAATGCTGGCTGAATGTCAACAAGATCGGCGGTCTGTCAAAGGGCGAGCATAAGGTGGACATCCTGATCCAGAAGCGCGCCGATTTCGGACACTCCTACGGCGAAGCAGAGCAGGGCTATGAGGAAGCGAAGGAATTCCATGTTCCCCGGGCTCTGAACGCTTCACAGGTCTACACTATCTGAGGGAGGTCGGAACAGAATGGGAAACGTAAAACACAGCATTACGCTCTATGGCTTCGGCAACAAGTATGTGCGCGGCCTGTATACCTTTGAGGAGATTCTTGCAAAGGCCAAAAACCTGGGCGGCGACGGCATTGAGATCGTGGCGCCGCAGATGGTTCCCGGACATCCCAATCCCAGCGAGGACTGGATCGCCTATTTCAAGGGCTGCTGCGTCAAGTATGATCTGACGCCGGTCTGCTACAGCGTCTACATCGACAGCGGCAAGCACAAGGGCCGCTTCCTGAACGAGACCGAGCGCATGACCTGCACCATCAACGAGATGGAAGTCGCGAAGAAGCTGGGCTTCAAGATCGTCCGCAGCCAGGATGCGCTGCTGCCCTCCACCATGGAGAAGGTCCTTCCCTATGTGGAGGAGCTCGGTATGCATCTGGCCATTGAGCTTCACGGCCCCTGGTGCCCCACCACGCCGGTGTTTGAGCAGTACTACGAGCTGTTTGAGCGGAAGCAGACTCAGTCCCTGGGCATTGTGCCCGACTACTCCGCGTTTGCCTCCGGCGCGCCCGCCACGGCGCTGAACGTATTTCCGGACGACGTATGCCACAAGGATCTGCTGGACGAGTTCCGCGTCCTGTACACGACCACAGAGATCCCGGTGGAGGAGCTGATCGCGAAGATGTACGAAAAGGGCGGCGACGAGGTCGACGAGATGATCGCAAGAGGTCGTCTGATGGGCGTGCCCGTAGGCTCCAAGATGGGCACCATCTACTATCGGACGAAGCCCGACTACGACGGCTTCCGCCGGTTCCTGAAGTACTCCAAGTACATGCACGGCAAGTTCTGGTATGTGGACGAAGACCTGAACTGCCCGGGCATCGACTATCCCACCTACGTGAAGATCATGAAGGAAGAGGGCTACGACGGCTTTGTCGCCTCCGAGTACGAGGGCGGCGGCTTTGACAACACGCTGGACGACGAGGATCAGATCTCCCGTCACATCCGGATGCTGGAGAAGCTCTGGGCCGAGGCGTAAACCGTAGATTCCAAAACAGAAAAAGCGCCCTGTCGCCTGAAGCGGCAGGGCGCTTTTTATTCTTCGATCAGTCGGGTATCTTTTCATGGAACCGCATCAGCATGGCGGCGGCCTGCGCGCGGATCGCCGTTCCCTGCGGCAGCAGCAGTCCGTCGCTGCCGTGGATGATCCCCGTGCTGACGGCCCATTCCATGGCGTCTGCCGCATACGCGGAGATTTTGTCCGCGTCGGGAAAAGCGGACAGATCCGCCGGAGCAGCCCCGAAATCATAGTTTTTATAGACAGCAAAGCGATACAGCATTGCCGCGAACTGTTCCCGGGTGATAAGGCCGTTCGGATCGGTGCCGTCAGAAATCCCGGTCTGCACGGCCCAGGCTCGGGCGTCCTCCCGCCAGGTTTCCCCGTCGATCACCGCGCCGTCCAGCCTGGCCAGAACCGTCATCAGTTGGATCCGGGTAAAGCCGTCCTCCGGCGCGAAAATCCTGTCGCCGTAGCCGGTCATCAGGCTATGCTCCGTGACGTAGGTAACTGCCTCGTCAAACCATGCGTCGGCCGGAACATCCGTGTACAAGGGCTCGACGGATACGAATTCGGCGCAGACGGCGACATCCTCCGCCGGCATGGCAAAGGCGTATCCGTCTTCCGTTTCCGTTATCGAAATCTGGTCGCCGGAGGAACCGAGAACCGTCAGCGCATCAAGCTGCCAGCCGGATTCCGGTTCGACGGTCAGCAAAACGGATTCTCCGGCTGCAGCAAGCTGCCGGTCTGCAGTAACAGCGCCGTGCTCGGCGGGCAGGATCTCGACCGCATACAGCTCCGGCTCGCCCGGAATGCGGACCCGGACCCGGCAGACGGCGGCAGGACCTTCCGTGCCGTCCTCCCGGAGAGAGACCGCCCGAATCGTTGCGTTGCCGCGGGCCAGGGCCGTGACGGCGCCATGCTCGTCGACGGAAGCGATCTCCGGCCGATCGCTGGACCAGACAAGATCGGTCCGGGTCGTTTCCGCGGGGACAAAAGCGGCGTGAAGCTGTACGGTCTCGTCGGGGGCCAGCGTGATTTCCGCGGGCTCGAGAGAGACAGAAACCGGCCAGATCTCGTCGGTCAGCGGCAGGACCCGGCTCTGCCGGTTCAGCGCATAGTCGTATGCCTCCACGCAAAGGTAATCCAGATCGGTATAGCCGCGGCCTGCGAGGTCCGCAAGGAGCTGGTCCAGGGCGACGGTCATCACGCAGATGCCGCGTGCCTCGTCCCAGCGCACGGTTTCATACAGGCTGCCGACATCCGTATACCGACCTGCCTGCGCGCCGATGTCCGTGTAAAAGGACCAGTCTGCCGGATCGTCTCCGAACGGACGGAGTTGAAACGCGGAGACGGCGTGCGCGTCGGAAAAAGTCACAGTAAGCGTACGGCTGCCGGGCGCGCCGGTGATGGCATAATCGATCTCCGGCGCCGTGCGGTCCAGATAGAAAGAGAACGAGTACGTCTCCGCCTCTTCTGCGCCGAATGCCAGCGCAGAGACGGTATAGGTATAGAACCCCTCCGGAGGCAGCGGGTCGCAGGCCGTGCAGTCAAAGCCGGAAAAATCGGCGGAGGACTCGGCATACGTGTATTTCGTGACGCCGGATTCCTCGTCAAGGACCGCGGAGGTACGCGGCACATTCCCGAACGATTCAGAGAACACCGGAGTGCCTCCGGCCTCAGGCGTCACGGCGACCGTCACACGCTGCGCGCTGCGCAGCAGGGCGGTGTGGCTGAGGACGGAGGTGAACAGGCCGTCGGCGCTGTTCGGGGATACGGCATACAGGTCCGTGTACGGCGCGCTGCCGCCGGCGGCATATTCAAACACATTGAGGCCCAGCGCGGTCTCCTCCGCGGTGGTGACGGCGTACGGCGCGGTCTCCTCCGCGTAATCCAGCAGAGGCCCCGCGGCACCCCAGTCGCCGTAAAAGGCCAGCCAGGGCAGGCCCAGATTGGAACCGCAGCCCTCGGCGGCGGTCAGACGGACATAGCCGTCCAAAAACGCGCCGTTGACTGCGCCGGAGTCCGAAAGCCAGGCGGCAAACCCATCCAGCGGCCGGATCGTCACCTGCAGCGTTACGCTGCCGTCGACCGGCACCGTGACGCGGCTGACGTCCTGTCCCGCTTCATCGGAAAAGGAGACGGCGACCAGTGTGTCCGTGCAGTCCAGAGAAGTGGACAGAAAGACCCAGCGCCCCTTGCGCCGCTGGGTTTTCTGGGTCAGGGCGGTGGCCGAGAGTTCATATTCCAGCTGCAGATCCGTGCAGTTGTGGACGGTGAAATGGAAAGAATACGGGCCGGGTCCGTCTCCCAGCTCCGCTTTCGGACGTTCGCTGTCCGCCACAGTCAAGTAGGCCATGGCCCGAATCGCGTCCGCAATATTGACCATACCGGCGCCTTGCTTCAGAGGCGACCAGCCGGAAGCGGGCGTCGCGGTGTTCATCAGCAGCGTTTCGACCAGACTGTCGTCTTTGAACGCCTGCCGGAGCAGCGCGGCAAGACCGGCCAGTTGCGGCGCAGCCATGGAGGAGCCGCTCTCCGTGCCGTACTGGTTCTGCGGCAGCGCGGAAAAGATGCTGTTGCCCGCCGCAGAGATTTCCGGCTTCAGCCGCAGATCCGGCGTGGGACCCCAGGAGGAGAAAGCGCTGGGAATACCGGCGGGGGAGCCGCTCTGCAGGGAAGCGAAGCTGGCCACGCAGAGGCAGGCCGGATAGGTGCCGGGCTGACAGACCGTGCCCGCGTCCGGACGGCTGGCATACGGGTATGCGCTTCCGTACGCGGCGGAGGCAAAGTCGGAATTGCCGGCCGCCGCCGCAATAAACACGCCCATATCCCGCAGCCGGTCATAGATCTGCTCGTAGTTGAGCGTCTCATCCTCCGGATAGTTGGAAAAGCCGTAGTCCGCGCCGAGACTCATGTTGATGACGTCGACGCCCAGATCTGCGGCGTCTTCCAGAGCCGCGAGGATCACGTCGTCATAGGTGTTCTTGTCATGATCGGAAAAGATCTTCATAAAAACCAGCTGCGCGTCCGGCGCGACGCCCCGGATCCGGGAACCGCCGTTGGCCGCGGCGATGCCGGACACATGGGTGCCGTGACCGGACTCGTCGTTGTTTACGTCCGCATCGCCGTCCGCGTAGTCGTATTGGAAGGGGATCTTGCTGCTGTACCAGACCGGGATCGTCTCCGCATCATAGTCCGCGCAGAGGAAACCGGCCATCATCTGAATTTGCGCGCTGTCCAGCTTCTGCGCGACGTCCGGCGCGAGAGGAGCAAAGGCCTCATGGTCCAGATCCAGAGCGGAATCCAGAACCGCGATGACCTGACCGGCTCCGGTATACCCGGCTGCATGCGCCTCCGTGACGCCGGCGCTGCTCTGGCTTCCCGCGTTGGAATATGCGGTTGTGACCGCCTGTGTTTCCGGCAGCCTGTACCGGCGGACGGCATAGACTGCCGCTACGCCGGGCAGTTCCCGGATCTGCGCGGCATACCGGTGCGGAAGCCGCACGGAAAAGCCGGACAGAAGCGTGTCATAGTCGAAACCAAAGGAGACCGTGTCCTGCCGGGAACGGGTAGTCGTGCCGGCAGACATGGCGCCGGTCAGCGCCAGAATCTCCCGCTTCACGCGGCTGCGCCAGGAAGCGGCCTGCGTCTGTACGCCAGTGGCTGCGACCGGTTCCGCAAGCTCTACAATGAACGTGACGGGCTCGTCAGGGTCCGGCGCGTACTGTGTGTCCGGCAGATCGGACAGGACGGCCTCCGCCAGCGTGCGCTCCGCAGAGGGCGCGGGAGATGCCGCCCGGACAGAGGGCGCCAGATCGAGCAGCAGAAGCACGGCCAGCAGTATTGCGGTCAGACTTGTTCCAAAACGTTTCATGGTATGCCCTCCTTCCTTGGATGGTATGGAGCTATTGTAGCGTCTCTTTTTCGGTTTGTCCAGCGAAAACAGGGGAAAGAAAAACCGGCGGCCCTGTTTCCGGGATAGCCGGTTTCTGTATTGGAAATTTGTTTACCGGAAGCTGTCCTTCAAAGCAACTGCGCGGTTGAAGACCGGCGCGCCCGGTCTGGAATCCCTGGAATCCACGGCGAAATAGCCGGTCCGCAGGAACTGGAAGGAGGCGGGCGCCTGCACGTCGGCGAGAGACCGCTCCACCTTGCAGCCCTTCAGCGTCTCCAGAGAGTCCGGATTCAGACAGGTCAAAAAGTCCTTGTCGCCGGCGTCCGGCTCCGGATCGGAGAACAGATTGCCGTACAGACGGACCTCCGCGTCCGCGGCGGTGGCTGCGTCCACCCAGTGGATGGTGGCGCCCTTGACCTTGCGCCCGTCGGCGGGGTTGCCGCCGCGGCTGTCGGGGTCGTACTCCGCGAGGATCTCCGTGACGTTCCCGGCGTCGTCCTTCAGGCAGCCGGTGCAGCGGATCAGGTACGCGCCCTTGAGTCGGCATTCCGGCCCGCCGGGATAGAGGCGCTTATACTTGGGCACCGGCGTCTCCAGAAAGTCCTCCGCCTCTACGTACAGCGTCCGGGAGAAGGAGACCGGGCGGGTCCCGGCGGTTTCATCCTCCGGGTTGTTCTCGATTTCAAAGAATTCGCTCTGCCCCTCCGGGTAGTTCGTGACGGTGAGCTTCACCGGGCGCAGGACCGCCATGGCCCGCTGTGCGTGGGCGTTCAGGTCCTCGCGCAGGCAGTGCTCCAGAAACGCGTATTCCACGGTGTTCACGGCTTTGGCGACGCCGATCCGCTCACAGAAATTGCGGATGGACGCAGGCGTGTAGCCCCGCCGGCGCAGACCGGAGAGCGTGGGCATCCGGGGATCGTCCCAGCCATCCACATATCCGTTTTCCACCAGCGCCCGCAGCTTGCGCTTCGACATGACGGTATAGTTGATCCCCAGACGGGCAAACTCGATCTGCCGGGGCTTGTGGTACGGGATGGGCACGTTGCTGACGACCCAGTCGTACAGGGGACGGTGATCCTCGAACTCCAGAGAGCACAGGGAGTGCGTGATGCCCTCCAGCGCGTCCTCGATCGGGTGCGCGAAGTCGTACATCGGATAGATGCACCATTTGTCGCCCTGGCGATGGTGATGCGCATGGTTGATCCGGTAGATGACCGGGTCGCGCATATTGAAGTTGCCGGAGGCGAGGTCGATCTTCGCCCGCAGCGTCATGGCGCCCTCCGGGAACTCCCCGGCGCGCATCCGGCGGAACAGGTCGAGCGATTCCTCGATGGGCCGGTCCCGATAGGGGGAGACGGCGGGCGTGCCGACGTCGCCGCGGCTTGCCCGGAACTCCTCCGGCGACAGCTGGCACACGTAGGCGAGGCCCTTTCGGATCAGCGCCTCGGCGTACTCGTACATGGTCTCAAAATAATCGGAGGCGTAGTAAAACCGGTCGTCCCAGTCAAAGCCCAGCCAGTGGATGTCCTCCTTGATGGCGTCCACATACTCCACGTCCTCCTTGGTGGGGTTCGTGTCGTCCATACGGAGGTTGCAGATGCCGCCGTATTTCTCGGCGGTGCCGAAATCAATGCACAGCGCCTTGCAGTGGCCGATGTGCAGGTATCCGTTGGGCTCCGGCGGGAAACGGGTGTGCACCTGCATGCCCGCGTACTGTCCGCCGGGGGCGATGTCCTCCTCCACAAACGCGTGAATAAAGTTTTTTGCCTCTTCCATTCGTTTTCTCACTCCAGCGTAAAAAGCTATAAACTGCATTATACACGCCGAAATGCGATTTGACAACTTTTTTCAGTCGGAACGCGCCTTGACAAACACAGGGAAATGCAATATAATCCTCCGTACATGAGCAGATACCGATAAACGGCGATGACGGAGAGGAGTACCCGGAAAAGGGCGCAAAGAGAAGGGGCGGTCGGTGCAAGCCCCCGTGCCGAAACCGGGGAAGGTCGCTTCCGAGCTCCGGCCCCCAGCGCAGCAAGGGCCGGCGGGTGTTCCCGTTACAGAACGGAGAGTGCCGCAGATCTGCGGAACTCAGGTGGTACCGCGCACTTTTTGCGCCCTGAGAGCGATCTCAGGGCGTTTTTATTTTTAAGGAGCGTAACGTATGAAGGAATTGCCCAAAATCTACGACCCCAAAACCGTGGAAGCCAGAATCTACGAGATGTGGGAGCAGGGCGGCTATTTTCGGACCGAGGCGGATCCGGAGAAAAAGCCGTTTACCATCGTCATGCCGCCCCCCAACGTCACCGGCCAGCTGCACATGGGCCACGCCCTGGACGCGACGCTGCAGGACATTCTGACCCGCTACAAGCGGATGCAGGGGTATGCGGCGCTGTGGCTGCCCGGCACGGACCATGCCGGCATCGCCACCCAGATCAAGGTGGAGGAGGACCTGCGCGTCAACGAGGGGCTGACCCGGTACGATCTGGGCCGCGAAAAGTTCCTGGAGCGCGTCTGGGCCTGGAAAGAGAAGTACGGCGACCGGATCGTGCAGCAGCAGAAAAAGATGGGCGCCTCCTGCGACTGGGACCGCGCCCGGTTCACGATGGACGAGGGGTGCTCCAGAGCCGTGCGGGAGACGTTCTGCGAGCTGTACGACAAGGGACTTATCTATAAGGGCAGCCGGATCATCAACTGGTGCCCGCACTGCCTGACGGCGCTGTCCGACGCGGAGGTGGAGTACCAGGACAAGCCCGGCCACCTCTGGTACATCCGGTACCCGCTGTCCGACGGCAGCGGCGACATCACCGTCGCCACCACCCGCCCGGAGACCATGCTGGGCGATACCGGCGTTGCGGTGAACCCGGAGGACCCGAAATTCAAGCATCTGATCGGCAAGAGCTGCATCCTGCCGCTCGTGAACCGGGAAATCCCCATCATCGGCGACGAATACTGCGAGATCGGCTTCGGCACCGGCGCGGTGAAGATGACGCCCGCCCACGACCCCAACGACTTCGAGGTGGGCCTGCGGCACAATCTGGCGGTGATCCGCGTCATCGCGGACGACGGCAGCATCAACGAGAACGGCGGCGTCTATGAGGGCCTGGACCGCTACGACTGCCGCAGAAAGATCGTGGAGGACCTGGAGGCGCAGGGGTTCCTCGTCAAGACCGAGGATTACAGCCACAACGTCGGCACCTGCTACCGCTGCCACAACGACGTGGAGCCGCTGATCTCCGCCCAGTGGTTCGTGAAGATGGAGCCGCTGGCGAAAGAGGCGCTGCGCGTGGTGAACGACGGCACGATCAAGTTCGTGCCGGAGCGGTTTGCGAAGATTTATGTAAACTGGATGGAGAACGTGCACGACTGGTGCATCTCCCGGCAGCTCTGGTGGGGCCATCAGATTCCCGCATGGATCTGCGACGACTGCGGCCACATCAACGTCAGCCGCGAGGACCCGACGAAGTGTGAAAAATGCGGCAGCGCGCACCTGACCCGGGAGGAGGACGTGCTGGATACCTGGTTCTCCTCGGCGCTGTGGCCGTTCTCCACGCTGGGCTGGCCGGAGGAGACGGAGGACCTCGCGTATTTCTATCCCACGTCCGTGATGGTCACGGGGTACGACATCATCTTCTTCTGGGTGGCCCGCATGATCTTCTCCGGCATGGAGCAGATGAAAAAGCACCCGTTCGACACCGTGTTTATCCACGGCCTGGTGCGGGACGACAAGGGCCGCAAGATGTCCAAGTCCCTGGGCAACGGCATCGACCCGCTGGAGATGGCAGAGACCTACGGTGCGGACGCGCTGCGCTTCAATCTCGTCACCGGCAACAGCCCCGGCAACGACATGCGCTTCTACGTGGAGAAATGTGAGGCCATGCGCAACTTCGCGAACAAGATCTGGAACGCGTCCCGGTTCGTGATGATGAACCTGACTATCGACAAAAACGTGCTTCCGGAGCAGCTGGAGCTGGAGGACAAATGGGTTCTGTCCAAGCTGAACACGCTGGCCCGGGAGATTTCTGACAACATGGACGCCTTTGAGCTGGGCGTCGCCGCCGGGAAGATCTACGACTTTATCTGGGACACGTACTGCGACTGGTACATCGAGCTGACTAAGCCGCGGCTCACCGGCGGGGACGCGGAGGCGAACCGCCGCGCCCAGCAGGTGCTGCTGTACGTGCTGACCGAGATCCTGAAGCTGCTGCACCCGTTTATGCCGTTTATCACCGAGGAGATCTGGCAGGCGCTGCCCCATGAGGGGGAGGCGCTGATGATCGCGCGGTATCCGGCGTATACGGAGGCGCTGAGCTTCCCCGAGGAGGAGATCGCGTTCGAGACGGTCATGTCCGCCATCCGCGCGGTCCGCAGCCGCCGGGCGGAGATGAACGTGCCGCCGTCCAAGCGGCCGCACCTCATCATCGTCACCGACAAACGGCGCGCGTTTGAGAGCGGGACCGCGTACCTGTCCAAGCTGGCGTACGCCGGCGCCGTGGAGGTCCGGGAGGACCTGCCCGCCGACACGGAGGGCATGGTGTCCGTCGTCACGCACGAAGCCCGGATGTTCATGCCCATGGCGGAGCTTGTGGACCTGGAGAAGGAGCGGGAGCGCGTCACGAAAGAGCTGGAGCGGGCAAAGGCAAACCTCGCAAACGTGGAGGCCAAGCTCGCAAACCAGAGCTTCGTCTCCCGCGCCCCGGAAAATGTGGTCAACGCGGAGCGCGAAAAGGCTGCAAAAGCCCGCGCGCTCATTGAAAACCTGACCCGCACGCTGGAGAGTTTGTAAAGGAATATATTGACCTTATCGACCTGTGCAGACGGCCGCCTTTTGAAGGCGGCCGTCTTTGCGTGTTGTGGGGAACGCGACGGGCAGGCTGGCGGGAAACCGGCGCATTGGTTGCCGGTTTGCGGCTGATATATACGCTGTGACCGCTGCACAGGATAAAAAACCGGCGGCTTGCGCCGTGCCTTTGGTGTACTGTCGGGACGCAGTAGAGCAACAAAGAGGAAATGAAACACTTGAAAAAGGTGCGCTTTTCCCAGCTGCCTGTTTCTGCTCAAGAGGCACATTAGATTACATATACTTCTTGACAAAAAAGAGGAAATTTGATACTATTTTGATGGAAATAATATAAAATTTGGGACTTATTGGAAGAATAAAGTGATTATTTGGAGAAAATGGCTTTCGGCTGATTATCGAAAAAAGAAGGGATTCTGAACTGCGAAAAAAGTATACTTACTGAAAAGAGATTCGTGATATGAAAAGATTTGTTAGTTTTGTTCTTTTTATGACAGTCATTATTTGTCAGCTTTCAATCTGTGCAAATGCGCAAGGTCAGGAAAAGAAAGCACACCGTTAACTCTATCATATTATTTCTTAGAAGATGCCGATATTAGAATAGTAAACCAAACAATTATGATTTCTCATGTCAAGAAATGCCCGCCTGAAAAGAACGACTCAAGTAATTGTTTTCTTATGGAAACAATCGTAATCATTCCTGATATAAAGAGTGACTGCCAGAGCCTTTATGATGAACTTCTCCGTGCAAAGAGAAATAACTACACATGGACAGAATCGTTTCCTAGAGGGACAGTCACAGTCGGTTTGACTTTTTTATATTCATTGCATCCAACAGTTGCCGGTGTATATACTTGTGTAAAACTACATCAAATAGCATATCGTGTTACAAAGAATAACTCAGCGGCAAGTATTACATCACATAGTCTGTTTTATTGCCAGAATGGTGAAGTTGTAAAAACTAATAGTAGTGGAAATCAAGAGCTAATATGTAAAGGGTAGTTTATGCTACCTAATACATATGACTGCGGCTCATTTGTGGTAAATTGCGTTGCAGTTATAAGGAAGGAGCGTAGAACAGGCGCAGACCTCTAACTGCACAGCATTATATCACAGAAAAGGAGAGCCATGCT